>Ga0070699_100002647_pt1 | contig 16004 bp, 14 predicted proteins | sample KBSK1503metaG_FD_65473 | JGI IMG/M metagenome (GOLD analysis project Ga0070699, IMG submission 65473) | Corn, switchgrass and miscanthus rhizosphere microbial communities from Kellogg Biological Station, Michigan, USA - KBS K1-50-3 metaG | ecosystem: Host-associated > Plants > Roots >...
CGACCATGGCCCAACGACTGGTGCGCGCGAAACGCAAGATTCGCGACGCGGGAATACCGTTTCGCGTGCCCGACACCAACGAAATGTCCGCACGGGTCGACGCCGTGTTAACCGCAATCTATCTGATCTTCACTGAAGGTTATGCCCCCACGCGCGGCGAACCGCTCGTGAGGGCCGATCTTTGCGCCGAAGCGATCCGGCTCGGACGTCTGCTTCGCACTCTGCTCGAACCCAAACCACCTGCGGAAGCCACCGCGCTCCTCGCGCTCATGTTGTTGCACGACTCACGACGCGAAGCACGACTCAACGATGAAGGCAATCTCGTTGTGCTCGAAGAACAGGATCGCAATCTCTGGAATACACCGCAGATCAATGAAGCACTGGCCCTGGTCCAGGAAGCACTCGCTGGTGAGCCTGGTCCATTCGCGTTGGAGGCCGCGATCGCCGCCGAGCACTGCAAAGCCGCGCGCGCCGAAGATACCAACTGGGCGCAGATCGTGCGACTTTATGATCTGCTTGCCGCAGTCATGCCTTCACCAATCGTGTCGCTCAATCGCTCGGTGGCAGTCGCGATGGCGTATGGTCCGCAAGCCGCACTCGAACTCATTGACGACTTGGCGGCAACCGGTGAGCTCGACGAGTATCACCTGCTGCACGCTGCCCGCGCCGACATGCTGCGCCGTCTCGGCTCGAACGATGCAGCCGCTGAGAGTTATCAAACGGCTCTTGAACTCGTGACCAACGATAGTGAGCGTCGTTTCCTCGAGCGACGTCTGCGCGAAGTTCGATCCCTGCCACAATAAATTTCGCCACAAAAAGGCACCTAAAGCACATAACAAAACATTCAACTCAAAGTGATCTCTATTAACGAAAACTTTTTGTGCCTTTTGTGCCTTTTTGTGGCTGCTAAATGATCTAACCCCCGTGGCCGGCGGCCATCGCGGCCAGGCGCTTGTCCATCTCTTCGGGCGCCACGTCTTCCTTGTGTGTTGCTACGGTCCAAACGTGACCGAAGGGATCCGTCAACGTACCTGAGCGATCTCCGTAAAACTGATCCTGCAACGGCTTCACTTCCGTGCCACCCGCATCGATGGCCTGTTTATAGATGGTGTCGCAATCGTCAACGTAGATCATCAGACTGACCGGCGTGCCGCCGTAAGACTTTGGTCCTTTGTAACCCATCTCCTGGTTGCCGTCGGCGAGCATGAACGGCGAGTCGCCAATCTTCATCTCCGCATGACCGATCTTCCCTCCATGTTCCATGCGAAACAGTTCCGTCGCGCCAAATGCTTTCTTGTAGTACTCCAACGCATCAGCAGCCCCATCGACGATCAGATAAGGCGTCAAGGAATGGTATCCATCCGGAATCGGTTTTACGTCTGCCATACTGTTCCCCTTTCGAGTGGTTGATTGAATTTAGAAAAATACTTTTCGGCCGTTGTGTTTGACGACGACGAGCGTCATGTCGTCAGTGAGCGGGCGTGGCGCTGCAAAATCCTGCACTGCGCCGAGTACTGAAAACAGCACCGACTCGGCCGACCCGCCCTGCGCGCGACGCAATTCGGTCTGCAAACGCATCGCGCCAAACTCCTGCTCCGCTTCGTTGAATGATTCCAGAATACCATCGGAACAAGCCAGCAGCAGATCGCCAACGTACAGTTGCGCACTTCCGCGCTCGAACGCTGCATCGGGCACCGCGCCAAGCACTGGTCCACCATCGGAAAGCAACTCGAGGATTCCGTCGCGCCGCAACAGCAATGCCGGCGGATGTCCGGCACTACAGTAATCCAACGTTCCCGTCGTGGTATCGAGTCGCGCCACAAACAAACTGCTTAACGGCTCCACCTCTGATAGACGAGCGATGTCGCGATTCACTGCGGCAACTATTGCTTCCGGATCGCTGTTCGTCGCTGTGTGTGAACGAATCAAACCGATCAAATGCGTGACCCACATTCCCGCGGCGAGTCCTTTGCCGCCGATATCGCCGAGCGCCAGCACGAGGCCCGCACTCGTTTCTTCGACACTGAAAAAGTCTCCGGGCAAGTGACGAACCGCAAAGATCTCGCTCGCAACATCGAATGCACCATTACGCACCAGACTCGGCGCACACAATCGCCGGTGTACTTGTGCTGCTTCGAAGACTGCTGTGTTCAGCTCCGCGTAATCGCGTTGCAGCCGCTCGAGCTTCAGTTGCAGTTCAGATAACGGAGAACGTTCCGCAAGGGGAGCTTCAATTGCGCGCTGGGCGCCGGGAGATAGTGCGGGAGTCATGATCCGAAGACCTCATCCTACAAACTTGTAGCCACTTCCATGAACGGTAAGTATGAAACGCGGTTCCTCTGGATTTGGTTCAAGTTTTTGCCTTAGATGCACGATGTGCGTATCGACGGTGCGCGTGGTCGGATAATTTTCATATCCCCAAACTGCGTCAAGCAATCGATCGCGGCTGAGTGTTTCGACCGGATGAGCAATGAAATAAGCCAGCAGCGCAAACTCTTTCGCCGATAGATCGACGATCTCACCGTCGCGCCGTACTTCATTGCTACGAATATTTACTTCGACGTCGCTAAATTTGTAGACCTCGGGCACGGGCGCCGGTGAAGCGACTCTGCGTAGTACCGCTTTAACACGCGCCATCAGCTCGCGGATCGAAAATGGTTTGGTGACGTAGTCGTCGGCTCCGAGTTCGAGACCGACAACTTTGTCGATCTCCTGGCCGCGTGCGGTCAGCATGATGATCGGCACTGACGGGCGTTTCGCTTTCAACTGTTTGCAAACGTCGAGTCCGCTCATGCGCGGCATCATGACGTCGAGCACGACGAGGTCGGGATTATCGGAGAGTGCGCGATCGAGGCCGCTGACGCCATCTTCGGCGCTGATCACGTCGTAGCCTTCGTATTCGAAGTTGTCGCGCAGGCCGGCCACCATCGCCGGTTCATCTTCGACGATCAGAATTTTGGTTTTCATGATTAGATTCCCCCCGCGGTGTCTGGTTGGGCCAACGGCAATGAGAGCGTGAACTTGCTGCCGCGACCGGGCGTGCTCTCAACCTCGACCTCACCGCCATGCGCGAGCGTGATGTGCCGCACGAGCGATAACCCCAGGCCACTGCCTTTCGTGTTATGGACCAGCGGATCGCACGTGCGATAAAACTTCTCGAAGATTCTCGACTGCTCGTGCCGCTCGATCCCGATGCCACGATCGCTCACTTCGAGTTTGAGCACCGCGTTATCACGATACAACCTGATACCCAGGAACTTTTCGCTATCGGAATACTTCAACGCATTGTTGACGAGGTTAACCAGGGCGCGCGCGATCGCCTCGCGATCGACTTTCATCTTCGGAATCTCGGGATCGATCTGTTCTTCAAGCGCAAAGCCCTGCTGCTCGATCTGGAAGCGATAAGAATCGAGCGTGTTGCGTACGAGCTCGGCCAGGTCCGTCTCACGAAAGTCGTATTCCTTGCGGCCCGCTTCGATGCGCGAGAAATCCAGAATGTTATTGATTAGTGCCGTCAGCCGTTCACTCTCTTTGCGAATGATGCTGTAGTACTCGTTCTTCTTGTCGTCTTTTGTGATGCGCCCGAGCTCGAGTGTTTCCGCGTAGAGTCGAATCAGTGCGAGCGGCGTGCGCAGCTCGTGCGAGACGTTGGAAACAAAATCAGACTTCAAACGCGCGAGCGCCACCTGCTTGTTCACGCTGCGATAAGTCAGCACCAGTCCGCCAATCATCAACACAGACAAGACGCCGAGAATCAAAAAACTCTGCACCACCCAGCGATGAGCGATCGCCTGCGCCGTTGTGCCCTGAAACTTGATGCCTATTGCAAGACCGCGAAAAGCATTATCGAGGTTGAGCGAAACTTCGGGCTTACCACCATTCCATCCGGTCGACCTTGCCAACGGACGATCGAGTCCCGAGGCATCTGCCGGATAAACGACCATGGCCAGGCGCTGGTCCGCGGGTTCGTTCGCTTCCTGTGGATCCTCAGAAAGTTTTTGTGAAGTCGACTCGTTCAATAGTTGCGGGAAAAAGGTTTGCTTCAAATAGTTCGGATCGAAACTCACCGCCCCCAACACCGTGCGATCTTTGGCAAATTGAGGAAAGGCGAAGATAGCTGTCGTACTGTAAATAGGACCATTCGGACCATCCGATTCGCCGCCGTACCAAAAGATCGGCTTGGATGGTTTGCATAACTGCTCCACCAGGTGCGGCCCATCGAGACTAAACCAGCCGCTGTACATCTTCTCCAAACCGGCGAGCTCTTTTTCGCTTGCCTGCGCGCGTTGCTGCTGAATCACCACCCCTTTTTTCGCATCGAAAAAAACCACATGCGAGAACCACGGGCTCTTCGCCAGAATGAGGTCAAACTTTCTCCTCTTCTCGTCATCCGAATCGGCTTCAGACGGAAAAGCATCTTTGGCCTGTTCCGTCAGTTCGTTAGCTTTGCCGCTGATCTTTTGCGCCGAATTCGAAAGCAGGTATTGAAAGTCACGATGAATCAGGGCTTCGAATTTTTTACCGCGCTGGATGGATTTAACGTGTTCAAAATTAACGTAGATAAGCGTCAACGCGGGCAGGACGACCGCCAGGCCGAGTGTCAGGACCAGCCGGAAACGAGTGTTGACTTCTCTTCGGGACTTCATGGCAGCGCAGAGGATACGCCCCGACACGCTACGCTAATGTCAAGGCGAGGTAAAAATTTGTTAAGAGTTGTGAAATGAGCCGCAGATTAACGCCGATTTACGCAGATCTGCGTAAATCGGCGTTAATCTGCGGCTCATTTTACTCCAAGTCCCGGAAAACTCGGGTTATAGTAACGCGTTCACGAATTGACCTATGGAAACTACTCTCAAACATTTAACGACTGCGGAACTCGAAGCGGAGTTGGACCACCTGCGCCAGACACCCAAAGATCAAGGCGTGGTGCACTTGATTGTGCGGCGGCCGGAAGTGGACCAGCGTGAAATACTGGACGAAGCCGAGCTTGACCCGGAGCTGGGATTGATCGGCGACAACTGGAAAGTGCGGGGCAGCAAGCGAACTCCCGACGGCTCGGCACATCCGGAGATGCAGATCAACATCATGAACTCTCGCGTCACGGCGCTCGTGGCGCAGGAGAAAGATCGTTGGCCGCTCGCCGGCGATCAACTCTACATCGATATGGATTTGAGTAGAGAAAACCTGCCGGCCGGATCGCGTATCGCAGTCGGTTCGGCAGTACTGGAAGTGAGTGCACTGCCACACACCGGTTGCAAGAAGTTTGTGTCGCGCTTCGGTACCGAAGCGATGGAGTTTGTGAATTCAGAGGTCGGAAAAGAACTCTGCTTGCGCGGTATCAACGCGAAAGTGGTCCAGGGCGGGACAGTGAAAGTGGGTCAAACCGCGAAAAAGGTTTAGCCACAGAGAGTAGGGACAGGAAAGCAGGAGGTGTGCTGCTCCGCCTTCCTGTCCCCGCTCCTGCTACGCGGCTCTCTGCCGCGATTGTCGTCCCTCGGCAAATTCCTCGATCATCTTCTTATTAAACGCGGGTATATCGGCAGGCTTCCTGCTTGTTATTAAGCCGTTATCAACCACTACATCTCGATCCACCCAGTGCGCGCCCGCATTAATCAAGTCGCTCTTCAACGACGGCCACGACGTGATCGTCCTTCCTTTAACGACTTCCGAATCGATCAACGTCCAGGGCGCATGACAAATCGCGGCCACCGGTTTTCCAGTTGCGAAGAAACCATCGACAAACTCAACTGCTCTCATCAACATTCTTAATTGATCGGGATTTCTTACACCTCCCGGCAGTAATAAAGCGTCGTAATCATCAGAACGAGCCCGGCTCAAGGGCATATCGACCTTAAATGAATCTGCTTTCTCATCGTGGTTCCAACCCTGCACCTCACCGTCGGCGGGAGAAACAATCTCTGTGGTCGCTCCGGCCGCTTCCAGCGCCTTCTTCGGCTCCGTCAACTCCACTTGTTCAAAACCGTTGGCAACCAGAATGGCCACCTTCTTCCCATGTAACTTTTTCTCCATGAGGTCTCCTCCTTGGTCACCAAGAACTTGCCGCGGGCTATTGGCCACTGCGTGGAGTGCGGCAGACACGTCATGCCTGGTCGGCGGATCCGAAGCGTGGGCAGGTCTACCGCACTCCAACGTGCCCTGCTCTGTCTGGCAGATTGAATGTAAGCAACAAAGGTGCCGCCGGCTCGACGTCAGAAAGCCTCAATGTATTGGAACGTACAGATAATCGTGAGGGCAAAAAATCAATTAAAACCGTAACGAAGTCCGACACACTGTTCGAAGTTGCTACTACTCACTAGGTATACGGAGGGCTAAACAACTCTCGCCTTCCAGCGCCCGCGGCGAAAAACCAGCGCGCTGACTACTGCGAGCGTCGAAAAGGCGATGGTGATGGCGGTAAAGACACCTTCGGGACCCATGCCAAGCGTGACACTCAGGACATACCCGAGCGGAATCTCCCACAACCAGAATACGAACAGGTTGATGATCGTCGGCGTCCACGTATCGCCGGCGCCGTTGAACGACTGACCCAGCACCATGCCGTAGGCATAAAACAGGAATCCGTAAGCGACGATGCGGAGACAGTCGACGCCGTAGTGAGCGACTGCCGGTGACGGATCGAAGAGCGCAATGATTTGCGGGGCGAATAAGACAAAGACCAATCCCACGACGCCAAGAAAGATCATGTTGTAGAAACCGGCTTTCCATACTGCGCGTTCGGCTCGTTCCGGATTGCGCGCACCGAGTGCCTGACCCACCATCGTCGCGGCAGCGTTCGCCATGCCCCACGACGGCAGCAACGCGAACAGAATCACGCGAATGCCGAGCGTGTAACCGGCCACTGCGTCGCTGCCGAAACTGGAAATGATGCGCACCAGTCCGATCCAACTGGCCATGCCGATGAAGACTTGAAACGTGCCGGTGGCTGAGAGCCGGATGAGTCGCCCAATGATCGACGGTTCGATTCCCCAGTGTTGTCGCTGGATGTTGACGCGACTTCCGGTACGAAGCAGACGGCTAAACGCGTAGAGCGCGCCAGTTCCGCGCCCGATGTTCGTGGCGATCGCGGCGCCGACGAGTCCGAGTTTCGGAAATGGTCCAAGACCGAAGATCAAACATGGTCCAAGAATGATGTTGATCCAGTTTGCCAGCCACAACGTGCGCATCGCGATCGCCGCGTCGCCCGCGCCGCGGAAGATTGCATTGATCATAAAGAGCATGACGACTGTCATGTTTCCGGCAAGCATGATGCGAGTGAACGCAGAACCATGCTCGACCACCCACGGCGATCCGCCCATGAACTGCAGCAACCTCGGCGCGAGCGGGGCGCCGATCGCGGCGATCACGATCGACACCAGCAACGCGAGTGCAAGCGCCTGCACTGCCGAACGCGCCGCGCCGTCAGGATTCTGTTCGCCGATCCGGCGGGCGACCATCGCCATCGCGCCGATGCTCAAACCAATCGCCAGCGCGTAGACCAGTGTCATTAAAGATTCGGTGAGCCCAACTGTCGCGACGGTGTCGGTGGCATTGCTGAGGTGTGAGACCCAGTAAATATCGACGACGGCGAAGACGCTCTCCATAACCATTTCCAGGACCATGGGAATAGCGAGCAGCAGGATGGAGCGTCCGATCGGGCCGGTGGTGTAGTTTCGATGTGAGCCGCGGATCGATTCCTTTACTGCAGACCACAGGCTTTGTGAGTCTTCCGGGGAGACGGCAACTGTTTCTTCCATACCTGGACCTCAGCCGCAGATCGACGGCTAGATACTACCGGCCATAGTCGTCCTGAAGACGCACGATGTCGTCTTCACCGAGATAATTTCCTCGTTGCACTTCGATGAAAACGAGATCAGTATCGCCGGGGTTCTCAACTCGATGAGCCGCACCGATCGGAATGTCGATCGCTTCGCCGGCGTGCACGAGGATCTCTTCGCCGTCGCGAGTCACCTTTGCGATTCCTTCAACTACAAACCAATGTTCCGCGCGTCGTGAGTGTTTCTGGTAACTGAGTCTTTGACCCGGTAACACTTCGATCCGCTTCACTTTGAAGTTGCGATCCTCTTCCAGCACGGTATAGGTGCCCCACGGCCGGCGATCAAACTCGCGCATAAGCTCCTCCTCGAACGGTGGAACGTACTTCATTGAACACAAAAACACAAAGGCCCGAAAATGGGCCTCTGTGTGCTTCAGCATGGTTGATGGTTGAGTTTAGGAGTTGGCTTTCAAGGTCAGGTAGATCACGTTGTTTCGTCGCTTGATCAGGACCAGCGCCGGTCGTGCGCCTGACTGCCGGATCGCGGCGCTGAACTCGGTTACAGTTTTCACTGGCTGACGGTTGACTTCCTGAATCAAGTCGCCCTGGCGGACACCGGCGTTGGCAGCGCTGCCCGCGGGATCAACTCGCGTGACGAGCAGTCCCTGGTCGTCTGCGTCGAGTTGATAACGGTTAGCGGTTTCCGCGGTCAGCGGTTGTACGGTCAGACCGAATTTCTCGTTTCCAGTCGGACCATTGCTGCTCGTGTCTTCGTCACTGTCCGGTCGTGGCCGATCCGGCAGCTCCGCGAGCGCAATCGGGAAGTTCTGATCGCGACCGTTACGCTGCGCGGTCACTTCGACATTCGAGCCCGGAGGCATGCTGGCCACGAGATTTCGCAGACTGTTGTTGTCGATCACCGGCTGTTTGTTGACGGCCGTGATCACGTCGCCGCGCCTGAGTCCCGCCTTCTCTGCCGGACCACCGGCTGCAACTGAGGTCACGATCGCACCGCGCGCGGCGGGTAAATTCAAACTGGACGCCATATCCGCGTCGATGGATTGAATCGTCACGCCCAGCATGCCGCGACGGACTTTTCCAGTCTTCATTAACTGGTCCATCACCGCTTTAGCCATGTTAGATGGAATCGCGAAACCGATACCGATGTTGCCGCCGGAAGGCGAAAGGATCTGCGAGTTAATGCCGATCAGCTCACCGTTGGTGTTCACGAGTGCGCCGCCGGAGTTGCCGCGATTGATTGCGGCGTCAGTCTGAAGAAAATCTTCAAAACTGCCGTCGCTGAGGCCAGTGGCACGTCCTTTTGCACTTACGATACCCGAGGTTACCGTCTGCCCGACGCCGAGCGGATTACCCAGGGCGAGGACAAAGTCGCCGACGCGCACCTTGTCGGAATCGCCCAGCGACAGTGTCGGCAAGTCTTTCGCATCAATCTTCAACACCGCGAGATCGCTCGGCGGGTCGGAACCAACTACTTTGGCGCTGAAGCTACGATTGTCGGTCAGTTCTACTTTGACGTCGATGGCGCCATCGACCACGTGATGGTTGGTCAGAATGTAACCGTCAGGATTGACGATAACTCCCGAACCGACGCCCTGGACGCGTTGCGGCGGTTGCTGCTGTTGCTGCGGCATTCGATCGCCGAAAAACTCCCGAAACTGCGGGTCGTCCATAAAGGGAAACTGTTGTGGCGCTCGCGAACGCTCGGTCGACCGGATGGTCACCACGGCAGGTGACACGCGGCTGACGAGGTCTGCATAAGACGCTTGCATCCCGGCGACATTAGTCGCCACCGGCGCTGCAGGCGCCGAGGCGGACGGAGTCAGGCTCAGCAACTTGCTCTGCCCGCTGCACGAAGCGAACGCAAAAACGACCAGTAGTAAACTTAAAAAAAGATTGAGGCGCGAGGTTGCTCCTCGGTAAATATTAGTCAGGTCTTTCATTCCAAATATCTCCAGGTTGTCGAACTAGTTTGCCTTATAAAGTGCAGAGTTTTGATTCACTTCAGGGCTTTCAGGGTTTACTGGCGCAGGATAGCGCGAAAGTTCGCCGCAAAAACAGGTAAAACGAAGTTCGTTTTAGCAACCATCTCCGGCGAGCCAAACATCTTTTGTGCTCTTTGTGCGTTTTTGCGGCTAGAATACGGCAGCATTCGAGGTACAGATTGGTAAACGGAACAGAAATCTCCAACGGCCACGACGATAATTCGGTCCTGATCGTCAATGACGAGCCGGATCAGTTAACGCTGATGGGCACGCTTCTGCACAAGGCCGGCTACTCGGTCCTGACCGCAGAAGACGGTGTCGACGGTCTGACTCTCGCGCGCCGCGAGCGTCCTGACCTCGTTATCAGCGATGTATCGATGCCGCGAATGAACGGGCTGGAATTCTGTCGCGAGATTCGCGCCGATTCCGAGCTCAAAACCGTTCCGATTCTCCTCGTCAGCGCACGGCAGAAAGATACTGAAAGCGCAGTTGCGGGCCTGCGGGCCGGTGCTGACGACTATCTCGAGATACCGTTTGATTCTGCGCGCCTGGTGGCGAAAGTCTCGCGCCTGCTCGAGCGCTCGCGGCTCGAAGCGAGTTATAGAGATCTCGTCGAACAGGCCAGCGATATGATTTTTACGCAGGATCTGTCCGGCAAGTTGACCAGCATGAACCTCGCCGGCCAGAAATTTCTCGGACGTCGGGCCGAAGAAATCATCGGCAACTCGTTTTTCGCGGTCTTCGGCATCATTCCGGAAAGCAACGGGTTCGCAGCAGGTCTCGGTCACCCGCAGGAAGCACGTGAATTCCGGCATCAGTTTGTCGCTCGCTCCGCCACTGGTGATGATCGCTGGCTGGATCTCATCGTCTCGCCGATTAAGGACAAGCTTGAAGAGACCATCGGTTTTCGCGGACTCGCTCGCGACGTCACTGAGCGCAAACATTTTGAAGAGGCGCTCCGCGACTCCGAAGAACGTTATCGACTGCTCTTCGAATCGACGCCCCAACCGATCTGGGTCTACAACGAAGACACGCTCACGTTTCTGGCGGTCAACGAAGCCGCCACTCGCACCTACGGTTACTCCCGCGATGAATTTCTCTCGATGACAATCGATGACATTCGCCCGCAGGAAGATATTCCGACGTTGATGATCAAAAACGCCGCCGATCCGAACGATCTGGTGATCTCGAGTCCGTGGCGTCACAAGACACGCACCGGCCAGACAATCTACGTCGAGATGAGCTCACACCCGGTCGTCTTCGACGGCAAGAACAGCCGGCTGGTGATCGTCAACGACGTCACCGAACGAAAACTCCTCGACGAAAAGCAACAGCGCCTGCACACTTCGCTGCAACAGTCGGCGATGGAATGGCGCCAGACGTTCAACGCGATCGATTTTCCAGTGCTGATCGTGGATCTCGACAGCACCATCAAACGCTCAAATCTCGCTGCGGAACAGATTGTCGGAGTCGGCGCGGAACAGATTCTGGGCCAGCGGCTCGGCGAGCTTGGTGAGCACCAGCCGTGGAAAAAAGCCGGCGAGCTTATCGAGCAGATACGAATTAACCAGCTGCCGGTCGCAGAAGAAGTCAAAGACGAAGCAACCGGCAAAACGTGGGCCGTTACCCTTTATCACATCAACGAATTCGGTTCCGTGGGTGAACGCGCGATCCTGATCGCACAGGACATCACGAAACGCGCCCAGCTCGAAGCCTCACTGCGTCAAAGCGAGATGATGTCGCTGCTCGGATCGCTCGTGGCCGGTGTGGCCCACGAAGTCAGGAATCCGCTGTTTGGCATTTCTTCAATCCTCGACGCCTTCGAAACCAGATTCAGCGACCGCACTGAATATCTTCGCTATACCAACGTCCTGCGTGATGAGATCGGGCGTCTCACCATTCTCATGGAAGAACTGTTAGAGTACGGCAAACCATTCCGAGGCGAGCTGTACCTGGTCTCAATGGAAGAGATGATCGCGCGGTCTGTGCGCGCTTGCATACCGGCCGCCGAGGTGGCCCAGGTAAATCTCGAAAGCAGAGTCGAAGATTCGTTACCGAAGATCAGGATTGACCGCCGCCGGCTTTCAAAAGTATTTGTAAACCTGATCGAGAATGCGATTCAGCACTCGCCGCGAAAAGGTGCGGTAATTATCGAAGCCAATAGAGTGAGCGACAGTAATCAGGAATGGGTTCAGTGTGCCATCAGAGATAGCGGCGCGGGCATTCTGGCTGAAGACTTGCCCAAGATTTTCGAGCCGTTTTTCTCGAAACGGCGCGGCGGTACCGGTCTCGGGCTCGCGATCGCACAGCGCATCATGCAGGAACATCAAGGAAAACTAATTGCCGGCAATAATCCCGACGGGGGAGCCTGTATGATAGCGAGGTTCCCGATACCTGCCGAGGGAGACGCCTAATGTCCAGGAACAAGGTATTGGTGGTCGATGATGAGTCGGGGGTTAGATTTGGTATCCGTGATTTTCTGGAGCAACACGGTTACGAAATCGAAGAAGCGGAGAGCTGCCACGACGCGCAGCAGTTGTTTCGAAACTCGCGGCCGGACATCGTCGTCGCCGACTACATGTTGCCAGACGGCACGGCACTCGATCTGTTGCCACGCTTACGTGAGATTGACTCCGGCATTCCGCTGCTTGTGCTGACGGCCCACGGGTCGATTGACCTGGCGGTGAGAGCAATTAAAGAAGGAGCGGAACAGTTTCTAACCAAACCGCTCGAGCTACCCACGCTGCTCGTCATCCTCCAGCGGTTGCTCCAAAAACAGCGTAACTATCACAAACAGCTCGCCAGCAAGTCGCGCCAGTCGCGCCAGGCAATCGATCCGTTCATCGGGACCAGCGCCGCGATCCGTGCCCTCGCCGATCAGGCCCGAAAGATTCTCTCGACTGAAAGCCCGGTGCTGATCCTGGGTGAAACCGGCACGGGCAAAGGCGTGCTCGCGCGCTGGCTCCATGAAAACAGCCCGCGCGCTGACGAAGCCTTTGTTGACCTCAACTGTGCTGGCTTAACCCGCGAGTTGCTCGAAACGGAACTCTTCGGTCATGAAAAGGGCGCCTTCACGAGTGCGACCAATTCGAAGCAGGGACTGTTTGAAGTGGCCCATCGCGGCTCGATCTTTCTCGATGAAGTAGGCGACGTGGACGTTCAAATCCAACCCAAACTGCTGAAAGTTCTCGAAGAGAAACGATTCCGGCGTCTTGGAGATGTGAGAGACAGGCAGGTGGACGTTCGACTGATTGCAGCCACGCACCAGGACATCGGACAACTCGTGAGAGAAAGGCGTTTTCGCGACGATCTCTATTTTCGCATCAGCACGATTCCGCTTTCGTTCCCGTCGTTGCGCGAAAGAATCGAAGACATCCCGACCTTGGCCCAGTACCTGCTCGACAAAATCTCAGCAGACTTGGGCCGTGGCGAGTTGCGGTTGGACCAGGGGTGTATTCAAGCGTTGCAGTCTTATTCCTGGCCCGGCAACATCCGCGAACTGCGTAACGTAATCGAACGAGCAGTCTTATTGAGTGACCAGAAACATATCACTCTCGCTGATCTTCACTTCGATGGCCATACGCAAGTGGGAGCACCTTTCCTTGATTCACGTTTGACTCTCCTGGAGCTCGAGAAGCAGCACATTGAGCGTGTACTGCAAGAGGAAAGGGGACGTGTGGAGAAGGCTGCCAAACGTCTCGGCATACCCAGAAGTTCGCTTTATCAGAAGATCAAGAAGCATCAGATCCCGGTGTCTAAAGTCTAGACTTGTAGTCTGAAACTTGGACCGCCCTCCGACGGTTATTAGCCCACGCATACTTCTTACTAAGAATTTCAAACCTTTTTATATTTCAAATGCGCGTTTCTCATGGCGCAGTAATTGCTGGGCCAAGATGAAAGTGCCAAACATACGTATGTTTCTCGGGTAGTTTTCCGAGTGATTTGGCTGAACTCAATAGAGCCTGCCTTGCCCGCACGTTCCCTTGAGGTCAGGCCTCCCACAAAATTTACGTCCAAAGGGCTTCCCTTCTTTGTCGGGAGTCAACATCAAGGAGCTATTGCAATGTCCCGTAACGGGTCTCTAAAAAATGTAGTACTGACGCTGGCGATTTTCGCAGTTATCGGCGTCGTCTCAGCCACGGCCAAGGCTGATATTGTCGTTGTCAATGGAGTGAACAACCAGGGCACCGACAATGTCCTGCTTAACCCCGCAACTAATGTGCTTACCGTAACTGGTGTGGTTGGACAGAATAATCTTCTCGTCAACTTTACCTCCACCAGTGGCAGTGGACTGCTAAATGCAAATCCATCCGGTCAAGCAACAGTCAGTGGTGGAACAGGAAACGTTGCGTTAACCCAACTGACCTTCGGTTTGGCTAATAACGACACGTTTACCGCCGCAGTTTTCAACATCAATGCGTCCACCTCTGGTTCGGTCTTGATCCACGTCGAAGGAGTCAATATCAACGGTGGCTTTTTTGAAGATGATTTCACGGTCGATGCCAACGGCCAAAATTTCTTCACTGTGACAGCCATCAATGGACAAGCAATGACGTCCATTAGCCTCACTGGAATCAATGGGGCTGTTTTCCAGGACGTGAGACAGGTTCGCATCGGTGGCGGTGAAGTCGAAACAGTTCCTGAACCGGCCAGCATGGTCCTGCTGGGAACGGGTCTCATCGGCGCCGCAGCCGGTTTTCGCCGGCGCTTCAAAAAGCAATAGTGGAAGCGGCTTCGGTTTAGAACTGTTTCTATCTATCAACGAACTGTGTTTCCACCGCCGCGGTTGCCCCGCGGCGGTGGAGACATCAACCTTAACTTCGGTGCCGATAACGCCATGCGATAAGCGTCCCTCGTGGAGGGCATGTGCGGACGCACAGTCGGGGGCATAAGCAAAGGGGAGTAAACATGGCAGGTTTATTCAAGGCAACTCTGATGAGTGCATTGCTTCTGGCAATGGTTACACTCGCACAATCAGAAGCCAAAGCTGATCCCGTGACCTTCTCCACCTCGGGAACTTTTACGTGCGCGGGTTGTTCGGGTAGCGGCACCAATTCCGTAACCTTTCTGGGCGGCATGGGCAACGCTCTCATGATCACATTTACTGGTCTGGGATCGACAAGCCTGAGCACTCCGACCGGTTCGAGCTTTGGCAACTTCCAAACGTTCTTTTCTGGCAATGGTGTCATCGCTGCGTCGGGCACTTTCACGCTGACGATTACCCAAACAGTCCCGATCGCAGGAAGCGACAGTTTTGCCGCCACCTTCAGCGGGACGTTTAGTGCCAGTAACTCGGGCTCTGGCGTGGTCAATTTCACGACTACTTCAGTAACCATCGGCGGCGTCACGTACGCCATCACCAATAACCCGCTGAACCTGGTACCACCGGCGTCAAACAACGGCATCACCACAGTTCAGGGGCAAATAACCAGCAGCGCTGTTCCGGAACCAACCAGTATGTTTTTGTTGGGCACTGGTCTGGTAGGTGTTGCAGGCGCGGTGAGGAAACGTTTTAAGAAATAACAGTGGATGGCCGGGCTCCCTCTTTGTGGGGGTGCCCGCTGTCCCTGCAACTAAGGGCGGATCGGTTATAGCGCCCATTATTAATGGAGACTTTCATAAATGTACGCTGAACCAATGATTCTTCCCCTGGATGCAAACGGACGGATTTATGCCATTCAGGATGAAAAGGGCAACACGATTGGAACGGGCACGCGTGAGGTTTGCGAAGTGCTGTTATATATCATTACGAAACCGGCCTCGCAGAGTATTTCTGGTAGAATAAATGTTCCAGCCGCACAAAGACCGAACGTGCGCGCTGCGATAGCGATTTAAAGTTTCTGGTGGAGGCAACAGCCCAGGAACTGTTGCTTTAACCTTATCGTTTATCCAGGTGCGGAGTGATAACGATGAGTCAGTTTTCCAGCAGAAATACCGTTGGAGCTTCCGCCGCACATCCCTCGCAAAAATTTGGTGATGTCTGTTTTGTTAGCCCCAGTGTGCCCTGTGAAGCAGAGTCGATTTGGAACCCTCAAAAAAGTCTCCGGTAGATTGAGACAAATGTGGCTCGGCCGCGATGAGCGCTCTCTGAGAGAGACGCCCCTGCCGCGCCTGCTCGTCGTCGATGATGAAGAGTCGATCTGCTTCTCGATGAGCGAGTACTTCTCGTTGCACGGTTATAAGGTTGACACTGCCTGCGAGCTCGAAGAAGCAGAGAAGCTGCTCGG
>Ga0070699_100002648_pt1 | contig 15997 bp, 12 predicted proteins | sample KBSK1503metaG_FD_65473 | JGI IMG/M metagenome (GOLD analysis project Ga0070699, IMG submission 65473) | Corn, switchgrass and miscanthus rhizosphere microbial communities from Kellogg Biological Station, Michigan, USA - KBS K1-50-3 metaG | ecosystem: Host-associated > Plants > Roots >...
CCGCCGTCCCAGAACGGATGGAAAGCGGCCCGGGCCGCACGCGCGGCGACGCCACGTCACTTCGTCTCGACCGGAATCGAGGAAATCCTTCCGGGAGGACTCGCGGAGACCGAGCACGGCCCGGTGTTCGTGCACGAGCGCCTCTACACCGATCTCGGCGAGCGTCCGGCGCCGCTTCTCCGGAAGCTCGCCGCGCTCTCCGCGCCCGCGCCGGAGCGGGGCTCGCGTGCCGCGCGCCGCCTCCGTCGCGCGCGCGACCTGCCCGATGCCGTGGCGTTGGCGGACCCGCCCGAGCGCGGGCTCTTCCGCCGCTTCGGGCATCAGCGGATCCTCTACCTCGACATCGAGACGTGCGGGCTATCGGCGGCGCCGGTCTTTCTCGTCGGGCTCTGCCATGTGGGCGAGCGGAATCTCGTCCTCCGCCAGCTCTTCGCACGCGATTACGCGGAGGAGCGAGCGCTCCTGGCCGAACTGGCCCGCATCGCGCAGGGCTTCGACTTCCTGGTCACGTTCAACGGGAAGTCCTTCGACGTGCCGTTCCTGCGCGACCGCGCGATCCACCACCGGATGCCGCCGCCCCTCGACCTGCCGCATCTCGATCAACTCTGGATGGCGCGGCGACGATGGAAGGAATCGCTCCCGAACTGCCGCCTCACGACGCTGGAGTGGCACGTGCTGCGGCGCCGTCGCGCGGGGGATGTGGGCGGCGCGGAGATTCCGGAGCTCTACCACGACTACGTGAAGCGCGGGGAGGCACATCGCCTGCTTCCCGTTTTCCACCACAACCTGCTCGACGTGGTCGCGATGGTGGAGCTGACGCCGCCCCTGTTCGACCCGGATGTCGGGGTGTACTAGCCTGCCGCCCGCGATCGCCCCCCAGCCTCCCACTCCCCCCGCGTCAGCTCGTACCGAACGGCGCCCGGTTCCGCCGCCTCCCCCCTCAGCGTGAACCCACACTTCTCGAGCACCCGCCTCGACGGCGTCATGTCGGGGAACGTCTCCCCGATGATCCGGGCGACTCGCGCGTCAGCAAACGCCCACTCGACCAGGGCCCGCACCAATTCGGTGCCGTATCCCTGGCGCTGGTGCTCCTCGAGGATCGAGTAGCCGGTCTCGACGGTCCCATCGTCTGACGGCATTCCCCGAAAGCCGCACGTCCCGATCACCAGCGACTCGCCGATGTCACCTTCGACACCCCGAACACCGTCACCCCGACCGCTCCCGCCATCCCTGACAGGCAACACCACATACCACATGCCAAAACCCTCACCACCCGGGTGCTTCCTTGCGTGGTTCCAGGCCCACTGCATCGAATCCGCATCGTTCAGGGGCGGGGGCCACTTCTCCGGGGTGAGGACGCCGAGAAGCTGCGCGAACGCAGCGCGATCCGTGTTCTCCGCCATGGCCAGCTCCTCGGTCACGGCCACCAGCTCGAGGCGCTTCGTTCGGATTCGCGTGTGGGACATCCGGGTCTCGTCTCCCAATGTTTACGGTTTGAACGATTCGACGATGTCGTATTCGACGGCGTCGGAAGCCCGACGCGGGCAACAGCGGCCCACGCTGTCGTCGGACGGTGCCCGCAAAGCCCCGCCACATCCATAATCATCCATTCTGCACGGGGTTGAACACCGCCGCGACCACTCCACCCACGCCGCAACCATCACGGTACGTCGATTGCGTGTGACACGACACGCGTCGTCGCCCGCGCGACCCTGCCAGCGCGATCGGGCGCGCGGAGCACCCCGCCGGATCGGCGGACATGCGGCTTGTGCGGATTGGGGGGAGAGGCCGCGGCACGGAGAGGCCGCGGCCGATCCCAAGGCGCCGCCGAGGGACGGCGTCTTGGCCATGGCGTGAGGCCGCGTGCTGCCGAAATCACCGGCGGGCGATCATCGGCGCGGGGCCCGGTACCCACCTCCACCAGCACGACCGGGCCAGCGCCGAGCAGCACCCTCCTAGTACACCCTCACCGGCAGGATCACCATGGGTTGCCCGTGGAACGCCAGACGCCGCTGGAGCGCCGCGCACGTCTGGTTGTGGAGCCACCTCAAGATCGTCCCTTCCTTCTGGAAGACGAGCTGCCCGCCGAAGGTCACCGCGCGCGGGTAGTCCTTGCTGATCTCGAGGCACAGGTTCTCGAGCTCGTCCACGATGTCCGTCCCCATCGCGTAGCGGTAGTCCGCGGGCAGCCCGAGGCGCCGCGCGAAGTGGACGTACTTCTGAAGCTCCTGCTCGGTGCTGATCCGGAGCGCGTCCAGCTCGTCCTTCCCCTTGAACCGCCCCGAATCGATCGCGCCGACCGAGACGAAGATGACCTGCTTGAACTGGTTCGGGAAGATGCGGAAGAGGTTCAGGAGCGAATGGATCCCGAGCCCGCCGAAGCCGGTGACCGTGAGGATCGCCGTTTGCGCCGTCCGTTTGAGCGGCGCCTGCGTCGGCTCGCCCGACGGGAGCGGAACCGTCGTGAGCTGCTCGTCCAGGCGGCTCAAGCTGGTGCTCGTGCGCACGTAGTGCTGGCGGATCGCCACGCAGACGAGGCAGATCAACCCCGTCGTCAACAGGGTCGCCCAGCCGCCTTCCATGAACTTGAACGCGACCGTTCCGATCAAGAGTGAACCCGTCACGCCGAATCCGAGCATGCTGACGAAGAGGGGGTTCTTCCAGGGTTTTCCCTCGCGTCGCAGGATCAGGGCGTCGCGACACATCGCGAGCTGCGCCAGCGCGAACGTCAGGAAGACGTTGATCGAATAGAGAATCACGAGGATGTGGACCGCGCCCTGCGTGAGCACGAGAACCAGCGCGGCGGAGATGGCGATGAAGAGCACGCCGTTCGAGGTGACCAGCCGCTCCGAGAGACTCGAGAAGCGCGACGGCACCCAGCGGTCGAAGGCCATATAGACCAGGACGCGCGGTCCGCCGAGGAATCCCGTCTGCGCCGCGACGAAGAGGAGCGCGCCCGCCGATACGACGATGATCGCGACGATGATCTCCGCGGCCCGGCTCCCCGGCGCCAGGTATTGCCCCACGATCGCCTGCCAGAGCACGGCGTTCAGCGTTTTTCCGGGGACCGGATTCACCTGGTAGAGGAGATAGCAGAAGAGGATTCCCGAAGCGATCAGCGCGAGCGAGACCGCCATGTAGCGCATCGTGGTCTTCGCGGTCTCGACCTTGGGTTCGCGGAGCATGGGGACGCCGTTCGAGACGGCTTCGATCCCCGTGAACGTGCCTCCGCCCAGCGTGAAGGCGCGGAAGAGCACCATGAGAAGGCCGAACCACCCCGTTTGTTGCACCGCCATGCTCGACTGCTCGCGCAGGTGATGCACTTCCATGGGGATCTGATGAGCGTTGCTCACGATTCCCATCGCGATCGCCGCCACGTGGCTGATCACGAAGACGAGGAAGATCGGCGAGATGATCGCGACCGATTCCCGAACGCCGCGAAGGTTCAGGATGGTCAGGATGCAAAGGAGCGCGAACGTGAAGGGAAGCCGCACGTAGAGCCACTGCGGCGGGAGGAGGCTGAAGAGTGATTCGCTGCACGCGGCGAGCGAGATCGCGACCGTCAGCACGTAGTCGACGAGGAGTGCGCTGCCCGAGATGAGGCCCGCCGGTGGGCCCAGGAGTTTCGTGGCCACGACGTACCCGCCGCCGCCCGCGGGGAAGCGCTCGATGATCCGCGTGTAGGAGATCGCGATCACCATGACCGTCACGGCGACCAGGATCGCGAGCGGAATCGCGAGGAACGTGTTTCCGTGGAGCGCGAGGAACGCCGCCTCCGGGCCGTACGCGGAGGACGAGAGCCCGTCGGCGCCGAGGCCGACCCAGGCGAGGAACGCGGCCAGTGAAATCTTGTGGAACAGCGCGGGATCCGTGATGGCTCGTCCCGGCCCGATGATGATCTGGAAGAAACGCTTCGCGATCCGGACGTAGGCCGGCTCAACGAAGTCGGGCAGGGGCGGCTCCGGCGGCGGCTCGGGGATCGGATTCGGCGCCGGATCGTCCTGGGGATGGTCGGGCATATATGAGCGGGGAACTATATACCCGTCGGTCCCGGGTCGCCAGGGGGGACCAAAAGGATCCGCCCCGGCATGCACGGCACGCCGGGGCGGCTAAGGTCCGGGTCGCCGACGGTCCTAAACGGCCATCACGTTCGCGGCTTGCTTTCCCTTAGGACCTTCGACGATCTCGAACTCGACCGTCTGCCCCTCTGCCAGGGTCTTGAACCCCTCACCCTGGATGGCGGAGTAATGGACGAAGACGTCCTCGCCGCCCGCCTGTTGGATGAATCCGAACCCCTTCGCTTCGTTGAACCACTTGACCGTGCCTCGCTTGCGCATCTGTTGCATTCACCTCCCATCGTGCAGCGTCTACCGGACCCTCCATTCGCGACGGACGGTAGCCCCGAGGTCCGGGGGTGTCAAATCGAAATTTCCGCGCCGGTGTTAGAGAAATCCGCTCAAACCGCCCGGCTTGACCGGGACCGACGTGGGACGTAACGTGCTGCACCATGACCGCCCGCTCGTCTGCCCCCGCGCTCGTGCTGGCGATCCTCGCGATCCCGATCGCGGTGACCTGCGCCGTCCTTCCGTCCTCCGCATTCGCGTCCTCCCTCCGTGCCACCGGGGCCCCCGAACTCGTTATCTATAACGACGATTTCGCGATGGTGCGACAGGGTTTGGCGCTGAATCTGGACCGGGGCCTCTCCGATCTCTCGTTCGAAGGGATCCCCCCGCGCGTGGACTCGACCTCCATCCGTCTCACGGGCGAGGGCTTCGCCGTCCGGCGGCAGGGATCGCACGCCAATCTCTGGAACGACGACAAGGTCTTCCGTCGCTTTCTGGGCGATTCCGTCGTTTTTCGATCAGGAGGCCGAGCGTACCGGGGCGTCCTGGCCGGAATCGACGGCGACATCCTCTTCATCCAGCGCCGCGACTCCACCGACGTGTTGATGATGCTCCGGCGGAGCCAGGTGTCCGAAGTCGAGTTTCCGGGGAAGTTCGCGCTCGCGACCCGCCCCTCGCTCTGGTGGCGCGTCGAGAGCGCGAAGGGGGGCGAACGCTCGGCCACGCTGTCGTACCTCATTTCGGGGCTGCGCTGGGAAGCGGAGTACACGGCGGTGCTCGATGCCCTGGGCAAGACCGTGGAGTGGAGCGGCTGGGCCACGATCGTGAACAAGGTCGGCGCGTCCTTTTCTGGCGCGCGGATCTCGCTCGTGGCGGGGGAGGTGAACCGCGCCGGGACGTCGGTCGCTCGGGGACAGGATCTGGAGCAGGCGCCGCCGGGGGCGGGCGCGAAGGGCCCCGCCGACTTCTTCGCGTATCACTCCTACCCGGCCGCCGAGCCGATCGATCTCGACCCTTCGGGAATGGCGCAGGTGGCGATCGTGCCGCCGACGGTCGTTTCGGCGAAGCGCACCTATCGCTATGACGGTGCCCGCGACGGATCGAAGGTGCTCGTCTCGATGGAATTCGCCAACGACAAGAAGGACGGGCTGGGCGTGCCGCTGCCCGCGGGGCGCGTGCGGGTCTATTCATTCGATCCTGCCGGAGCGATGACGCTCGCCGGAGAGGATCGGATCGCGCACACGGCGGCCGGGGAACGCCTCCGAATCCTGAGCGGCGTTGCCTTCGATCTGGTTGGAGAACGGACGCGTCTTTCGCACGCGCGCGTATCGCGCTCCGTGACCGAGGATCAGTTTCGGATTCGCATTCGAAACCGCGGTTCCAAGGACGCGGTCGTGACCGTCGTCGAGAACATCTACGGAAATTGGGAGATCTCCGAGAAGTCGTCCGATTACCGAAAGAAGGACGCCGAGACCGTGGAGTTCGACGTGAACGTGGGCGCCGGAAAAGAGGCGACCTTGACCTACTCGGCTCGCTTTACCTACTGAGGCCGGTCGCGATGCGCGCCGTCGCGGCGGCGGTTGGCGTTGTGCTGGCGACGATCGGCGGCGCGGCGTTTGCGGACGCCACCCTACCGCGAGTCGCGCGAGCGGACGCCGTCTGGGTGACGTTTCGCGATCGCGGCCCCGCCGGCCCGGCGGACTCGGCCCACGCCGGGGCGCCGGAATTCATCACGCCGCGCGCGCTGGCGCGCCGCGCGAAGGCCGCGGGAGCTGCGGGCGCCGCGGGCGGGGCTCGCGGTGTCCCCGCACGGGACACGCCTCCGGCCGCACGCTACGTCGCTGCCCTCGAGGCGGCCGGAGCGCGCGTCCGCGTCCGGTCGCGGTGGCTCAACGCGGTGAGCGTCGAGGCTGCGCCCGTCTCTCTCGATCGAATTCGCGCGCTCCCCTTCGTCGAGTCGCTCTCGCCCGTCCTCACGATGGAACGCCAGGCCCCCGTGGCTTCCGAAGAATTCGACTTCGGTCCCTCCAATGCGCCGCTCGACATGCTCCACGTGCCCGAGGCCCAGGCGATGGGATTCACCGGCGCGGGCGTCGTGATCGGGGTGCTCGACACGGGGTTCGAGGTGGGGCACGAGTGCTTCGTGCGCCTCGACGTGCGGGGCCAGCGGGACTTCGTCTTCAACGACGCGGACCCAGCCTACGACGCGCGCCAGGATTCGCCCGGCCAATCGAATCACGGCACGGCGAGCCTGTCCGCGTTGGCGGGCTACGCCCCCGGGAAGCTGGTCGGGCCCGCGTACGGCGCGAGCGTCCTTCTCGCGAAGACCGAGCGTGCCAACTCGGAGGGCCCGATCGAAGAGGACTACTGGATCGCTGGCCTCGAGTGGGTCGAGGCGATGGGCGCGGACGTCGCGACCACCTCGCTCTCGTATCCCGATTGGTACCGCCGCGAGCAGCGCGACGGCCGCACGGCCACGGTCACGCGCATGGCGAACCTCGCCTGGGAACGCGGTCTTCTCCTCGTGAACTCGATCGGCAACTACGGGCCGAAGAGCGTCACGTTGGCGCCCCCCGCGGACGCGCTCGGCGTCCTCGCGGTCGGTGCGGTCGACGGGGAGGGTCACGTCGCGGGCTATTCCTCGCGCGGGCCCACCGCGGACGGTCGGGTGAAGCCGGAACTCTGCGCTCTCGGATCGAACGTCCGTCTCGCCGCCGCGTGGGGCCGCGATACGTACGAGGTCATGAGCGGCACGTCGTTCTCGGCGCCGCTCGTCGCGGGCGTGGCCGCCCTCGTGATCGAGGCGCACCCCGACTGGTCGCCCGAGTCGGTGCGCGAGGCGCTGCTCCAAAGCGCGAGCCGCGCGGACCGGCCCGACAACGACTACGGATGGGGGCTGGTGAACGCGCGGGACGCGATCCTCTATCCGTTGATCGAGGGGACCGTAACCGATGCGCACACGCGCGAGCCGATTTCAGGAGCGAGCGTGGCGTGGGAGCCGGCGGGGCCGGCGTCGGTGGACTCTGCGTTCGGGGCCGCGGGGGATTCGCCGCCGCGCGGCGCCGTGCGCACGGACGCGACGGGCGCCTACGTGATCCCGAACCTGCCGCCGGGCTCCTATCGTTTGACGATTCGCGCGGACGGCTACTTCGACGCGACCACCGAGGCCCTCGAGATGCCGCCGAACCTCAGCGGAATGGACGTGGCGTTGCGCTATCGGGGCGAGTGAGCGGACGTCACCGCGACCGCAAGTCTCGGAGCGCCTTGGTCCCGCCCTCCCACACGATGCGGCCGTCCACCGAGAACGTGTAGTCCGGGTGCCGCATCAGGAAGTCCACCGCTGCTTCGTGGAGCACGATGCCGCTTCGCTCGACTTCGCCTCCGGTCGCACGACCGAACTGCGTGTAGCCGTCGCCCCCCTCGTACAGGTAATCGATGGTCGCGACGCGGTAGACCCGATCGGGCTCCAGGTCGCGGCCACCCACCCGAACCGAAAGCGCGCGGCCGTCCCGGATGACGAAGGAGACACCCGCGATCTGGGCGAACCCGCTCTTCCCGACGCGGCGCGCCACGAAATTCAGGAGGCGCTGCACCTCATCGCCCCGCATCGGCACCGTAACCACCGTGTTGTCGAACGGAAGCACCGACACAACGTCCGCGACCGTGACGGGGCCCTTCGGCAGGGGCGCCCGAATGCCGCCCGTATTCACGAGGCCGATGTCGGCGACGCCGGTCTGCCGCACCACCTCGGCCACGAAGTTGCCGAGCGGCGATTCCACGTCGTCGTCGCCCAACCGTTCGATCACGCGATCCGTGCGAAATATCGCGGCCCCCATCCGAACGCGCACCGAATCCCCGTACGGCTGGAGGGTCGCGGCGAGCGCGCCGTCCTCGCCGTCCGAGGGGCGCACCGGGAGAAGCCGGGTGGTGGCGCCCGCCGGACGGCCGCCGCTCAGCCGGATGACCGTCCGACCGAGGCGATCGCCCCACGCGCCCGTCTGCACGATGGGCGTTCCTCCGAGCCAGGGATCCGAGCCGCGGCTGGCGTAGACGGGGCTGAAGAGGGCCGTATGGCTGTGGCCGCCCACGATGAGATCGATGCCGGGAACCTTCGACGCCAGGTCCTTGTCCACCGAAACGCCGAGATGGGTCACCGCGATCACGTAGTCGGCCTTCGCGCGAAGCTCGGGCACGAGGATGCGAGCCACCGCGATCGGATCGGCCACGGCGACGCCGCCGTTTCGGCTGAAGAGAACGATGCGCGCGAGGTCGCGGGTCGTGAGTCCGAAGATCGCGATTCGCTTTCCGCGCCACGGCCGGATGAGGTACGGGCGCGCCAGATAGCGAAGCGGCGCCGCATCCGAGACCCGCGCGCCTCCGACCCACCTCGCTCCTCGCCGTGCCGCCGCCGGGACGTCCTCCGCGTCCGGATTCACCCAGGGGCTGTCGGCCGCGGCGAAGACGTTCGCGCTCAGGGCTGGGTATCCGGCGAGACGGACCAGCCGAAGCCACGCGCGCGGGCCGTCGTCCAGGTCGTGGTTGCCGAGCGTGACCGCGTCGTATTTCGCGCTCGCCATCGCCTTCATGTCGGGCTCGCCGCGAAACAGGTTGTAGACCGGCGTTCCCTGGACCACGTCCCCCGCGTCGAGCAGGAGGACATCGGGCGTGCGCGCGCGCTCGCGCGCGATCAGGTCGTTCCGCGCCGCGGCGCCGCCCACCAGGCCACTATCCGCGCGCAGGAACGGGAAGAGATGGGAGTGGATATCATTCGTGTGGAGAACGACCAACGAGTCGATTCCAACAGCCGGCGGCTTCGCCGGTGTCGTGGGTGCATAGACCCCCGCGAGCGAAAGCGCCAGGAGCACGGCGATCGTGGTCCGAAGAAAATCGCGGGCCGAGCCCATGTCCCCATTCACGTTACGGTTGTGTGTCCCCATTTTGCTTGACACAACTTCCATGATCCGTTAGAGTTATCTCTGCGAAGGTAAATTTCGTTCCGAGACTCGACGGAGTATCCAGCAGTTACGAGTGAAACGGCAGTGATCTCTTCCTCCTTGTCCCATTTCCAGGCGCTCCCCGCACTGTTTTCGTTTGTTCCACGGTACCCCCACGACACTCACCCGTCGGGGGCTTTTTCTTTTTGGCCGGTGAGGGTGTCTTGGAGGCTCCATGGCTGACGGAGAGAAGGTAATCAAGTGTCGTGACTGCGGCGAAGAGTTTGTGTTCACCCTGGGAGAGCAGACCTTCTATAAGGAACGCGGATTCCAACACGAGCCCACCCGCTGCAGACGCTGCCGGGATGAAAAGAAGCGCCAGGCCGGCGGTATGTCGCCGAGCGCCTCGCCGATGTCCTCGTCCTCGTCCCGGGAATTCCACGAGGCCGTCTGTTCTTCCTGCGGCCAGCCCACCCAGGTACCGTTCCGGCCGACCGCAGGGAAACCAGTATACTGCCGCGACTGCTTCCAAAACGTCCGCGCCAGGGGGGTCAACGCATAACGAACACCTGCTCCCATCGATCCGAATCAGACCATCGTAGGCCGAAAGGAGGCGCCCCGCACTTGAAACACCGCGGCTCGGTCAAATGGTTCAATGACTCGAAAGGATATGGGTTCATTCGGGAAGACTCGGGCGAGGAATTCTTTGTTCATCACTCGGCGATCCAGGCGGAGGGATTCCGAACGCTCGCCGAGGGTCAGATCGTAGAATTCGAACCCGTCGACGGCCAGCGAGGCCGCCAGGCAGCGAACGTCGTCAAACTCGACAGCTAGCAAGCGCTCCGAGCGCCCATTCCAGATGAATCGCGACCCCGGCGGGAACCAGCCGCCGGGGTTCGTTTTTCAACCCGGATAGGGTAGAGTTTTCGGCAATCCCCGCATCGAACGGCCATTCTCGGAGGGTCAGCCTGAAATGCGCTTCGCCCCGGTTTCCGTCTTGCTCGCGCTTCTCGTGGCGGCCGCCCCCGCGGCCGTGCCCCAAGCCTTCGCCGCCCCCCACCTCGTCCGGACGCTCCCCAACAAGATGAAGGTCGTGGTCCGAGAGAACCGGACCCGGCCCCTCGTCGCCGTCCAGGTTTGGGTGAACGTGGGATCGCGCGACGAAACCCGGACCGAACGCGGAGCCTCGAGCGTCCTGGCTTACCTCCCCTACGAAGGGACGGCCAAGCGGAATGCGGTCGATCTGCAGAAGGAAGTTCGCGGCATCGGCGGCACGATCGGAAGCGAGGCCGGCTATGGCCAGACCGTCTACAACATGACCGTCCCCGCCCGAAATCTGGCGGACGCGCTCGATATCTTGAGCGACGCGATCATCCGGCCCGTGTTCGACACCCGGACCTTCGACCAGTCGATCGCCAAGGCGCGTCGCGACGCTCGGGGTTCCTACGCCGCGGCGGGATCCGCCACCCTCGCGCCGATCCGCGCGGCCCTTTACGAAGGCACGCCCCTCGCGTCGCCCCTCAAGGCGCCCGAGCTCGAGGTCGCCGCGCTCACGCCCTCGATCATCCAACGCTTCTACAAGGCGAACTGGGTGGCGGAGAACGTGACCGTCGTCGTCGTCGGGGACATCGAGGTGGATGACGCGGCCGCGAAGGTGGCGGCGGCGTTCGCGACCATGCCTCAGGGGAAGGCGACCCCGAAGGCGCGCGTCGCGTTGCGCGCGTTCTCGGGTCCCAAGATCATGGAGCAACCGTCCGGCAAGGACACGCAGGGGAGCGCCATCACGGTCGGATTTCGCGCGCCGGAGTGGGGCAGCGCCGACGCCATCGCCCTCGACGTGTTGATGGCGATCCTCGTCGACACCCCGGACTCGCGCTTTCAGCGCCGCATGCACGAAGGGACCGGCGAGGCCCTCTCCGCGGCCGCGCAGCGTTCCTTTGACGCGGACGGCGGGCTGATCGCGATTTCCCTCGAGACCGAGCCAGGGCGAGCCGCGGACGCGGAAGGCCTCCTGGTCCAGGAGATCGAGAAGGCGCGCGCCACGCCGGTCACGAAGGAAGAGTGCGACGCGGCGATCCGCGCGGTGACGGCGCGCGAGACCCTGACCCAGTCCGAGTTCTGGGGCCTCGCGCGCGCGACCGGCGTCGCGGTCTTCCAGGGCCGGCCGGGAGCGGACGAAGTGTACTGGCAGCGGCTGCAGGCGGTCCGCCCCGGGGACGTGGTCGGTGTCGCCCGAAAGTACCTCGACTGGCGGCAGGCGGCGGTCGTGGAGATGATGCCCGCCGCCGATGCCGACAGCCTGAAACTTCGCGGCGGGCTCGAGCGGCGGATGAAGGAGAAGCAGGCGCTCTACGAGGGAACCTATCGCTCCGGCCAGCAGCCGACCGCGAGCTCGGACGCGGAACGACGCGCGCGTATCGACGGCCCCTTCGCCTCCCTCGCGGCGGCCCCGTTCGACGCGGGTCGCGGGCGGGTGGAACGCACAACGCTTCCCGGTGGACTGCGACTCCTTGCGAGCGAAGATCGGAGCGCGCCGACCGTGACCGTCAGTGTCTACCTGGGCGGCGGCGTCCGGTACGAGAACGACAAGACGAACGGCATCTCCTCGCTCCTTCGCGAGACGATGCTCAATTCCAACGACCCGAAGTCGCCCGGATTCACGTATCGACAATCGCTCGAACGAATGGGCCGCCCGGCGCCCTACCAGGACCGTGACATGTGGGGCATCTCCATCGCCGTCACGACAGCGGACTGGCGCGAGGCGGTCGGAAAGCTCGGCAGCATGTTCTCGAGCCCCGATCTCGATTCGACCACGGTGGACGCGACCCGCATTTATCTGCTCGCGGCCCTCGATCACTGGCTCGAGGACGACGAAGCGCAGCGCCAGCGGCTCATCTTCCAGACCAAGTACGAGGTGAGCGGCTACCGGCTGCCCGGGATCGGGAACAAGCTGAACCTCATCGGCATGCCGAATCCGCTCGTGGAGGAGTGGCACAAGAAGTTCATCGTGCGTCCCAACCTCGTCGTCGCCGTCTTCGGGGACGTTCGTCCCTCGGAGGTTGGACCGGTCGTCGACAAGGCGTTCGCCGGCGTGCCCGCCCGCCCCTTCAAGCCGGGCCTCGTGGCGAAAGAACTCGAGTTCACGGGCTTCCGCGAGAAGTGGGAGCTGGGCGCGGGCCCGGTGGTCTCCGTGCAGCTGGCCTTCAACGGACCGCCCGCGGCGAGCCCCGACATGCCGCCGATGTTTGTCGTGAATTCGCTTCTCTCGGGCCCCTACGGCTGGTTCGAGAAATTCCTGCGCAACCAGGGCACCGTGAACGGGGCGGAGTCGATCGTCTCGCAGGCCATCGACGAATCGCCGATTCTCGCGACGGTCTGGATCAACGGGATCGTCTCCGAAGAGGAGATGGTGAAGTTGATGTTCCGGCAGTTCAAGAAGGTGTCCGGCCTCGAGCTTGTGGGGCAGGAGCTGTCGGAGGATTTCCGGCGCGCCAAGATCTATGCGGTCGGGACCTACTACTCCGCCTTCACCACCAACACGACGCGCGCCTTCCAGTGGGGCCGCGCCGAGATCTTCGGGCTTCCTCCCGACTACGCGATCACGCTCCCGTCGAAGATGGAAGCGGTCACACCGGACGATCTGCTTCGCGTGGGAAAGAAGTACTTCCAGACCAGCAACTGGGTGCGGGCACCCTACGCCATCGCGGAGACGCGACCCGGCGGGTGGTGACCCCTCGGCTTGGCACTGCGCTTCGCGCGTGAGCCCGGATCCCGTCACCCTCATCGTCACTGTTCGAAACGAGGAGGCGTCCGTCGACGCGCTCCTCGATTCGTTGTTCGGGGGCACGCGACCGCCGGATGAGGTCGTCGTCGCCGACGGCGGCTCGACGGATCGGACGGTGGAGCGGCTGCGCGCGCGCGCGGCGGGGGATGGTCGCGTCACGGCGCTGGTGACGCCCGGGAATCGGTCGGTGGGCCGGAACGCCGCGATTCGCGCGGCACGCCACGAGCTGATCGCGTGCACGGACGCCGGCGCGGAAGTCGAGCCGACGTGGTTGGAGCGGATCACGGCGCCCTTCGGGGACCCCGCCGTGGACGTCGTCGCCGGCTTCTATCGGCCGGTGGGCGACTCGCGCTTCGAGCGCGCGGCCGGCGTTGTGTCCGCGCCAGCACTCTCCGAGGTCGAGCCGGGTCGTTTTCTTCCCTCGACACGATCGGTGGCGTTTCGCCGGGAGGCGTGGCGACGTGCCGGAGGATTCGACGAGGCGCTCGACCACAACGAGGACACGCCGTTCGCGTTGCGAATGAAGGCGGCCGGCTGCCGCTTCGCGTTCGCGCCCGACGCGATCGTCCGGTGGCATCCGCGCGGGGACGTTCGCTCGTTCTACCGACAGCATCGACGATTCGGGTTCGGCGATGGGGAATCACGAGTGCAGGCGTGGTTCTACGGGCGGCTGGCGGCGAAGTATTTGGTGGCGCTCGTGCTTTTCATCGGCGGCTTTTGGCTGCCGCCGACGTGGGGGTTGTTGGCCGCCGGCGCCGCTCTCTTCGTGCTGAGTCAGGCCCAGCGCGCGCGTGGGCGCCTCCCGCTCCTGGAGGCGCTCGTGATGGTCCCGACGCTGAAGGTGGTTTACGACGTGGCGTACCTGTGGGGCTACCTACGCGGGAGACTTGGCCCGAGGCGCGGGACGTCATTGACCGAATCCACCCACCAGACCTAGGCTTAACGGAGGCACCGCGCCCGCGCTGCCTCCCAACCCGGAAAGGAGTGCCCATCATGCGCGCTACCTCCCGTGCCGCCGCTTTCACAGCCATCGGCGCATGTCTTCTCGTCCACGCCGCGCGTTCAGAGGCGACCGTGCCCATGGACCCGCAGTACCTCCCCGAGGCAGCGCTGCTGCTTGCCGGTCTCTTCCTAGGCGCGATCGGGCTTCATCGCCTCCTCACTCGGCAGCTAGGCAGCGCGATGAAAGCAGGAGCGGCCTGTGCGGTGTCCGTCACCCTCGCGTTCGTGCTCGCGAACAACGGCCACAACCCTCCCAGACCGGCCGGTCTGCAGCCGGCCGCGACGAGCTCGATGTCGCTCGTGCTGGGGGATGTCGTTCTGCGTGTCGCCCCGTCGAATCGCTACGTCTTTTCGGTCAACGACAAGGAATTCCTGGAACTCGATTTGGCGCGATCCGGACTGACGGTGAGCGGCGTCGTCGGAGCGCGGGATAAGGCCGCCGCGAGTATCGAACGGAACACGTTCCCGGTCAGGCGAACCGGCATTCGACCCAGCAAGCCGGACTCCCACACGCTTCTCGTGCAGGAAGACGGTGAGGATATTTTCAGGGTTCAGTATTCGGAACCTCGAATGATCGAAGTCACCGGTGAGTTCTTTGAGCGGAGATCGGCCGAACCAGCGCTCATTTCATTTCAGGAGGGGATTCACTGGAGTGGTGGCAGCGTGGGGCAAGGAACGGTTATCGACCTGAGATCCCAGAGCGGCGGCCGAATCAACTTCGCGCCATCAGGTCAAATTCGGGTTCTGCCTCTCTGAACGAGAACGCACTGGGGGTTGGAGGCGATGGTCGTTGCTACAGGCCCATGTATCCGGCGGATCGGCCGTCTCAGTCTCGTGTGTCTCCTAGTCTGTATGAGCCCAGCGTGTGCCAAACGGAAGCCGGAGCATGGCCGCGCTATCACGCCCGTCCGCGCGACGATTTTCCAAGATGCCAAGGCGTCCGACCGGAATGAAATGGTGAACGCCATCGCTGTGGCCTTTCGAGAGAAAAACCCGAAGCTGTCTACGGTTGGAGTGCTCGAGCTTCGCTCGTGGGACTTCCTCGGTCCGCGCGTTGTCATCGGGTGGGCAATCGTCGGTGACAAGGTGTTTCGCGGCGATTTCAAAGATGAAATGTTCGGTGTCTTTGTCGTCGACGAGTCCCTCACGCGTGTTGAACGCGTGGTGGATGTCTTTCCGACGCCTCGCTGGTTCGACTATCAGCTGCACATTGAACGGCTAACCGCAGACTCTGTCGAGGTGGTGGGGGCCGGCGCTACCTACAGCGATGGTCCAATGCGGAAGGCCTACAAATGGCGCTAGCTCACGCCTCCTGCTTCACTTCCTCCGGCTCGGGCGTTTCATCCGGCCGCGGGTTGAAGATTCCCGCCAGCTCGCTCCGCAACTGGCCCTCGTCCAAATTCCACTTCAGCTCGCTCTTGTGCGCGATCGAGATGGCGCCCGTTTCCTCCGAGACCACGAGCACCGCCGCGTCCGTCTCCTCGGCCAGCCCCAGTGCCGCGCGGTGCCGCGTGCCCAACAACGGCGAGAGGCCGCCCGTTTGCGACAAGGGAAGGATGCAGCCCGCCGCGATGATCTGATCGCCGCGGATGACGACCGCTCCGTCGTGGAGCGGCGAGTGGGGCGTGAAGATCGTCTCCAGTAGTTCGGCGGTCACGCTCGCGTCGAGCCGCGTCCCGGTCTCGACGTAGTTTCGAAGGCCCATGTCGCGCTCGAACACGATGATCGCGCCGCGGCGCTCCTTCGACATCTCCTCCACCGCCTTGATCGCCTCGCTGACGACACCGTACTCCTCGACGCGGATGAGCGCGCGGACCAGCCGGTTTTGGCCGATATGGGTCAACAGCGCGCGCAGCTCGGGCTGGAACAGGATCACGAAGAGGATCACCCAGACCGTCTGGAGGCTCCCGATGATCCAGTTGAGCGCGTTCAGG
>Ga0070699_100002649_pt1 | contig 15987 bp, 12 predicted proteins | sample KBSK1503metaG_FD_65473 | JGI IMG/M metagenome (GOLD analysis project Ga0070699, IMG submission 65473) | Corn, switchgrass and miscanthus rhizosphere microbial communities from Kellogg Biological Station, Michigan, USA - KBS K1-50-3 metaG | ecosystem: Host-associated > Plants > Roots >...
TGCGGAGGCGATGGCGGCGCTGGTCGACGAGGCGGTCGCGCTCACGCAGCGTGCGCACGGTGCCCACCTGGAGCTCCGGCACACCGCGCGGCTGTGCCCGTCCTTTCAGCCCAAACGCCACAAGGTCGCGATGACCCTGCCGCTCGCGCCGACAGCGGACGCGCTCTGGCAATCGATCGATCGCAAGCTGCGCAATCAGGTGCGCAAGGCTGAAAAGAGCGGGCTCGAGGTGCGCACCGGCGGCAGCGATCTGGTACCGGATTTCTACCGCGTGTTCACGCGCAATATGCGCGATCTCGGCACGCCGGTGTACAGCGTCCGGTTTTTCGAAGAGGTGCTGAGAGAGTATCCGGAACACACACGTGTGTTCGTCGTGACGAGCGGCGCGGAGCCGGCCGCGGCGTCGATCGTTCACTGGTTCCGCGATCGGATCGAGGTTCCCTGGGCGTCGGCGATCCGGGAATACAATCCGCTCTGCGTCAACGTGTTTCTGTACTGGGCGATGCTGCGGTTCTCCTGCGAGTCGGGTTTCACGACGTTCGACTTCGGCCGCTCGACGGCTGGTGAGGGACCGTATCAGTTCAAGAAGCAATGGGGGGCGCAACCGTCGGAACTTGTCTGGGAATACTGGACGGCCGGCGGCGGCCCGCTGCCCGATCTGAACCCGCACAATCCGAAGTACGCGATGGCCGTGCGGATGTGGCAGCGTTTGCCGGTGAGCGTCGCCACCGCCCTCGGTCCGTTCATCGTGCGGAATATCCCATGACTGATCCGCTGCTGCTGATGGCCATCGGTTCGGTCAGCGCGATTCTCTACGTGTACTGCGCGTACCCGCTGCTCTTGTCGCTCATCGTCGCGGTGCGCGGACGCCGCGAGGTCCGGTCCGCGGACATTACCCCGCCATTGAGCCTCGTGATCTCTGCGTACAACGAGGAGGCGGTGATTCGGGCGAAGCTCGAGAACGCAGTTGCGCTCGACTATCCGCGCGGCTGCCTCGAAATCGTCGTCATCTCCGATGCCTCGAGCGATGCGACCGACGCCATCGTCCGCGGATATGCCGACCGCGGCGTGAGGCTCGTGCGCCAGGACGAGCGCCGAGGCAAAACGGCGGGATTGAATCGGACGATCGCGTCGCTTCGTGGCGAGCTCGTGGTGTTCTCCGACGCCAACGCGATGTACGAGCGCAGTGCGCTCCGTAAGCTGGCCCGCAACTTCGCGGATCCCGAGGTCGGATGCGTCACCGGGGAGGCGCGCTACCTCCCGGGGCCCGCCTCGGCGGCCGACCGAAGCGAACGCGTCTACTGGGATTACGAGATGCGGATCAAGCGTCTCGAGACCGCGGTCGGCTCGATGGTGGGCGGTGACGGCGCGATCTACGCCATTCGCAGGTCGCTGTGGCGCGACATTCCGGAGGACGCGATCAACGACTTCCTCAACCCGCTGCAGATCGTGGAAGCCGGGTGGCGCGCCGTGTACGAGCCCGAAGCGGTCTGCTACGAGGAAACGGCCGGAGCGACCGGGAGCGAGTACCGGCGCCGGGTGCGAATCGTCAGCCGCAGCTGGCGCGCCGTTTTCCAGGCGTCGGGGGTCCTCAACCCGTTCCGCGTCGGTCTGTTCGCCTGGTCGGTGCTGTCGCACAAGGTCCTGCGCTGGATGTGCGGGGTCTTCGTGGCGCTGGCCGCCGTCGCACTGACGGGAATACTCGTCCGGCACGACGTGATCGCGTCGTTGCAGGCGCTCGCGATCGTTGTGGCGGCTCTCGCCGCCGCAGCCTTTACCCCGGCAGGCAGACGTGTCGTCGCGATGTTGGGGTACGCCGTGATCATCAACGCGGCGTCGGTCGTGGGCGTACTCAAGGGCAGTTTCGGCCGTGTGTCTGGCGTCTGGTCGACGCCACGTGAAGCGGCCGATCAGCCAGTGAGCATCCGTGTCGCGACACTCGCGATCGTCGCCGCGGTCGGCGCGGTCGTGCTGATGACGGCCACTGACTGGCGGTTCGACCCTCAGCGGTTCCTCGGGAACGTGTTCTGGCTCGCGGCCGGAGTGCTCGCCTATGTGTACGTCGGCTATCCGGTCTTGTTGATGGCAGCGGCGCAACTGTTTCCTCGTCGCATCACCACAGCGCCGGTCGAGCCGACGGTGTGCCTGTTCATCACGGCGAACGATGAGGAAGCGGTGATCGAAGCCAAGCTGCGCAACGCACTCGAGCTCGACTATCCGCGCGATCGGCTCGACATCGTAGTGGCGTCCGATGGATCCGTCGATCGCACGAACACCATCGTCGAACGCTTCGCCGCCGACGGCGTTCGCCTGATCGCGCTGTCGCCGCGCCGCGGCAAGATCGCGGCGATCAACAGCGGCATGAGCGCGGTCACCACCGAGATCGTCGTCTTTTCGGACGCGAACACGTTTCTGGAGCCAGGCGCGTTGCGCGCGCTCGTGCGGAACTTCGCCGATCCGCGGGTGGGTGGCGTCAGCGGCGATGTCCGCCTCGAGGGCGAGCGCGCGGCGTTCGGCCGCTCGGAGGATCTGTACTACCGTTACGAGCGTGCGTTGCAGCACGCGGAATCGCTGATGGGCTCGATGGTGGGCGCCGATGGCGCGCTGTACGCAATCCGACGACGGCTGTTCGTCGCCGCCGCAGAAGACACCATCCTCGACGACATGGCAATCCCGATGGCCGTCGTGCGAGCGGGGCAGCGCGTCATTCTGGAGCCGTCGGCGCTCGCGCACGAACGCGGTTCCGATTCCGCGCGCGAAGAGTTTGCGCGCAAGTCGCGCGTCATTGCGGGGGCGGTACAGTTCCTGGCACGCCACGACAGCGCGGTGCCCATTCGCAACCCCCAGGTTGTCCTTACGCTGCTGTCACACAAGATCCTGCGCTGGCTGACACCGCTCTTTGCGACGTGCGCCTTCCTGTCGTCGGTGCTGTTGGCGGATGCGTCGCGCGGCTACGCGATCGCCGCGCTTGCGCAATCGATACTCTTTGGCGTCGGCGTCGCCGGTTGCGTGCCAGCCCTGAGACGCACTGCCGTCGTCTCCATTGCCCACTATTTCTGCCTGGTCCAGGCGGCCGCGGCTGTCGGCTTCGTACGAGGCATTACCGGCACGCAGTCGGTACTCTGGCAACGCTTCGTGCGTGTGTCGGCGAACTGAGCGAGCCAGCCCTTTAGGGCCGCGGGGAACTTGTTCAAGGTATTCCGAGAATTCTCGGTCAGCCTCACGGTTTCCTTTGGATTTCAGGCGTTTTCGCTTGGCTCGTGCCTTGCGTGCCCTGCTCGGTTGACCCCGTTCCGGGCGACTTGATACCCGATGACGATCCCCGCACACGACGACAGACGACGTGGTGACGGCCGGCCGGAGCCTGTGCGCGTCATGCACCTCCTCCACACGTTCGGTGTGGGTGGGATGGAAGTGGGCATCACGAAGCTGGTGAACGGGCTCGACGGCGCGCGAGTCACCAGCACCATCTGCAGCTGCTGCCCTGGCGACTCGCTCAAGGAACGGCTCAGACCAGACGTGCGGCTGTTCGAGCTCGATCGTCGTCCCGGCAATGACATCGCGCTGGTGACCAAGCTCTATTCGCTGATGCGGCGCGAGCGGCCGCACGTGCTGCACACGCATCGGTGGGCGACGCTGTGCGAGGGGGTGATTGCCGCGCGGTTGGCGGGCGTCCCCTTCGTCGTGCATGGCGAGCACGGCACGCTCGAAACGCGGCCGCTCAACGTGCGGGTCCAGCGGTGGATGTGGAAACGCGTCGATCGCGTGCTATCGGTGTCGTCGCGACTTGCCGAACGGATGTCGCGCGATGTCGGCTTTCCGCTGGACCGCATCACCGTCATCCGCAACGGTGTCGATCTCGATCGCTTCACTCCGCTGAAGCGCGGACCGGCGCGAGCCGCGCTCGGTATCGCCGCCGCCGACCTGGTCATCGGCAGCGTTGGTCGACTGGTGGCGGTGAAGGATCAAGCGACCCTGCTGCGTGCGCTCGCCATCGTCCGGGACGCAGGCGTCACGTTCCGTGGCGTGATCGCCGGGACCGGACCGTTGCGCGCGGAGCTCGAAGGCTTGCGTGGGCAGCTCGGTCTTTCCAGTGTGGAGCTCCTGGGCAATCGCAACGACGTGGACACGGTGCTCGCGACGTTCGACGTATTCGTCCTGAGTTCGGTCTCCGAGGGACTGTCGAACACCATTCAGGAAGCGATGGCCACGGGTGTGCCGGTGGTTGCCACACGCGTGGGTGGCGCCGACGAACTGGTGCAGGAGAACCGCACGGGTCTGCTCGTGCCGTCATCGGACCCGCAGTCAATGGCGGATGCGATTCTGCGTCTGGCGCGTGACCGCGCGGCGCGGGGGGCGATGGGAGCGGCTGGCCGTGAGCGGGCGGAGGCGATGTTCTCGATTCGCGGGATGATGCGCGGCTACGAAGAGCTCTACATCGACGTGGTGACCTCGCGCGCCAGCCGCTACGGAACGGTGAACGTCAGTGAAGCGTAGCAGCGTCGCCCTGATGAACCGGCTCGGAGTCCTGCGTCTCGCCCGCGCCTGGCAACAGTCGCGCTCGGTGATTCTCACGTATCACGGCGTCCTCGGTGGCGCGGACGACCGTGAAGACTATCTGAACCACAACTTTGTCGCGGCGGACGCGTTCGAGCGTCATCTGAATTACATCTGTCACCACTATCGACCGATCGCGTTGAAGGATCTCGTGGCGTGTTATCGCCGCGGCGTGTCGCCGCCGCGGCGCTCGATCGCCGTGACGTTCGACGATGGGTTCGCCAACAATTGCACCGTCGCCTTTCCGATGCTCAAGCGCCGTTCGATTCCGTTCACGGTGTTCCTCACCACCGGGATGGTCGACACACCCGGCGCGCAGCTCTGGTCCGAGCGCGTCAAACGGGCGATCGTCCTCAGTCCGACCACGTCTGTCGCGTTGACGCTCGGGGGGCGGCAGATACCCTGCGATCTGCGGACTCCGGCGGCACGTGAAGAGTCGGCGCGCCAGGTGCTCACCATCCTGAAGCGGCAGTCACCGGCCGACCGGGACGCGTCGCTGGCGTCGATTGAGGGGGTCTGCGGCCGGCCGGCTATCGTCGACTCCGAACGCGAACGCTACGAGTTCCTGACATGGGCGCAGGTGCGGGCGATGGCTGCCGAGGGGGTCGAGTTCGGATCGCACACTGTCTCGCATCCCATTCTGAGCACCGTGGACGAAGACGCGCGGGCCGTCGAACTCGCGGCCTCGAAAGCGAGAATCGAAACCGAACTTCGGACCGAGTGTTACGCGTTCGCCTATCCGAATGGAGGACTCGGCGATTTCGGAGTCGCCGACAAGCTCGCGCTGCGCAAGGCGGGCTATTCCTGCGCCCTGACGCTGCGCGGTGGTCTCAATGGTCGCCGGACCGATCTGTACGAGCTTGATCGGGTGAACATCGGCCGGCAGTTCGACCCGCTGACGTTCGAGGCGAAGGTCGCCGGCGTGCTCGGCCGCGCAAAACGGATGCGCGAGACGCTGCGCGGCTTGACCCAGGGTGGGCAGATGGTGTCCACGCTGCCCAGGAACTCGTGATGGGCGCATCGTCGCCACGCATCCTGGTCACTGACGCGCACACGACCGGTGCGCTGGCGGTGGTGCGTTCGCTCGGCGCGCAGGGAATGTCGGTGACCGTCACGGGGGAACGCGGTCGTTCCAACCTCGCGTTTCACTCGCGACATGTGCAGCGCACGGTCACGGTTCCGTCCGCCGATGACGAACCGACGGTCTTCGTCGAGCGGCTCGTTCGCGAACTGCGCGATGGTTACGATCTCCTGATCCCGACCACCGATGCCGCGCTCACGGCGATCCGTCACCAGCGCGACCGCTTCGATGGACTGGCGCGGATCGCGCTGCCGGCCAACGACGTGCTCGATGCGGCGCTGGACAAGCATCGCACAATCTGCGCGGCCACTCGTGAGGGTGTCGCGGCGCCACGCACGCGAGTATTCCGATCGTTGCCCGAGCTCGAGGACGCGGCTGGCACGCTCGCATATCCGTGCGTCGTGAAGCCGAGATTCTCGCGACAGTGGACCGCCGGTGCGCCGCTCCTCAAGGGAAGTACCCGGTACGCATCCTCGCCCGCGTCGTTGATCGGCCTGTACCGCAATGCGTCGCAGCCGCCGGATGGATTACTCGTCCAGGAACTTGTGTCCGGCACCGGGGTCGGCGTGTTCGTACTGGCTGACGGTGGCACGCCACTCGCCGTCTTCGCACACCGCCGTCTGCGCGAGACGAATCCCACCGGCGGGCGTGCGTCCCTGGCGGAGAGTATTCACGCCGAGCAGCGCATCCTGGAACCGGCGCTTCGCTTGATTGCGGCGTTGCGGTGGCACGGCGTCGCCATGGTCGAATTCAAGGACCCGGGAAATGGACACGCGCCGTACCTGATGGAGATCAACGGGCGCTTCTGGGGATCGCTGCCGCTCGCGATCGCCGCGGGCGTGGACTTTCCGGCGATGCTGGTCGATCTGCTGACCGGGCGCCAGGTGAAGCCGCAGACCGACTACGCCGTCGGTGTGCGGTGCCGGTATTTGAAGGGTGACTTGAGCTATCTCGTTGCGGCGCTGAAGGGACGGCCCGCCGGGTGGGCGGGCGCATTTCCGAGCCGCGTATCCGCCGTTGCCGCGGTCATGCCGTGGCCAGGACGCTGGCGTCCGTACAACTTCAGCCTGAATGATCCGTGGCCGGCGTTGTTCGAGGCGGGTAGCTACGTGCGCGATGAAATGACGGCGCTGACGTCGCGAAAGGATGGCGGTCGCTCCGGACGCCGGGCTGACGTATGACGATCAAATGCCTGCTGCACGTGCACTCATCGTTCTCGTACGACAGCAAGACGGACCTGGCGGACGTCGCGCGGACCGCGCGGAAGCACGGCTTCGCCTGCGTACTGATGTCCGAGCACAACAACTTCATGAACGTCGACTCCACGGCGGCCCTGGTTCGTCGCTGCGAGGAATTGTCGGATGAGACACTGCTGATCGTGCCCGGACTGGAGCTGGCTTTCGATCAGAACAGCGTCCACCTGCTCGCCTATGGCATTCGCGAGTACATCGATTCGGCGACGCCGGGCTGCACGTTTGCGTCTCTGGTGAATCAGGTCCGAGCGGCCGGTGGCGTGCCAGTGCTCGCGCATCCGACGCGCCGCGACGCGATGTCGCGCGTGTCGCTCGACGACTTGCGCATGCTCGATGGCGTCGAGATCTGGAACGTGAAGAGCGGAAACAGATTCTTCCCCTCGTCGGTGGAATTGCGATTCCTCGAGCGACTTCGCGCATCCGGCGCACGGCTCTTCGGGTATGCCGGCGTCGACTGGCATCACCTGGCCCGTTTCTCGCCGATCGCCGTCGCTCTCGACGCTCCCGCGCTGACGCGAGAATCGGTGCTGGAGCATTTACGCCTGGGGCATTTTCGCGTGTGTGGCCCGTTCGTGTCGCTCGACGCGTCGGGTGAAACGCGACAGAGCCGCCTGGCGATGTACGCGGTGGCGAGCGAGACCTTATCGAACACGCGACGGGTCGCGTACCGATGGCAGTCCGCTCTCGAGCGTCGCGGGATGAAGACGCCTCGCGCCGTGATCGCCGTGGCGCGACGACTGTTCAGCGTATGAGCAGCGTGCGCTCCCAAATCGCTCCGGCCGCGAAGTCGCTGTTGTTTCACGCCGGCGGGTGCGCCGCGCTTCGGCGGCTGCTGCCCAGTCACGACGTCGCTATCCTTCGCTACCACGCCGTCTGTGGCGACGAGGGCGCTGCTTACGCGGACCCGGGGATTTCAGTGTCTCCGGAGGCCTTCGATCGCCATATTCGCTATCTGGCCGCGAATTACACGGTCTTGTCATTGGCGGAGGTCGTGGCTCGTCTCCGCGGCCGCCAGCCGTTGCCAGGCAATACGGTCGCGATCACGTTCGACGACGGGTATGCCGATAATCTGGAGGCGGCCCGCACGCTAAACCGCTACGGCGTATCGGCAACGTTCTTCATTGCCGCTGGATGCCTGGTCGGTGGCGACCCGTTCTGGCCGGCGGAGATCAGGTCGCTGGTCCGTGCCTTGAGTGAGCCAGTGTTGACGCTGGACGTAGCCGGCAGCGCGGTCGCCATCCCGGTGCACGATGCGACGGCGCGCCAGGCGGCGGTCCGCCGGCTGACGAAGCTGTTCAAGTCGAATCCTGTTCCGGTGCGCGAATCGTTGCGCGACCAGCTTCGACGTGCTGCGGGCGGTGCGCGTATGCCGGACTGTATGCTGACGTGGGAACAACTCGCGGAGATGCAGCGCCTGGGCATGACAATCGGCGCGCACACGCTGACGCACCCCAATCTGCCAAGTGCGGGTCTGGACACGGCGACGCGGGAGATTGTCGGATCGAAAGATCGACTCGAGCGCGAACTGGGCCAGCCGGTCACGCTGTTCTCGTATCCCAACGGCGGGGCAGAGCGGTATTACACGCCCGATCTGCAGCGAGTCGTCGCCGCGAGCGGCTTTGCCGCGGCCGCCACATCGCACAACGCGTTTGCCGGTCCGGTGAGCGACCTGTATGCGCTCGAGCGCATCGAGGTGGAGGAACGGATCGAGGATCTCGTGTTTGCTCTCGAAGTGGAACGCTTCGCATTCAAGCCGGCGCGATGACCATGCTGGTGCACGAGCTGCTGTCCCGGTCTGCCGCATCCGCACCCGACGCCGTCGCCGTCGCGGAGCCTGGTGCATCGATCACCTATCAGGCGCTCGAGAGGCGCGCGCGTGGGGTCGCCCTCGCGCTGCGCGAAGCTGGCATCCAGCGCGGCGACCGCGTGGTGCTGGCGCTGCAGAACTCGATCGAGTTCGTGGCGGGATATTTCGGCATCCTGATGGCGGGAGCGGTGGCGGTTCCGCTGCAGCCGGGGGCGCGCAGCGATCGGGTCCCGAAGGCGATTGAGGATTGCGAGCCGTCCGCTGCGATTGTCGATGAGAGCACGTGGCCCCGTATCGCTGGGATGTCGGCCGCCTGCCTGCGGGCATGTTTCGTCGTCAGGAAGAGTGCCGAGGGATCGGTGCCGAGCGGAGCGGCGATCATGCAGGCACTGGACGCGGCTGCCACCCTGGCGGAGGATGGCGCGTTCGAGGCAACTGCCGTCGACTCACGTGATCTCGCGGCGATCATCTACACGTCCGGGAGCACGGGTGCGCCGCGCGGGGTCATGCTGACGCATCGCAACATCACGGCGAACACCGAGTCGATCGTCACGTATCTGGGCTTGTCGGCTCGCGACCGCGTGATGGTGGTGCTTCCGTTCTATTACGTGTACGGCATGTCGCTGCTGCACACGCACGTCGCGGTCGGTGGGTGTCTGGTCATCGACAATCGCTTCGCGTTCCCGAACGCGGTGCTGCGGTCGATGCGCGAGCAGGCGGTCACCGGGTTTGCCGGCGTGCCGTCGACCTTCGCGCTGCTGTTGCACCGATCGAATATCCGCAGCATGTCGTTCCCCGCCCTGCGATACGTGACGCAGGCGGGCGGCCCGATGCCACCGGCGCGTATTCACGAGTGGCTCCGCGTCATGCCAGAGGTGCCGTTCTACGTGATGTACGGCGCGACGGAAGCGTCTGCCCGGCTCACGTATCTTCCACCGTGGGAGCTGCCACAGAAGGCGGGGTCGATCGGGCGGGCGATTCCTGGTGTCGAGGTTCGTGTGATCCGCGACGACGGCATCGTGGCTGCCGTCGGCGAAGTGGGTGAGCTCGTCGCGCGTGGCGCCAATATCGCGCGCGGCTATTGGAATCGTCCCGCGGAGAGCGCCGAACAATTCGGACGGGAGGGATACCGTACCGGCGACCTGGGATTTGCCGACGAGGACGGGTGTTTGTATCTCGTCGGCCGCCGCACGGAGATGCTCAAGGTTGGCGCGCATCGGGTGAGCCCCGTCGAAATCGAGCAGGCGCTGCACGAGCACCCTGCCGTGCATGAAGCAGCGGTCCTCGGCGCTCCGGATGATCTGCTCGGAGAAGTGGCCGTGGCGTACGTCGCGCTGCTGGACGGAGAAACGGCCGACGCACAGGCGCTTCTGACGTTCGCGCGCAACAGCTTGCCGGAGCACAAGGTGCCCGCGCGGATCACCGTCCTCCCGGAACTGCCGAAGACTGCAACGGGCAAACTCGACAAGGCTGCGCTTCGGCAGCGGGAAGGGTTGTCCGAGGCCACCGGGCATGTTGGCCCGGCCACCGTGCCGGTTGGTGCCGGCGCATCGCCACGGTACCAAAGGACTGATTCATGAGCTCTCAGACGATCACCGACGCTGGCGCACGATTCGAATTCGGCCGCAACTGGGCGCAGTTCCTCCGGCTGCTCGATGACCATCGCATCGAACGCGCCGAGGAGTCGCTGAAGAACCTGATCGGCGTCGAAAGTCTCGAAGGCAAGTCGTTTCTCGACATCGGGTCGGGCAGTGGCTTGTTCAGCCTGGCGGCGCGGCGCCTCGGTGCGCGCGTGCATTCGTTCGACTACGACGTCCACTCGGTGAACTGCACCAAGGAGCTCCAGCGGCGCTATTACCCGGTCGATGGATCGTGGACGGTCGAACAGGGCTCTGCCCTCGACGGGCGCTATCTCTCATCGCTCGGTCGATTCGACGTCGTCTACTCGTGGGGCGTCCTGCACCACACCGGCGACATGTGGCAGGCACTGGACAACGTCGACGCGCTGGTCAGGCCGGGTGGTACGCTTGCAATCGCCTTGTACAACGATGCTGGCGGGCGCAGTCTGATCTGGAAGGGGCTCAAGCGCACGTATCTGATGATGCCTCGCCCCCTCCGTCCGACATTCGCGGCCGTCACCAGCGTTCCCGGCGAGCTGCGATCGCTGGCGAGTGCCCTGGTGAAGCTTCGCCCGTCGGAGTACATCCACAAGTGGACGAGATACGCCGACGCGAAGCGGGGTATGAACCGATGGCGGGACATCGTCGATTGGGTGGGCGGGTACCCGTACGAGTACGTCAAGACCGACAAGGTATTCGACTTCTACAGAGAGCGCGGATACACGATGACTTATCTGCGGTGCTCGGCGGGCCCTCTCGGCTGTAACGAGTTCGCGTTCCAAAAGACCGGCAGCGGTGCGTAGGTATTGCCGATGACGATGCGCGAGGAACGACAGCAGAGCGATGCGATGACGGCGACCAAGCCGCTTCCACACCTGCCTGCGCGCGCTGCGGATCACGCGGCCGACGTTGTCGCCCAGCTCGCAATCGAGCTGCGCAGCGTGCTGCTGCACCGGTGTTCGACGTATTACCCGGGGTCTGACGACGGCATTCCACGATTGACGCTCACACCGCGTCACTGCGGGTTCTCGCTCATCTACCGAGCCGACCTCGACCTGCCGAACAACGGCGGGCGCCGACGCTTCATCGTCAAACTTCGCCGCGAGCACAAACACGGATCGTTTCTGGTCCGCGACCTCACGGAGCAGACGCTCGCGCTCAGTCGCGGGGAGTACGACGAGCATCAGCTCGCTTACCGCTTCTTCGTCTCGCGAACGGACGGACTCTCGGTCGTCCGGCCGCTCGACTTCATCGAGTCGTGCAATGCGATCGTCGTCGAGTACGCAGACGGAGAGGATCTGTCCCTGCTGGTGAAAGCACGGAGCGCGCTGACGACCGAGTCGATCAGGAAATGCGGCCGGTGGTGGCGGCTGTTTCATCACGAGCTGCACCAGTCGCGCGAGCGCGAGTGGGATCCGGCAGTCATCGATTCGATGGTGGAGGTCCGCCTCGCGCGATTGCGCAGGATTGGCGCTCCCCTCGAGTCCCTCGACACGGTGCGCAGCGAGATTGCCGCGGTCGCGCGCCGCGTGACGCCCGCCCGCGTGCCCGTCGGTCGCATGCATGGCGACTGCAAGCTCCGGCACGTCTGGGCGACCAGCGATGGGATTCAGGTCTTCGACTTCGGAAACACGAAGGTCGGCGACGCGTGGCTCGATCCCGCCGCTCTCGTCGTCGAGTTGTGCACGAATTCACTGTGGAGCCAACGCCTCGACTCGAGTCCCTGGGTGGACGACATCCGTACGTTACTGCGCGCGTATTTCGACGGTCCGCCGCCGGCGGCGTTTGCGCTGTACGTCGTCGACATTCTTCTGAAGAAGTGGCATCGGCGACTGCGGAATTGGGGGTCCGGGGCCGGCCTGACGATGCTCCGCCGCTCGCTGCAGACTGCGCACCTCGACAAATCGGTCGACCGCCTGTACATCGACCGCTGGTTCACCACTCAGCTTCGCGCCTGGCTCGCGCTGGCGGACGGAAGCCCCCCGGCGTGGCTCGCACCGGTCGTCGACTGACGTGATGAGGGCGAACCTCCGACGTCGCGCGGGAGGTCTCTCATGAGCGTGGTCGTGCGCGAGGTCGACCTCGGATCGGAGATGACATCGCTGGTCGATGTGTTCAACCGCGGCTTCAACGTGACGATTCCTCGCGAGCGATTCGACTGGTTGTACGCGCGGAATCCCGACGGGGCGTCCACGGCATGGTTCGTCCTCGACGATCGCTCTGGAGAGATCGCCGGGTGCACGGCGGTGTTCCCGCGACGCATTCAGGTGCGCGGCTTGAAATCGCCGGTCGTGGCGTGGAACTGTGGTGACTTCTGCATCCTGCCCAAGTACCGGGTTGGCGGTGCGGCGATCAAACTCCGCCGAGCCGCCCGCGATGCTGTGGACGCCGGCCTGACGCCGTTTCTCTACGCCCATCCCAACGATCGGATGCTGCAGATCCACATGCGGGTCGGGCACCAGCCGCTCGGCCGCATGATTCGTTTCGCGCGTCCAACCCGGGTCGGCAACAACGGCGACTTCGTGGGCCGGCTTGGAACGCTGGCATTGCGGGCGGCGCGCGTCGACCGCGTGACGGTGCGCAGAGACGACTGCAGTGTGGAATCACACTCGCTGCCGGACGAGCTCGACGAGCTGTTCGACGGGCTGCGGCCCACGCTTGGTACGGCGCTGATCCGCGACACCACGTATTTGCGCTGGCGCTTCTTCGACTGTCCGATGCAGCAGCATCACTTCATCCTGGCGCGGCGTCGCGGACGGCTGACCGGCTATCTGGCGTTTGCGATCGCCAGGGAGCAACTGTTCGTGAAGGATTGGATTGGAGTCGACGAGCGCGCCGTGCGCACGCTGTTCAGTGCGGCCATCGATCAGGGCTGTTCCGCGGACGTGTCGTCGGTGTCGGTCACGCTGCTCGAAACCCACCGCGACCTGCGCACGATCCGAACGCTCGGTTTTTTCGGCCGGCCCGAGACGTCGACGTCGATCACGTATGCAGCTGAATCGCTGCCGTGGCGAGCGGATGTCATGTCGGCCGATGCGTGGTACATGACAGTGGGCGACCGCGACATCTAGGAGACAGGAACCGTGACCGTGGAAACAGCCGTCCGTGAATTCCTCGCCCGCGAGCTCGGGAAGGACGTCGCGCGCATCGGCAACGACGAGTCGCTCCTCGAATCAGGCACGATCGATTCGGTGGGCGTCATGCGATTAGTGGCGTTTCTCGAGAAGACCTATGCCATCACGGTCGACGACGACGACCTGATGCCGGAGAATTTCGATACCATCGGCGCGATCGCCTCGTTCATCGAACGACGGCAGGCAGGAGCGCGTGGCTGAAGGACTGGTGGCGAGCCGCACGCTTCGCGCAAGCTGGGGAGCATGGACCGGCGCGACCGTCCAGCTCGCGCTGCCGGAAGGGTGGGACGCCCTCGAGTTATCCATGCGCGATGCCCCGGCGCTGAGCGACGGCGCGATAGCCCGGGCACTCGATGGTCCGGTCGGCGCTCCGTCTCTCGAGACGCTGGCCACAGGCCGGTCGCGCGCGGTGATCGCGATTGACGACATTACCCGCCCAACGCGAACGGCAGCCCCGGTTTCGGCGGTCGTACGACGGCTGAACGCCGCCGGCATTGCGGACGAGGCAATCACGATCCTGATTGCCACCGGTGCGCATCGAGCGGCAACCGCGGAGGACGTCCGGCTCAAAGTCGGTGAGCTCGCATCACGCATCCGCGTCCTGTCGCACGATCCAGTCGCCGACGTTGTCGAGACCGGCGTATCGCTGGCGGGTCAGGCCGTGCGCGTCAATCGGGAGTGGCTCGCTGCCGATCTGCGCATCGGCGTCGGCGGCGTCCTGCCTCACCCGTTTGCGGGCTTCAGCGGTGGCGGGAAAATCGTGCTGCCCGGTCTTGCGGATCTCGAGAGTGTCGTGCGATCGCACAAATACGCGTTGATGGGATTTGCCGGCGGCATCGGGCTCGAGAAGAACAAGTTCCGTCACGACATGGAACGCGCGGTTCGATCGATTGGCATCGACTGGACGGTCAACGTCGTGATGAACAGCCGCTGCGAGACCTGTCACGTGGTCGCGGGTGATTGCGTGGAGGCGCATCGGGCCGCCGCGGCGGCGGCGAACGAGGTCGGTGCGACGGCCGCGCCGGCGAGGCCACTCGATGCGCTGGTACTCAACGCGTATCCGAAGGATTCTGAGCTGCTGCAGGTGGAGGCGGCGCTGGTTGCGCTTCGCGCGGGCATGATCGATTGGCTGCAGCCGAGTGCTCCGGTCGTGTTGCTCGGTGGGTGTCCGGAGGGGCTGGGCACGCACAGGTTGTTTGGCCCGGGTGGCCGACTGTTTCGAACGCCTGCGGCGAAGTCATACCTTCGCAATCGGGCGCTCCACATCGTGTCGCCGGCGACCGCAGCCGACGCCGCGCACGCGGCGTTCTGGGAGGGATATCCGTACCACGCGGACTGGGACGATTGCGTGAGTGCGCTCGCCGGTGAACTGCCGGAGCGGGCCCTGGTCGGGTACGCACCCGCCGGGCCGCTGCACATGCCGCAAGTGGCTGAATGGTGCAGCGCTCAGCAGTCCTCGGTTGGTCGCCGCGGGGCAGAGGAACAACGATGAACAAGATGGTCGTGATCTGGATGATCCTGGCCGCCGTGCTGGCGGTCCGGTCGTTCTCCAAGCCGTCGTATGCGGTGAGCTTCTACATGCTCACGTTTTTCGCCCACCCTGTCTTCTGGTGGTGGGGCGACATGATCCGGGGGTACCGGTGGAATCTGTACGCCGGAGTGCTGCTCCTGTTCTCGTTGTTCATGACCAGGGCCGATGATGCGTTCACCCGCGACAATCCGCTGCGCACCAACACGGCACGGATCCTGGGGTTCCTGGTCCTCAACATCATCGTCGTTCACGTCCTTTTTGCCGCGAACCCCGATTCGAGCATCGGCTGGATCATCCTCCGCCTCAAGTTCGTCCTGCTCTTCTTCCTCTTGCAGTACGCCATCCGCGACGAGCGGGACTATCGGATCGTGACATGGGCCATCGTGCTCGGCATGGGCTACATCGGGTACGAAGCCACCATCCAGGGACGCGGTCATTTCAGCGGCGGACGCCTGGAGGGGATCGGTGCAGCCGGAGTCGACAGCTCCAACCAGCTGGCGTCGCTCCTCGTCACCGCTCTCCCACTCGGGACGACGCTGTTGTTCACGGCTATTCCCAAATGGCAGAAGGCGGCGGTCGTCGTGCTCTGCGCGTGCGCCTTCAACGTCGTGCTGCTCTGCAACAGTCGCGGCTCATTTCTCGGCGCGCTGCTCGCGGGCGTCGTCTTCATGGCGATGGCCTCGGGCCCGGCGCGGAAACGATCGCTGCGTCTGGCAGCCCTGGCATTGGTTGGAACGCTCGCGCTGTTGCGCGACCCTGAAATCATCAATCGGTTCATGACGACCTTCAACGAGGAGGCCGAGCGCGACAACTCCGCCGAGTCGCGACTCCTGTTCTGGGGGGCTGGCCTGCGCATGCTGGCCAATTACCCGTTCGGGTCCGGCGGTAATTCCTTCTCGACCGCACGCGGCTGGCGATTCATGCCGGGAGGCACTGCAGGCGCGGAGAGGGTCGGTGATACGCGCGCGCTTCACAACGGATACGTCACAGAAGCGACCGACTACG
>Ga0070699_100002650_pt1 | contig 15986 bp, 13 predicted proteins | sample KBSK1503metaG_FD_65473 | JGI IMG/M metagenome (GOLD analysis project Ga0070699, IMG submission 65473) | Corn, switchgrass and miscanthus rhizosphere microbial communities from Kellogg Biological Station, Michigan, USA - KBS K1-50-3 metaG | ecosystem: Host-associated > Plants > Roots >...
CATGGCGGCGAACGACCACGACGCTTCGGTCATCACCGCACGCCTCAGGGAAGCGGCGGAACGGGGTGAGGCGCTGGAGCTCATCCTCGTCTTGCGCGGCAAGGTGCGGCCCGCCTGGGGCAAGGACCCCGGCCGCTGGCATCTGCGGATACGCGGGCAACCGGTCTTCACCTTCCCGGCCGAGTCCGTCGTCGCCGCCACGCCGGTCGGCCGACCCGAGACTCCGCCTCGGGTCGGGGACGGGTAGGAGCGCGACCCAAGACTTCTTGGGTCGCGGCCCGGACGCGAGCGTGTTGGCGCCGCATCACGCGCGACCGCCGTGCCGCGGCTGGCCAAGCCAGCGCGGCACACGGACCCGCGCGGCTCCGAGCAGCCGCGGACAAGCCCGCTCGTCGACGCGTCCGGGAACCGTACGGGGCCGAACCACACGTAGGGCCTCGGGAGGCGTACCCGATTGCCGCGCTGGCTTCGCCAGCCGGGGCATGACCGTCGCACGTGATCGAACGCCACACGCTCGGGGTCTGTTCCGCGACCCAAGAAGTCTTGGGTCGCGCTCCTCGGGTCGCTTATCGCGTATTCCGGCGCCGCCGGCGCTTGGCCGGGGAGGCCGCGTGCCCCTCCGCGGCCGGGCGTCGCTCGCGCGGGGGGTGATGGACCGGATGGACGAGCATGTCGTCTTCCGGCACCTCGAACGGCAGCTTGAAGCCGATGTAGCGCTCGATCGGCTCGAGCCCCTCGACGTAGTCCTCGCAGGCGAGGCTGATCGCGCGGCCCGACGCGCCGGCGCGCGCGGTGCGACCCACCCGGTGGACGTAGTCCTCGGCGTCGAGCGGCAGGTCGTAGTTGACGACGTGGGTGACGCCCTCGATGTGCAGCCCGCGCGAGGCCACGTCCGTCGCCACCAGGATCGGGAGCTTTCCTTCCTTGAAGTCGGCGAGGACCTTCAGACGGCGGCGCTGGTCGACGTCGCCGGTGATGGCCGCGGCGGTGAAACCGTTCGCCTCGAGGGTCCGGACGAGCCGCTCCGCGGAGCGGCGCATGTTGACGAAGACGAGCACCCGTGCGCCCGCCTCGTGGCGGAGGACGCCGAGGAGCAGCGGCATCTTCTCGTGCACCCCTACGTGGTAGACGAGGTGCTCGACCTTCTCGGCGGTCACCTGCTCGGGGGTCACCGACACGCGCACGGCGTCGTTCATGAACACGTAGGCCAGCTCCATCACGTCGTGGGTGAGCGTCGCCGAGAAGAGCATCGACTGGCGACGGTCGTAGGGCGGCAGCTGGCGCAGGAGGTAGCGCAGGTCCTTGATGAAGCCCATGTCGAACATGCGGTCGGCCTCGTCGATGACCAGGATCTCCACACTCCGGAGGTCGTAGACGCGCTGCTTGAAGTAGTCGATCAGACGGCCGGGCGTGCCGATGAGGACGTCGACGCCCGCCTGCACGTCGGCGCGCTGCTTGCGATAGTCGACACCGCCGTACACCGCGTGAATCGTGAACGGGGTGGCCTGGCCGAGGAGCCGCGCGTCCGCCGTGATCTGCACCACGAGCTCGCGCGTCGGCGCGATGATGAGCGCCCGCGGCGCCGCCGGTCGTCCGGGGCGGCGGTGCGCGAGCAGGCGGGTGAAGATGGTGATCAGGAAGGCCGCGGTCTTGCCGGTGCCGGTCTGGGCCTGGCCGGCGACGTCGCGCCCGGCGAGCGTCAGCGGCAGGACCTTCTCCTGGATCGGGGTGCAGTGGACGAAGCCCGCGCTGTTGATGCCGGCGCGAACCTCGGGCGCCAGGTCGAAGTTGTCGAAGCGGCGCCCCGCCTGAGGGGAAACCCGCGGCGCCGTTACCTCGTGACTCACGTCGCTCCCTGATGCCGGCCGGTACCGGGGTGTGTCAAGCGCCGATATGCTTGACGCTCACCGCCACTGCGTGGGAAAAGTTTTGCGGCTGGATCGTGAAGACTGATGAGCGCGCCCCTTCGCATCATGCTCGGCTTCGTGGTGAGACGGTGTGCCGTTGCGCTCGGTCATCCGCCCACGCCCGAGGAGCTGGTGGAGTGGGCCAACAACCAGCGCGACGCGCGGGGGCGGTATCGCGTCTTCGGCCGCGCCATCGGCCTCGAGGAGGCGCGGGTCATCCTGCGCCATCCCGGTAGGCTGGTCACGGTCCGGCCGGGCCCGCGATGGGCGGTCGCGGCGAACGCGGAGCGCTAGGCACCCCCGAGGCGCGGCTCCCCGTTCTCACCGGCCGGGTGTGGGCGTTTGCCGACGACCTGGCGGCCGAGGACGTCCTGCCAGCGCGGTTCGCGGCGCTGGCGCCGGGCGACGCGGCCCGGCGCCTGTTCGCCGAGCTCGACGCGACCCTGGCGGCTCGCTTCGCTCCCGGGGACGTGCTCGTGGCCGGACAGAATCTCGGGCGGGGCGCCGGTGGCCTGGCGGCCGCGCGCGCACTCGCGGCCGCGGGTGTGATCGCGGTCGTCGCCGGCAGCTTCGCGGCCGGCTTTGCCGACGCGGTGCTCGCCGCCGGCCTGCCGCCGCTCGAGGTGGATGCGCCGGCGATCTTCCACACCGGCCAGCGGCTGCGCCTCAACCTCGAGGCCGGCGTGATCGCCAACCTCTCGAGCGGCGATCGGCTCCCGGTGCGCAACCTGTCCGAGACGCTGCTCCAGGCGCTGCACGAGCGCCTCGGGCGTTGAACGGTCCCCGACCCGAGACTGCGTCTCGGGTCGGGGACCGGAAGCGAGCGTGCGGCATTACGTGGATAAGGCGAACGTCATGCCGCGGCCGGCGAAGCCGGCGCGGCAACTCTTGCCGAGCGCGACCGGGTGAGTTCGAGATCACGCGTCGGTGGCGGGTTGCCAGCCGATTGCTCCGGAACGCCATGTTGTGCCGCGCCGGCTTTTGCCGGCCGCGGCATGACGTCGGCCCTTTTTCACCGGGTGGCACTCTCGCCGTCCGTCCGCGACCCGAGACGAAGTCTCGGGTCGGTCTTCCTCGTTGGGGTCTCGTCGCGGCGTGCCGGGCGGTCGACTACCCGCCTGGTGCGCCCGTCACCTCCACCCCGAGCGGCGAATCCAGCTGCGCGAGGACGCGGCGTTCGGCGCCTGCGTGGTACGGACTCAGGATGAAGATGCGGAGCTGGAACTGGTAGCGGTCCGCCGGGAGGCGCTCGACGTCGAGCCCGCGATAGCCCACGAGCGGCATGCTGCCGGGCACGGCCTCGGGTGGTGCGCGGCGCTCGGCGTCGTCGACGTAGACGAGCTTGATATGCACGGCGCGGCGGAGATTCTCGCTCATCCGGGTGACCATCATGATCGCCTCCTCGCCGCGCGCCAGGAGGAACCACTCGCCGCGCGCGTCGAAGGCTCGCTCGGCTTCGTCCATGTGGCCGTCGACGGGAAAACCTTCGGGGGGCGTTCCCGGAGCGTGATAGCGCCAGCCGCGGAGATCGCGGAAATCGGCGCCGCCGAAGGCGACGATCTCGCGGAACACCCAGCCGGGCGAGATCGGCAGCTTCATCGATCCCGGGCCGAAGACGTGCCGGGGGTAGAAGTAGCTGTGCGCCCGGGCCGCGGTCAGGTGGATGCCGAGCCCGATGCGCACCTGATGGAGGGAGCGACGGACGACCCGCACCGCGCCGCTCTTCCAGGCGACCAGCTGGTGCTGCCCCTGCCGCTCGTCGAGGTGCCAGTGCATGAGGTTGGCGAGGAGCGTCGCATCGGCGCGGAGCCGGAGTCCGTCGAGGAGGTTCGGGCCGACCGTGCCGTCGGAGACGAGCGCGAAGTAGTTCGGCAGCGCGTCCACCATCCCGACGCGATAACGGGCCGTGCTGACCAGGTCTCCACGCTTCTCGTAGGCGACGTAGCGCGCGGGGAGCTCGGGAGGCTGGTCGGCGACGACCAGGTAGACGAACCCCGCCGTGTGATCGAGGGGATCGTCCAGACGGATCTCGCGCCAGAGCGACGGGGCCGCGGCGCCCTTCTCGACGTCGGCGGGAGCCAGCCGTTCGCCGGCGTCGCACGCCATGAAGACGACGAGGTCGTCGGCGCCGATGATCCCCGGGCGCTCGGCTCGCGTCGGCTCGGAACCCTCGGGCAACGCGAGCTTGCGGCCGCTTCGCTGGTCTACCTGGAACGGGATTGGCCGGACGCGGCCGCCACGAGAGGCGATCAGGCCGAGGTGGCCGACGGGCGTGCCCTTGAGGGCGCGAAGCTTTGCCGCCGGAAGCTCGACGGGATCGTAGGGGCGGTCGACGGGGCCGCAGGGCCCGAGCGCGGCCAGGGGCTCCGCGGCCGCCCGCAGCGCCAGCGCGACGACGAAAACGAGCGCGTGCACGGCTCGCATCGGCGCGTCATCCACGCAGCACGGCGGTCAGGCTCGGCGCGGCGAGCGCGCGGCGCCAGGCCTCCTCGACTTCCGCCCGGCGGAGCGACGCGATCATGCGCTCGGTCGCGACCAGTGAGGGCTGGCCGCAGGCGGCGCGCGCGGCGTGGCCGACGGCCCGCTCGAGCCGCGAGTCCGCGAGCCGCGCGAAACGATAGCGGACCTTTTTGCATGCCCGCGCGAGCTCCTCGTCGGAGAAGCCTCCCGCGGCGTCGCGGCACGTCCGGTCCAGCGTCTCGCGCAGCCGCCGCTCCTCGCCGCGCGCCGCGCTCGCCCCGAACACCGCCACCGCCCAGTCGGGGCCCTGCTCCACCGCCGCGCTGACGTCGTACCCGAGCCCGAGCCGCTCGCGGATCTCCTGGAACAGCCTCGCGTCGGGGTCGGCGCCCATGACCTCGACCGCCATCGACAGCGCGAGCACGCTGCGCGGGTTGCAGGGCGCCGCCATCAGCCGCACGAGGTAGGCCTGGGAAAGCTCTCGCCGCTGCAGGCTCAAGAGGCCGGTGCCGTTGGTCCGGGCCCTCGCCCCCGGCACGCGCGGCCGGCCGCCGTCGGCGGGGAACGTCCGCCGGAGCGCGCGGCGCAGCCGCTCGCGCGCCACGCCGCCGACCAGCGCGAGGGCCATGTTGCCGGGGACGAAGTGGCGCGCGATGAAGGCCCGGATCGCGTCGCGCGTCATGCGCTTGACGCTCGAGATCGTACCGCACACCGGGTGGCCGAGGGGCTCGCCGAAGAAGCGCGCCCAGGCGCGTTCGTGGACGTAGTTGCCGGGGTCTTCCTGCCGCCCGCGGATCTCGTCGATCACCACGCGCTGCTCCTTGGCGAGGCGGTCGGCCGGGACGGTCGAGCGGAAGCACTGCTCGGCGAACAAGCCGAGCGCCTCCTCGACGTCCTCGTTGAAGACCTCGAAGTGGAGCGCGATGTCCTCGTAGCCGGTGTCGGCGTCGTGCTCGCCGCCGAGCTCGCCGGCCCGCTGGTTGAGCGCCGCCTGGTCGAGCTGTCGCGTCCCCTGGAAGAGCATGTGCTCGGTCATGTGGGCGATGCCCGGGTGCGAGCCGTCGAAGCGCGACCCGGCGCGCACCGCGAGCGCGATCGCCGTCAGCGGTCCAGGGACCGCATCGAACAGCACCGTGAGCGCCCCGTGGCGGAGGCGCTCGGGCTCACGTAGCCGCGAGCCCACGCCCAGTCCCCAGCACGATCCCTTTTCATAGCCCCGGTCGCCGCCGGGCGGTAGGGGTGTTAGCTTGCAGATCGTGCTGGAGGAACTCCGCGCCGCGTGTCCCACGCTCGCCCTCGACGTAGATCCGGCGGCCCGCGACGCGGCGAGCCTCGACGCGCTGCGACCGTTCCGGGCGCGACCCGAGTTCGCCGCCGCACGTGTCCGTGCGCTGGTAGTGGCCGAGCCCGCAACCGCCGCCGAGCTGTCGGCGACCGTGCGCTGGGCGGCCGCGCAGCGTGTACCGCTGGTCGCGCGCGGTGGTGGGAGCGGCCTCATGGGCGCGGCTGCGGTCCTGCGACCCGCGATCGTCGTCGACCTGCGGCGGATGAACGCCGTGGCGGTCGACGCCGATGCGTGCCTCGCGCGCGCCGGAGCGGGAGCGACGCTCGCCAGCGTCGAGGCGGCGCTCGCGCCCCACGGCCTGATGCTCGGCCACGACCCCTGGACCCTCGCCGTGGCGACGGTCGGCGGCGCGATCGGCACCAACGGACTCGGCTACCTCGGCGCACGGGCCGGAAGCGTCGCCGCGCAGGTGCAGGCCCTCGAGGCGGTGCTGGCCGACGGGCAGATCGTGCGCACCCCGGCGTCCCCCGCACGCTCGGTCGGCCTCGATCCGGTTCGCCTGCTCGTCGGTACCGAGGGAATGCTCGGCCTCGTCACCGAGGCGACGCTCGCGGTGCTCCCACGTCCCGAGGAGCGGCTGGTGCGGGGCTACCGGCTGCCGTCGTTCGAGGCGGGCGCGACGGTCGCCGCTCGCTGCCGCCGCACTGGGGTTCGGCTTGCGTGTCTGGAGCTCTCGACGGAGGACCTGCCCCCCGCTCCCGCCTTCCTCCTCGTCGTGTTCGACGGGCTCCGCGGCGAGGCGCGCCTCCATGCCGAGCGGGCGGCGGAGATCGCGCGGGCCGCCGGAGGCGAGGCCTCGAGCGAGCGCGAGGCCGAGGAAAAATGGAGTGCGCGCCACGCGATCGCCGAGCGCTGGGCCGCGAGCCGGACCGCCCGCGCGGGCGACTGGCTCGCCGGCGGACAGTTCGACTACGCGCACGTCGGCGTGCCGCTCGCAGCGCTCGGCGCGGTGCGCGCCGCGGCGCACGCGCTGATCCGCCGCCACCAGCTCGGCCTCGTCGAGGAGGGGCTCTGGCACTGGCCCGAGCTCTACTCGGTGGTCGTCACGGGACCGGCCGGGGCGGCCGCGGCTGTTCGCGACACGATCGACGGCGTGCTGCGCGCCGCACAGGACGCGGGCGGCACCATGGAGTATTGCCACGGCGTGGGCTGGAAGCTCGCCCATCTGGCGGAGCGCGAGCACGGCACAGCAGGGCTCGACGTCCTCCGCCGGGTGAAGGCGGCGCTCGACCCGGGGGGCATCCTGAACCCCGGGAAAGGCGGTCTCTAAGAGCCGACCCGAGACTGCGTCTCGGGTCGGGGACGGACGGCGAGGATGCCACCCGGTGGGAAGGGGCCGACGTCATGCCGCGGCCGGCGAAGCCGGCGCGGCACAGCGTGGCGTCCCGGGGGCGGGTGGTCCCGACCTCACCCGCTCACGCTCGGCAAGGTTTGCCGCGCCGGCTTCGCCGGCCGCGGCACGACGTTCGCCTTATCCACGCCATGCCGCACGCTCGCTTCCGATCCCGACCCGAGACGCAGTCTCGGGTCGGCTTTCTAGGGCCGCTCGTGCATGCCGATCAGCCCGCGGCGGAGGGCGTAGAGCGTCAGCTGGACGCGGTCGCGGAGGCCGAGCTTCTGGAAGACGTTGTTCAGGTGCGTCTTCACCGTGTCCTCGCTGATCGCGAGCCGCGCCGCCACCTCCGCGTTGCGGAGCCCGAGCGCGACGTGGCGCACGATCTCGTGCTCGCGCGGCGTGAGGGGCTCGGGCGCCGGCTCCCTCGCCTCGGCCTCGCGCAGCGTCGGCGACAGCCACACGTCGCCCCCGGCGACCGTGCGAATGGCGTCGATCAGCGTCTCGATGGCGAAGCGCTTGAAGACGACGCCGCTCGCCCCGGCGCGGATCGCCGCCAGGGCGTCCTCGGCCTGCTCGCTCGCCGTCACCACGATCACCTTCGTCCGCGCGGCGAGCGTGCCGATGTCGGGAAGCGAGTTGCGGTCCATCTGCAGGTCGAGCAGGAGGACGTCGCACGGCGTGTCGCCGAGCATGGGATTGAGGCCGTCTGCCCGGTCCGTCTCGGCCACGACCGCGATCTCCGCTCTCAGCGCGAGCAACGACCGGAGCCCCTGGCGGAAGAGCGCGTGGTCGTCGGCGATCGCCACCCGGATCGTGCCGCCCATCCTGGGCCGGGCGAGCAATCGCCATACCAGCAGATCCGCCGCGCTCGGGGCACCCGCGACGGAGACGCGCGTCAAGAAAGTGCCGAACCCACCATCCCGCGCAGCTCCGCGAGCAGCGAGGCGATGACCGCGAAGCCGCGGTCCCAGAAGGCGGGGTCGTCCACGTCGATGTCGAGGCGGCGGAGCAGCACGTCGGGGGCCTCGCTGCCGCCCGCGGCGAGCAGCTCGAGGTAGCGCTGCACGAACGCACGCCCCTCGTCCTGATACCGCTGGTAGAGCGCCAGGACGAGCAGCTCTCCGAAGACGTAGGCGTAGCAGTAGAAGCGGCTGTGAACGAAGTGCGGAATGTAGCTCCATCCCCAGCGGTAGGCCGGGATCATCTCCACCGCGTCGCCGTAGAGGCGGGCGTTCGCCTCCCACCAGAGGTCGCCGAGCTCGCGTGCGCTGAGCGGTGCCGTTTCCCGGCGCGCGTGGGCCGCCATCTCGAAGCGGGTGAGCGCGTTCTGGCGGAACACGGTGGCGATCGTGTCCTCGAGCTTGGTGCAGATGAGATCGCGGCGGACCGCGGGGTCCGGCTCGCGTGCGAGCAACGCGCGGGTGAGCACCAGCTCCGCGAAGGTGGACGCCGTCTCCGCGAGCGGCAACGGGGGCTGGTAGTTGTTCGGCCGCTGGCGCGCGGCGAGCCGGTCGTGGAGCGCGTGGCCGAGCTCGTGCGCCAGCGTCGACACGTCCCGCGGGGTATCCGTGTAGTTGAGCAGCACGTAGGGGTTGGCCGAGGGGCCGAGGGCGGCGCAGAAGGCGCCGAGGCGCTTGCCCGGACGCGGCTCGGCGTCGATCCGCCGCTCGGCGAAGAAGGTGCGCACGAGTGCGCCGCACCCGGGGTCGAAGTCGTCGAACGCGCCGAGGACGATCCGCCGCGCCTCGTCGAAGGGGATCGTCACCGCCGCGGTGCCGAGGGGCGCGTAGATGTCGGTGTTCTTGAGCCGCGGGAGGCCGAGGAGGCGGCCCTTCAGGCGGAAATACTCCTGGGCGAGCCCGTAGTGGCGCTCCGTCGCCGCCATCATCGCCTCGACCGTCTCGGCTCGTACCTCGTTGTCGAGATGCGTCGGCGTGACGGGATCGGGAAACCGCCGGAGCTCGCATTCCAGGCGGTGGTCCTGGAGGAGCGCGTTGAAGATGCCGGTCAGCACCACGCCCTGGGCGGCGAACCCCTCGAGGAGCGCCGTGAACGCACGCTCGCGGAGGTCCCGCTCGGGGCGGTAGAGGAGCGCCAGCACCTCGGACGCCGCCAGCTCCCGCTCGGCCCCGTCGACGGTGAGGCGGAAGCGGAGTGAGGCGGAGAGCTCGTCGAAGAGGCGCGCCAGCGCGTCACGTCCGGTGAGGTTCTTCTGGTTGATCACGCGCTCCTCGGGCTCCGAGAGGGTGTGCGGCCGGAGCTTGCGCAGGCCGTCGATCCAGTGCCGGCAATCGGCGAGGGCCGGCGCGGCGGCCAGCACGAGGTAGCGCTCGTCCGGCAGGTCCTTCAGCTCGAGCTCGAAGAACGTGAGGGCGTTCACCACCTCCACCCACGCCTCGCGGGTGCGATCGGCGAGCCGCTTCGCTGCCTCGTCCTGCGTGTCGGCAGCGAAGAGCAGGGAGGCGTAGAAGCTCGGACGACGGCCGCGCTCCTCGATCGCCTCGTACTCGGCGATCGCCTCGGCGAGCTCCGCCGGCGTGAGGCTCGCCACGCGCCCCCGGTAGCGGCTGCCGAAGGCGTCGGCGGAGCGCTTCGCCTCGGCGAGGTCGGCCTCGAGCCGCGGGTCGCCGGGGCCGGCGTAGAGCGTGCCGAGATCCCACCCGACCCCGGCGGCGCTCGTCGCGGACGGCTGCCCGGCGCCGCTCAGACGGCGACCTGCCGGCGGATGAACGCCCGCATCCGCTCGATACAGCGATCCGCCGCCTCGCCGGGGAAGTTCGCGAAGCTGTGGCCGACGTCGGGAAAGACCTCTAGCTCCACCTCGCCGCCCGCCCTGCGGTATGCCGCCACGAAGCGCTCTGTCATCGGCAGCGCCACGTTCTCGTCGAGCTCGGGATGGGCGATCCAGATGGGCGGCAGGCACTCCGCCTCTCCCGCCTCCACGATCCGTAGCGCGCTCGCCCGCGCCATGGTCGCCTCGTCGCCGAAGAACATCTCGTGCGATTCGATGAGCCGGTCCGGCATGAAGAGCGGGTCGCGCGGCGGGGTCGGATCACGCCGGCGCTCGAGCAAGTACCGGTAGCGCGCAAGCGGATCGAGGATCGGCCACAGCGGCAAGGCGTACGCGACGCGCGCGTCCATGCCCTCGGCGCCTGCGACGGGGGTGGTCGAGAACTCGGGCGCGCGAGGGCGCAGGGCGGCGAGCATGACGAGGTGACCGCCGCTCGAGCCGCCGATCAGCCCGACGTCGCCGGCCCGAGCCCCGATCGTCTCCGCCTGTGCCTTCGCCCAGCGGATGCCGGCCACGACGTCGGCGACGGACACGGGATAGCGCGCCGGCGCCTGACGGAAGTCGAGCGCGACCACCACCATGCCGTCCGACGCGAGCGCCGAGTCGAAGTACCAGTCCACCTCGCGGTTGAAGTAGGTCCAGGCGCCGCCGTGCACGTCGATGAGGAGGGGCCGTGGCTCCGGTGTCGAGGCCGGCGGGCGGTAGATGCGGGCGAGGAGCGGCTGCCCCTCGGGACGTGCGTATTCCGCGTCCTCGAATCTGACCTCCGTCGACATGCCGCGTCATCCTTAGCGTCGGCCCTCCCTTCTCATCAAGCAGGCACGATACCTCGTTTCGAATGCCGTTGACGCCCGGTGGCGTATGACCGCGCCCCCCCGGGGGTTCTCTTTTCTGCCCGGGTCACTTTCTCCCTTGGCAGAGCGTGCTGACCTTCACCGCGGCCGCGATGGCGCAAGCCGGCGACGCCCCGCCCGCCGCGGATGGCAGCGGAATGCGCCAATACCTCGACAAGGAAGGCCGGTCGATCGTTCCGCCGCCCGAGGAACGAGCCCGCGCTCGACGCGCGGCTGGCCGCCGTGCAGCTGCGCGACAAGGAGCTGCCTGGGCGCGGGCTCCTGGAGCTCGCCCGAGCTAGATACCCCGACGACGAGCGTTCCTGAGGTCCCCGCTTCTACGCACTCCCGCATTTTTTTCTCTTGACCGCGGCTTTCTCCAAGTCGTACACGGGGTTTCCCTACAGGACCCGAGATCGGGCGGGTACGCGACGCGGGGACGGGCCAGGGTCGGACAGGGGGTTTCGTGAGTCCGTGAGCTTCGTACCTCAGGCCACATCGCACCGGTACCGGCGCGAAGGGGGTATCACCATGCTCGTTCTCGGGTCTGCTCGTACTGGCCGCGGCGACGCGCCGCGCAGCCGAACCACCCTTTTGGATTGTCTGGCAAGCGGCATGGGTACGGGGGCACTCGCCCTCGCCGTCGCGATCGTTTCCGCCGGCAGCGTCTGGGCGACGACTCCCATCGACCCGGGCGCGGGCGAGGCCGTCCGCGCCCAACACGTGAGCTACGAGTCCGCCGACGGGGGCGCCGGGACCACCTCCGAGCTCACGGCCGCCGGCAGCGAGGCGCCCGTCGCCATCACCGGGACGAGCGGGGCGCTCGTGATCAATGCCACGTTCGATGCGTCGATCACGGGCGATCCGAACTCCGCGGCGATCCAGGCGATGATCAACGACGCTATCGCCATATACCAGTCCTCGTTCAACGACCCGATCACCGTGTCCATCCGGTTCCGGTATGCGACCACGCTTCCCGATGGCTCGCCGATGCCGTCCGGATCGCTCGCAATAAGCGTCTCCACCGTCTATCTCATCCCGTGGAACACCTACATCAGCGCCCTGACCGCCGATGCTACGACGGGGAATGACGCCACGGCGAATGCGAGTCTGCCCGGAAGCGCCCTGTCCACGAACATCGTGCCGACGAGTGCCGGTGGAAGAGCGGTCAGCCTGAACACCCCGCCGGCGATGTTTGCGGACGGCAGCGTAGGCGTCGGCGGGCCGTACGACGGGATCGTCACGTTGAATTCCAGCAAACCGTTCAAGTTCACGCGTCCGCCCGCGTCGGGCATGTTCGACGCCCTCCGCACGACCGAGCACGAGATGGACGAGGTGCTCGGTCTCGGATCCGGCATCGGCGTGAGCGCCGATCGGCGGCCACAGGATCTGTTCAGCTGGTCGGCGCCCGGCACGAGGAGCTTCTCGTCCAGCGGATCCCGCTATTTCTCGATCGACAGCGGCACGACGAACATCGTCGGTTTCAACCAGAACCCGAGCGGAGACTTCGGCGACTGGCTGAGTGCCTCCTGCCCACAAGCGACCCCGTACGTGCAGAACGCGTTCAGCTGCGCGAATCAAGCCTCGGACGTGACGCAGACCTCGCCGGAAGGCATCAATCTCGATGTCGTCGGCTACGACCTGATCATCGGCCCGACGACCACGACCACCACGACGACCAGCACGACCACGACGACCACGACCACCACGACCACGTTACCCTTCGGCGGCGAGGACCCGGGCTGCGTCCCCGCCAATCAGAACCGCCTGAAGTGTGGCGACACGATCGTCAAGGCGGCCGCGAAGCTCTTCAAGGCCGTCGACAAATGCCACTGCACGCAGGCGAAGGCGCGGCTCGGCGGCGTCGCCACGGCGAACACCGACGAGGAAGCGTGCGAGGAGAGCAACGGCGGCAAGGCCGCCAAGGAGAAGTACGACGCGGCCAAGGCGAAGCTCGTGACCCTCGGCATCTGCACGCCGACCCAGCTCGCCAACATGGACACGCTGCGCGACGACCTGCTCGCCTACCTCGACGGCGCGCGCAACGTAGGCATCTACTGTGACGGGAGCACGCCGATCGGCGGCGACGACATGGGGAACGTGCCCTCCAGCAAGAACGTCCTCGGCTGCGAGTGCAGTGCGGGGAAGAACGCGGCCAAGCTCTATGCCGCCGCCCTCCAGTGCCACTTCAAGAACGCCGACGGCGTCTTCAAGCAGAAGGTCCCGCCCTTCAACGAGGAGGCGTGCGAGGAGACGGCCGGCGGGAAGGGCGCACACGACAAGTACACGGCGGCGGCAGGGAAGTTGATCGCGAAAGGGACCTGCCCGCCGTGCTTGGACAGCGCGGCGGAGCACGAGGCGCTCGCGACCGCGGACCTGGGCGTCGCCGAGAGCAAGAACGACAAGCCGTACCCCTGCGAGTAGGGCTAGGCGACCGTCAGCACCACCTTGCCGACGTTCTGCCGCTCCTGGATGTAGCGGTGGGCGGCGGCCGCCTCGACGAGGGGAAACGTCTTGCCGACCACCGGCTGGATGCGGCCCGCGTCGTAGTCGGCGAGCAGTGCGAGCATCTCGCGTCGCAGCATGTCCATCCGGTCCCAGAGGTGCCCCAGGTTCACGCCGATCACCGCCCGGTTGTCGTTCATCAGCCGGATCGGATGGAACCAGGGGAGCGAGACGAGCTTCGGGATGACGGCGAGCCAGTTGAGCGCGAGGCCCGTCACGGCGCCCGAGAAGCCGAAGCATACGAGCCGGCCGAGCGGGGCGAGCGTCCGGTAGCTCTTGCGGAAGGCGCCGGTCGCGTCGAGCACGATGTCGACGCCGCGGCCACCGGTCAGACGCCGCACCTCTTGCTCGAAGTCCTGGGTGCGGTAGTCAATCGCATGCTTCACCCCGGCTTCGCGGAGCACGGCGTGCTTCGCCGCCGACGCCGTCCCGATCACCTCGGCGCCGGCGATCCGGCAGAGCTGGATGGCCGCCATGCCGACGCCGCCCGCGGCCGCGTGCACGAGGACGCGGTCGCCCGCCTGCACGTTGCCGAAGTGGCGGAGCATCAGGACCGCGGTCAGATAGTTCACCGGGATCGCCGCGGCCTCCTCGAAGCTCATGCGCGCGGGGATCGGGAACACCTGCGGCGTCGGCACCGCGATGGCCTCGGCATAGCCCCCGAAGCGGGTGAGCGCGACGACGCGGCGACCCACGGAAAGCTCGCCGTCGACGCCCGGGCCGAGCCGCTCGACGGTCCCGGCGACCTCGTAGCCGACCACGCACGGGCGGGGCGGCGCGTCGGGATAGAACCCGAGCCGCGCCGACACGTCGGCGAAGTTCACGCCCGAGGCCCGCACCCGGACGAGCACCTGCCCGGGTCCGGGAACGGGCTCGGGACCGTCGCGCACCTCGAGCACCTCGGGCGGGCCAGTGCGCGGGATCCAGACCGATCGCATGAAGCACCTCCGACGGACGGGGAGCCGCGCCCGCCACTAGCGTGCCTCGAACGGAAGAGTCAACGGTGCGCGAGCCGCACGCGCTGCGATTTCGGGAGGTGAACGCGCGCCAGGCGGGAAGGGGTGCCGCCGCGGCGACCTCCGCAGCTCCCGCGCGCGCGTGCAGATGGGGGGGGACGCTACGATTTACGAGTCGCGCGTGGAGCGAGGACCGGGAGCCGCGGCGGCACCCCTTCCCGCCGCCCCGCCCCGCTACCCCTCGAAAATCCCCGCAACCGCATGCTGCTCCCGCGCCAGGCTGGCGTACATCTCGGGCCACGCGTTCGCGGAGAGCAGCCCGGGCGCGAACGCCCGGATCTCGTCGAGCACCTGGTCGCGCGCGACACCGCTCGACGGATCGGTGGCGTTGACCAGCCGGTTCGCCATCGCGACGACTGCGGGAAGGTCGAGACCGAAGTCGGGCGCGAGCGGCTCGTGGTGGAATGCCACTGCGTCGACGAGCACGGACGGCAGTGCCCAGAGCTGCAGGAGCCAGCCGCCGACCGTCGCGTGATGGCAGCCGAAGGCTTCCGTCTCCAGCTCGGCGCCTTCACGGCCGTCGGCCGCGGCTTCGTCGAGCAGCGACCAGTAGGAGTCGCCGAGGCGCAGCCCGAGCACGAGCTTGCCGACGTCGTGCAGGAGGCCGGCGGTGAACGCGGTGTTGGCGTCGTTCCCGGTGCGCGCGGCCAGCGTCTTGGCGGTAGCCGCAACCAGCGAGGTATGGCTCCAGAGCAGGCGCCGCCACCGGCGGGCCTCGGGACTCTTGCTCTCGAGCGCGCCCCACACGGAGAGGCCGAGCGCGAGGTCGCGCACGCGCGCGAAGCCGAGCAACGTCGTCGCGTGCTCGACGCTGGTGACGCGCGTGCGGATCGAGAAGAAGGCGCTGTTGGCGAGGCGCAGGAGACGGGCGCTGAGGGACTGATCGCGGACGATGAGCGCCGTCAGGTGCCGGGTGTGCGCGTCTTCCCGGTTGATGGCGACGAGCAGCCGCTGGGCGATCTCCGGCGCCGAGGGGAGCCGGTCGACGGCCATCAGCTCGCGATAGAAGCGCTCCTGCGCGTGTGAACGCTCGGGGGCGTCCCAGCCCTGGCGACGGATCGTCTCCGGCGCGGCATCCCTCGCCATCGGCTTCCACGGGAGCAACGCCTATGCCATCGCCGCATACGCGCGGGCGAACGCGGCCCTCGGCGCCGCCGTCAAGAAAATGCCGGCGCGGAGCCTACGCGACTTGCCGCTGCCAGGTGGCGAAGTCGAAGTAGTCCCGCCAGGCGGCGATCTTCCCGTCCCGGACCTCGAAGACGCCGGCCACCGGAATTGCCACCTGCCGGCCGTTCATCGTGAAGCGGTCGACCCGCTCGGTGAAGACGAGGCTACCCCGGCTGGCGATGGCGAGAATCTCGAACTCGGCCGTTTCCGCCGCCGGCGCGAACATGTTGAGCAGCTCGCGAATCCCGTCGTGCCCCGTCACCGGCGCAACCGGCATGTTGTGGTAAACCGCATCCGCCGCAAAATAGCCGAGCAACTCGTCGACGTTTCGCCGGCCCCAAGCCGCACAAAAGTCTCGAACGACCATCTCAGGATCTCGCATGCCCCCGGGGGCTACCACAGGCAGGGTCCGCTTAGAAGCCGCCCGAGGCGTTGCCGAGGCCGCCCAGGGCGGGGTCACGGCGGCAGGGCGCAGCGCGGCGCAGCCGCGCGAGCGCAGGCGGGTCCGCCGCCGCCGAAGCCGCGGCCCCGGAAAGCCGCGCGAGGCGGAGCCGAGGGCGGCGAGGGCGGGGTCACGGCGGCAGCGCGCAGCGCGGCGCAGCCGCGCGAGCGCGGGTGGGGTCCGC
>Ga0070699_100002651_pt1 | contig 15983 bp, 16 predicted proteins | sample KBSK1503metaG_FD_65473 | JGI IMG/M metagenome (GOLD analysis project Ga0070699, IMG submission 65473) | Corn, switchgrass and miscanthus rhizosphere microbial communities from Kellogg Biological Station, Michigan, USA - KBS K1-50-3 metaG | ecosystem: Host-associated > Plants > Roots >...
TCGGCCCGCGCTACTGCCCCTCGATCGAGGACAAAATCGTCAAGTTCCCCGACAAAACCACCCACCAACTTTTCCTCGAACCCGAAGGCTTGAACACGCACGAAATTTACGTCAACGGCATGAGTACCTCTTTGCCGGTTGAAGTGCAGCTTGCGATCCTCAAGTCCGTTCCCGGCCTGGAGGCCGCGGAAATGCTGCGTCCCGGCTATGCCATCGAGTACGACTCCATCGATCCCACCGAGCTCGAGCGGACTCTGGAAACCAAGAAAATTGCCCGCCTTTTCCTCGCCGGCCAGATCAACGGAACCAGCGGCTACGAAGAGGCCGCCTGCCAGGGCATCATGGCCGGCATCAACGCCGCGCTTAAAGTGAAGAGCGAACCGCCGCTTATCCTCGCCCGCACCGAAGCCTATACCGCGATTCTGATCGACGACCTGATTTCCAAGGGTACCAACGAGCCTTATCGCATGTTCACTTCCCGCGCCGAGTTCCGCCTTCACCTGCGTATCGACAACGCCGACCGCCGCCTCACGCCCTACGGCCGCCGCGTGGGCCTGATCTCCGACGCCGCCTGGGCCGATTTCTTGGCAAAGCAGCAGCGCCTGGAAGCCCTAAAGCAGTTGCTGGAGAAGACAAAGCTGACCAGCACGATGCTGGATAGGGTTGCCAATTCCTTGTCCGATGTAACGACGGGCGACTCGCCCGTCCAAGCCGAGTCCGGCTCGGCAGATGATGCTGGCGCCGCCATTGCCCACGTAGAGACAGCCGCCCCCACCTGTCCGGTCGAGCCCAGCTCGACGGATTCGGGAGGGCCCTGCTTTAGTCGTGCCGAAAGTGACGCCGCGAAGGGTGCGCCTTCAGCCGCCGAGGTCAGCTTTTCTACCGCAGCCGGCCAAACCTGTGTACAACTCCTCAAGCGCCCCGAAATCACGATCGAACACCTGGTTCCGATTCTCCGCGAACTCTATCCCGCGTTTTTTGTGAGAGATGCTTACTCCGTGTCCTCTGTGTCCTCCGGGAGTTTCATTTCTTCGGAAATCCGCAACGAACTAAAATCGGTCGAAACCGAAATTAAATACCAAGGCTATTTGCAGCAGCAGCAGCGCGCCATCGAACGCCTGAAAAAGGCCGAGCAGCGCACCATCCCGGAGTGGTTCGACTATCGCTCGGTCAGTGGCCTCTCCCGCGAGATGAAGGAAAAACTTGTCAAGATCCGGCCCCACACCCTCGGCCATGCCTCCCGCATCCCCGGCGTCACGCCGGCAGCAGTATCGCTGGTGAACGTCTACATCGAAATCCAGGCCCGCCGCCGCGAGCAAGCCGCCGCAATATAATTCCCCCACCATTTTGGCGGGTTGAACCCGTTTCTCCGCGCCTCTCCGCATCCTCTGCGGTTTTCGCTTGTGTGTTCTCGAGAAGTCGAAATGGCTCTCTGTGGTAAAACGGTAGCCGTGCTCCACGCCCGCCAACACTTTCCCGGCCTTCTCAACAAGGTCTTCCTCGATGCCGCCTGCGTTTCTCTCGCGCCACGGCCAGCCGTCGAAGCCATCGAGAAATTCCTCGACCTGGCCATGATCTGCCCGCTTGATTCCTCAACCGCCCACCACATCTTCATGGACGAAATGCGCGCCGCAGCCCGTCCCGCTGTCGCCCGCCTGATCAACGCTCACGAGGACGAAATCGCGCTGGTTGAGAGCACTTCCCACGGCCTCTCGCTCGCTGCCAGCGCCATTCCGCTTGAGTCCGGCGACCGCGTCCTGCTCTCTGACATGGAATTTCTGGAAGTCGCTGTGCCTTGGGTCCAAAAGAAGAAAGATGGCATTGAGATCGATGTCGTCGCCAATCGCGACGGCCAGGTTCGCGTGGAAGATATCGCCGATCACCTCACGCCCCGCACCCACGTGGTCGCCATCAGTTCAGTTCAGTGGACCAACGGCTACCGCTGTGATCTCGCAACCCTCAGCAAGCTCTGCCGCGAGCGCGGCATCTGGCTGGTCGTGGATGCCATCCAGCAACTCGGCGCTATTCCCCTCGACGTTCGCCAAACGCCAGTCGACATTCTCGCCTGCGGCGGGCACAAATGGCTCAATTCTCCCTTTGGCTGTGGCTTCCTTTACCTAAGCCGCGACGCTCTGCCCCGCCTTAACCCACCCCTCCCCGGCTATCTTTCCGTTCAGGATCCTCCCGGCGGCTGGGGTGAATACTTCCAGACGCCGACCACCACGCCGGTTCAGGACTACCAGTTCGTCGCCAGCGCGCGCCGCCATGAAACTGGTGGGACTGGGAATTATCCCGGCGCCGTCGGCCTCGCCGCTTCGCTCAGACTTATCCACGAGCTCGGCCAGGAGAACATCGCCGCCCACATCTATTTCCTCACCGATCGGCTCCTCGCCGGCCTCGACAACCTGCCGATAAGCATCGTCACGCCCCGAGCCTGCGAGGACCGCTCCGGCATAGTGACTTTTTCCGTCGGGTCCGCGGAACAGAATGTGAAACTGATGAACCGGCTGCTGGAGAAGAAGATTTTAGTTTCAGTGCGCTACACATCGAACATTGGTGGGATTCGTGTTTCCTGTCACTTTTACAACTCGGCCGAAGACGTTGACACTTTGCTCGCGGCTGTGAAACTACTTACTTAAGAGTGGCTAACGATGAACACCACGTGCTACACGCAGATCGAAAGCCCACTCGGGCCGTTGTTGCTGGCCGCTGATGATGCGGGACTGCGCCACATCGTGTTTGCGAAAGAAAAGCGTGCTATGCGTACAGATTCTGCCTGGCATGAGGACCACGGGCTGTTTACGGAAATCATCCGCCAGCTCACCGCATATTTTGCGGGAACACTTGAAACCTTCGATCTGCCACTCGCACCCGAAGGCACACCCTTCCAGCTTGGCGTGTGGAAGCACCTCTGCGACATCCCTTATGGCGAGACGATTTCCTACGGTGAACTGGCCCGCCGCATCGGAAACCCGAACGCCTCGCGCGCGGTGGGCTTGGCCAACGGGGCGAACCCCATTCCGATCGTGATTCCCTGTCATCGCGTAATCGGGAGCAATGGCAAACTCACCGGATACGGCGGTGGCCTGCCGCTCAAGCAGAAGCTGCTCGCCCTTGAACGCCGTCAGCTCCGCTTGCTTTGAATTCGACCATGCGGATGTTATTGCATTTTGTCGATGTGGGCACGGGCGTTCCCGCCCTGCGCAAGCGCGGCAGTTCCATCACGGGGAGACGCCCGACTCTACATCGCAGATTCGGGCTGCTTTGCACTGTGCTCTGTCCCGTTGTTCTCCCCGTCCTCTGCGCAATCCTCAGCGCCCTCTGCGCTTTAAGATTTTGCTGGTCCTATCGCACTCGGTACTGGCTTCAGTTACCATAGATAGCCAGAAAGAGGCAAACTCCCTAACATCCCGCATCTAACGCGTATATGAAGAAAAACTGTACCGTACTCGCCTTCGTTATCCTGTTGCTTGCTTCCCTGGCGTCTGCCCAGGATGTCAACCCCGCCCTCAAGCCGCCAAAAGGCGCCCAGGTCGCTATCGTGGTCTTCGAGGACCTGCAGTGTCCCGACTGCCGCCGCGCCGCTCCTTTGCTGGAGGAAGCCGCCAAAACCTACAAGATTCCTGTTGTCCGTCACGACTTCCCTCTGCCCATGCACAACTGGTCCTTCGAGGCGGCCGTAATCGCCCGCTACTTCGACACGCATTCCAAGCAACTGGGCAACGAATTCCGCGACTACATCTTCGAGCACCAACCGGAAATCACTGCCCCGACGCTCCGCGGTTTCGCAGAAAGATTCGCTAGCGACCACAAAGTCGACCTGCCCTTCGTAGTTGATCCCCAGGGCAAGCTCGCCGCCGACGTTGGCGCGGACCGCGACCTCGGCAAGCGCGTCGGTATCGCCCACACCCCGACTATCTACGTGGTCAGCAACAGAACCCAAGGCAAACCCTTCGTCGAAGTCGTTGACCGCAGCCAACTTTTCCAATTGATCGACGCTATGAAGCGCGAATAGCCGCGAACCCCTTATACTTCCCGGGCCCAAGCGTGTAAGTCTCATGAGGTGTTGAAATGGCCCTCAGCTTTGCTAAAGATATCCGCCCTCTGTTCCGTGACTCTCCCGACGTTGACTCGATGAAGGACTACGGGCTCGACCTCTCGTCGTTCACCGATGTTAAAGCTCAAGCCGAAGAGATTTATACCCGCATTCTCGACGGCAGCATGCCCTGCGACGATCCTTGGCCCAAGGATCGCATTGCCCTCTTCAAGCGTTGGATAGAAGAAGGCATGGCGCCATAGGGGATGGCGGACGCGCGGAGCTGGAAAAAGGAGCAGCCTTGTCTTGGGTGTGGATCGGGCCTCTCGCCCGCGCTCCGAGGCGACGCCAGCTGCCCCCATCGAGCTTGTTTCACCTCCCCTGCTGAAAGCGTATCATTGGCGGCCTACTCAAACTCAAGGAGGGTTTCCATGAAGAAACACGCCGTCGCTGCCCTGGGGTTGTTGCTGTTCATCGCGCTGCAAGCTTTCGCACAAGAGCATTACACGGAAGGTCCGGTATGGCAGGTGACTCTGATTCGCGTCAAGCCTAACCACATGGACGCTTACCTCACCAGCCTCCGGCAAGGCACCAAACCACTCTTCGACGAAATGAAGAAAGAGGGGCTCATCCTGGATTACAAGGTGTTTCTCAACACCACGAAACACGATCCCGACGACTGGGACGTCTCGGTAGCCGTTCAATACAAGAACTTCGCCGCGCTCGATGGCCTGACGGCCAAGAATGAAGCTATACGAGACAAGATCCTCGGCTCTAAACAAGCTGCCCAGCAGCTGGGCGAGAAGCGCTCAGAGATGCGGGAAATAGTAAGGACGATGACTTTGCGGGAAGTGACCCTGAAATAAGAGGAAACACCAGCTCGTGATGGCCCGGTCTTCTTTCGAGCCGGGCCTGATCGTTTGAAGCTCGTGGGTCGCAGTAGGCGCTTACTTCTCTCTGATTACCAGCTCGCCCTTCTCCACACGCAAGTCGCCCACGAAGTCGGGAAGCTTCAGGCGGTCGCGCTGTTCTTGCAGCCTCTTCTGTAGCTGATCATTGACCAGCGATACGGGAACGCTGAGATCGCCAACCTTAAACTCTGTCGGATCAAACGTCGCATAGCCGTCTTTTGCGCCCAGATGGCCCCCGATCGGGACATAGAGTTGCTTCCCCGCCACTTCGGTGGAGAACTGCCCGCGCACAATGTCTCCTTCGAAGCTCACCTGGTAGTCCGTCACCTTCGGCTGTTGCTCTGCGGGCGCAGTGCCCGGCGCGGGAGCTGGCGCCTCGACTGCCGGCGCAGGAATCGCCCCAGCCTGCGTGATCGCGGCGCTGATCTCGTCCGCGGTCAAATGCACCTCGGCCTGACTCTGTCCTTGTTCCTTGGCCTGCTCCAGTTGCTGCAGCTTGGACTGGTAGGACTCGACATTTGCCGCGACAGTGGCCGCGTCCAGCGGCTTGGCCACCGGTTCCGGCTTCTTCACCAGGAGGAAGACCGCCACGATCAGAGCGATGAGAACCACCCAGCGCACAATGCGGTAGATCTTCACGTCCGTCTCTCCCAGGGCGAGGCTACCTTAAGGGCCGTTGCGCTCCGGCGGAGATTACACGACAGGAACCCAGATCGTCATGGCAGATTTACCCAGTGCTGCGTTCGCGCACTTGCTCGGAGGTCAGCCCATAAAGTGGTGGCGTGGGAACGCCCAAGATGGCGAGGTAAATGTAAATTTGGCCACGGTGGTGGATTTCATGCTCCACCATGGCCCGCAGCCACTTCCAAACTGTGATCGAAGCTCCATCCGGTGTCGCGCATTTTCGGTTCAGGTCTTCGTTGCTCAGGCGGGAAAAGATCTCGACCGACTCGCGATGCAACCTTTCCATGAACATCAGAACATTTTCGTACCCGTCGGCAAGTTCTTTGCCGCATCCGGCGTAGCGGCTGGGCTTGCCCTGAATGGTCTCGGCGAACATGTAGCGGTTTATGGTGGCGATGTGGCGAGCAAGGTCGCCGAGGCTAAATTTTCCTTCGCGGTAGGTCCAATCCAGCTTGTCGAGAGGAATGCAGCGCGCGACGCGCATGGTGCGCTGGTGCACTTTGTCGAGGTAGTCGAGAAAAAGGTCGAGGTTCTGGATCTGCATGGTTTCACCACAGCCCGTGTGGGGAGGGGCTATGCCCGTCCCCGCGAGCCTTCCCGCACACAGGAGCTTGCTATCCTTCGAGCTTCTTCGCGAGCAGATCGTTCACCAACTGCGGATTGGCTTGGCCCTTCGAGGCCCTCATGACCTGGCCGACAAAGAAACCCATGACTGTTTTCTTCCCCGCGCGGTATTGCTCGAGCTGCTTGGGATTAGCGGCGATGACTTCGTCGATGATCTTTTCCAGCGCTGAGGTGTCGCGGGACTGCTCGGGCCGGCCTTCCTCTTCGTAGACAGCAGGAAAATCTTTTCCGCGCTGGAAGCAGAGATCGTAGAGATCCTTGAGCATTTTGCCGGAGATGGCGCCGCTCTCGACCAGGTCAGCCGACATCGCCACGCCAAACATCGATATCGGTGAATGTTCGATTTCTAGTCCTTTGACCTTTAATCGGCCCATGAGTTCGCTCTGCACCAGGTTGGCCACGCGCTTCGAATTTTTCGCTGCTTTGGCCGCCGCTTCGAACTGATCCGCCAGCACTTTGGTGAGCGTCAGCACCTGCGCGTCGTACTCTGTGATGCCATATTCTGAGATCATGCGCTTGCGCCTTGTTTCAGGAAGTTCGGGCAGCGTCTTGCGGATTTCAGCCCGCCACTTCTCGTCCATCACCAGTGGCAGCAAGTCCGGCTCGGGGAAATAGCGGTAGTCGTGCGCCTGCTCCTTCGACCGCATGCCGTAGGTTTTGCGTTCGTTCGAGTTGTAGAGACGGGTTTCCTGCGTGATCTTGCCACCGGATTCGATCACACCGATCTGGCGTTCGATTTCGTATTCCAGCGCTTCGCGGATGAAGCGAAACGAGTTGACGTTCTTGACCTCGGTTTTGGTGCCGAATTCCTTCTGCCCGCGCGGACGCACGCTGACGTTGGCATCGCAGCGCAGCGAGCCTTCTTCCATGTTGCAGTCGCTCACCCCGGTGTAAAGGATGATCTCCTTAAGCCGGGTGAGGTACTCGTACGCTTCCTCGGGCGAGGTGATATCCGGCTCGCTGACGATTTCGATCAGCGGCACGCCGCTGCGGTTGAGGTCAATCGCAGTTTTTTCCGCGGAATCCGCAAAGCCCTCGTGCAGGCTCTTGCCCGCGTCTTCCTCGAGGTGCAGGCGGGTGATGCCGATTTTCTTAACGCCGCTGCGGGCGGGAATTTGAATGAATCCCTGCTCGGCCAGCGGCCTGTCGTACTGCGAAATCTGGTAGCCTTTGGGCAGGTCAGGATAGAAGTAGTTTTTGCGGGCAAAGATGGAAGTCTCGTTGATCCGGCAGTTCAGTGCGGTGGCCGCGAGCACGGCGAACTCCACCACCTTGCGATTCAGGACGGGCAACGCTCCCGGCAGCCCCAGGCAGACCGGGCAAACATTGGTATTCGGCGGATCGCCGAAGCGGGTCGAGCAGGAGCAGAAGATCTTGGTCGCGGTCAGGAGCTGAACGTGCACTTCCAGCCCGATGACCGGCTCATATTTTGCCCGGGCTGCAACCGACGTGTCCGGCGTGGTGACCATATCGGAGGATTATAGCGCCCGCTTATGGACATATAAGGGTTGACCTACTTGCGCGATTGCGTAATGTTCCACGTGGAACAAAAACACAAATTGCACGAATGTTCCACGTGGAACACCTGAGAATTGGGACATGGAAGAGCAGAGAATTTTCGCGCTTTCCCATTTTGGGAAATACCTGCACAGGCTCGCGTTCCGAAGGACTGCGCCTAAGTTACTAAAAAAAATACATTTAACCACGAAGGACCCTTCGATTAAGCTCACGGCAAGCTCCGGTATGCAGAGGCTTCAGGCTGGAAAACCGGAGTGGGTCTTTAGTATGACAGAGCCCAGCTTTCTTGGAGACGATCACTTCGGTTTGGCCGGCGCGCTCAGGTATTTCTCCAGCGGAACTTCGAAATACATCAGTTCATTGCCCTTGGCGTCGCGCACTCCGGTCAAGTAAAAGTGCGCACCCGCCAGCGGCGTGGAAATGCCAGCTACATCAAAGAACAGAAACCCAGCCCGGGTGGTATGGGGCTCCACGGCGTGAGCGCCGAACTGGGCATTCTGGACTTCATCCCGAGCCTGATTACTCACCCCGCCTTTCACCTTCTTTCGAGGAAACGGCAGCGGGTAGCTTGAAGTGCTGGCCGACGGCCGGGAAAGGCGCCGGAAAACGTCGTCCTCGGTGGCGGGCGGGATCTTGGTCCGGTTAACGGTGATTAGCTCGGCTTTCATTCCGGTCAGCGAGACGGCCTGGCCACCGTCGTTGGTCACAACCAAGAAAACCGGCAGCAGCCCCATTTCGCCATAGTGAACGGAGAAGATGTTGGCCTTATCGGCCATGTCGTAGGGATCGACCGCGACGGTAAGTGCCTCCGGAGGATGCTCGTCATGTGCAGGGTATGTGTTGGCGGGCTGGGCTGCGGGCATAACGAAGTCCTTGGCCGCGAGACAAAGAACGGGAAGCAGGAGAATACCGAGCGCGGCTGAGATCGTCCAGATCGACTTCCTTTCGAAAGCAGACGGAGCCCAGTTGTCATTCGGAGCGGGCTTCTGCCCGTGAGGAATCTCTATTCCCGGCATTTTGCAGTAGTTAGGGATGCTTCGACTCTCCTGGCCTTTCGCCAGCGAAAGGCCGGACTCGCTCAGCATGACAAGTCGTTCGTGACGCATGATTCGTTGATTATAGGATGCCCGTTGCTCTCGCGGTGGTGCCTGGAGCGGTGGGTATGCGGTTAGAATGTCCCTTCCCCCATGTACTTGCTTTACAGTGCGCTGCTGGCGATCGGACTACTGGTCAGTCTCCCTTACTGGCTGCTGCAGATGCTGGGCCGTGGGAAGTACCGGGCCGGGTTGCGCGAGCGCCTGGGACGGGTGCCGGAGCGATTGGAGGGGGGACCATCCCGGCCATCAATTTGGGTTCACGGCGTCTCAGTCGGCGAGGTGCTGGCGGTCAGCGGGCTGGTCGGAGAGCTGCAGCGGCGCTTCCCGCAGCATCGGGTGGTCGTCTCGACCACAACGAATACGGGCCAGAAGCTGGCGCGCACACGTTTCGGCGAGGAAAACGTATTCTACTTTCCGCTCGATTTTGCCTTTGCGATACGACCTTACCTGGGGGTGCTTCGGCCCGAATTGATTGTGATTGCAGAAACCGAGTTTTGGCCAAATTTCTTGCGGCAGGCACACGCAAGCGGGGCCCGCATCGCCGTGGTGAATGCGCGCATTTCCGATCGTTCTTGGCCGGGATATCGCCGCATCCGGTTCCTTTTGGCCAGGATGCTGCCCAAAATCGATCTCTTCCTGGCGCAGTCCGAAGAGGACGGGCGGCGGCTGGAGGACATCGGCGCACCCGCCGAGCGCATCCAGGTGAGCGGAAACTTGAAGTTTGATGTGCCTGTGCCTCCTGCTCCACCCATTGTCGCGAGCCTCCGCGCCGCATTCCAGCAGGCCGCGGCCGGCCCAGTGATAGTCTGTGGCAGCACGGCGGACGAGGAAGAACCGCTGCTGCTGCGTGCTTTCGAAAATGTGCTGGCCAGTCATCCTCGCGCCGTGATGATCCTGGCGCCGCGTCACCCGGAGCGGTTTGTCCAGGTTGCGGAGTTGCTGGAACAACTCGGAGTTCGCTTCTGGCGGCGCTCACTGTGGAGCGGCGACACGATCGCAGGTGGAGTCTTGCTGATTGATACCATTGGCGAACTCGCCTCCCTCTACGCGTTGGGGGATGTGGCGTTCGTGGGCGGAAGCCTTGTCCCGCGCGGCGGGCACAATATTATCGAGCCAGCGCAACATGGCGTGCCCATCATCGTCGGCAATCACACGGAGAATTTCCGCGACATTGTGGGATTGTTCCAGAATTTGGACGCCGTGCGGGTGGCCGGCCCGGCCGAGTTTCCCCTGGTTCTGATGGAACTGCTGTCCAATGAGCCGGAACGTGCGGCGCTTGGCCGCCGTGCAGCCGAGACATTGCGGACACAAACCGGCGCGACGCAGAGGACGTTGCAGGCTTTGGAGAAGCTGCTGGAGCCTTCCACTGACCGTGTGGGCGCGGGTCTGTAATCCGCCCGGCGTCGTTTTGCCGGAAGGCTGTTCATGGTCCAGCTACGGGAGATCGCCTTACCGCCGCGGCGGTGCCGCAGCATGGACGGGGCATAGCCCCGTCCCCACAGAAGGATCTACGAGCGCCAGGGCAGAATGAATTTCTTGGCTTATATTTACGGCGCGAGCGTAGGAGCGCGTAACGTGCTCTATGACCGCGGTGTTCTGCACGCGCGGAAGCTGCGCGGGCCAGTCGTCAGCGTGGGCAACTTGTCGGTTGGCGGATCGGGCAAAACGCCTTTTGTTCTTTTGCTGGGTGAGTTGCTGAAAGCGTGTGGGGTGAAGTTCGACATTCTCTCGCGCGGCTATGGACGCCAGAGGCGCGGCGTGGCCCTGGTGGATCCCGGTGGGTCGTCACGCGATTTTGGTGACGAGCCGCTGCTCATGGCGCGACGCCTCGGGGTCTCAGTCGTGGTGGGAGAAGATCGCTACGAAGCCGGCGTCTTCGCGGAAAACAAATTCGGAGCGCAGCTGCACCTGCTCGACGACGGTTTTCAGCACCGGGCTCTTGCCCGCGACTTCGATGTCGTTCTGGTTACTCCTGAGGACGCGCGGGATCGCCTGCTTCCCGCCGGACGCCTGCGCGAACCGCTGACATCGCTGCGCCGGGCCGATGCCGTCGTACTCACCAGTGGAGCCGTCCCTGACTCGTTTCCCTTAAACGGCAAGGTGGTTTGGCGGGCACGCCGCGGCATCTTGCCCAACAACGTTCCTGTCCGGCCGGTGGTGTTCTGTGGGATCGCCCGCCCGAAGAATTTTCTCTTGCAACTACGCACCGCGGGGATCGAACCCGTGGCTGAAGCTTTCTTTGGCGATCACCACGCTTACACCGAGCGCGATATCCGCGATTTGTTGAAGCTGCGGCAGCAAAGTGAGGCTGAAGGCTTCGTCACCACGGAAAAAGACGCGATCAACCTGGGTGGATATCTCTCCGCGCTCGAGCCGTTGGCCGTCGTCCCGGTTAAGATGGAGCTGGTCGATGCCGCTAATGCTGTGGATACCATGTTGCGCACGATTGAAGAACGAAGGCGTGGGGCGTGAGAGAATCGCCATCATCGAATGAGCAAGCATCTTAAAGAGACCGAGCGGCTGAAGAAGATCATCGAGTCGTTTCCCAAGATTACGGTCACCGTGGTCGGCGACCTGGTGGCGGATGAATTCGTCTTCGGTGAAATCTCCCGCGTTTCGCGCGAGGCCCCGGTCTTGATCCTCAAGCATCGCGAGCGCAGTGTTGCGCCCGGCGGCGGGGCGAACGCTATCAACAACCTCGTCGACCTGGGCGTCAATGTGCTGCCCGTGGGCGTGGTCGGCGACGATGAGCCTGGACGCCTGCTGCTCGAGGCCTTCCGCCGCAAGCGCATTCCGGTGAGTGGCGTGCTGAAAGATAAGAGCTATACGACGGTGACCAAAACACGCATTCTCGCCGGCATGACGCACACGGCGCGGCAGCAGGTGGTGAGAGTGGATCGTGAACCGGAAGCTGAACCTAGCCCTCATCGGAAACGCGAACTGGTGCTGGCGGCGCGTGAGTATGCCCGCGCGTCGGATGCGCTGCTGGTTTCAGATTACGGTTATGGCGCGGCCACGCCGGCGATCCTGAGTGCCATCCGCGAAAACGGCGGGCTCGACGGAGTGTCTGTGGTCCTGGATTCACGTCACCGTATGTTGCAATATTCCGGCGTAACGGCGGCTACCCCGAATGAGCCGGAAGTCGAGGAAGCTCTGGGTGTCCGAATCGGCCAAGAATGGCCCCGGCTGTGTGCCGCGGGTGAGCGGATCATGGCACGAATGAAACTGCAATCGCTGGTGATCACCCGCGGGCGCGACGGCATGGTGGCCTTTGTTCGTCGCCATAAGCCGATCGACATTCCGATTTTCGGCTCCGACGAAGTGGCGGACGTGACCGGCGCGGGAGATACCGTGATCGCAACCTTCACCGCGGCTTTGGCGGCCGGGGCCAGCACCGAAGAAGCGGCCCACCTGGCCAACTACGCCGGCGGCATCGTGGTGATGAAGCGCGGCACTGCGACGGTGTCTAAGCAAGAATTGCTGCATGCGGTCGGCCAGGCTCCGCCTGCGACAAGGCCCCATTGAGCACACGATCAATCAGCAAAATCCTCAGTCGCGATGAACTCCGGCAGCGGGTGGCGGAATGGCGCCGCGCCGGCGAGCGCATCACGCTGGCCAATGGCGCGTTCGACTTGCTGCACGTCGGCCATGTTCGCTATCTGCATGCCGCCAAGAAATTGGGCGGGCGTTTGATCGTCGCGGTCAATTCAGATGAGTCGGTGCGCGCGCTGAAGGGTGAGGGTCGTCCGCTCATGCCGGCGGAAGAGCGCGCCGAAATCCTGGCCGCGCTGGCGGACGTGGATGCAGTTCTGATCTTTCCCGAGCAGGATGTACGCGCTCTCATCTGCGAAATCCGCCCCGACATTCACGCCAAAGGCACGGACTATACTGCCGAGACCGTCCCCGAGCGCGATGCGATGCTCGAGTGTGGGGGCCGGGTCGAGATCGTCGGCGATCCCAAGGACCACTCGGCCAGCGAGATCATCCGCTCACGGCTGGGGCCGCGGCATTCGTGAGCATGCAATCGCCGGATACACTTCCACCCGAAAGCGCAATGACATCGGTCGAGATTGGCCGTGTGCTGATCGTGCGGCTCGGCTCCATGGGCGACGTTATCCATACGCTGCCTGCCGTCACCGCGCTGCGACAGGCGTTTCCAGAGGCGACGCTCGGCTGGGTGATCGAAGAGCGTTGGGCGGAGTTGCTGTGCACGTTGCCGACGCCACGCTCGGGTCCTCGCTCGCCGCAGCGGCCGCTCGTGGAGAGGATTCACACAGTGAATACCAAACAATGGCGCTCCGCCCTGCTTTCGAACCAGACCTGGGAGCGGATCGCGGCCGGGCTCAGCGAACTGCGCGCCCCGCGCTACGAGGTGGCTGTGGACTTTCAGGGTGCGGTCCGTTCGGCGCTATTGGCGCGTTGGTCGGGAGCGCCCGTCATATACGGAGTGGCGCAGCCCCGCGAAAACGTGGCCAGCATGCTTTACACGCGCCAGGTGATCGCCCGCGGCGCCCACGTTGTCGAACAGAATGTTTCACTAGCCGAGGCTGTTGTGCGCCGCCCGCTGAACATTCCTCTGGTAGAGTTCCCGCACGACGAAGCCGCCGAGCAGGAATGTGACCGTCGGCTGAAAGATCAAGACATCGGCAACTTCGTACTTCTCAACCCGGGGGCGGGCTGGGGAGCCAAGCAATGGCCGGCTGAGCGTTACGGCTATGTGGCAAGACGATTGGCGGAAGATGGCCTGAAGTCGCTGATCAATTTCGGTCCCGGCGAGCAGGATTTGGTGCGAGCAGTGGAGGCGGCAAGCGGGGGCGCTGCCGAAGGCATTGCCTGGTCGCTTACGCAGTTGATTGCGCTCACTCGCCGCGCGCGATTGTTCATTGGTGGCGACACTGGACCGATGCACCTGGCCGCCGCTCTGGGCGTTCCGGTGGTGGCGATTTTTGGCCCCACGAATCCGGCGCGCAATGGTCCGTTCGGAACCCGCAGCATCGTTTTGCGCAGTCCGTCCAGTCCCACGACGCACGCTCGCCGCGCGCAACCGGACGAGGGTCTGCTGGAAATCAGCTCGGAGCAGGTCGTTGCCGCTGCTCAGCAACTGCTGAGGAGTTGTCATGGCTAGCTGGCCCGCAATTGCGCGCCGCATCCGGGTTCCGCTCGGCTTCGCCTTCGCCCTACTTTATGTCTGGCTGGCAACGCCGACCGCCATATCAATTCTCGTCGGCGCCGCTGTCGTCATTCCCGGCCTAGTGGTACGCGCGCTGGCCTCAGGACACGTGCAGAAAAACGAGCTGCTCACTATCGGCGGACCTTATGCATACACACGTAATCCGCTTTATCTCGGTTCGCTGATTCTGGCCGTGGGTTTTGCGCTGGCAGCGCGGAGTTGGTGGATCGCCATCGCGATGGCGGTATTTTTTCTCGCCGTTTACATGCCCGTGATTCGCGCCGAGGAAGCATTTCTGCGGGAGCGATTCCCCCAGTTCGAGAGCTACGCGCGCGAAGTACCCCGCCTGTTGCCCCGGTGGACTGCCGTTGCCGACGGCCGAGGGGCGTTCTCGTGGGAGTTGTACTGGAGGCATCGTGAATACGATGCGCTGCTGGGTTCTGCGGCGATGATGGCGGCGTTGGCGGCCAAGCTGATTTTTGACTTCTAGAGTCTGAAGGACAACCGCGAGAGACAACCACAGAGGACACAGAGGAACACAGATCCCGGATTTTCAATTGCCAAATAGCTTTGACGCGGATGCGGTTTGATTTCTCCGTGTCCTCTGGGTCCTCTGTGGTTGAGGATTACTTCTTTGCCAGAAGCGCCTTCGCCCGGGTGAGTTCAGGCCGGTCCGAGTTTGATCCATCGCACAGCTTCAGAACCTGGGCATAGTAGGTGTTGGCCTTTTCTGTTTTGCCCGCCATTTCCGCCGCGCGCGCGGCGCCGTAGAGGCCATCAAAGCGGTTGGGATTGAATTTCAAGTCGGCCTCATACTCCGCGAGCGCCTGATCGGGTCGCTTTATTTCCAGCAGCAGATCGGCCAGCATTTCGCGGGCGGGAATTCCCTCGGGCTCTTCGCCAGTGGATTCTTCATTCTCCGCGATGGTGCGCAGCGTCTGGATGGCTTCTTCGTCTTTGCCTTCGGCGTGATTCGCCCAGGCTGTGGCTTCCTGGCAACCGTGATCAACCGCCTCGGCCCAAGACGTTTTCTTTTTTTGCAGCAAGCTCTTGTGGATGGCCTCGATCTCTGCAATATCTTTGCGGGCCTCGGCCGCGTTGCCGCCGCGGGCCGCCCCGATTGCCCGCGCCCAGTAGGTGATCGAATTATCGCCCTCATCCGCACCGGGGACGGAGGTCAGAGAAGCAGCTTCTGCCCAGTGATGCAGTTCCAGAGCGTATGTAGCAGGGAACTTGGCCAAAGCGTAGACGCGCGGGTCAAATCCCATGTCGTGCATGTCTTTCATCGCCGGCATGGCCTTAACTTCGTCGATCACGCGCTGCGCCTCGGCTTCACGCCCGCTCTGCAGATAGGCGTACACCAGGAAGTCCATAGCGTGGAACTGGTGGCCTTCGCCGCCCATGTGCATAGCCGCGGTCTTGCGCGTGGCGGCGATGGAAGCGAGGTTGGAGTCGATGTCATCCTGCCAGAGTCCGAGGCGGGCAAAGATGTGCGACGGCATATGCAGGGCATGAGGGGACGCCGGGGCAATCTTCGCGTAGCGCCGCGCCGCAGGCAGTCCCAATTGCGCCAACTGCGGCTTGTCGTAGCTGTGAATCAAATAGTGGGCTACGCCGGGATGGTTCGGCTCCTCCACTAAGAGGTTTTCCAGAACGGCAGCCGCTTTCTTCCGGTTGGCAAAGGTGCTGTCATTGTCGGGCTCAGAAGCGAGCAGCGACAGAGCATAGAAGGCCGCTGCCTCCCGATCATCAGCATAACGCTGATATGCGTGCTCCATCGCCTTGGAGTACGCATTTGCCCTCATATCATAGTTGCGCTTGCCTGCGTAAAAGTCTCCCATCGCTGCAATGTAGTCGCGTTCGCGATCAGTTCTCGCGTGCAGCGACTTCGCTTTCTTGATCTCTGCCTGGCCTCGTTTGATGGTGGCCGCATCGGGATGGTT
>Ga0070699_100002652_pt1 | contig 15981 bp, 14 predicted proteins | sample KBSK1503metaG_FD_65473 | JGI IMG/M metagenome (GOLD analysis project Ga0070699, IMG submission 65473) | Corn, switchgrass and miscanthus rhizosphere microbial communities from Kellogg Biological Station, Michigan, USA - KBS K1-50-3 metaG | ecosystem: Host-associated > Plants > Roots >...
GTGCTCTACGAGATGCTGACCGGGACGCGACCCTATCGGCTGAAGACCGGCACGCTGGAGGAAGTCCGCCGCGCCGTCCTCGACGAGGAGCCCGAGGCGCCGAGCGCGCGCCGGAAGCAAGCGGGAATCGGACACGATCTCGATAACATCGTGCTCACCGCTCTGCGTAAGGAGCCGGAACGGCGCTATCCGTCGGTCGAAGCGCTATCGGACGACGTGCAACGGCATCTCGAGGGCCGCGCCGTACGTGCTTCGGGGCGCACGTTCCGGTATCTCGCCTCGAAGTTCATCCGTCGAAACCGGGTCCCGGTCGCCGCGAGCGCGCTTTTGCTCCTCGCGCTCATCGGCGGCCTGTACGCCACCGCTCGCCAGCGAGACCGCGCCAAGTCCGAAGCGGCGAAGGCGACGGAACTCAAAGAATTCGCGTTCGGTCTCTTTCGCGTTTCTGCGCCCGAGGTTGGGCACGGCGCCAACGTGACGGCGCGAGAGCTCTTGGACCGGGGCGCGGAGCGGGTGGACCGCGAACTCAAGGGGCATCCCCTGGTGCAGGCGGAGATGTGGGACCTATTGGGCTCCGTCTACAAGAGCCTCGACCTCTTTCCCCAAGCGGCCGCCATGTACCGGAAGTCGGTCGCGACCCGCCGTGGTCTTCGGGGCCAGCCGGACTCGCTCCTCTCGAATAGCCTCCGCGAGCTGGGGAGCAGCCTCTACGAGAACGGCGACTACGCGGGTGGGGAACCGTTCCTGCGAGAAGCCCTCGCGATGGATCGCGCCGCGTTCGGAGACGTGAGCCAGCGGGTGGCCGTATCCGCCGGCGAACTGGCCGTCCTGCTGGATCGGACGGCGCGGATCACGGAAGCCGAGTCGCTCGCTCGATTCGTGGTCCGCGTGGACAGCCTTACGGTCGGAATGAATCACGGACATACGGCGACCGACCTCGCAAATCTCGGAATGCTGCTCTACTACGACAGCCGCTACCAGGAGGCCGTTCCGTACGTCAGGCGCGCGCTCGCGATCCGGGAGCGCCTCCAGGGCCGCCGCCACATCGAAACCGCCACGGGGATCGACCAGGTGGCCATGTGTCTGGCACAGATCGGCGAGATCGATTCGGCACTGGCGCTCGGGAACGAAGCACTGTCGATTCGGCGCCAATGGCTGGCCCCGGATCATCCCGACATCGCGCACTCACTCTTCAACATCGCGATGTCCCTTCGAGATGCCGGTCAAATCGAGGAAGCCGAGCGGTATGTCCGAGAGGCACTGGCCATTCGGGAGCGGGCCCTCGACCCCAAGGATCCGCTCCTCGCCCACACGCACAACGACCTCGCCGTGCTTCTCTATCGTGAGCGGCAGCTCGATTCCGCCGGCGTCCACTTCGATCTGGCGCTGCGAGGGTGGGCTCACAGCCTTCCACTCAACCATCCGGATGTCCTGACCACCCGCAACAACCTCGCCGTGATCTTTCGTGAGACGGGCCGCTTCGCCGAGAGCGAGCGGCTGTTTCGCGAGGTGCTGGCGGAGCGATTGCGCACCCTGCCCGCGGACCACATGGACTTGGCCGTGACGCAGTATCACCTCGGCCGTCTCCTCGTGATGATCCGCCGGTCCGCGGAGGCCGAGCCGCTCCTACGTCGCGCCATCGAGTCGCGGCGCGCGCAACTCGAGGAGGACGACCCGCGCGTCGCGGAGGTCGAGCTGGCGCTGGGAAACGGCCTTGTCGCGATGGGGCGCGCCGCGGAGGGGCGCGCCTTGATCCGGAAATGCATCGACTCCGCGGAGAAGCGCCTGGGCGAGGCAGACCGTATGGTGGTGCTCGGGCGCGCGAACGCACGGAAAGGAGGTGGGGGGACGTGAGGCAGGGCTTCCTTCTGATCGCCGGCCTGTTCCTATGGGCGGCCCCTGTCGAGGCGCAGACGAGTCAGCCGCTCGCGGTCGCTCCCTTCGAGCTGATTGGAGAGAAGATATTCCTCAAGGCGCGGGTGAACGGTTCTCCCGTGCTAAATCTCCAGTTCGACACGGGCGCCGGCTCGTCGGTCATCGATGACTCGACTGCCGCGAGGCTCGGATTGGTGGTGAGCGGCGAGACGACGAACGAGGGCGCCGCCGGCTCTGGCTCCGTTCCGACCTCCGCGAACAACATGCTCGAGCTGGAGGGCCTGGCATTCCCCGACATCACGCTCCTGCATCTTCCGCTCGGAGAGTATTCCGGGGTCAAGCGGGACGCCGTCGTCGGCTACGACATGCTGAAGCAGTACGTGATTCGAATCGACTACGACACCAAAACGATGGCGTTCTACGACCCTAAGAGCTTCCGCTATTCGGGAAAGGGTAGGGTCGTACGGTTCCGCCTTTGGGACAACAGCGCCTTGGTGGACATGAACTTGGTTCTCCAGAGCGGCGAACGGCTTCGCGCCAAGGTCATGGTGGACGATGGCGCCGACCTGGCGCTGCTCTTGAATTCGCCGTTCGTCGCGAGCCACGATCTCATGCAGAAGGTGGGGAAGGTGGCGAAGGGCTCGATCAGCGGTTCCGACGGCGCGGAAGTGGGGACGTTCCGAGGGAAAGTACGAAGCGCGACGATCGGTGGGGTTCGGTTCGATGATTTCCCGGTGCGCCTCACTCAGGCGCAGTCGGGCACGCTATCCCTAAGCGATCTGGACGGGATCTTGGGCAATCCAATACTGAAGATGTTCAACATCACGTTCGATTATCGGCGGAAGAGAATGTACTGGGAGCGGAACGGGTCGTTTTCGCCGACCGTGAGGTGACCCGGCACTGCGGGACTTGGGTGCCGGCGATGCCTTACGGTACCCGCGCCCCGATCACCGGCACCATCCACACGGCGTAGCCCTTCGGGTCGAGAATGTTCGCGATCATCTGGTCGAAGTAGGCCTTCGCTTCCTCGCGCGTGAACCGCGTGTACTCGGCCACCGGGTCGACGTACCCGTCCCGCCACGCCTCGATGATGGCCGCGAACGTCTCGCGCGGGACCCGAAGCGTGTCGACCACCACGTAGTCGATCGAGATGTCCTTCATCCCCAGGTCCACGAGAATGCGGTAGGCATGTCGCCCGACGAAGAGATCGGTCCCGGTTGCCTCGCCGAATCGTGCCGGTCCTTCGTGCCAAAAGTCGCGCGGATCGAGCACGCCCCGCGCGAAGTGAAGCATGCCGTAGTCCTCGGGAATCAGGTGCAACCACCCGCCTCGCTTGGTGACCCGCTTCAGTTCCGCGAGCACGCGATCGGCGTGCGGAATCGAATGGATCACGTGGCGGTTCACGGTCAGGTCGTACGTGCCATCGGCGGCTCGCAGCTCGTAGATGCTCTGGTTCTCGAACGTGAGGCGCGAGCTGAGCTTGCTGTATCGCGAACGCGCGATGCCAAGGCTTCCATCGAGGACGTCGACGCCCAGGACCGTCGCGCGCGGAAACATCTCTGCAAGTCGCGACGCTCCTTCCCCCGTGCCGCATCCGGCGTCGAGAACGCGAATGTCGTCCGCCAACCCGTACCGGCGGATCAGCGGTGCCTCCTGCGGCCAAATGGCGCGCGCCTGTGCGTCGAGCGTGCGCACCATCGACTCGTCGGCCATCTGCTCTTTGTGAGGATTGAGATCGGTCATGGCGTTGATGCTAGCTCAAGCAGGTCGACCCAGCCTACAATTCTGCGCTGATGCGACCTAGCCCACCCGCTCTGACGGACCACGCCTTGCCCAAGGCCCTTCTGCTCGATCTGGACGATACGATCCTCGACGACACCGGCCGTGCCGCCGAGTGTTGGCGGGATGCCTGCCTTGCCCATCAGTCCGACTTGGGCGCCGTCGATCCCGCTACGCTTCTGGAGGTGATCGGCCGGAATCGCGCGCACTTCTGGTCCGATCCGGAGAGACATCGGGTGGGCCGCCTCGATCAACCTGCAGCGCGCGGGGAGATCGTGCGGACTTCGCTCGAAGCGTTGGGCGTCGATGCGCCCTCGCTGGCCGAGCGCATCGCCGAGGCGTACGGCTCGCGACGCGATCGCCGCATCCAGCCCTTCGCGGGCGCGATCGAGACGGTACGGTGGCTTCGCGAGAACGGATGTCGGCTCGCGCTACTGACGAACGGAAGTGGCGCCGCCCAGCGGACCAAGATCGACCGGTTCGGACTCGCGGACTTGTTCGAAACCATTCTGATCGAAGGTGAGCTGGGCTTCGGAAAGCCCGACGCGAGGGTCTACGGCCTTGCGCTCGACGCGCTGGGGATCGAGCCCTTCGAAGCGTGGATGGTCGGAGATAACCTCGAGTGGGACGTTGCCGCGCCGCAGCGCCTGGGGATCTTCGGCATTTGGGTCGACGTTCGAGCCGCGGGGCTGCCGCCCGAACACCCCGTCCGTCCGGATCGGATCGTCCGGAGGTTGGCGGAATTGCATGAGCCCCGTTAGGGCTGCCGTTCCTTCGAGTACTGCCACAGCGCCTTGTCCACAGTACGGATGGAGAGCCCGAGTCGAGCCGCGAGGTCGCGCGTGGCCGCGAGATAGGTGAGCCAGAACCCCATCGTGTAGGTCGTGGGCTTGACGAGCCCGAGCGACCAGACGGCGCGGTAGTCGAGGATCGGATAGGGGCGCACATCGCAGAAGTGGAGGATCGTGGAGGCCGTCGGCCACTCGACGCCCTCGAGGAGGCGGAGCAAGTTGATCTTCAGCGTCTCATCCGATGTGGCGAGCGCCGCCCGCGTCAGTGTCTCGATCTTCCGGGCATCGTTTCTACGGCAAGTCGGCTTCGAACGAACGGACTTCCACGCGCAGATCTTCAAGAACTCGGGCCGCAAGAGGTGGCCCCGGGCAAGCACGAGCGGGCGGATGTCCCGGAGGATGGCCTCGTCGCTCGTGTCGTCGGGGAATCGGGCAGCCCACTTGCCGATGTCGGTCTCTGGTAGGCGGAGTCGGATCAAGACTCGAGTCTAAAGCATCATGAGGTATCCGCGCAAGTTGCCACTTGACAATAAGATAGGCGCGTGGTATGGCTTGTTGGAGCTGCGACCGCGAGAGAGGCAGTCGACCAACTCCCCGACAACACTGTCTCCACTGCCGAGATACTGAAGGCACAGTGCGGGGTCCATGCGTGAACTCTTTATCGACCCACTCGGTGCACGTCCTTTCGCTCGATTACGATCCTTAGCCCAATGAGCTGGAGGCCCCACATGTGTCGTAACACTGCATTGGGCACGGCGCTACCCAGCGCAATGCTCATGATCCTCTCCATCACAGCGATTCCTGCTAGCGCCCAAAACCAGTCGCCCGTCGTGTCAAACGTCATGGCCTCACAAAACCCCGGCACCGGCCAGGTGACTGTCACCTATGACGTCAGCGATGCTGAAGGAGATCAGGTCACAGCGCGGCTCATCTGTTCCTCTAACAACGGGGCGGACTTTGATCTCCTTCCGGTTTCCGTTTCCGGCAACGTGAACATTGCGATGGCTCCTGGGCCGGGGAAGCAGATTCTATGGAATGCGGCTGCAGATTATCCTGGACGCTACTGGTCGCAGGTCGTGGCGAAAGTAGTTGTGAGCCAGGGTCCGTCGTCATCCGGAGAGATGGTGTTCGTGCCGGCAGGGAATTTCACAATGGGGAGCACTAACTTTGGTGAATGCGAGTATCCCATTCACACTGTTTACCTCGATGCTTTCTATATCGACAAGTACGAGGTTACGAACGCTCAGTTCAAGGCATTCATCGACGCCGGCGGCTACACGACCCAGGCGTATTGGAGCCCTGCGGGCTGGTCATGGCGCTTCGGCCGTTCGGAACCGGCCTACTGGACCTCAGCTGGCGTTAATGCTGGGCCGGGCTACCCGGGTTTCCCTGTCATTGGCGTTTCCTACTACGAGGCAGAAGCCTACGCTGCGTTCGCTGGCAAACGGCTTCCCACCGAGGCCGAGTGGGAAAAAGGAGCCCGGGGCACGGATGCACGCACCTATCCATGGGGTGAGGCGGTTGACGGGGGCAGGGCGAACTATTACGACAGCGGGGACCCCTATGGCCCCGGAGGTTCGACCCCCGTCGGCTTCTATGACGGTACGCTTTACACGAATCCCCCGTTCCAAACTATTGACTCACCGAGCCCCTTCGGCGCCTACGATATGGCCGGGAACGTCGCTGAATGGGTCAGGGATTGGTATAACTGCAACTACTACAATAGCAGCCCTGCCGCGAATCCTCCCGGGCCGATTTCGGGATCAGAACGGGTTGTGCGGGGAGGGATGTACAATGCGCCGGTGAGTTACATGACATCGTCGAAACGCAATTACGTCCAAGTGCCACATGCTCAGGACACAACTATTGGATTCCGATGCGCCAGGTCTGGTCCGTGATGCACGTAAGCCAGGTCCGTGTGCCTTTGCGCCTCTTGTACTCCACGAACCTCGATCATGACTGCTAAGAAGCGGTGAGACGCTCCTTCGCCAGCCTTTTGCTGTTCGCTGCGCTTGGTGCCCTTCCGGCCCAGTGCTTCTCGCAGGGTGCCACCGCGGCTGATAGCCCACCCTTCCCCCTGTATCTCGGCCCCGGGTTCACAGCACTCGCCAGTGAGGCGGTAACCGCGGCCACTAGCCCTCCCTTTCCTCTGTATCTCGGTCCCGGATTCACGAGTATCGCCAGTGGAACGGTCGCCTCGGCCGTGAGCCCGCCACTTTCGCTCTACCTCGGATCTCAGTTTGTGGCACCCGTAGCCGGCGACATCGCTTCGGCCATCAGCCCAACGTTTGAAATCAACCTCGGCCCAAGGAGCGAGCGGTTCGCCGTGAGTGGCCCATTCTCCCTCGACACCAGAATGCCAGCCGCTTTCACAGGCGTGATTCATGACCAGTCTACGGGTCTTCCATCACCAGGAGCCATTCTTGAGCTATACCTCGGCTCCTATCGCCAGCAAGCCACAACCACGGACGGTACGGGCCACTTCAGCTTCTTCGCGACTGTCCATGGCGACTACGTGTTACGCGCTTCCAAGCCTGGATACGCAATGGGCACGAGCGGACTCTACCTGTACCGAGGCACGACGATCTCCGCAGATATGGGCTTGGCTCCCCTTGCCACGCAGACGCAGCCCTTCCCGGATCTCATTATTGGTCAGAATGACTTGACCTATACGGCTATCGCACCTGGGACTCTGACGATCACGGCCATGGTTCACAACGGCGGGGGTGGGCAAGCACAAAACGTCCACGTTCGCTTCTACGACGCCAATACTGGAAGTGGTGTGAATCAATATGTAGCCATCACGCCGGACGCCATGATCGCCAACCTCGCGCCGGGCGAGGCAAAACCTGTGAGCGTGGTCTGGGCGCCCCCCACTGGGCACCGACGCTTTTACGCGTTCGCCGACCCGGATCACCAGATTCACGAAAACACAACGCTCAACAACTCAAGCTACAGGGACCTCGGCGTGTACACCGGTACACCGCCACGCGTGATGAGTGTTTCGAGCGAGTTCGATGGGATCGATGCGCCCGCTCAGATGGGACGGTTTCTCTCGGGGGCTCTCGGAGTATTGGCTCGCTTTACAGCGAGCGTCTCAGATCCCGACCTCGATGTTGCGCGTGTGACATTCGACTTCGATGGAACCGTAATCTCCGATCTAGACGGAAGCAACGGCTGGAGTGTCCGATTTGACACCGGAACGCTACAGCCAGGGTCTCGACCTCTAATCGTGACTGCCTACGATCGAACGGGCCTCCGTTCAGAGGCACAAATCTGCCAGTTGATCGTCGACAGTTTGCCCGGGTGGGCAGTCGGAAATCTTGTCCATGCAGGTCCCGTTGAGGGCGGCGCCCGATATCGAGACGGTTACATCGAATTCACCCTCAGGTTGGCCAATCAGGATCTGGGGCAGATTGGTCGGGAGCCCCTCTTTGTCGAGGTAACTCATGATCAGGATGTTGTCCTAATCGGAGACACGAAGACCAGATTTGAGGTCGGCGTGTATCTCACGGTTAGCAAACCCATGCGAGCGACATTACCCTGGAAAGTCAGCGGCGTGGTTCGCCGATCGGAGACGCTCTTCAACCGAGATTTCAGCAGCGACGACATCGCGGTGACCGCAGCACTGTCTAGTGATGGGCAGCACCTTGAAAGCATTGACCTCGACTACAGCGGGAGTGTTTCGTTTGGCACTCCAGAGGTGATGGTCCCGGTAGGCTCGATTGGTATCATTCCAGTATCCCTGGGTGTAAGCGCCGACCTCGTACTAGCCGCACATGCTTTTGGAAGCTTCGCTTCAGATCTAACATCCTATGAACTCGGGCTTGATCCGAGTGTCAGTGGGCAGATCAACGGGATAGCTCGTGTCGGAGTGAAGTACGCAAATCTTGAAGCGATCCTGTCACCGCGGCTCACACTTAACCTTCAACTCCGTTACTTGCACCCGGCCGACGACATGACTGCTTCGGGCCAAGTATCGTTCGACGTGTCCGGAAAGATCGTGGGGACTCTAGGGAAACCTCCCTTTGGCGTAAGCGGTGATTTGCTTTCATTCCAGCTGGGCCCGTGGGATCAGACGATCTTTGGAACGTCACAGGCGATGGCTCGGCGGTTCAGCACCACTTGGATGGAGGGTATTTCGTCCCCGGCAGACTCGGTGGACCTAGCGGGCCCATTTCCATCGCCGGCGAGCGCGGTAGGACCGTCCGGTCAGGTGGCTGTTGCTTATGTTGGCGATGCCGATCCCCAGTCGGACGAGACTTCGCCAGAAGTCTACTTCGCTGAGCAAGATTGGGAGGGGACGTGGGGCATGGCTGCACCTCTTACGGCCAGTGGGGTCTTCAAGTCTGCACCAGCCTTGACGTATTCGGCTCAAGGGAATCCGCTCGTCGTTTGGGTCCAAAACTCAACCCCAGCTGGACTCATCCCACCTGACCCTTCCCTTGGCTGGCTTCTGGACCATCAAGATCTGTGGTGGTCAGTCCGCTCTGCAGGCGGGTGGAGTGCTCCGTCCCCTCTCATTGCCGACAGCCTCGGGCCAGCGCGAGCGGACGGGCTGCCGGCCCTGAGTACCACTGCCGATGGTGCCATTGCGGTGTGGTCGCGCTCTCCCACCGACTCGGCGCTTGCCCCGGGGACGGCGGAACTCTTCGCCGCCAGGTTCAACGGCGCATTCTGGGACACTCCAACGGCGGTTACGGCTGATGCCGTAGACGATGTCAACCCAACCGTGTGCGGCCTTCGGGCAGACTCGACTCTCATTGTTTGGCTCCGGCAAGACCCCGTAATACCTGGCCAGAACGATTTAGTCTGGACGGTTGGGGGCGAGGCCGGATGGTTGGGTTGGGAGGCGCTGGAGGGTCAAGGCGGATCTCTGCGGGAGCCTTCGCTTGCGCGTGTTCCTGGCCGCGGAGCCCTGCTGGTCTGGATACGGACCGAGACCCAACCCGATTCGTCGCTGATTTACTATCTACTTGCTTCTACCTTTGACGAGTTAGCTGGCGCTTGGAGTCCTCCAGAGGGAGTGTTTCAGGATTCTCACTTTCTGGAAACGCCGGTCGTTCGTTTAGACGCGCGGGGCATCGCTGCGGTCGTATGGCGAGGTTATGCCGGGTGTGATGGTGATCTCAATGTCGCACTGAAGGACTTGTCGCGCCCAGGGACCGGGTGGACACAGCCTAGGCTCCTTACGGACGACGCATTGACGGACTGGATGACCACCGCAGTGATCGACGGCCAAAACAACCTTCACGTGATCGACCTGAAAAGCGACCTCAATGCCGTGACTGGTATCTCACAGCCGAACGGCAACTTCGTTGGTGGCTTAAGCATCGCCTCCAGCGGAATTGCACGCGATCTGAGTGTCAGTAACGACCTTAACTTTGGCTTTCGCCCACTCTCATGCGATCTTCGCTTGATCGCAGGCTCGGTCTACCTGACTACCGCGACTCCGATTGTGGGCGACACGGTCACAGTCCAAGCGAGTGTGCAGAACATCGGCGACTCGCACTCGAGCGCGACGACTGTTCAATTCTTTGAGGGTTCTCCGGACTCCGGTGGCGTGCCTTTGCCGGCTGGGCCGATCACCTTGCCTGCTATCGCGCCGGACTCTTCGGAGGTGGTCGGCGTCCAATGGGTCGTGGCCCCTGGATCACACCAATTGTACGCCGTTGTTGATCCTGACGGGACCGTTCCGGAGCAGACCGAGTCCAATAATCGGGCCTTCGTTTCAATCGGAATCGCTGCCGATGTCGTTGTGGATAGCCTTCGGCTTCTTGATAGCGGCCCAATCCCTGGCGCGCAGAATGGTGCGATTGCGTACCTGCGGAACGGCGGTGGGGCACCCGGTGAAAGCGTCACACTTCAGCTTACGCGTGGCGCGATAGTCTTGCAGGCGATGACCGCATCCGCCCTTAGCCCCGGGCAGGTAGAATCGATAGTGTTGCCATTCTCGAGCGTAGCAGGCGTGGATACTCTAGTTGTCGTCGCCGACCCCGACTCGGCTAGTATCGACGCTGATCGCACCAATAACCGTGCCACGGTTGTGCTGCGAGTGCTCCCGGACCTTGCAGTGCCGGCGGGCTCGATCTCCTACTCGGCCACGGACACGACACTTTCAACACGGGTCGAAAATATTGGAAGTTTGGAGAGTGGGGAATTTGACGTCCTTTTCTTCGCTGGGGACCCGCTTGTCACTGGTGAGCTCATTGCAAGCAAGCACGTGGACGCCCTATCGGCATTCAATTCGATGCTTGTTTCGGTACCCTGGCATGCACCTTTGGGCACGACGACTATCTACGTCGTCGCGGATCAGACGAACCTGATCGAGGAGCAAGGCGAAGCCAACAACCAGGCCTACCAAGATGTTGTCTCGAGCGCATTGGCCGACCTCGCGGTCGTGGCGAATTCGATTGCGTATAGGAATCTTGCGGGTTCGAGTTACGCACTCCGCGCATCGATCACGAACGTCGGCACGGCCAATGCACTAGCCGTCGGTGTCGAATTCTTCCGCGGCGACCCAATGGATGGAGGTGCTTTGATTGCCGACCGCCTCTTGACCGTCGCGGCTGAAGGCGAAACGCTCGTCGTCGAGGTTCCGTGGACCAATCCGGACTCTGTCAGCAATCAGGTATTCGTGAGCGTAGATCGGGCGAATGCTGTTCCGGAGTTGAGTAAAGCCAACAACAGCGCACAACACCTGTTCGGTGCGTTGACTGCCGTAGATCAGGGCGCCCCTTCGCCGGCGAGGTTCTTACTCCACACCCCGCGCCCAAATCCGTTTGTCTCGAGCACCGAGATTCGATTTGACCTCCCCGTGAAGGGGAGGGTCAGACTCGTGATTTATGACGTACATGGTAGACTCGTAAGAACCGTTGTGAACGGCGAGTTGCCGGTTGGGTTCCACTCGAGAACATGGAGCGGGGTAGACGATCATGGCGGGCGAGTCGCTGCTGGCGTGTACTTCGCTCGACTCGAGTCGCGTCTTGGAACACGGAACACCAAGTTCATTCGGCTACGATAGAGCGAGGATTAGTGTCCGAGCACGCGAAGGATTTCATCGCGCAGTCGCGCTCCTATTTGAGTTCGGACTACCTGCCGAAGATCGAGCGCAGCCTCGAAGCCCTGAGCGACGAGGACGTGTGGTGGCGATCGGGCGAGGAGTCGAACAGCATCGGGAATCTGCTGCTGCATCTCGAGGGCAGCACGCGCATGTGGATCGTCAGCGTGGCCGGCGGTTCCCAGAGTACGCGGAATCGTCAGCAGGAATTCGACGAGCGGAAGCACATCCCAAAGTCGGAGCTGCTGGAACGGATGAGGCACATGCTCGCGGAGGCGGACGCCGTGTTGGCTCGCCTCCGTGTGGAAGAGCTGCTCGAGCCAAGGCAGTCTCCGTGGAGTGAAGTGACGGTGTCCTTCGCGGTCTATCACGCCGTCGAACACTTCGCGATGCACACCGGCCAAATTCTGATGCTCGCGAAGATGCGATTGGGGAGGGACCTACGTCTCTCCGACTAGCCGTTGCCGGGCTGGCGGTCTTCGCGCTGCTCGGCGCCACCGCGGCTCCGGCGCCGAAGGTGCGTCCGTGGAAACCGGCGGGCATCGCCGGTCCGAAGTTCGAATCGCATCCCGCCTTCGATCCCCGCACCGGCGACCTCTACTTCGTTCGAAGCTCGCCCGCATTCGCCGGCTGGCGAATTCTCGTCAGCCACTGCACCGAGAAGGGGTGGTCCGCTCCCGCACCGGCCGCCTTCGCGGGCGATGGTGTGGAGGCCGATCCTTACTTTTCGTCGGACGGTCGCTCTCTGTACTTTATCTCCACGCGCTCACTGGACGGGGCGAACCGGAAGGACTTGGACATTTGGCGCGTCGACCGCGACAGCTCGGGCATGTGGGGAGCGCCTTCCCACCTGCCTGAGCCGGTGAATTCGCCGGGCGCTGAGTGGTTTCCGCGGCCCTGCGTGGACGGCTGGCTCTATTTCGGTTCGGACCGGCCCGGCGGTTTGGGAGCGACCGACATCTGGCGGGCCCGCACGGACTCGACGGGGAAGTGGACGGTGGAGAATCTGGGGCCGACCGTGAATACACCGGGCGATGAGTACGAGCCGCTGCCGGCGCCGGACGGGTCGCGAATGATCCTCATGGCCGACGGGGATCTCTACGAGAGTCGGAAGACGCCGGCCGGATGGGCGCAGCGGACGAAGCTCGGCTCCGAGATCAATAGTGACGGCATGGAGGTCGGCGCCGTGTTCTCGCCCAGCGGAAAGTCGCTCCTGTTTGCGAGAGATACGAAGGGCCCGGACTCGGGCGAATTGTTCGTGTGGTACGAGCACGGCCCGGAGAAGTGGCCCCCGGACTGCGCATCGCATGACTGAGCCTCGCGACGTCGTTCTTCGCCTCGACGACGGTACCGAGACTGTTCTCGTGGACGAACTCGGCGCCGGACGCTTTCGACTCCGGTCCTTCCCAATTTGTTCCTGCGAGAAAATGAGCCTGGGCGATGTTTTTGAGGCGAAGCAGCTCACGGACGGCACACTGGAGTACATCCGGAGGATCGAGCGGGGACACTACAAGAAATACACCTACGTCCTTTCGGAAAAGCTGAAGGAAAGCACGCAGCTGGCTAATTTCCTCGATCGCGTTTTGGAAATGGACTGCCATTGGGAAATCATATTCGGTGGGCTTCTCATGATTGGGGTTCCTCGCGGCGTTAAGTGGAATCCGACGGAAGACCTGGATCGCGTCCTTCAGGAAGTAGGGAGGGAATCCGATGCCACCCCGTAGGCTGGTTCTCTCGTTCATCGCGTTATGGCTCACGCTTGGCCTCGTGGTGCTCGTCGCCAGCGTGCAGACATTCCTCGGCGCCGTGAGCGGTGCTGTGCACGGACACTCGCATGTCCACCTAGCGTTGCTCGCAGGGATCGAGTCGATCGCGGCCGCGCTTTTCCTCGTTCCGAAGACGATGCGGCTTGGCGCGATCGGGCTCCTCGGGACCTTTGTTGTCGCGTTCATCGCGCACGCGTTGGCCGGGGAGTTCGCGACGATCCTCCTGCTCTACGCCGCGGGGACCGTGTTCGTGGTCGTGCATGGCCCCGTCCCGTGGAGTTGGGTGCGCCGCCGCGCAGCCTGAGAACCATGCGCTCCTTCGAGAACGTCACGCTGGAGACCGACCGCCTCCTCCTCCGCCCGCTTCGCGACACGGACGCCGCGCCCCTCTTTGCCATCTTCTCCGACGCCAGGGTCATGCGGTACTGGAGCACGGTTCCGTGGTCGGCCATGGAACAGGCGGTCGACCTTCTCGCGCGGGACCGGACCGCGATGGCCGCCGGCGATCACCTGCGCCTCGGAATCGAGCGGAAGAAGGACGGCCAGCTCCTGGGGTTCTGCACCTTCTTCGATCTCAAGGAGGAGTGCCGGCGCGCGGAAATCGGCTACGGACTGGCTCACGACGCGTGGGGCCACGGCTACATGCACGAAGCGCTGGTCGCGCTGCTTCGATACGGTTTCTCCGACCTCGCCTTCAATCGGGTGGAGGCCGACATCGACCCGCGAAACGAAGCTTCCCGCCGAAGCCTCGAGCGCCTCGGTTTCAAGAAGGAAGGCTTCCTGCCGGAGCGTTGGATCGTCGCCGGCGTCGTCACCGACTCCGATCTCTATGGATTGCTCTCGCGCGATTGGAAGAGGCGCGAGGCCTCGCTCGGCGCGACCGCGACGGCGACCCAGGCAGCCGAAATCAAGCGGGCCATCGACTTCATCATCGAGATGGACAAGCTGAAGCAAGTTCTGCGAAAGACGAAGCCCGTCGGCCTCGAGCGCTACGAGAACTCCGCGGAGCACAGCTGGCAGGTTTGTCTCCTCGCCGTGTTGCTCGCGCCGCACGCACGCCTGCCCGTGGATACGGGCAGGGTCTTGGAGTTGCTCCTGGTCCACGACATCCCGGAAATCGACGCCGGAGATCAGATCGTCTATCAGGGCCCGAGCGACGCGAGGTCCGCGGCGGAGCGCGCCGCGGCCGGCCGGATCTTCGGGATGTTGCCGGACGCCCAAAACGAATGGTGCCTGGCACGATGGGAGGAATACGAAGCGCGCTCCTCACGGGAGGCGGTCTTCGCCTACGCCATCGACCGATTGATGCCGGTGCTCCAGAACACCCGGAACAACGGTCAGAGCTGGCGCGAGAATCAGATTCCGCTCGATCGAGTGCTCGCGATCAACGCCGCGATCGGCGACGCGCTGCCGGCGGTGTGGGAACACGTGCGATCCTTGATCGAGGAGTTTGCCCCCGCGAAGGGCGGAGGCGCCTAGAATTACCGAAGCCACGATTGCGAAGCGAGGGAGAGCATGAACTACCCGGATCTCGCGGCACGGCCGCACCGATTGGTCGTCGACCGTGTGATGGCGGCTCCGCCGTCGGCGCTCTACCGTGCGTGGACGACGAATGAGTTCGAACGTTGGTTCGCCTCGCCCGGCACATTGTCCATGCGCGCGGAGGTCGACGCGCCGTTCTTCTTCGAGACACGCCACGAAGGCGAGCGCCATCCGCACTACGGACGATTCCTGCGACTCGAACTCGACCGCCTCGTCGAATTGACCTGGATCACGGGGGCGGGGACCAAGGGCGCCGAAACCGTCGTGACGGTCGAGCTGATCCCGACCGGGAAGGGAACACGGCTGCGGCTCACCCATGCCGGGTTCCTGGACGAGGATTCGAAGGACCGGCACCTCGAAGCATGGCCGATGGTGCTCGAGCACTTGGACGAGGTCGTCGCGGCCGCATGAGTCCAATGGAACGCCGTATTCGGGAGTCCTTCGCCCGCCAGGACTATATGGCCACGATCGGTGCCGAACTCACGTCGGTTGCTCCGGGGGCGGTCGAGATTCGCCTCGTCGTCCGGCCCGGGCTTCTGCAGCAGCACCAATTCGTACACGCGGGTGTCGTCAGCGCGATCGCCGACTCGGCCGCGGGATACGCGGCCCTGAGCCTGTTGGACGAGGGTCAGGACGTCCTGACCGCCGAGTTCAAGATCAATTTGCTCGCACCGGCGCAGGGCGAGCATCTCGTTGCTCGGTCGCGCGTCATTCGCTCGGGCAAGCGTCTGTCCGTGTGCGCTGCGGACGTATTTGGGGTGACTGGAGGAAAGGAGGCGTGCGTGGCGACTTTGCTCGGAACGATCGCGCACCGGGACGCATGAACCGCGGCGTGCACACGAGGCGCCGCTAGAGGAGGCACCTAGAATGGATAAGCCACTCCAAACCTATGAAACGCCGGAAATCACGGTCACGTTCGATCCCAACGTCTGCATTCACTCGGGGATTTGTGTTCGCGGTCTCCCCGCCGTCTTCGACATAAAGCGAAAGCGTTGGGTGCGGCCCGAGCTTGCTTCGCCGGAGGAAGTTGCCGCTCAAGTCGCGCGCTGTCCCTCGGGCGCGCTCCAGTACCGGTTGAAGCGCCCATGAAGGTCGAGCGATTCACTCCGGCGAACGTCATGAAACCCCTCGGCCCCTACAGCCACATCACGAAGGCCGGGCCGTTCGT
>Ga0070699_100002653_pt1 | contig 15978 bp, 14 predicted proteins | sample KBSK1503metaG_FD_65473 | JGI IMG/M metagenome (GOLD analysis project Ga0070699, IMG submission 65473) | Corn, switchgrass and miscanthus rhizosphere microbial communities from Kellogg Biological Station, Michigan, USA - KBS K1-50-3 metaG | ecosystem: Host-associated > Plants > Roots >...
GGTGCCAATTGACTCCACGCGCGGACTTGCCCTGGATGGATCGCGCCTGGCGCCTCAAACGCGTGGACGATGTGCCGGTATGGTCCATCTCTTGTTTTTACATCCGCAAGGGCTATCGCAAAAAAGGCGTTACATCCGCATTAATTACTGCTGCGCTGGAAACTGCCAGGCGCGCTGGAGCGCCTGCACTGGAAGCGTATCCGCTGGATGCGGATCTGACTCCAAGCACATCGCATACAGGGTATCTTTCAACCTTCAAGCGTGCCGGTTTCAAGATCGTTGCCCGCCACGTTCCGCCTCGCCCGATCATGCGTTACGAATTCCATAACAATAAGAAAATATAGTTATTGCCATGAGCGATCTGACCCAAACCGATTCAGCCAACCGACCGCGACCACTCCGAACGATTCTGCTACTGCTGGCAGTGCTTACCTCCCCATTGATTTGCTGTGGCTCGATTCAATTGCTGGACGCTCTGCCCGCTTCTCCCCTCCCATCCGGCTTGGATTTCACCCTAAACCTTTTTGAAGCTGAGGCCCGCGTCGAAAACCGAACCGCCGAAACTTTTTACCTCACCCCCATCACGACCACGTATGGAGAACCAAGGGTCATTGCCCAAAATATCTCCTTCAGGCAGCGTGATATTCCATTAGCGCCCCGCAGTTCAGTTGTATTGACATACGATTCTGCCGACATGCCGCTCTCTGGCATTGCGGTTTGCCGGTCTGATAATGATTGTCGGCTTTTGGCTTTGGATAATTCGGGCGTGTATGTTTTGGAAACGTACGAAGCACTTCCGAGTTTGGAACCAGCCTGGCTTGAGGCGATTCAGTTATCCCCTTTGCGCAATTACAGTACTATTCTGCTTCCAGCTTTAAGTCTCCTGCCGATTCTTCTGTTCGTGAGTTGGCTGTATCTCGGCAGGATGGAAAAGAAAAAGTCGGGCTGACCAATTCTTCTTAATCCTGGAGAGTAATGATAACCACCATCGAAGAACTTTCACTGAATGCCTGGCCGTCATTTCAAACGATCGTGTACGACGGCTGGATACTCCGTTTCGCCCATGGATACACCAAGCGGGCGAATTCGGTGAATCCGCTTTACGTTTCGACCCTCGATATCGACTCAAAAATCAGCTTTTGTGAGAAGCTCTACGAAAGCCAGAACCTGCCTGTGGTCTTCAAAATGACCTCAGCCGTTCACCCCAGGGACCTGGATGAAAGATTGGCCACCAAAGGCTATCGAAAAGACTCTCCCACTAGTGTTCAGGTTTTGGATTTGGAATACACCACCTTGCAAAGATCGCCCGATGCACAACTCGAGGAAGAGCTATCGGATGACTGGCTGGATAATTTCTGCCGTATGAGCCATGTTTCTGAGTCAAACGGGGAAACTTTGCAAAAGATATTAACTGATATCCTTCCACATCATTGTTTTGTATCGCTCCAGGCTGATGACCAGATCATCGCCTGCGGATTGGGCGTTCTACAGTCTGACCATATCGGATTATTTGATATTGTCACCGATGAGGCTTTTCGCGGGCGTGGTTACGGAGGCCAAATTGTCGAAACGATTCTGGCATGGGGTAAACAGAACAAAGCCAGGCACACCTATCTACAAGTTATGCTCAACAATCCATCAGCGTTACATCTATATTCAAAAATCGGCTTTGAAGAAAAGTATCAATATTGGTATCGGATTTTGACGCGGTGAATATTAAGGATGTAAGGACTAATGAAAATCAAAAACATCGTCACAATTTTATTTGGCGCTTTTCTCCTGGCTTCTTGTGCGCCAGCGGCTAAAGCCGTTTCAACATCCACGCCTCAATCTGAGCCACCTGCAACCGAATCGATAAGGTCTAATTGGAACATGTATACCAGTGAATTATTTCTTGTCACATTAAAATATCCAGCCTATTGGGAAATCAACAATGAAGGATATGCTATTTATAGTGGACGGGATGGGTTTTTCCAAATTTCAGCCTCCAGCATAAGCGGGTTTACTGCAAAGGAAATGTGTGAAAACGATATTCAAGTTAATAATTCCGGGAAGGTAAACAACTATGGTACAAATCCTACAATGGAAATCTTGCAAGTGGATAATCAGCCAGCTTGTCTGGTTTTACCTTCAGATGGCCAGCCGCAATCCAAACGGGGTATTTCATTTTTAGTTGTTGAATACCCCAAGTCGGAAGCTGGTCATACTCGCCTTTTACAGTTTTTTGCAGACAAAAATCATATTCGCGATTTTATTAGCACGTTAAAATTTGTTCGTTGAAAGCCAAAACACCTAACAAAGTGTATGGCGAATGGGATTTTGCCACAATTTTCCAGCCTGGGGTTCTTTCTGCTCCCAGGCAAAACTCAATATTTCAAATTCACCCACACCCTCATCTGAGACTCGCCGCGATTCGCCCACAGGAAACAGGGAACCAAATTAAAAGACCTGCCTTGCTAAAAGCAGGCAGATCTCAATGACCAAGGTGTTCTATATTTACATTGTATAAGATTTTGAGGGCAATTGCAATAGGATGAAAGATACTTTTTTTCATACGACAAAAGTCGTACAATGCCACAGGAACCATACACTTCGCAACTCGAAGGTGATCTGTTTCCATATCACAAAATCTGGGAGGCACTATGTTCAAGCGACGTTTAGGACGCAGTAATCTCGAAGTCAGCGCGATGGGATTGGGTTGTTGGGCAATCGGCGGACCTTGGGACTGGCTGGAAGCAGATGGCCGAAAAATGCCCGTGGGTTGGGGTCAGGTGGACGATGCAGAATCGATCCGCGCCATTCACTATGCGCTCGATGCAGGAATAAACTTCTTTGATACAGCAGCCAACTACGGGTGCGGTCATAGCGAGCGAATACTCAGTCAGGCCATCGCTGGGCGTCGCGACAAGGTCATCCTGGCGACGAAGTTTGGCTATCTTGTAGATGAAGAGAATCGCACCGTCACGGAAGCCGGTGATCCGGTCGTTCGCATCCGTCAGGAATGTGAATCCAGCCTGCGCAATCTGCAGACCGATTACATTGATCTCTACCAGTTTCACCAGGAGGATCTCAATTACGATCTGACGAAGGCGGCTGAGGTGCGGGATGTGTTGGAGACCCTTGTTGGGGAAGGCAAGATCCGCTGGTACGGCTGGAGCACCGATAATCCTGAAGGAGCTCGCGTGTTCGCACAGGGTGGACATTGTACAGGGATCCAGCATGCGATGCATATGGGATACGATGTGCCTGAAATGCTGGCAGTCTGCGAGCAACACGACCAGGCCAGCATCAACCGGGCCCCGCTTGGCATGGGCATGTTGACCGGCAAGTTCAACAGTGATACGACATTCCCCAAGGACGATGTGCGGCTGGGCTGGGACTTTAAAGCCGAGAAGCCAGCACGACGCTTAAAAGATATTGAGTCGGTACGAAAGATTTTTGCTGACGCCGGCGAAGCGCGAACACAGGCTCAGATCGCCCTGGCCTGGCTCTGGACTCGCAGTGATCGCACCGTTCCCATTCCCGGGTTCAAGACGGTTGCGCAAGTAAAGGAAAACATTCAGGCGATGGACTTTGGTTTGTTGAGTAAAGAACAGATGAAGAAAATTGATGAAGTATTTGGACGCGCACTGGTCATTTCGTAGTCTACTCTTCGTTATTCCAATAAAGACTTGGAGGCTCTATGCTTAAGCGACGTTTAGGACGCAGTAATCTCGAAGTGAGCGCGATGGGATTAGGATGTTGGCCAATGGGAGGACCCTGGGACTGGCTGGAAGCAGATGGCAGCAAAGGCCCGGCGGGTTGGGGTCAGGTGGATGATGCAGAATCGATTCGTGCAATTCACTATGCGCTCGATACAGGGATCAACCTCTTCGACACAGCACCCAATTATGGATGTGGGCGCAGCGAGCGGATACTCGGTCAAGCCGTCGCAGATCGTCGCGACAAGGTCATTCTGGCAACGAAATTCGGCTATCTTGTAGACGAAGAGAATCGCAGTGTAACGGAAACTGAAGATGTGATTCCTCGCATTCGTCAGGAATGTGAATCCAGTTTACGCAACTTGAAGACCGACTATATTGACCTCTATCAATTTCATAAGAGCGATTATGCTGCAGAGAAGGTTGCGGAAGTATGCGATGTATTGGAAACACTGGTTGAAGAAGGCAAGATACGCTGGTACGGTTGGCACACCGACAATCCTGAGGCTGCAAAGATGTTTGCGCAAGGTACCCATTGCACAGCGATCCATCATGCGCTGCATATGGGATACGATGTGCCTGAAATGCTGGCAGTCTGTGAGCAACACGATCAGGCTAGCATCAATCGGGCACCCCTTGGCATGGGCATGTTAACGGGCAAGTTCAACAGCGATACTACATTCCCAGAAGATGATATACGGCATGGCTGGGATTTGCGGGCTGAGAGATCAGCGCAAAACCTCCAGCGTGTTGAGGCAGTACGAAAGACTTTCGCTGAGGCCGCCGAAGTGCGAACACAGGCTCAGATCGCTTTAGCCTGGATCTGGACTCGTAGCAATCGCACCATTCCGATTCCCGGCTTCAAGACCGTCGCCCACGTGAAGGAAAACATTCAGGCGATGGAGTTCGAGCTGTTGAGTAATGAACAGATGAAGAAAATTGATGAGGTATTTGAACGCGCGTCGGTTATCTTGTAGCACTACAACCAAATCTCATCATCACATATGGAGGTATATATGCAAGCGGACCATCTCTTGATCCAGACGATAGATAACCTAGTGCAGGAAACCTATAAGCCAACAGAACCTGGGGCCGCAATTATTGTAGTTAGAGACGGAAAGATTATTTTCCGCAAAGGTCAAGGTATGGCTAATCTCGAACTTGGTGTACCGATCGAGCCTGATATGGTTTTTCGCCTGGGCTCGATTACAAAACAGTTCACTGTTGTGGCCATACTCATGCTGGCTGAACAAGGCAAACTAGCCCTTGACGACTCTATTTCCAAGTTTCTACCAGACTATCCTACTCATGACCACCTCATCACGGTTGAACATCTCCTGACCCACACTTCTGGCATCAAGAGCTATACCGCCATGGCAGAGTGGCCGCCTTTATGGAGAAAAGATTTCACTGTAAAGGAATTGATTGACTTTTTCAAGTATCAACCTATGGAGTCTGCACCTGGAAAGCGTTGGGCTTACAACAACTCGGGCTACATCCTACTGGGAGCCATTATTGAAAAAGTATCGGGCCAATCCTATGAACAATTCATCGAGCAAAACATATTTGAACCCCTGGGAATGAAGCAGTCCTATTATGATAGCCCAATGCGGGTGATTCCCCGACGCGCTGCGGGTTATGACAAAAGTTCGGATGTTTATACCAACGCGGCTTATCTGAGTATGACACAGCCATATGCGGCGGGCGCATTAGCATCCACAGTGGACGATTTAGCCCTCTGGGACTCGGCGCTATACACAGAACAGTTACTCAAACATGAGACCCTTCAGCGAGCCCATATTTCGCACAAGCTTACAGATGGTTCCTCTACCGCATACGGTTATGGGTGGGGAATTTCGGAATATGCAGGACAGCGACTCATTGAACATGGGGGCGGCATACATGGTTTTAGAACTCGTGCAATTCGAATGCCTGATGATCGCATCTTTGTGGCTGTTCTTTCCAACAATGGAGGGGCGGACCCGGAACCATTAGCATTCAAAATTGCTGCATTGGCCATCGGCCAACCTTATATCGAACCAATGTCTGTTGAGTTAAGGCCTGAAGTTTTGGCTCTGTACGAAGGAGCTTATGGAATCAATGCTTCAGAAGAGATACACATTACATGTGAAAACAACCAACTCTTTTTTCAATACGGAGAAAACCCGCGTGCCGAACTTGTATCACTATCGTCTAATGAGTTTTTCTTCAAGGATTCGTCGTTTGACCATCTCTGTTTCGTAAGTGATGCAAATGAAGTCGTTATTGCAGTAGAAATGCGTGGGCGTACTGGTATTCCCGAAATAGCCAAAAAAGTTGACAAAGCGGCTCCAGTGGCCCCGTAAGTAAAAACGCATTCAATAACATATATAGTGGATGTGTAGGGTTATGCAACACGTCCACAAGGGCAATCAAGTGTTTTCTGATTTTGGTCTTTTTCTGCCCCTGAACAGAGTCTACGGTTTTGAATTCACCCACACCGTCATCTGGGACTCACCTCGATTCGCCCATAGAAAGTAGGGAATAAATTTCAACGGTTTGCCGTCGATTGTGTTGCCGTGGATGATGACACATCCGCCCAATAGGTCGTGGATAAATTCATCGCGCAGAGAGGAGGAATCTAGCTGCGCGGTGAAAATATCCACATCTGGGTTATCGACACTTTCCAAGCAATAGACTATCGGTCCACGCGTGACAGTGACTTTGCCAGCATGTCCCTTGACTTTGGGATGTACGTGGCGAAGTTGAATGGATATGTCAAAGTTGAATTCTAATGTCTCGCCTTCGGAAGACCAAATGCGGGAAACAGTTTCATAATCCGCAAGGCGTGGATCATAAGTAGATGAAGTCATTATCCATGAAGGCTTGCGCACGTGGAGCGTGAATCCCTTTTGCGTTTCAGGTCTGATGTGAATTTTTACTTTTCCATTCCATGGCAACTCAGATTTGATCTTTATTTTTACACCATCAATCGTTGCTTCATTACTGACATATTGATGAATCCATAAGCTGTTATCGTCGAATGAATAAATGTATTTCCCCAAATCCGCAAAGGTGCGTGAGAGATTGGATGGGCAGCACGGGACCACATACCAGCCCTGACGCGTCACGCCGTGATGCACAGCCAGCGGATTGTTGTAGAGATAAGTATCTCCGTTCTGTCCCATGCCGACGTTCGTGGCGTTGTAAAGTTGCCATTCGAACAAGTCGCTGTAACGGGCGTTTTTTGTAAGTAACGCCATCTCCCAATTCCAAAAGAGACTTGCCAAAGACGCGCACGTTTCGGCATAAGCATATTCGGGGTCAAGCTCATAGTCGCGGCCAAAGCCTTCGATGTGCGGAGCCGCGCCGAGTCCGCCGGTGATATACATTCGCCGCGTGACCATCCGCTCCCAGGCTTGCTCCATCGCGGAGAGTAGGGGCTCATCTTGTTTTTCGCGACACAACATCGCAACTGCTGTTTCGAGATAACCAAAGCGGACAGAGTGCCCTACTGGAGAGGTTTGTTTCCGAATGGGGGTATGTTGCTGGGCATAGAATCCACTCAGGGCGTTGATCCGATGCCGCAACTTTCTAAACGGTGGTTTCTTGGTGTAATTATCCCCAGGCAAACGAAAGGTCTTATGTTCGGGATGTTTTGCAATGTAATCCTGCCGCAATTGATCGACATACGCTTTCCGCTTCATAAAACTATTGCGCTCAAGCCACCAATGAAGTCCGTATAAAGGAGTTCGTCCGCGCCGCTCAATGAATTGACGCGCCAGCTCGAGATAATCTTCGTTTCGTGTTACCCGATATAAACGGAGGAGTGCCAGTTCGATTTCTTCGTGCCCACAGGTCTTGTCATTGGAGGCGTTGAGAAAATCGCGCACTAGCAGATCCGCGGCTTTGATACAAAGGTCAAGCAAGTCACGGCGACCAGTCGCTTCGTAGTGGGAAACGCCCGCTTCGATGAGATGCCCATGACAGTAAAGTTCATGCTCAATTTGCAGATTCACCCAGCGTTGATTCGGGAAGTGGATTTGATTGTAGGTGAATATGTAACCATCGTCCGTTTGAGCGCGGGCTATCAGGGAGATCAATGAATCGATCAGGGAGACAAATTCGGGGTTGGAATGAAGCGCCAGAATCCGCGACGCTGCATCCAGCCATTTGTAGGCATCCGAGTCAGCGAAGAACCAGCCCTCGCGAAAGCCATCCTTTTCGCCCGCGGCAATACGAAAGTTGTCGATACAGAGTGTGACTTCGAGCTGCTTCCACTGATGGAAAATGGCATTCGTCGCGTTGACTGCCAGCCGCGGCGACCAAAACGAGTCATTGATAAGAACCTGACGAGCGGAAAGTTCGTGCATAATTAATCTTTCAATTTAGGAATCCAATATTGTTAGACGAATTCAACCTAAAACTCACACTTCTTCCAAGAAATCTCCAAACAACTTAACCAAAGCTTTAAAGTTTAGCGCTGCAGTTATTCGACCAATCTCGTTACCTTCAAAGAATAACAGCAATGTTGGATAACCCATAACATTATATTTTTTCGTCAACTTTGGGTTAATTGTGGCATCCACCTTGGCAACAATAACTTTCCCTTTATAGTGTTTAGCAAATTCCTTCAACGAGCCTTCCATTAGGATACATGGGCCACACCATTCCGTCCAGAAATCAACAAGCACTACTTGATTCTTTTCTATCAATTTTTGTAGATTAGTTTCGTTTGCAGGTATAGGATAGCCTGAAGGAACAGGGCGGAACGAATTAATAAAGCGGACAATTGCTGAGAAAGGCCAACGGAGCTGCGCAAAAAGATTGGCCAATTGAAAAACCAGAAAATTAACCACATGGAACAACACGAGAAGGATCTTTGCCCATACCTTACCGTCCCTCTCCTTAATCCATAAATACACATCTTCCGTTATGGTAATTAACCAGTCCCCAATCATCATTTGGATTTCTCGCCACCAAATCTTTCATAAGATCCCAGCACACGCAACGTCAAAGCATATTCGCCTAAGTGGTCAAGCGCGCGTTTGATTTTCTCTTCGTGTGTCGCGCCGATAAAATCAATATAAAACAAATATTCCCACGGCTTGCCTTGCAATGGACGTGATTCGATCTTGGTCAGGTCAATATCACGCAGGGCAAAAACGCTCATCGCTTTGAACAGCGAACCAGGTTGATTCTTCAACGTGAAGACAATGGATGTTTTCGCTTCGCTTTCAGGAATAATTGCCTCATGCTGAATCGCAAGAAAACGCGTGTAATTTTCAGGGTTGTCCTCGATCCCTTCTTCGAGAATTTGCATTCCATATATCTCGGCCGCGCGTTTGGATGCAATCGCCGCCGTATCGCGTGCGCCCGACTCTTTAAGCAGCTTCACGCTACCGGCTGTGTCATACCCCTGTTCGGCTTTAATGCCATGATTCCGCAAATAGCCTGCGCATTGACCCAATGCCTGCGGATGACTGATGGCTTTCTTGATATCTTCTTTTTTTACACCGGGCAATGTAATCAGACAATGGCGCACGCGCAACAAATACTCACCCACGATATGCAGCTGATTGCGCAACAACAAGTCATAGTTTTGATGGATGCTCCCCGCCAATGAATTCTCAATGGGAATCAAACCCGAGTCGCACTCTCTCGCGTTGACCGCATCGAAGACCACGTCGAAGGACTCACACGGTAATGTCTCGATATTGCCAAAATAATTGAAGACCGCTTGCTCACTATACGCGCCAGGTTCGCCTTGAAATGCGACTTTCATTATTCACCTCATAATATAAATACGCCCCCACCCTGCCTCCCCCAAATACGACTGTAGTTCGTCGTATTTCGGGGAGGTGCCCGAAGGGCGGAGGGGGTCATGTCATCCCCACCAAAACGACACAGCAATCAACACATACAAGCCAATGAGCGCCAGACCTTCCAACCAATTGGATTCGCCATCATAAACGATCAACGCGCTTAAGATCGCTGCCAATGCCAACGCGACCACCAAAAGCGGCGATAGGACCAGGGTCAAAACATGGGCTGTGAAAAAGAAGGAGAGCAGGACCAGAATTGGGGTTAGCGCAAGCGCGATTTGCAGGGAACTGTTCAGGATAATGCTGATGGCATAGTCCACTTTGTTTTTGATCGCCAATCGAATCCCCACCAGATTCTCCACGGCATTGCCTGCAATCGCCACCAGGACCAATCCCGCGAATGCTTGTGAAATGCCCAACGATTCTGTCGCGGGTTCCAGTGCTTCCACAAACCAATCGGAAACAAATGCAGCGGAAGTGCCCGCGATGACAAGCGTGATAATCACGCGCGCCAGAGGCCAGCGCTTTTCCTCCTGATCAGCAGGGTGCGCTGCTTCCGTCAGTGGTCCACCCTGTAAAGAAAATGGAATACTGGCAATGAAGATTAGCAATAACACAACGGCACCTGCAACGCTAAGCGGGATTTCGTGGGCGGAGGCTGGAGTGTGCAGCGAATGCGCCAGCGTGGGCATCACCAACGCCGAGACCGCCAGCACCATCAGAATGACCATGGCCCGTGGCGTTTCAGAATGAAATTGTTGCGTTCCATTTTTTCTACCGCCGAAAAAAAATGCCAACCCCATCACCAACAGGGTGTTTGCCAAAATGGAGCCCACCAATGCAGACTGCACCACCTGCACCAACCCGGCCTCCAGTGCAAAAAAGCCCACGAACAATTCAGGCAAATTCCCAACCGCTGCCTGTAGAATGCCGGTCGCGCCGGGGCCCAGATAATTCCCAAGTTGCTCGGTGGCATGTCCCACCATGGTTGCCAAGGTTGCCAATGCCACAGCGCTGACCACAAATATCAACACAGGGTTGGCATGGATGGATCTCAAAACCCATGTGAGAATGCTGACAGCTATTGCGATGGCAAATGTGGTCCATTCATTCTTGAGCAATTTTTGCATGGCAAACCTCCAACTCATGATGAATCAAATTATACAGGACTCTTCAAAACGGCTGGATGACCCAGCCTCTATTGTTTCTCCACCCATGCGATGATCTTGCGGAAGCCCGCCTCAACTTCCTCGTCTGAAGCTGCGATTGTCATCCGAACAAATCCTTCACCCTGACTCCCAAATGCCGAACCAGGGACAAGGCCCACGCCAGCTTCCTCTAAGAGTCTTTCACAAATTTCCATGGAAGTCATCTTCAACGGACGAAAATCCAGAAAGAAATAGAACGCACCTTGCGGTGGCGTGACGAGCGCTTTGTCGCATTCCAACTCATGGGATAAACGCAACACCAACTCGCGCCGCCGTGCGTACGCGGCACGCATGTTTGCCGTTACTTCTTGAATTGCGGGGTCCGTGAGAGCAAATGCAGCCGCTTTTTGAATGAACGGTGCTACACAGGTAATGGAGTTTTGCCCGGCTTTCAAAGCATTCTCAATCACCCGGGCCGGCGCAGCCAGGAAGCCCACGCGCCAACCGGTCATCGCGTAGGATTTGGACAGACTGTTGACCAGCAGTGTTCTTTCTTTTGCACCTTCAATTGCTGCAACAGAGGTTGGTCTTTCGCCGTAATATAAACTTCCATACACTTCATCACTCACGATCCATAAGTTACGTTCCTTTGCGAAGTCTTGTAGCTGCCGAAGGTATTCACGCGTTGGGTATGCGCCTGTCGGGTTCGATGGATAATTCAACACGATGACTTTTGTTTGCCTGGTCACAGCTTTTGACCATGAATCGAAATGAGGGATGAATCCGTTATTGGCTGGAGCGGGGACGCGAATCACATTTCCACGCAACATGGTGGCCATGTTCTCATGGGTCCCCCAGGATGGATCAGGTATCAATACATCCTCACCCGGATTCAAAACAGACTGCATGGCCAGATAGTAGGCATGAATCCCGCCATGCGTGACCATAATCTCAGAAGCAGGGTCATACGTCACGCCTTCATCACGCAGGAGTTTTGCCGCGATGGCTTTGCGCAGCTCCACTGTGCCAATTGCAGGACCATAATGGGTCAAGCCGGCCTGCATGGCTTTCAAGGCCACATCGATCACCTCGGGCGGCGAATTGAAATCCGGGTCGCCTACTTGCAAACCGACGATGCTTTTTCCGCCAGCTTTGAGGGCATTAATTCGATCTGACAAAGAGACTGTCGGCGATTGACGGACAAGTTCGAATTGTTCGTTGAGATTCATGGAGAGTCCTAAAAATAAGATTTGTGCATTATAACAACACCCTGTCATTGCAAGGAACCGCGTAGCGGTGACGAAGCAATCTCCTCGCCCATTAAGGGATTGCTTCACTCACTGCCGTTCGTTCGCAATGACGGATAAAAAATTTAGCCCCCGCTTACGCGAGGGCTTTCATCTTATCCAAGTGCTTTCTTGGCTTCAGCGATCACTTCATCATAATCGGGTTCCTGGCCCAGCGTCGGCAGATAATTGACGTACGTCAACTTGCCATCACGACCCACGATGAAGACCGCGCGGCGAAAATAGCGACGCTCCTTGATGAGCACGCCGTACTTTACGCCAAATTCGGCGTCTATCACATCAGAGACCAATTTCACTCTTTCAACTCCAGCAGCGCCGCACCAGCGTTTTTGTGCAAAAGGAAAGTCAGTGCTGACGGTGTAGATCACAATATCTTCGCCCAGCTTTGAGGCCTCTTCATTGAAACGGCGGGTCTCGCGGTCACAAGTGTCTGTATCAATGGATGGAACCGCAGACAGGATAATCACCTTGCCTTTTGACTCTTGCAGCGGATTCACTGTGGCCCAACCGGGAATCACAGATGTAAATTCAGGGGCGGTGTCTCCAACTTTCACATCGTCACCGAGAACGGTGGCAAAGTTATCACCGAGCTTGAAGAAATTATTACGAACTGTTGGCATTGCTCATTCTCCTTTGAATTGATGGCCGAATTAAATCATGCTTATATTGGTTTTGTATAAGAGTTTATGACTCGAAAAGACTACACACTGGACTTCAACGCACGGCAATTTGCCAGCGGCTGGAATTGATAGCGCCCCACTGCCGCAGGGACAATTGTCGTCTGGAACTGATTCAATTCCGTTTCTTCGGATTCTGTTTTCAAAACCGCCCTGCCATCGATCACAGTAATGGCATGGAAGGATTCTCCATTTGTATCCAGATCAATTGCGTTGGAACGCCCCGCCAGTAATTCAAGTGTGAAATATTCAGATTGCGCAAGCACATGCCGCGTGCCATCTCCAAGCGTGGGCATGGGTGTGATGGGCGCTGTGAAATCTGCCCGCGTCACTTGAATGGATTTTTCGATATGCAATGGGCGTTTCTCCGTTGCTGGTCGGCCCCAATCATAGACTCGATACGTCCAATCAGAGGTTTGCTGCACTTCATAGATCAGTAATCCGGGCCCCAACGCGTGTAACGTCCCGGCTGGCATAAAGATCGTATCTCCCTTTTGGACATTGGCATACTGGACATGGTCAATGACTGTCCCGTTACGAATCGATTCGGCGAGCGCCTCGAGCCCCGTATTCGGTTTCAAACCACCAATTAGTTTGGCATTCGGCTCAGCATCCAAAACGTGCCATGCCTCAGTTTTTCCAAACTGACCTGCTTCCTCCAACTCCATCGCTTGTTGATCGTTGGGGTGAACTTGCAAGGATAACCATTGCGCACAATCGAGCAATTTAATGAGGAGAGGAAAACGCGTTCCTGTGCGGGAAATGGCTTTCGCGCCCAACAAAGATTCGCCATATTGCGCCGCGACTTCGCCTAGCGTTTTACCTGCCAGCGACCCGGATTCAATAAGGTCATCTTCCCAGACCACCCAGGCTTCGGCAGTGGGGTAATACCCTGGGCGTAAACGTTCGCCGCCCCAGACGTAATCGCGAAAAGAAGGTGTTAATTTTAGAAATGAATTGAGAGACATAGATCCTTCTTGAAGAAATCAGAAAATCAATTTTATTTGATAAAGCCGCCAAAGGTAAGTATTGCAACTGGCATGAGAATCCATCCCATCATTTTATGAAAATGTTTATATAGCCATCCACCCTTACGCCCGGGTTTCGGATTCCACTTATCAGCTATACCAAGGTCAATAAATGGAATAAAGAGCGCAAAGCTATACAGGATGGGATTATATGGCGGCATGGCCTCCGGTTTCTCAAGGCTGACGAGCTCTGACTCCTTTCTGAAGACAAATGCTCCAGCTCCAATAACGAGTAGACTGCATAAAAGTGCGCGACCTGGACGCTGGCCATACCCAGCAAAAATATCAAGAAACCACGACCAAATCCATTCACTGGAGTAAGGAACAAGTATGTAATCTCGTTCACGCCGTTTTTTCGCTAATTCAACTTCAGGGATTAGATCCTGAAGACCCTTATCGGCTAGAAACTGCTCAAAGGTTTTATAAACCTCCGGATCAAATTTTGACGATTGAACAATGTTGAAATAACGCTCCCAATTTCCCCGGTTAATATTTTTCTCACCAGAGTCGTGATCCATAAGTCTGATATCTTTATATGTTGCGCCATGCAAATTAAAATCCCATGAGTCTGATGGCCAAACAAACTGATCAAGCGTCAACTGACCAAGATGAGCATCTCCCAAATCTAATGCTTCAATAACACTTACATTATAAAATGCTGATGATTTAGCTGCTGAAAACCCATCAGCAAAGAAGATATCTACATTAACATTTTCCAGGACCAAACCCTCAGCCACTGTTGTAGAATTCAGACTAATAAAATCAAACTTCTGATTTTCCTTGCCTGAAATGATCAAATCACCAAACAGATTATTCTCCAAGACTAAACCACCAAGTGCCGCAAAATCGTTAAACTTTACCGCTTTATCCACTTTGGCAAGAGTGATTGTAAAAGGTTCATCTTTGTAGTTATATCTTGAATCCGAGAAATCTAACTCGTTACTAGTCTGCATGCCTTCAAAATCAACCGAACCATTGAAAGTCGCATCCCAAAAATAAGGCCAACTTAATATGCTGTATGCAAGTGAAAAATCATTATCAAAGATTGTAGAATCAAAGTAAACAAAATTTCTGCCAGAAAAATAATCAAAATTAGCATTGCCGTGAAAGGTCACACCTGTGAAAAAAGTATCACGATCTACAACACTGTTTTCAAAACTGAAATCATTCTTAAAAATTGCACCTTGAAAGCTTGCATTGTTGCCAACAGTGACATTTCTGAAACTGGCATTTTCTTCAAAGATAGCATCATTAAAATATACATCGATACCAAACTCTGCATCATCAACTTTTGCCTCACCTTTGATCATTGTATTGGTGAATTCCGTTATCTCACCTACCTGAGTTTTCCACAGTTCAAAGGGTGCAAATGAGCCTTCATCAGGTTCTATAGCATTAAATTGTGAACCTCGTGCTAACAAATTGCCGCCAATGTTAGCCTTATAAAGCACAACCCCACCCTCATAAATTGAAGTGTAGAGGGCTAAATCACCCTGAGCTGTGAGGCGCCCCATTCTGACCGCACCTGTAACAATTGAATCGTACATGCCAAAAGACTGGATATTCGCCCGGGACATTTCAATCCGTCCATCGAATTTACATGCCCAAAATTCTACATCGAAGGGAATAGTTAGTCTCTCGGCTTTAATATCCCCTAAGATAATCGCGTTGCGCAATTTGAAGAAAGGAAGTACCTGAAAGGTGGGGTCCTTCCACAAAGACACAATGAAATCAGCGCGCACAGCACGGTCGCTCGCATTCGGAAATGCCTTCTCAAGGTCAGCGTCACCGCTGGCAAGAATTTCATTTTTAACATATTCTTCCGCAGCAGGATTGTAGCTGATGGCCCAGACTGAGGAGAATTGCATACCTGTTGTAAACACAACGATAATTAAAATTACCAGAAGACGTGAAAATGCTTTCATCGCAAAGACTCCCTTCGGTAATAATTGCCAAAAATTTAGACGGCTGAATGGTTTATTTGATGATACCGCCAAAAGCAAGCAAGGCAATGGGCATGAGCACCCAACCCAGCAATCTATGGACATGTTTGTAAACGCTGGCAATTTTGCGGTTGGGTTTGGGGTCCCATTTGCTGGCGATTTCCAAGTCTATGTAGGGCAGGAAGAGGGCGAAGCTATAGAGAATCGGGTTGTATTCTGGCTTGGCTTCACTATCAGCCAGAATGACCATATCGTCCTCACGGCGAAAAACAAGCGCGCCAATGGCAATGACCAGTGCACTCCAGCCAAACGCAAAGACGGGGCGTTGGCCGTAGCCAGAGAAAATGTAAAGGAACCAGGACCAAAACCA
>Ga0070699_100002654_pt1 | contig 15974 bp, 15 predicted proteins | sample KBSK1503metaG_FD_65473 | JGI IMG/M metagenome (GOLD analysis project Ga0070699, IMG submission 65473) | Corn, switchgrass and miscanthus rhizosphere microbial communities from Kellogg Biological Station, Michigan, USA - KBS K1-50-3 metaG | ecosystem: Host-associated > Plants > Roots >...
CATCGAGCCGCTCAACCGGATCTTTGCGGAGGCATTTACCGATCGTTACCGGCGCGATGGGCTGGTGGGGGTGCGGGTGCCGCACCTCAACCCACTGGTGTGGCGCTATGCGATCGAGGATGCCGGCGCAGGCGCCATGCTGTGGCGGGACGGCGATGGGCGTCCCGCGGCGTTCAACATGGTGCACCATTCGGGAACCGAGGGCTGGATGGGCCCGCTCGCGGTCCGGCCCGACCGGCAGAACGAGGGGCTGGGCAAGACGATCGTGCGGGCCGGCCTGGACTGGCTCCGCAGTCACGGCGCCCGGACCATCGGGCTGGAGACCATGCCGCGCACAGTGGACAACATCGGCTTCTACAGCAGGCTGGACCTGGTTCCCCGTCACCTCACCGTCACCCTCACCCGCGACGTGCCTCGGAGGCCGGTGGCGATGGGCGAGCTTTTGTCGGGCAGCGGGGCCGACATCCTCCGGGTCCTGGCGGAGTGCCGCGAGCTGACCAAGGGGCTGGTGCCCGGCGTGGATTTCACCCGCGAGCTGCAGCTCACCGGCGATCTCCAGATCGGTGACACGACGCTGGTGCGAAAGGACGGCCGGCTCATCGGGTTCGCGCTCTGGCACTCCGCGCCGCTGGCCGAAGGGCGACCCCGGGACGAAGTGCGGGTGCTCAAGCTGGTGGCGGAGAACCTGGATGCGTTCGCCAGCGTCATCCACGGTGTCCAGGCCGCGACGCTGGGGGAAGGACTCCGGCGGGTGTCGGTGCGGTGCCAGACCAGTTTCGCGGACGCGTACGGTCACCTGGTCGCTGAAGGGTTCCGGGTGCACTGGACTGACTTGCGGATGACGCTGGCGGGGTACGGGGAGTTAGTGCCGGAAGCCGGCGTGGTGTGGTCGAATTGGGAAATCTGAGATTGAGCGGGAGGGTCGGCCCGATGGCTTCCAGTAAGGCTGACGTCTTCAACACGTAGACACGTAGGGCACGTAGGACACATAGAAATAACCCATTGCTTTTTTCTACGTGTCCTATGTGTTCTACGTGACTACGTGTTGAAAACGGTGGTTGCCGAAGGAAGCTTGGCGATACCTGATCGAAGAAAAGCAAACCCTGCGCAAACGCCATCTGGAGGAGACCATGCAACTTCGACAAGCGATTGCTGTACCAGCGCTGCTCCTGGCACTTGCGGTATCTGCCGGGCAGGTCCATGCCCAGGGGAAGAAGACCACCACCAGTCGTGATACGACCCTTGGGGTCAGCATGGCTCCTCCCAACATGGCCGCCATGCTGGACTCCATCGGCCCCGTGTTTTCGACTGTGATGGGTGGCATGTACGGCGGCATTATTGATTACCTCGCCCGGCCGGAGACCGCCGCCAAGCTGGCCACCTTTGCCAAGAACTATTTCGACGAGCTGATCAAGCGGGGATTCACTCGGGAGGAGGCGCTTCTGCTGGTGCGGGGGGTGGGAATCCCGGGGCCTATGGGGCGCTAGGTCCCGGGGTCTCGGCAAAGGCAGGGGACTTCTGGTAGGTCGTGAGGACCTGCTGACCCACCATCTTCACCAGGATCGCGATGGGTACGGCGAGCACCAGGCCCACGAATCCCAGCAACGCGCCGCCTATGGTCAGCGCCAGCATGATTGACAGCGGATGCAGGCCGGCCGAGTCGCCGACGATCTTGGGTCCGGTGATGCTGCCGTCGATGAACTGCACCACGCCATATACCAGCACCACCCGCCACAACCCGCCGAGCGGGTCGGCCATGGTGAGCGCCACGACCAGGGCCGGCACCGCCGAGAGCACGATGCCCACATAGGGAATGATGTTGAAGATGCCGGACGTCACGCCCAGGAGCAGCGCGTTGGGCACGCCCAGCAGCAGGAGCCCGACGGTAGTGAGGACCCCTACGATAGTGGCCTCGATCAGCTGGCCCCGGATGAATCCACCCAGCGCCTTGTCGTAACGGCCGAGAAAGTTCACCGCCGCCCCGCGCCGGGCCGGCGGGATCAGGCTTTCCAGCCGGCTGAGCATGGACTTCCAATCCCGCAGCAGGTAGTAGGTCACCACCGGCGTCACCACCAGGTAGCCCAGCAGTCCGATCACGCTCCACAAGTGCTTGATGAGGGACCATCCCCAGTCCCAGGCTCGGCGCATGATGGTGTCGCCGTTGTCCTGGAGCATCCGGCCCAGCTGCTCGGGTGAGAGGTTCTGCAACCACAGGCGCTGGTCGTCGTTGAGGAACCGGATGGTGAGGGCGCGGTCCCGCACGCCCTCCAGGGTCCCGATCAGCTTTTCGCCGAACTGGGGCAGCCGGTCCACCAGCTGGCCGGTCTGGTCCCATATCTGGGGCAGGGTGACCGATACCAGTATCACGAGCAGAACGATGATCGGCAGGACGGCGCCCAGGATGGCCATGCTGCGCCGGGCTCCGCGGGCCTCGACCCAGGCGACCACCGGCGCGAACAGGTAGGCCAGGATGAACGCCAGGAGAAAGGGCCCCAGGAGCGCTGAGTAGCGATAGAAAAACCAGGTGACGAGGAGCGCGCCGGAGGCCACCATGATGCGGCGGACGTCCGGGCGCTTCCGCAGCGGCCACAACACCAGCATGATGAGCGGGAAGACCACCAGCGGGGCCAGGATCTCCCGCACCGATACCAGCATGACTCCGAAGAGGAGCAGGGCCAGGGCGGGGAGCGGGAAGAACCGGCGCGGGGCAGGCGGCATGGGCTAAAGCTACGTGCTAGATTGCAGCAGCACCACTTGCGCGACGGCTCACCTCCAACTCGGTCTTGCCATGACCAACCCGGCTCCATTGGCCGTTTCCCGTACCCGGCTTACCCTCACCCTTGTCATCTCGCTGATCTGCCTGGTCGCCTGGGTGTTTGTGGCGTTCGTGACGCCGGTGGGAATCGGCCAGATTCACCTGTTGCTGGGCGTGGCCGTGACGCTTTACGTCAGGTGGTACGCCCTCAAATACTCATGAGAAGAATGTGGGAATGAGGGAATACCGGAATGGGGGAATGGATCTATCGGGGTTCGTTACCTGTTCCCACATTCGTTTATTCCCACATTCCCGCATTTCTCTATTGCAGTGAACCGAACCAACCCTTACTTTGGATCCAAGTTCGGCAGCGGGACATCGTTTTTGAGCCAACAGTCCGTCGATGGGCCCGAATGCCACCGCCGATGTCATGCCCCTCGGGGGAAGACAGACGCGGCAGGTGAGGGCGCCGCGCATTATCTTCGGGCTTCAATAAACCCCTCGTTGCCGAACCCATAGGGGCGGGTCTTAGACCCGCCCCTATTATGTATACCTCACCCCCTGTCCCCCTCTCCATACATGGAGAGGGGGAACCCCGGTTAAGTTATTTCGATGCCACGCTGTGCCGTGACCCGACGGGTCCATTTCAATGCCGCGCACCGGCTGCACAATTCCAACCGCCCCGCGGAGTGGAACCGGGATACCTTTGGGCCCTGTAACAATCCCAACTACCACGGTCACAATTACGAGATGGATGTGACGGTCGAGGGCGAGATCGATCCCGAGACCGGCTATGTCATGGACATCGCAAAGCTGAAGGACCTGGTCGAGGCCCACGTGCTGAGCAAGCTGGACCATCGGAACCTGAACCTCGATGTCCCCTGGTTCCGGGACCGGATGCCGTCGGCCGAGAATATTGCCGTGGTCTGCTGGGAAGAGCTGTCCCGGGTGATTCCCCGGGGACTGGCGTTGCGGATCCGGCTCTGGGAGACTCCGAGGAACTATGTCGAGTATCAAGGTTCATAAATCCGCCCCGCCGAGCGAGCCGTTCGCACCCATGGTGCGGGAGATCCTTCGCGCCCTGGGGGAAGACCCCGAACGGGAAGGGCTCAAGAAGACGCCCTCGCGGGTGGAAGCGGCCTATCGCTGGCTGACCCGGGGCTATCACCTCTCAGTCGAGGACGTGGTGGGCGACGCCGTCTTCGAAGAGAATCACGAGAGCATGATCCTGGTGCGGGACATCGAGCTGTACTCAATGTGTGAGCATCACCTGCTGCCGTTCTTCGGCCGGGCCCATGTCGCCTACATTCCCAACGGGCGGATCATCGGCCTCTCCAAGCTGCCGCGGATCGTCGAAGTGTTCGCGCGCCGCCTCCAGGTGCAGGAACGGCTCACCGACCAGGTGGCCGATGCCATCATGGACGTGCTGGAGCCGATCGGCGCCGGCGTGGTCATCGAGTGCACCCACCTCTGCATGGCCATGCGGGGCGTGGAAAAGCAGAACTCCAAGACTGTCACCAGCGCGCTCCGGGGCGGGTTTCGGGACGATGAGAAGACCCGGTCGGAGTTTCTCCGGCTGGTGCACGCGGGGCGCGGCCAGGAGTGAATCACCTGGCAGGGAAGGTGGCGGTGGTGACCGGCGCGTCTCGTGGTATCGGCCGCGCCATTTCCTCCCGGCTGGCCGGCGTCGGCGCTACCGTGGTCCGGCTGGCCCGCTCCCTGGCGGACGGAGAAGACGGCCAGTATTACGACCTCACCTGCGACCTCACCGACCCGGTGCTGCGCAACCGCGCCACCGAGGAAGTGCTGGCCGAGTTCGGCCCTCCTCACATCCTGGTGAACAACGCGGGCGGCTTCCTGCTCCGGCTCTTCGAGGAGACCAGCGTCGAGGAGTTTGAGGAGCAGGTCCAGCTGAACCTGGTGGCGCCGTTCGCCGTCACCCGGGCCCTGCTCCCCGCCATGCGCTCCGCCGGCCGCGGGCATGTCGTCACCATCGGCAGTGTATCCGACCATATCGCGTTTCCCGAGAACGCCGCCTACGCGGCGAGCAAGTACGGATTGCGGGGTCTGCACGAGACCCTCGCGGCCGAATACAAGGGGAGCGGACTCAAGCTGACACTGGTGTCGCCGGGAGCCACCGATACCGGACTGTGGGATGCGTTTGACCCGGATCACCGGGTGGGCTTCACCCCGCGCGAGAAGATGCTGAAAGTGGAAGATGTGGCTGAGGCGGTCCTGTTCGCGCTGATTCAGCCCTCTCGGGTGCAAATAGACGAAATCCGCTTGGGGCCAGCCTAAATGTGGGACTGGGGGAACGCGGGAATGTGGGAACAAACTTCTGCCAATCGAACTATGCTGCGCACGATAACTCTCGCCCTGGCTATTTCCACTGTCGGATCCCGGTTGCCGGCCCAGCAGCGAATCCCACCTCTCCCGGATTCCACCGGCTGGGGCGTCCACGTCCTCACCGTCCAGAAGGACCCGCACGGGTCGCTCTGGGTCGGCACCTACGGCCGCGGCATCTATCTCCTGCGTTCCGGTGCGGGCGCGTGGGAGCACATCACTTCGGATACCACGGCGACCGCGATCTCCTTCAACTTTATCAACAGCTTCGGGTTTGGCCCCCGGGGCGAAGTCTGGTACGGCACCGTCGGCAACGGTTGGGGCCTGTCGCTGGACCAAGGCAAGACCTGGCGGAACTGGACCCTCAAGCAACTGGGGCCGGAGTGGCAGTATGTGGCGCCCGACGGCATCGTCACCCGCGGCGATACCACGCTGATCGGGACCGCCGACGGCATCCAGGTCACTACCGGTGATGGCGCGCACTGGATCGCGATCGGCGATTCAGCCGGGCCGACGGCGAAGGGTCCGGCCGATTCCGCGCTTCCCCTGCTCCACAGCGAGTACGTGCGGTCGCTCCGGCTGACCCAGGATGGGGTCGCCGCCGGGACGTTATGGGGTCCCGAGTTTCTGCGGGTGGAGGGAGGATCCTGGGTGGTGGCGCAGGATTCCCGTCCCCGGGAGCGCACCCTCTCCGGCCACATGAAGGAACCGGCGGCAACCCCGGGGTGGTATCCATCCGCCTGCGGCCTCAGCAAGACGGCGCAGTTGCGCCGCTGCCTGACGGGAGGCAGCACGCGCGGCGTCTCTCGGCCAAGGCCGCTCCGCACCACCTGGTTCCGCCGGCCCATCGATTCCACCACCGGCAATAGCTACATCGACCAGACCTATCGCTATGGCTCGACCATGGGCGGCTACTTCCAGCAGCACCAGGGCGTCGAGTTCAACAATCCGGACGGCACCCCGGTCCACGCCATCGGCGACGGTGTCGTAGTGTATGCCGGTCGCGCGGAGGCGGGTGCCCTGACCGTCGCGATCAAGCACGACACGACGATCACTGCCGACAGCATCCGATACTTCATTTACTCGGTCTACTATCACAACTCCTCGCTGGTCGCCCATGTCGGAGATCGGGTCAAGGCAGGCGACGTGATCTCGAGGGTGGGAAATACCGGTCGCGCGACCAACGACCATCTGCATCTCGAGGTGCACGCCTCGCCCACCGATTCCATCGCGGCCATCGTCGACTCTCTCAATCGCTATCCCTCATACACCACCAACCCGGAATTGTGGATCCGTTCGTTGCCGGGGACCGGTGTCGTGGCGGGGCAGGTCTGGGACTCCGCGGGGAAGCCGGTCCTCCAGGCCCATATCTACGGCATCGTGAAATCGCTGCCGACCGAAACGCCCTTCTCGTTCATCGAGACCTACGGCACCCGGACCCATTCCCACCCGCTGTATCACGATCACTTCGCGCTGGGGGACGTGCCGGCCGGGGAGTATACGCTGGGGGTGGAGATCGATGGGAAGAAAGTGCTGCGGCGGGTCCGGGTGGAGCCGGGGAAATTGACATGGGTGGAGTTCCGGCCGGCCCGGTGAATCGAAGCCGTTGGACTCGGCCGGGGGGCCCCCCCCGAAAAGAATATCGCTCCAGGTTTGGCGAGAGTAGTAACCGGAATGACGCGGGGCGGTACCTTTTTCCCGGAGCCGGTCCGTGTTCATCGAATTGACCGACATCCTGCGCTGCCCCGAATCCCACGACGAGCAGTTCCTGGTGCTCCTCCCGGAGCAAATGTCCGGCCGCTCGGTGCGGAGCGGCCACCTCGGCTGCCCGGTGTGCCTGCGGGAATATCGTATCGAGGATGGCGTGGTATTCCTGAGCTCTCCACCGCCGCCAGCGCCGGACGCCAAGCCATTCGATCCCCTGGTCGACGCGACCGCCGTCGCCGCGTTTCTCGGCATGGCGGGGCCGGGCGGCTACGTCGCTGTGGTGGGGAACATGCCGGGCCTGGATGGCGCACTGGTGGGAGGGTTACCGGGGATCCACGTGGCGGCAATCAATCCGCCGGCCGGGACAACGGAGCTGCCAATGATGAGCGTGCTCCGCGCGACGAGCATCCCGATCAAGTCGCGGTCCTTGCGGGGCGTAGTCCTCGGGAGCCGGCTGGGTAGCGATCCCTACTGGGTTTCCGAGGCCGTTCGGGTGGTATTGCCGGGACTGCGCGTGGTGGGCGAGGGAGCGGCCCCGGCGCGCGAGGACCTCAACATCCTGGCCTCGGCCGGAGGGTGGTGGGTCGGGGTCAGCTGACGTCGTGGCTGCCGCCGGACGGCTCGGCGTACAACTTTTCGATCTGCTCCTTGTAGTTCTTCTCCACGACCCGCCGCTTGACCTTCATGGTCGGAGTAAGCTCCCCGTTCTCGATGGTGAAGTCGCGGGCGAGCAGCAGCAGCTTCTTCGGCATCTCAAAGCGCGCCAGGTCGCGCAGGTTCTTCACCATCTCCTGCTCCATCTTGGACACGGTCTCGGGATTGGCGATCAGCGAATTGTCGTCCACCGAGATGACACCCCGCTGTCTCGCCCAGGCGCGCAGGTTGTCCATGTTGGGCACGATCAGCATGATGGGGAACTGGCGCTTGTCGCCCAGCATGACGGCGTTCGCCACGAACTTGTTCGCCTTGACCCGGCTCTCGATCGGCTGCGGCGCGATCTTTTTCCCGCCCGCCGTAACGATCAGGTCCTTCTTCCGGTCGGTGATGCGGAGGAACAGCTCCGAATCCAGCTCCCCGATGTCGCCGGTGTGGAACCATCCGTCCGGGTCCAGCACCTCGGCGGTCGCTTCCGGTTTGTTCCAATAGCCCTTCATCACCGAGGGGCTGCGGGTCAGGATCTCTCCATCTTCCGCGATCCTGACCTCAACGCCCGGAATCGGCTGGCCCACGGTGCCGAGCTTGATGTGGCCCCAGGTGTTGACGGTGATGACCGGCGAGGTCTCGGTGAGCCCATATCCCTCGAGGATCGGCAGCCCGGCGGCGTAGAAGAATTTCGCGATCTCCGCCGAGAGCGGCGCGCCGCCGGACACGAAGAAGCGAAGCTTGCCACCAGTCCGGGCCTGCAGTTTCGAGAAGACCAGCTTGTCGGCGATCCCCTTCTTGAAGGCCAGCCCGCCCGGAATCTCCCGGTTCTCCAGCGCCAGCCCGGCCCACGCCTCCGCGGTATCCTTGGCCCAGAAGAAAATCCGCTTCTTGATGAAGCCACCGGCGAGGGCGTTCTCCAGCACCCGGGCGTAGATCTTCTCGTAGAGTCGGGGGACCGAAAGCACCACGGTCGGGCTCCGGTCGATCATGTCCTGGGAGACGGTGTCGATGCTCAAGGCGTAGTTGATGATGACCCCGCCGCTCATCATGCAGTAATGTCCGGCCATCCGCTCGAAGATGTGGGACAGCGGCAAAAAGGAGAGGCACTGGTCGGTGTCCCGAAGCTGGAGCACCGCGAGGCCCGCCACCACGTTGGACGTGATGTTCCCGTGGGTCAGCATCACGCCCTTGGGGTCTCCCGTGGTGCCGCTGGTGTAGATCAGGGTCGCGATATCACCGGGCTGGGCCCCGAGCGCCTCCTCTTTCCATCGCGGGTAACGGCTCCGGGCGGCCTTCCCTTTCTCCAACACGCTCTCGAAAGTCAGCACGTTGTGGCCGCTGGCGCGCGGATCGAACGCGATGACGTGGTCCAGCTGGGGCAGGCCGCTGCGGATGTCCTGGATCTTCTTGAGCTGGTCCGGCGTGCTGACGCAGACGATGACGCTTCCGGAGTCCCGCAGGATGTACTCGATCTGCTTGGCTGGCAGGGTGGGGTAGATCGACACGTCGGCGGCGCGCGCGGCGAGGCAGGCGTAGTCGGCAATAGCCCACTCCGGCCGGTTTTCCGAGAGAATGGCCACGTGGTCGCCCGGCTTGATTCCCAGCTCGCGGAGTCCCAGGCTGAAATCCCGGACTTTGTCCAGCAGCTCGGCGTAACTCACGTCCACCCAGTTCCCGCTGAGCTTGCTGCGCATCACCACGGGGCGCTGCCCAAAGCGCTCGATGGCCTGGAAGAACAGGTCGGTCAGTGTGCGCGGATCAGGCACCGGGTGCCTCCTGGTTCGTCAGGGCAGAAACCCACCCAATGTTATTCCGAGCGGAGGGAGGATCTTAGGGTCGATCGCAGATCGACCCCTACCCCTACGGGTCAAACCTTACGATGAACCGCTGGCCGGAGCCCGGAATCAGGACTGGGAGCAAAGTCGTCGAGCTTGGCCGGTAGGATCGGACTTCCACGTACACGCTGTCCGGATGCGCCTTGCCCGGAACCTTGCGTACATACACCGGTGTGGTGGGGCTTCCCGTCGCCCCCGTCGTCGTCGCGAGCGTGTCCACGCCGCCGTTCAGGGTGGCTATCCCGGTGTCCGCGGGGATCGGCACCAGTTCATACACCAGCTGCCGGCCCGCGAGGGGCCCGAGGGTCGGACCGACCAGGTTGATGCTGTCGAGCTCGGCGACCAGCGGGACCGACGCCGTGTCGAGCGACAGGACCTGCACGCTGGCGGGCGAAATCAGGACCAGGGTATCCGCCCGGGGTACCACCGTCAGGGTGACGAAATCGGAAACCAGCGACCCGGAGCGGGCCTGCACCCTGGCGGTCCCCGGTAGCTTGCCGCTGACTTCGCCGGTCGAGGGATCCAGGAAGACGATGGCGGTGTCGGCCGTGTGCCAGGTGAACGTCGCCGCGATGCTGTCGCCCTGCTGGTTGAGTGCGCGCGCCGTAAGCGTCGCCACGTCGCCGATTTCCACCTGGCCGGAAATGCCGGAGCCGGCCGGCGGGAACACATCGATCACGACCGGGGTGCTCGAATCACCGGACAGGTTGCTGCACCCCAGGGCGGCCGCGAGCAGCAGGCCCCGCATCATACGCGATTTCACGATTCGGGTTGGACTCCGTTGCCGATCTCGCGCAGTGCGGCTTCCGCGTGGTGAACCCAGCGCTCCGCGTCGGGGCCCTTGGGCGGGTGGTCCAGGAACGCCTTGAGGTGGCCCGCGGCTTCGTCCAGGTCCCCGCGCTTCAGCAGGAGAAAGGCGACCCCGTAGTGGGCCCCCACCAGGGAGTCGTCCACCTCGAGCGCCTTCTTGTAGTGCCGGATCGCTTCATCGGGCTGGCCGGTCTTGGTGAAGGCGATCGCGATGTTCTGGAGGATGCGGATATCGGCCGGGTTTGCCCGCAGCGCCAGGCGGTAGGACGTCAGCGCGGCGGCGTAGTCACCCTGCCGCTCGAGGGCGAGTGCCTCGTTGAGGTAGTCCAACCGCTGCGGGGCGAGGCGGTCGTTGCCTGACTGCCCGAAAAGCCGGCGCCAGATGCTCATCGCGGGGTGGAAACTCCGTCACCGGGAGGAAGGCGTAACTCTGCTCGTGCCACTAAAATAGCCGTTGCCCCACGGGGCCGCAACGAGGAATCGACGGTAGTGGTCGGAGTTCCGCTGGAATACGGCAACAGCGTATAATGTGTAACGTAGAAGGTATAAGGCGATCTGAGACGGGCCACCAGGCACCCTTATACGTTACACTTTATACGTTTTACGCTTGTTCTCCGCGCTTACTCATGCCCGAGGTCTCCATGCGCCGCCCCCCATCGGTCTCACCCAAGGGAGTCATGGAGGTCGATTGGGCGTTCTTCGGCGAGATCTGCCGGGCTCTCGCCCTCCGGGTTGCCCGCGAATACCAGCCTGAGGTCGTGCTGGGCGTGGCCAAGGCCGGCGTCATTCCCGGCGTCGTGGTGGCCTCGATCCTCCAGTGCGAGTTCACCTCCATGAACATCACCCGGCAGAGTGAAGGCCAGGCCCCGGTCCTGGTGGCGGGACCGCCGGCGACGATCTCGGGGCGGCGGGTGCTGATCGTGGACGAGACCTGCGACTCCGGCGCCACCCTCCGGCTCGCCCTGAACGAGGTGCGGGCCAAGCGCCCGGCCGAAGTGAAAAGCGCGGTGTCCTTCAAGACCGGAGACTACTCGCCCGATTACCATGCCTTCGAGACCGACAGCTTCATCATCCTTCCCTGGGACCGCGAGATCATCCAGAATGGCGAAGTCATCATTCGCCCCGATTATGCCGCTCGACTCAAGAGCGCCAAGGGTGAAGGGTGAAGAGTGACCCTTCACGCTTTGACATGAAAAACCGCCTCAGAGACGCGCTCAAGACTTCGCGCGCCGACTACACCGAGATTCGCCTGGAACGCTCCTGGACCAGCGCGGTCGCCTTTCGGGGCCACCGGCTCGAGGGCGCCAATGCCAGCCTCGATGCCGGCGGATTCGTCCGCTGCCTCAACCAGGGCTACGGCTGGGGGGTCGCCAGCTTTACCAGCGTGGACCGGCTCCCCGCCATGGTCTCCCGGGCCCACGAGATGTCGCTGGCGGTGCGGCTCGATGACCCGATCCACCTGGCGCCGGTGCCGGTCCGCGAAGACGACGTGCGGCTCGACCTCGATGGCGACGTGCGGGGCATCTCGCTCGAAGCCAAGAAGCAGCTGCTGCAGGGCCTGAACGACTTGATGCTGGGCTACGACCGCCGGATCGTGGATACCCAGGCGGCGTATCGCGACGAAGTGACCGAGTACTGGTTCGCCTGCTCCAACGGCACCCTGCTATATGAGCTTCGCCCCGAGGTGACCCTGAGCGCGGTGGCCACCGCGCGGGAAGAGGGCGGCATGGAGCGCGCGCTCGAGTCCATCGGACTCCGCCGGGGCTGGAACTCGGTGCAGCACCGCGAAGAGGAATTCCTCACCGCGGCGCGGCGCGCGGTGGAGCTGCTCAAGGCGCCCCGGGTGAGGGGCGGCCGGTACCCGGTGGTGCTGGATCCCAAGCTGGCCGGCGTGTTCGTCCACGAGGCGTTCGGCCACCTGAGCGAAGCCGACTTCGTCTACGAGAATCCCCAGGCCCGCGAGATGATGCGGCTGGGCCGTCGCTTCGGGTCCGAGCTTCTCACCATCGGCGACGATGGCAGCGCCGCGGGACTCCGGGGCACCCTGCCCTACGACGACGAGGGCACGCCCACTCAGAACACCACCCTGATCCAGAACGGCGTGCTGGTCGGCCGGCTGCATTCCCGGGAGACCGCTGCCCGGATGGGCGAGTCCGCGACCGGGAACGCGCGCGCGCTGTCGTTCCGGCATCCACCCATCGTGCGGATGACCAACACCTACATCGCCAGCGGCAAGGGAACCCGCGAGGACCTGCTCTCCGGCATCGAGCTGGGCGTCTACGCCTGCGACGCGCTGGGCGGCCAGACCTACCTGGAAGATTTCTCCTTTACCGCCGGCTACGGCTACATGATTCGGAAGGGGAAGATCGCCGAGATGGTCAGGGACGTGACCCTGGCCGGCAACCTTTTTCATACCCTCGACGGGGTGGACGGGATTGCCGGCGATTTTCACTGGAACCAGATGGGCGGCGGTTGCGGCAAAGGCTTCCAGGTTCCCCTGCCGGTGACCGAAGGCGCTCCCCATATCCGGATCCGGGACGTCGCGATTGGCGGAGACCCGGCATGATCTCGGAACTGCTGGAGCGGGTCCATGGCCGGACCAGCGCTGCCGACGTCGTGCTCAAGACTGACGAGACGCTGAGCCTCGCCTTCGAGGCCGGCCGGCTCAAGTCCAGCTCCTACGCGCAGGAACGGGGCGTCAATCTCCGGGTCGTCGTGGACGGCCGCATGGGCTTCGCGGGCAGCACCGCGGAAGACATCGAAGTCCTCGTCGCGTCCGCCTTTGCGTCCGCCGGCGTGGGTGAGCCGGTTCGGCTCGAGCTGCCCGGCCCCGAACCGGCGCCCCGGGTGCTTACCCACTATCCTCGCGCGGCCGCGGCCTCGGTCTCCCAGCTGGCGGACCTGGGCAAGCTGGTTCTTTCCCGGCTCACCCGGGACGGCAGCCAGGTCAGCGTAAACGTTGAGCGTTCGGTCGGCTCGGTCCGGGTGGCCAACAGCAACGGGGCCGATACCAACTACGACATCACTACCGTGAGCCTGTCGGCCGAGTTGACCCGGGTACAAGGTGACGATGTCCTCATCGTTTCCGACCATATCGCCGGAGCAGACCTGCCGGTCGAGCCGGACCTCGAAAGCATGGTGGACTGGATGCTCCAGCGGGTGGAGTGGGCCGCGCGGGCCGCCGAGGCCCGGTCGGGCGCTCTGCCGGTCTGCTTCACGCCATCGGGCACCGCGGTACTGCTGGCGCCGCTCCAGCTCGCCATGCAGGGCAAGTCGGTGCTCCAGGGTGTTTCGCCCATGGGCGACAAGAAAGGAAAGGTCGTCTTTGATTCGGGGTTCACCCTGGTGGACGACCCCCTGCTCGATGGCCGGAGCGGCTCGCGGCCTTTCGATGATGAAGCGATCCCCTCGCGGCGGCTGCCCCTGATCGAACGGGGCCGGGTGAACGGCTTCGTGTACGACCTGGAAACCGCCGGTCGTGCCAAGGTGCCGGCGACTGGTCACGCGCGCCGCAGCACCTTCGGCAAACCACAGGCGGCCTATTCCAACCTCTCCATCGCGCCGGGCGCGCTCACCTTTCCGGAATTGCTGGCCCAGATTCGCGACGGTCTGCTGGTCGACGAGTTGCTCGGCGTGGGGCAGGGAAACGTGATCGGGGGAGCCTTCTCCCATCCGGTGGCGCTCGCTTACCGGGTCATCAACGGCGAAGTGGCGGGGCGGGTGAAGGATGTCGCCGTCGCGGGGACGGTGTACGAGCTGCTCAAGCGGATCGCGGGTATTGGAAAGGAAGTGCGGTGGATGGGGAGTGTCGGGGTGCCGGCGATGGTGCTGGAGGGAGTGGCCGTAACGGGGAAGTGAGGCCTAGTCTTCCGACCCCGAGTTGACGTCCCCGTGTTTTCCGATGACCAGAGGACCCCCTTCTTTCTTCATATCGCGCAGGGATTGCTGGAAACCCGCCACCACGCTCCGAAGCGGCAGCGAGTCGGACAGGTCATGCGATTCTCCCGGGTCCCCAACCCGGTCGAACAGCTCGGTTTTTCCCGAGGCATGGGCGATGAAATGCCAGTTCCCCTCAACCAGCGATTCCGCTTCGCCCGTCTCCACGGTTCGGAACCCCTTGGGCCGATTGCGATTTCGTATTTCCGACAGGACCGGTCCCGGCCGCCCCGGAACCGGTTGCAGCAGGGAGGCACCCGGAAAGATGCCCCGGGCCAGTCCCGCCCGATCTGCGATGGTGGCCGGAATGTCAGTCGCACTGACCGGCTGCCCAACCACGATGCCAGGCCGCACCGGCCCGACATCACGGATGATCAGCGGAACGTGAATCTCCTGCTCATACAGGCTCTGGCCATGGCTCATGATCCCGTGCTCGCCGAAGTGCTCGCCATGATCTGCCACCACGATGAGCAGCGTGTGCTCCAGCAGGTGACGGGTCCGCAGGCTATCGATGAACCCGCCGATTGCGCGGTCCATGGCGAAAAGGGATTCGTCGTAGAGAGCAATTTTCTCCGCTATGACGGCGGGAGGCGGGACCGATTGATCTTCATTAAAGGCCCCGATCTCCAGGCTCTTGAACCGGCGCCGGTCCCGGACGCTGCCAAAGTGTCCTTCAAACCCTTTCGCCGGATGGTAGGGTTGATGGACATCGTTGTAATTGGCGAAAGCAAAGAATGGGCGTCCCTTCACCCGGTCAATCCAGCGTAGCATCTCGCCGTTGATCTGCGCGGCCCGGCGCCGGCCGGGTATGTCGTTGTCGCTGGAAAGCCATTCAATCACGGGGAAGAGAATCAACCGGCCGAAAACGGTCCGATTGGCGTCGTCCGCGAGGTTCCTGAAGTAGTCCTCGTAGTGGATGAAACCCCGGTTGAGCCCGGTGCTCCGTCCGGTCCAGAAGAGGTTCGACACAAACCCCCCGGTGGCGTACCCCGCCTTCTGCAGCTCCTCGGCCAGGGTAGGATAGCGCCGGTCCAGGTTCCAGAGCGTGCGGCTCCCCGCGCCGTGTTCCCGCAGCGATCGCCCGGTCATCATGGAGGCATGCGAGGGAAGCGTCCACGGCGCGGCCGAGTAAGCCTGCTCGAAGCGCACGCTTTCGAGCGCGAGGCTATCGAGGTACGGTGTGGTGAGCCGGGCATAGCCGTACGAGGAGAGGTGGTCGGCCCGTTCGGTATCCATGACCAGGAGGATGACGTTGGGCTGGTTCGGGTTCGTCGCAGGAAGCTTCCGGAGAATCCACGCCTCCCGGGCGTAGATCGCTCCCACCAGGCCGATTCCAGCCAGCGAGACGAGGCCGGCGAGGCCGGGGAGGGTCCGCTGGACCAGTCGGCGAAACGATTCCTGGTGGCGTTTCAGGTAGCGGAAGAAAACCACGGCGGCGGCAACCCCGAGAATCTGCGACGTGGTCAAGGAGAAGATCTGTCCGTCGAGCATGGCGAGGCAGAATCCCGAAAGCCCGACCAGGGCCGAGAGCCAGAACCGCTCCCAGTTGAGCCGGGGCCACCACCGCGCGGCGAGTGCGATCGGGAGAGTCGCAACGAGGAAGAGCAGGGCATAGAATACCGGCGCCACAAACAGAATCGGCGCCGAATTGCCGTTGTGCCAGGTCAGGACGCCGGGCACCATTGAGAGCCCGAAAGCTAGGGCACCCTCGGCGACGCCATAGACCAGGCCGCACCAGAGAGCCATTCGGAGGAGGCTCGGGTCTCGATGAGGTTGTGCCGTCACGTGGTTCCGCTGAAGGGTTCGGAACGAGTCCGAACGGCAAAGTCGCCCTCGGTCGGGCGCGGGGCAGTGATCCTGCTCACGAAGAATCGGCGGTTCGTCACCGGAACCAACCGGGCTCGAAGGTCTTCGCGAGCCAGATAGTCACCAGGACCAGCAGC
>Ga0070699_100002655_pt1 | contig 15973 bp, 10 predicted proteins | sample KBSK1503metaG_FD_65473 | JGI IMG/M metagenome (GOLD analysis project Ga0070699, IMG submission 65473) | Corn, switchgrass and miscanthus rhizosphere microbial communities from Kellogg Biological Station, Michigan, USA - KBS K1-50-3 metaG | ecosystem: Host-associated > Plants > Roots >...
GTGAGGAGGTTCGTTGGCTACGTCTGCTTCATAGAAAAAGAATTTATAGCCATTCACGCGTAGGACGACAGGCATGGGAACTCCAATGGATGAAGGATGAAAATATTATAGCACTTCCCTCACAGCGCAATCTTGAACTGGTCAATAGATGTAGGGGTAACTGATGAAAACGATCTTTTCGATGCGGTCATGACCTCACCCTGATTGAGATGATTGATCGGCGTGTTGGGTTGTCCCTCTCCCGCGGGGAGAGGGTATGGGGACGAATCCATTTCTGTGGTGATGCCAAGTATGGTTGCATAGTTAGTGATCTTCTACTCACCAACAAGTTCTTTGAAGCGTGGGTCGTTGCGAATATTTTCAAGATCTGGGTCCTGTCGTGTCCACTCTTTAGTTGATTGATTTTTCTCCAAACCGATTTTGAGTAATGCAAGAGCGTTCTCGTGATTTCCGCAAATTGCCTCAAAACAAGCTTGGTTGTACTCGATTTCTTTTCCAACGACGGCTCGTGTTATTTCCTCTTGCTTTTTTGCATCATCATATCCGCCTAGGCTTTTCAAAACTCCAATAAGTAACATTCTCGCGAAAGTCATGTCAGGATTAAGGTTGATGGGGTGTTGAAATCCCTCATCGCGTTCTCTAAATCTCCGTTTGTATAATAAACAATGGCTCTGTTGTTATAGGCCTCCGCGAAATCGGGTTTGATGTTAATTGTCTCGGAATAAAATTCAATTGCGTCTGCATAGTGCCTCGTTCTCGAAGCTGAATTTCCCCACTCGAACCATCTTTGCGCCACCAAATCCTTCTCGTCCACTTGAATTGTATTGTTTGCCGCAATCTGCTGTACTTGTACAGCCTCTTTGGCCGTTTTGGAAACCGGATGTAAGACCGCATCGAGCGGTATATTCAAAAACTTTTCCCGCAACCGAACCATAGCTTCATCAAAATATTCGACCGGCACACGTAATGCATTATAGTTCTTAAGAACAACCAACTTACCCGTAAGGTACTTTTTGATTGATGGATTGTTGTAATCGAATCCATCCATCATCAACGGAACAATATTACGTTTATATTCAATACCAGTTTCAATTTCCCGTCGGAGCCAATCACCAGGTTCATCACAGCGTTCCAAGGCTGATGGTGTGAGTATGATAATTAAATGCGCGCGTGCCTTGATGTTTTCAAGAATGACTTGTTCGAAATCTCCACTGGCAATGCTATTAAAATCAAAAAACACATCATAGCCATTTAAAGTTAGATTCTGGTAGATTGCAAGAGCCCACGGTGCATTCGTACGCCTGTAGCTGATAAAAATGGATTTTTGGATGTGCCCCGACACGGGATGTCTCCTTGCGAGGGGATTATACCGCTGGCCTTACCCCGATTGAGTCGATTCTTCGGCGTGTCGGTTTGTCCATCTCCCGCGGGGAGAGGGTATGGAGTTGAATCCTTTTCTGTGGTGATGAAAAGTTGGGTTGCATGGTTGTGGGAAGTATTGTTGCCTTTTCCCCTAGCCTTACTTGATTCCGAACAATACTTTCAGCTTTCCTTCCACTTCTTTTTGCTTCGATGTCGGTAATTGTCCTAATTCACGGACGATGATGTTTGTGGCAACTGTCATCATTCGGTGCAATTGCAAAGCGGAAGAGACTCGCGGTCCTGTTGAATGGAACTCCTTATCTGTTTCTGTAAATACAAGATCGGTTGAAAGTGGCTTTTCAGGTACACGGCTGGTAATGAACGCCAATACAACATGTTTGTGTTCACCAATGAGTTCGGTGAGACAAACCGCAGGTCGCACCTTTGTGTTGGAAAGGTCGTCGAACGGAAAAGGGACAAGCACGACCTTATGCTTCATAGAACGGTTTTCCGTCCTTTATGGTGTAAATGTCTTCTTCGGGGTCGAGCAGATATTCAAAGGCAGGGTTGCTCAGCGATGCTTTCAGCCATTCAATTTCACTTAGCTCGTCAGTAATTTCTGTAAGCGGCGAAAGGACAATGACGCGCACGCGCTTCGGTCCTGCGATAGGAAGCACGCCATCCAGTTGAAGTTGATGATTTTCATCAACTGTCCCTGTCATTTCTATGGCTGTCATCGGAACTTCCATTTTGTACACTGCCTTTCTGTTATTGTATGATTAAATTTGTTTTGGCTTTCGTTGTTATTATACCCCCACGTCAACGGTCGAAAACGGACTTTTCGATGCGCGGGGTCATGACCTCACCCTGGTTGTGATGATTGATCGGCGTGTCGGTTTGTCCCTCTCCTGGCCCCCTCGTTTCACTTCGGGGGTGCTTCGCAAGGAGAGGGTATGGGGACAAATTCTTTTCTGTGGTGATGAGAAGTTGGGTTGCAGGGTTGATAATCTTCTATTCACCAACAAGTTCTTTGAAGCGCGGATCATCGCGGATATTTTCAAAATCAGAATCCTGCTGAGCCCATTCTTTAGTTGCTTGCTTCTTTTTCAACCCGATTTTAAGGAGCTTTAAAGCCTTATCAATATTTCCGCAAATGGCCTCAAAACAAGCTTGATTGTATTCGATTTCTTTTTGAAGTAATTCGCGTGCCAACTTCTCTTGTTTTTTGGCTTCATTTTCTCGACCTAAATTTCGTAACACGGCAATAGATGAGGCAATTGCCCAACCATAATCTGGTTTTAGATGGATAGCTTTTTCATAATCCACAAGTGCTCCGTTTAAGTCCCCTTTAGCTTGCCGCACAATGCCGCGGTTGTAATGCGCTTCAGCAAAATCAGGGCGGAGGCGAATGGCCTTGTTGCAATCTCTGAGTGCCCGATCAAAATTGCCATTATTTCTATAAATTATTCCTCGGTTATTGTATGGGTAGTGATAATTTGGATTATATTTAATCGACATATTGTAGTCGGCTAACGCTTTCTTTTGTTGGCCCTGTCTTTCATAAACCCGCCCTCTATTATTGTATGCAATGTAGTAAGTAGGGTCCAGTTTAATCGCTTCATTGAGATCAGCTAAAGCCTGTTCTAGATCTCCTCCGCTTTCGATTATTGCATATGCTCGATTTCCATACGCGACAGTATAGCTTGGAGTGATCTTGATTGCTTCCGTGTAACAACGAATTGCTTCCTCGTAATTTCCGCCCATATCGTGATTGTAGCCCTTTTCAAACCATTCTTGCGCAGTCAGTTCCTCTTGTCCGACTTCTTTGGCTTCGCTGGCAGCATTTTGATGCTCTTCAGTGACTTGCATAGCTGCTTCTGGCATTGGACGGGTAATAGCCTCCAGTGCAACATTTAAAAATTGTTCACGAAGCCTGCCCATTGCCTCGAAGAAATATTCTGAGGGTATGCGGAGGGCATTGTATTTCTTGAGGTTCTCGAGTTTACCGGTTAGGGCTTTTACCGTAGAAGGACTGCCAAAGTCAAAGCTTTCCAGCATGAGTGGAACAATATTTCGCTTCTCATCCATGGCTGTTTCTATTTCGCGACGCAACCAATCACCAGGCTCACTACATCGTTCTAAAGCAGACGGAGTCAATACCACGACGAAGTGAGCGCGACCTTTGATGTTCTCAAGTATGATTTTTTCAAAATCGCCGCTGGTGATACTCAGATAATCAAAAAATACATCATAACCCTGACTCGTCAGATGCTGGTAGATTGCCAATGCCCATGGCATATTCGTGCGGCGGTAACTGATGAAAACGGTCTTTTCGATACGCCCCGTCATGGGAGGTCTCCTTGGGAGGATTATGAAGAAATGAGAGGATATACGGACAATTATTAATTATTCACGGTCAAGCTTAGCATTCCATGTTACTTGTATTTGTGTGCCCTGTCCCATCTTTGAAGTGATCTCGATTTTAGCTCCGATTAAGTTTGCTCGCTCATGCATATTCATGAAGCCAAAAAGTTTTTTAGAAAGCAAATCTTCAAAATTGGTATTAATTTCAACATCAAATCCAATCCCATCGTCCACCACTTTAATAGTAATCTTATCTACAGAAAAGTTTGCAAAAATTTGTATAATTCTTGCCTTAGCGTATTTCAAAGAGTTTTCGCAAGCTTCCTGTACAATTCGATACAGGTTTTGCTCCACAGACTCGGGATACCTCCAATCACCATCCGATTGGATTTCTGACACAATATCCACACCATCTCGCTTTCTTTCTGACAGGTTTTCTTTAAGCGCCTCAAGAGCTAACTTCAAACCGAAGTTGAGCATAGGTGGCCTCAGATCGGCGACAATCTCTCGAATCCTCTGAACTAACCTTTCAAAAGATTCTTGAAACTCTAGTGAAAAAGAAGGTGTAGATTCTTTGACCATCATTGCAGCCATCTCATTGAGAACGCTATCGTGTAGCTCACGTGCAAGATTAAGTCGTTCCCGTTCATATCGAATGACATTTGATTCGTAGACTAAGTTGAGACGTATAGTTGCATCAAGTGCAGTAAGTTGCTTGGTTTCAATTATTGGGGCTTCATTGACTACCGTTTCTTGTGCTTTCACAAATTTTTGGGTCTCGTTGCTTAGAGGTTGCAGAGGTATATCGCTTAATGCCACATTCAAAAATCTTTGACGCAATTTTGTCATACCTTCAAAAAAATATTCCGCATAGATTCGCAAGCCATTGTAGTGTTTGATGGATGCAAGCTTGCCAGTTAGAGCCTGAATAGTTGATGAACCTCCAAACTCAAATCCTTCCAACATAAGAGGAATAATATTACGCCCTTCATCTTAGAGCTGTTTCAATTTCATGTCTGAGCCAATCGCCAGGTTCGGTACATCTTTCTAGTGTTGACGGCGTGAGAATTAACAGGAAGTGTGCGCGTGCTTTTATGTTTTCCAGAAAGACTTTCTCAAAATTTCCACTATCGATACTTTGGTAATCGAAGAAAACGTCATAGCCTTGATGCGTTAAGTCTTGATAGATTGCTAACGCCCAGGGCAAATTTGTGCGGCGGTAACTAATGAAAACGGACTTTTCGATACGTGCGGTCATGACCTCACCCTGATTGTGATGATTGATCGGCGTGTCGGTTTGTCCCTCTCCTGAAGGAGAGGGTATGGGGATGATTTCTGTTCTGTGTGCCCTGCCATGGATATTCCTTGTGGGGATTATACCGCTGACCTCACCCCGATTGAGTCGATTTTTCGGCGGGACGGTTTCTTTTCCGTGACGAAGAAAATTTGGGGGAGGGATCAGTTCTTTCGTTTTACGAATTATTTACCACAAGTACGGTCAGTATCATTAATTCCATACTTTATGCGTTCTTCGTCGGTAAAGTCTCGGTTGAGTCGTTGGAGAAGAGCGCATACCAGTTTGATTGTATCCTTGTAGTCAGTATCCCAAATTCGTATGGTCTTGTCGCCTCCACCGGTCACGATGAATTTTCCATTGGGTGAAAAGGCCATGGAAGTAATCTCTCCGTCGTGACGGGCAATGATTCGTATTTTCTCCCAGGTTTTCGCATCCCAAAGTGTGGCTGTCCCGTCCGTGCTTGCAGATAGCAAATAGTTGCCATCTGGTGAAAACACTAAATCTTTTACCGGTGCGGAAAGCGGTTCAAGTCTTCTAGCCTGTGCACAGTCTGTTGGGTTGGTCTGCCAATCCCAGATCAGGATACTATTCCCCTCTGCATATACGATGTGTTTCCCATCGTTCAAAAAACTTACAATGGCACCATTTTCAACATAACATTCAGCTACTGGTTGTGTTTCATCACCGATCTGGTAAATAGGAATATGGGCACCTGTAGCGATGGCGGCGAATTGGGCATCAAGCGTGAACGCTACATCATTGTGCCAACACCACGCGTAATATTCTCTAACAACCTTCCAGGTTGTGTTGACATTTTGCCATAGATATGAATAACAGTTTGGATCACCCCGGCCTGATAGTAGATATTCGCTTTCCCTTCCATCTGCCTGGGGAGAAAATGCAAGTGATGTAACTAACTCCACAGGGTCTAATAAGCCGGTTTGTTTGTATTCCGACCCAACTTTTTCCCACAATACAATTTTCAGATCACTCCCTCCCGACTGCAATGTTGTTCCACTTCCAACTGCAATCCAATGACCCTGTGCTGAAAAAACTGCCATAGGGCTAGATAATGAAGTGGATAGAATACTCTCTGATTCAAGAGTTTCCGAGTTCCATAAGCGAACGCTATTATCAGTACTGGATGAAAGGATAAATTTTCCATCCGGTGAGTAGGAGACACTATTGATTCTGTTTGAGTGTCCATAGATGGTTCGTGTATCATGGATTGGATCTGCATTCCATAATCTGGCAGTTTTATCGTAACTCCCTGTGACGATTTGTTTTCCATCTGGCGAGAAAGCAGTAGAAGAAACGAAGTCTGCATGGTTAGTAAAAGTGCGCAGGAGCCTTGCGGAATTCATATCCCATAGGCGGGCTGTATTATCCCAACTACCTGTCAGAATATATCCTTCAATGGGGGAAAAATTCACCGAGAATATTGAGTTGGTATGGCCAATAAATTGATTTAGACGAACGCCTTCCGTAGTGTATAGTTCAGCGGTGTTATTATCCGAACCCAGTAATACTAATTTGCCATCGGCGGATATTGCGCCATCCCGAATCGGCGCGGACAAATTGAAAGTTTGTAGGCGGGTGGCGGTGAAAGTCTCCCAATTTATTTCCCATAAAATCGCCGTGCAGTCGAATGAAGTTGAGAGAACCTGATTTCCATCCGGCGAGAATTCAACATCGGTAATATAACGAGTGTGAAGTTGAGCAAATGGAATCTTCATCTCGCCCGTCTGTCGTTCAAATAAATATATATTGCCTGAATCAGCATGGGGATACCCAGAGCTGATCAAAATGTACTTCGCATTGGGTGAAAATTTGGCAGACCAGAGAGGGGGTTTCCAGGTGGGAAGCTTCTCTTGAACATTAAAATCAACTTCCTTTGCATATGTAACTGGATTCCAAACTATGATATGTCCACCTGAATCAGCAGCCAGAAGGAAATTGCCATCGGCGGAAAATGCAACTGCGTGAATGCCCTCCTCATATTGATTACCATCGTCGTATCTTGCTTCCACATCGAAGTGTTTTAATTCCAGGCCTGTATTTACATCATATAACCCTACAGTTCCATCAACGTAGCCGATTGAAATTCTGTCACCTGTTGGGGAGTATCCTACGGCACTGACTTTGGCATTATGTTGATCAAAGATCTTTTCCGTGTACAGGTGATTCAAACTCTCAACAAGTGCTGCAACTGCTGATGGAACTTGCTCATCTTGTAATTGCAATGCACGTAAGCTCAGCAAAGCAGCAGTTTCTGCATTTCCATTGGGGTTTGCCAGCATGGCATTGGCTTCTGCCGCCCATTGACGGGCAAGGGCAATTTGCGCCTGTCGCTTTGCTTCTTGTTCATTGGCAACTGCGGTGGCTGCATTGTTGTCTGCTAAGATCTGTTTGTTTCTTGCATCGACCTGGGCTGTCTGTGCAACCACGAGATTCGCTTGAGCAGTCGCCGCGTTGTTGGTCGCCTGCCCCGCCTGATAGAAACCGAACACTGCCAAGACCGCCAGGGCAATGATGCCTGCCACAGAAATCCCTGTAGCAATCCTTCTTTGTCGATCCACAGCTTTTCGGCTCCCAAAGACATATTCACGCTGTAGATCGGTCGGATGCGGTTCTTTAGAAGAGTTGGTGGCAAGTTGTAGCTCGGCTTCCTGCAAATCCTTGCCGCGCAGGAGAAAACTATGTTCCTTTTTGTTTCTTTCCCATTCCAATGCCTTGACTTGTAAACGGCGATGCGTTGCTGCCCATTCGTAGTCCGTTTGGATGGCGGTCATTAATTTCTTCACCGCGGCATCGAAGTCATCGCTCTCGCGGAAGAAGATGTAGTTCAAGTGTCCGAGGTGTTTGGAGGTGTCTTCCCAGGCAATATCACGCACCACGATGGGAATGATGCGCTTGCCGTTTTTGACCGCGACATCTATTTCCTGTATACAGATTTTTGACTTGGCTGAATCCGGGCTGATGAGGAAGATAAAGACATCTGATTCCTCGATGCCCTTTTCTATTTCCTTCCACCAGTCCACGGTGGGTGGGATGCCTTCCCAGTCGATCCAGAAGTCCAGGTCGCTTTTTTGCAGTTCCCCCGTCAGCTTTTTTGCAAACTCAGTATCCTTGCGTGAATACGAGACGAAAACCTTTGCCATGTCGAACTCCTTGGCTAAACGGTTGAAGAATATTCGTCTGCACGCACGGATATTCAGTTGTAAATGTATTGTACTCTTGAAACTTGTGATTTATCTGAAAAGGTTTCTGCTTGAGTTAGTGGCAACTGATGAAAACGGACTTTTCGATATGCGGGGTTAGGACCTCACCCTGATTGTGATGATTGATCGGCGTGTCGGTTTATCCCTCTCCTAAAGGAGAGGGTATCGAGTTGACTTCTGTTCGTTGAGTGCGAGACACAAAGCTTCTCTCCTTTAGGAGAGACGGGAGAGAGGTCTTGTGACGAATCCTTTTCGATGTACGCTGTCATGGGTATTTCCATTCGAAAATTATACCGCTCACCTCATCCTGACATGGAGATGGTTATAAAGCAACCTCAAGGCACATTCCGTGCACAGCGAATACCAACCAAATAGAAAGGGTCGGGGTTTGCAGGATCGTCCCAGGCCCGGGCTGTGGAACGTGTCATGCGGTCATCGTCGTAAAGGGAACCACCCCGCAGCACTTTGTAACCTGTGTTGTCAGGCCCCGGAGGATTTGATGAGGGTGAGGTCTGATAATAAGTTTCGGCATACCAATCGCTGGTCCACTCCCAAACATTGCCCGCCATATCGTAAAGTCCATAGGGACTTTTTCCGGCTTCATAACCGCCTACCGCGTGGGTGCCCTCAAAACAACTGGGTTGATAATTGGCTTTGTTACAATCGATCTCTTCACCCCATGGATACGTGCGCCCATCTGTGTCGCGGGCTGCCTTTTCCCATTCGGCTTCCGTTGGCAAACGTCCGCCAACCCACTCACAGTATGCCACTGCATCTTGCCATGTGATGTTCGATACAGGATGCAGTTCCTTCTCGGTTCCTACATCCGGTACTCCGCCGCAGCTTCCGGCCCTAACACACTGCTTGTACTGGAGGTTGGTCACTTCATACTTTCCGATTTGAAATTCATCTAAATAGACTGTATGCATAAGCGCTTCATCGGGATTATCACTATTGTTACTTCCCATTGGAAAATCGCCCTGAGGTACAGTTACCCAATACCCTTCCATGTCCACAGGTGGGTAAATAAAGCGGTTGAATTTTCCATTCATTGCCAAACCAATTGTGGTTAGTAATACAACTCCAATGATAGAAACGATGACCCTGCTTCGCCGTGATAAACGATGTTGCCGATCCTCCGCTCTACGGCTTGCGGAAGCATATTCGAACTGTAAGTCTGTGGGATATGGCTCTTTGGATGAATTTGTAGCAAGTTGGAATTCAGCTTCCTGTAGATCTTTGCCCCTCAGGAGCAAACTGTTTTCTTTATTATTTCTTTCCCATTCCAACGCCCTGACTTGTAACCGGCGATGAGTTGCCACCCATTGGTAGTCCGTTTGAATGGCGGTTAATAGCTTTGCAGTTGCCGTATCAAAGTCATCGTTTCGTGAGAAGAAGATGTAATTGAGATGCTTAAGCTGAGGTGGGGCAGCCTGGGACTCAATCTCGCGCACCACGATGGGGATGATCCGCTTGCCATTTTTGACGGCGGTATTGATCTCATCTTTGCAAATTTTGGATTTGACTGAATCTGGGCTGATAAGAAAGAGGAAGTTATCCGCTTCTTCAATGCCTTTTTCAATTTCCTTCCACCAATCCACTGTGGGTGGAATCCCTTCCCAATCGATCCAGAAATCAAGTTCACTCTTTTGCAATTCTCCTGTGAGTCGTTTTGCAAATTCAATGTCTTTGCGAGAGTAGGAGATAAATACTTTTGCCATGCACTTGCTTATGCTAAGCGAAAACGGCCTTTTCGATGCGCGCGGTTAGGACCTCACCCTGAGGTGACGATTGATCGGCGGGCGGTTTGTCCCCCTCCCAAGGGAGAGGGTATTGAGTTGAGTTCTGTTCGCTGTGTGCAAGGGATTAAGCCTCTCCCCGCCTGCCCCCGAATGGGGGTTAGGGGAGACGGGAGAGGGGTTTTGTGACGATGATCTCTTTTCGGTATACCCTGTCATAGGTATTTCCTTGCGGAGGATTATACCCCTCCGTCCTGCAGTCAATCTCACGCTGCCTCTTCGCAGAGTGCTCTCCAGTTCCCGCGTGCGAAATTTGGGCAGGTTATGGACCAGGTGTGGTCTCCAAGTTAACCGAAGGATGCTTAGGGAGATTATCGCAGGTCTTTCGATAATCTTCACCCGGGAAAAAGCGTTCCCATTCATTGATGATAAAATTTCGTCCGGCTACCTGACATGCTTTTTCTTTGAGCGTCTCAATCGATGTGGGAAAATAGTAGAACACGTTCTTGTTGTCGATGACATAGATCCAATTGCTATCCGGACTGAAGGCAAGATACTTGATGGCTGTTTCAGAATCGTATTTCAACGGAAGAATGACAGGCTTCGTGAGCGGATCAGCCTGCATCTTTTTCATATCCCACAATCGTAGCAATTTTTCGCGCTGTTCACTGCAGCCTGTACCGGTACCACCTGAAAAGGTCATCACATAGCGTTCATTGGGGCTGACCTGGCTGGCTGTGATACTGGATTCGTGCCCGCGTAGAACGATCGATTGATATCCCGCGCCATTCCGTAACAGGGTATCGACGCGATAATCGATGTGGTACCCTGGCTCACCGCCAGCACCACCGCCGCCAGCACCTAATTCCAAATAGGCGTACCCATCGAACGTGGAGAGATTGGCAAGCCATGGGTGCTTGCTCCACGTGGAGCTCAGCACAGCCGTATAGGCAGGTCTTTCGCCAAAATTACAGCTTTCCTGTTTTTGTAGTACAACAATATTTCCTGCGTTGCCGAGGCTGGGGTCAAATTCTGGATTGCGGCCAGCAAAAACTTTGGTTGGCTGGTTCTTCTGGCCCTGATCCCAGGGCTGCATGTCCCAGATTTCGTAGTTAAGAGGCTGATCATAATCGTCGACTTCCTTCCAGCCAAGCATCAAGTAGCGCGAATCAGGACTGAAACTGGCCCGGGCCGTGGTCAAGAGGAAGGGTTGGCATGGATAGCCTTCGATGACACAGTTGACGTCCCATAGCTTGCTATCCTGTCCAAGCGTGGAGTCAGAGCCAGGTATGTTAGAACCATTGCCCGATACGGTCAACAACCAGCGTCCGTTGCGGCTGATAATAGGGAATCCAGGGGAATCCAGGGTCCCGATTTTTTCAACGGAGCCGCTTGGACTTTCAGGGAGCGACCAAATTTCCGGGCTTGGAAACGTAGTTGTCCCGTCGGCTTCATTGTAGATGCTTGGAGGTATCAAAATGATGTGATTTTGGTCAGTCGTAAAGACCGCATCCATATAGGGCGGCAGAGGATAGCTCGATTGATCCTCCAACTTAAGAACGAATGGACCTGTCTGGCCGTTAAACATGCCTGTGTCACTTCCTCCAATAATGACCCATTGGCTGTTTGGGCTGAACTGAACAGAGCTATAGATTTTCCCGGGCAGGCCGATTAGATCAGACTGCAAAGATGATTTTGACAAATCCCGAGTCATGTCCACCAATGACATACGGACCTGAAATTGATCCCTTTCAGGAACGCCCTGCAGATGGACGAACCAATGACTATCTGGGCTGAAGACCCCTGCCTCCATGTCGCCATTTTGTGTTTCGAGCTTGTACGCAGTCGTAGGTTTGCCGGCTTCCAGTCGCCAAAGAGTCTTTCCCAGCGCAAGCCATTGGTTATCATTGCTCAAGGCGATATAAGCGTGATCAGACAATCGGTCCAGTTGAAGGCTGGAGGCCCACGGTCTTTTGTAATTCCACAAACGAAGCGTGCCATCTTCAGCTCCAGCAACAAGCCAGTTGCCATCTGCGCCGGTGGTCGAAGCCGTAACTTCGCCCTCCACACCAAGCGTCAGAGGATAAAAATTCAGCAGATGGGTGATATCTGTTTGTGAGGGGTTGGCGTCTGGGTTAGGTTCCCTGACCAATGTGCGTGTTTCATCCAGCGCTTCGAGATCGATGCGTTCCCGACCTGCAACAAGATATTTCCCATTTTCGGCGAAAACCAGATTGAACAACTCTCCATTGTCTCCGTTGTAGCCGAAGTCAAGAGATGAATCAAACGTTATATCGGGTTCCATGTCATCATCACGCAAGTCAAAGAATTCAGCAGCAGGAAGATCGATCAGCCAGTGTTCATTGATGAATTTTGGGACATGGTAATAGTTTGCTTGACTGCTGATTTGCACGACCGGAGCTTTGCCCGTGGTTAACTTGATTATCCCCAATTTGGATTGCTCATTTCCATACTCATTAGGCATCATATCGGCTGTCAGGAGCATGGTGCCGCCCTGGACATTGAATTGCCCGGGCACGCCCCGTTCATCCAGTTCGAACTTGAAAGGCGGCAGGTCCAATTGGTTGAGCGGGAAAATGGACAGTGTCGTGGAAACCCACGGTTCGGTTTCCTGGGTATTTCCGAACATATCCACAGGAGTTACCAGAATGTCTGGATGACGAAGTGCTTCGAAAACGATGATCCAACGATTGTGTGGATCGATCACAACATCGCTGACATCATTGGGCATGGGTATCCGAATCGGATTGGAAAATGACTTCGTTTCCCAAAGCACCAGATCTTTGTTCGGGTCTTTGATCACCATGTATTTGAAATCAGGGCTGGAGGTTGCGTATTCACCTGCAAAACGTTTGATTTCTTTTTTCTGAAGCGTAGCCAGGTCTACTTCCCATAAAATGGCCTGCTGCGCTTGTTGCTCCACCACAAGCCGATCATTCTTTGTATCAGGGAAGATTACATTTCCCTGGAATTTGACCGCTGAGCGATCCATTGCACTTCCTGCGATGGGCCACAGGCGGGTTCTCTCCGCCGTTTGGATCCTAACCCAGTTCTTTTGCGGGCTGGAACCGGAATATTGTCCGGTGAGTCTTCCCACTTCCTGCTTTTCGAGCGATTCCGGGTCCACTCGCCAAAGGATAACCTGCTCGGCTTGTTGCTCCAGGATCAGGGTGTCATCGTTAGGGTCAATGAAGGTGAGCTGCCCCTGAACACTGACCGGCGTACGGTCTTCGTCGGCGTCTGCAATCCGCCACAGACTATATCCATCTGTTGCGTTGGTCACCAGCCAGGAACTATGTGGGCTGATCGTTGCATTGACAGCTCTCTCATCGGTAGAGTCGGCTGGTACGCTAATGCGGAAAGGCTCATAAGCAGGGTCATGAAGCAACTTTTTCATATTCCATATTCGCACATCCGTTTCCGGGAATGTTGACGCTGCTACCAGCCAATCCCCTGTTTTTGTATCGCTGACAAACTGGGTAAAGGTCACGATGCTTTTGAAACCATCCAGGCTGATGCCGGGCGCGCTCTCAACCGCAAAACGCAAAGCTTCTTCGGCCTCGGGTAGGGCTGGTTCGCCGGCAGACTCAGTGGTACGCACCGCCTCCAACGCCAACAGTAACGATCGTTGCGGAAATTTTTCGAGGGCGCTTTTCGACTCTAACGCCAACCTGCCTGCCGTTGCGCGGCGGGTTTCTGCTTCCGCCGCGGCTTGTGCTTTGGTGGCACGGCTTGCCTGCACAAACCCAAACACGGCCAGCGCCGCCAATATAATCGCACCTACAATGGATATACCTGTTGTGATTCTTTTTTGTCTGTCCGTAGCCTTTCGGCTTTCAAAGACATACTCGCGCTGCAGGTCGGTGGGATGTGGGTCTTTGGAAGTATTGGTTGCAAGATCCTGTTCAGCGTCTTGCAAGTCCGCGCCACGCAAGAGATAGCCCATTTCTTTGCCATTTCGTTCCCAATCTAAGGCCTTGACCTGCAAACGGCGATGAGTTGCCGCCCATTCGTAGTCCGCTTGGATGGCGGTCATGAGTTTCTTCACTGCTGTATCAAAGTCATCATCTCGGCTGAAGAAGATGTAGTTGAGGTGTCCCAGCTGAGAGGGTGTATCCTGCCACTCGATCTCACGCACCACAATGGGGATGATTCGTTTGCCGTTCTTAACGGCGGTATCAATTTCCTGTCTGCAAATTTTCGATTTGGCTGAATCTGGGCTGATCAGGAAGAGAAAGACATCCGCCTCTTCGATACCTTTTTCAATTTCTCTCCACCAATCTACTGTAGGAGGGATACCTTCCCAGTCAATCCAGAAATCCAGCTCGCTCTTTTGTAGTTCGGCGGTGAGGCGTTTTGCGAATTCAAGGTCTTTGCGTGAATACGATACGAAGACTTTTGCCATATCGATCTCCTGGCCCTTTACACTGAATGGATGTGATTCAATCGAACGATTTTCTCCATAGCGTAGAATGCGTTACTAATGAAGACGGTCTTTTAGATACGCGCGGTCATGACCTCACCCTGATTGTGATGATTAATCGGCGTGTCGGTTTGTCCCTTCGCGAAGCACCCCTGTGGGGCTCCTGAAGGAGAGGGTATAGGGACTACTTCTTTTCTGAATCAAGGAATATTCCAGCCACAACTGACAGAACGGAAGGAGTTATTGAGTCCATCCACGAGCTACTCAGCCACGCCTGGAGATTGGATGAAACCGTTTATTTTCTCACTAGCTTTACGATATCTTGTCCTTCGATCGGAACGCCATTCACAGTTTGTCCCCTCAGAATGCCGACAGCGTCGCCGATCTGGAAGTTAGTCAATCCTGTTTTGAAGTAACAGACCAGATCCAATAATCCATCACCGTTGACATCCTGTCCCGCCTTTGTATTGCAGGAAGAGAGACTAAGCTCATCTCCGGTCCTGCCAAAAGTGAGTGAAGTCCAGTCTACATCTGAGGGTGCATCAAATCCCAGGGCAGAGAGGATCGCTACAGGGATTGTGCCCAAACTATTGCCGTTGATGAGATTGGTCTGACTGCCGGGCTTGATGTCGATTCTAACTTCTTCGCCCTCGCCTGTTGCTTCCAACTCAAATGCGCCGATGTCACACCGGGTGCCTTGGGGGCGGCTGATACCGCGCTGGTCGGTGGACAAGCAAGTAGCTGGATTGCCTGCATCAATCGCCGGACTGCCAATTCTTAAAGCAAGTGTATAGGTAGCCCCACCATTATCTTGGAGAGAATTAAGCTGAGGATAGATCGGGTTGGCGCTAGTACCAACCAAATCACCAGTGATTGGGGCGAATGTACAGCCTGAATTATTCCCGATAAGGTTATAGCCGGCACTTCCAATTGTTCCAAAGCAATCTGGGTTTCCAAATGTAGCTATGTTATATGCCAAAATACTATTTTGTAATACGGTTTCACTCCTATTGAAAATCCCGCCGCCTTCCTGACCGGCGGAATTGTTGCTAACCGTGGCATTATTTAATATCAAGTTACCATCAAGTTTATAAATTCCACCTCCGTAACCATTGACCGCCGAATTGTTACTAATAGTGCTGTTATTCAATGTCATGCTACCTTGGGCTTCATAAATCCCGCCACCATTTCCACTGGGTGTAAAGTTGTTACTGATCGTACTATTATTCATAAGGAAACTACCATAATTATCAATGCCACCACCATTGTAGGCAGAATTGTTTCTAACAGTTGTATTATTCAGAATTACATTTCCAAAACCATTGCTAATTCCACCTCCGTAAGTAGCTAAATTGTTATTGACTGTTGTGTTATTCAGAATTAGACCAATGCTGTTATTATCATTCGCAATTCCGCCTCCACTGTAAGTAACTGAATTATTTTGAATTATGCTAGCGCTGACATTAAGATCCCCAGTGTTGTAGATTCCTCCACCATTATAGGCCTGTCCATTTTCTATGATGAAATGATCCAAACTGGCTGTTGA
>Ga0070699_100002657_pt1 | contig 15965 bp, 13 predicted proteins | sample KBSK1503metaG_FD_65473 | JGI IMG/M metagenome (GOLD analysis project Ga0070699, IMG submission 65473) | Corn, switchgrass and miscanthus rhizosphere microbial communities from Kellogg Biological Station, Michigan, USA - KBS K1-50-3 metaG | ecosystem: Host-associated > Plants > Roots >...
CTTCTCGCGATCCGTCTTCTTGACCTTGGCGATTCGCAGCGGAAAGCCGATGTTGGCGGCGACCGTGAGATACGGATAGAGCGCGTAGTTCTGGAAAACCATCGAGACGTCGCGTTCCTTCGGAGGTAGATCGCTGACGTCGCGCTCGCCGATGTAGACGGCGCCCGCATCCACTTCTTCCAGCCCCGCGAGCATCCGGAGCGCTGTCGTCTTGCCCGAGCCGGATGGTCCGACGAGGACCATGAACTCCCCGTCGTGGACGTCCAGGTTCAGGGCGTCCACCGCCGGCACCTCTGTTCCCGGGTAGATCCTTGTTGCCTGGACGTATCTGACCTCAGCCAACGGTCGCCACACCTTCCAGCTGAGAGAACGCGGCCCCGAGCTCCCGCCGCAGGCGGGCCTGCGCCTCGATCCCGGCCTCGAGCGCGTCGAGCCCGAGCAGTGCCGCGCCCACGATTGCAGGGGACGCAGTCGGCCGCACGGTCACGTTCGGCGCGGCCTCGCGCAAGCCGGAATCGATCGCGGCGAGCAGATCGCCGTCGACGTCCTGCAGGACTCCGCCGCCGAGCAGCACCTCCACCGGCTCCTGCGTGAGCTCCAAGCGCGTCAGCGCCACACGGGCCAGCGCCACCACTTCGGACGCAAGGTGCCGGACGATCTCCGCCGCGACCGCGTCGTCCGCTCCCTCCGCCAGGACGAGCGGCGCGAGCTCGATGACGCGCCGCTGGTCGATCCGCCCGGCGTGAATGCCTTCGGCGAGCTCGCTCGGCGTGGTCACGCCGAAGTGCGCGGGAACGGCTCGCTCGAGGCTCGTCCGGGGGCCGCGCCCGTCTTCGCTGCGCGCCGCAGCGGAGACAGCCGCCAGGCCGAGGTCATAGCCGCCGCCCCAGTCTCCGGTGATCGCGCCCAGAGCCGGGAAGCGTGCATGCCTCCCGTCCGGCGCGACACCGACACAATTGATGCCGGCTCCGCACGTGACCGCGACGCCCCACCCCCGTTCCGTCCCGGCACGGAGGACCGCGAACGTGTCGTTGCCGACGTGCACGCTCTGTGCCCAGCCGCGCTCCTCGACGGCGGTTCGCACCGCGTCCTCTTCGGCACCGAAATCGACTCCGGCCATGAGCAGCGTCGCGACCTGCGCAATCCGACCGACGCCGTCGCCGAGCTGTGCTTCCCGCAGCGCCTCTCGCAACAGCCCCTCGACAACGGTCAGGGCACCGTCGACGCCAAGGTGTTGCGGCGAGCTCAGAGGGCCCCGAACGAGCGCGAGCACGGAGCCGTCTGCAGTGACGAGCGCGACGTCCGTCTTCGAGTTGCCGCCGTCGACGCCAAGGACAGCTGTTTTGCTCACCGCTGGATCTCCACGTGGAACTGCGGCAGGTGAGCGGCGCCCGCGTCGAGCAGGCGGTCGACCAGGTCCTCGGAGAGAGGATGCTGGCCGATCAGCGGATGGGTCAGCAGTGCTTTGCGGGCGACAGCCGGATCGCCGCTGATCGCGGCCTCCGCGGCGAGCCGCTCATAGGCGGTGACGTGCTGCATCAGGCCGAGTAGCTCCGGGGCGACCGGGGGCTGCGGCAACGGCTTCGCGCCGCCAGCACCGACTTCGGCCAGCACCTCGATCACGTCGTCGTCGGCCAGGCCCTCGATGGTGCCGTTGTTGCGGATGTCGACGACGTGTGGTTCTCCGCTGTCCGCGGCGAGTGCACCGACGAGCCCGATCGCGGCCTCGCTGTAGAACGCGCCACCCCGCTGCTCGAGGAGCGGCGGTTTCTCGACGAGATTTGGATCGCGGTACAGGTCGAGTAGCTCGCGCTCGATCTCGGCGACTCTCGTCGCGCGCGGCACGCCGTCGAGCTGTTCCGCGACGACGGCGTCATGAGAGTAGAAGTAATGGAGGTAGTAAGAGGGAATGACGCCGAGCTCGTCCAGCAGCCGGCGCGACAGCCCGCTTTGCTGCGCGATCTCGTCGCCGTAGGACGACATCAGCTCGACGATCATGTCCTTGCCGTCGAGGCGAACCTGACGAACCCACGACAGATGATTGAGCCCGACCTGATCGACCTGCACGCGGTCGGGCTCGACGCCGAGCATCCGCGCGAAGCTGCGCTGAAAGCCGATCGCCACGTTGCAGAGGCCCAGCGCCTGGTGTCCGTGATCGAGCAGCGCGCGTGTGACGATCCCGACCGGATTGGTGAAGTCGACGATCCAGGCCCCGTCTGCAGCCCGTTCGCGCACGCGGTCGGCGATGTCGAGCACGACCGGAACAGTGCGCAGCGCCTTTCCGAGCCCGCCTGCCCCTGTGGTCTCCTGCCCGATGCACCCGCACGCCAGCGGCACGGTCTCGTCCGAGAGGCGAGCTTCCTGGCCCCCGACGCGGATCTGGATCAGCACGAAGTCCGCGCCGTCGACGGCCCGGTCGAGATCGTCGGTGATCTCCAGCCGGCCCTCGTAGCCCTGCCGGTCGAGCATCCGCTGGGCGAGCCCACCCACGACCTCACGCCGTTCCGGATCGATGTCTTGCAGCACGAGCTCGCTCACGTCGATGCGGTCTCGTTCGCGCGAAAGGCCCGACACGAGCTCGGGCGTGTAGGTCGACCCCCCGCCGATAACGGCGATCTTCATCCTTTCACCCCTGTCAGCGTCACGCCTTCGACGAAGGCCTTCTGCGCCAGGAAGAAGACGATGATCACGGGCGCCATCACGAGCAACGTCGCCGCCATGGTGAGGTTCCACTGCACCTGGTGCAGCGACCGGAATTCGGAGAGGCCGATCTGCAGCACCCAGCGGCTCGGATTCTCGCGCGTGTAGAGGAGCGGCAGGAAGAAGTCGTTGAAGGTGTACAGAAACGAGAACAGCGCGACCGCCGCGATTGCGGGCTTCGCGAGCCTGAGGACGACCGTGGCCAGAATGCGCAACTCGCCGCAGCCGTCGACACGCGCCGCGTCGAGGTACTCCTCCGGAATCGTCATGAAGAACTGGCGCAACAGGAAGATCGAGAACGCGTCGCCGAACCAGTTGGGGATGATCAGGGGACCGAGCCCCCCGACGAGCCCCAGCTTGGCCCACATGACGTAGAGCGGAACGACGGAGACGACCGGCGGCAGCATCAACGCGATCAGCACGAGCCCGAACGCGACGTTTCGGCCGCGCCACCGGATCCGGGAGAGCGCGTACGCCACCGGGATGCTCGAAACGAGCACGCCGAGCGTGGCGAGACAGGCGTAGATCATCGTGTTCAGAGCCCAGCGGAGGACCGGCGCCTGGTGGAAGACGTCGACGAAGTTCTGCCACCGAAACGGGTTCGGCCAGAGGTGCGAAGAGAGCGCCTGGCCGTTCGTCATCAGTGCCGTGAGCGCGATGAACACGAAGGGAGCGAGGAAAGCAATCCCCGCCACGATGAGCAGCGAGTGATTGGCGACGGCGAGCAGGAAGCGGCGCCGCCGGACGCTCGCGGGCGGCTTCCGCCTCGCCAGCGCAGCGGCGACGGGAACGCTCGCCGTGGTCACTTGGCCGCCCCGACGTAGTGAACCCACCGGCGCGAGTTGCGGATGATGAGAAGGGTGATCGTGAACGCGACGACGAGCAGCATCACCGACATCGCGGACGCGTAACCCATGTTGAAGTAACGGAACCCGTGCTGGTAGAGCAGCACGGGATAGAAGAGAGTCGAGTCTTCCGGATAGCCGAGGTTGTTGACCGTCTGGTCACCGGCCTGCGACGCCTGGCCCGAGGCGACGTTGGCTGCGACATACGCCTGCGTGAAGTACTGCAGTCCGGCGATGACGCCGATCACGACCGAGAAGAGGATCACGGGGCTGATCGTCGGCAGCGTCACCCAGCGCAGGCGCTGCAGCGGCCCGGCCCCATCCAGCTCCGCCGACTCGTAGAGGTGCCTCGGAACGTCCAGGATGGCGGCGAGAAAGATGATCATGGTGTTTCCGACGCCCCACAGGCCGAGCAGCACGAGCGACGGCTTCGACCAGCTGGTCGACTGGAACCACAGCGGCCCATTGATGCCGAGGTGCTGCAGCAGAATGTTCACCGGCCCTGTGGCCGGGTTGAGGATGTAGACGAACGCGAGCGTCGCGGCGACGGGCGGCGCCAGCGCCGGCAGGTAGAAGATCGTCCGGAAGAGGCCCACACCGCGTCGCGCGCGTGCGAGCATCAGGGCGACGCCGCACGCGAAGACGACCTGCAGCGGGACCATCACCGCGATGATCCAGAGCGTGTTCCTCACCGCCGCTCCCACCTGAGGATCCTGGGTGAAGAGGTACCGGTAGTTCGCGGTGCCGATCCACTTCGGCGACGACAGCAGGTCGTAGTGCGTGAACGACAGATACACGCTCATCACGAGCGGATAGCCGAAGAAGACCGAGAAGCCGATCAGCCACGGCGTCATCAGCAGCAGGACGAGGCGGCGGCGGCGCCACGCCGCCTTCCGCCTCGCCCGCGTCCTGTCCAACGGCGCTGAGCGCTCAGCTCGAACGATTAGACCGGTCATTTCAGACGGGCGTGCGGGCGAAGCCCGCACGCCCTGATCCGGCGCCGCAAGGTCGCCGGGGTTGAACAGCGACCGCTGCCGAGCTCGCCATTACGGCACTCCGCCCGCCTGCGCCTGCTTCAGCTGTGCGTCGATCTGCTTGTCGAGCTTCTGCAGACCCTTGGCGAGGTCGCCCGCATGCCCGGCCTGCCACTTGACCGCGAACGCCTGAATCAGCGAGCCGTAGGCGTTGCCGGCTGCGGTGATCGGCGACGTCTTCGAGTTGGGGTTCGCGAAGATCTTCAGGAACGTCTTGAAGTGCGCGTCCGGCTTGATGTCAGGCGATGTGAGCGACGCCTTCGTGGTGGGGACGTTGCGGACACCATTCGAGAAGATCGCCAGCGCATGGCTGTCGGTCGTCAGGTACTTGACGAGAGCCCAGGCCTGGTCCTTGTGCTTCACGCCCTTGGGGATGCCGATGATCGTGCCGTTCACGTACCCGGCACCGTAGAGCTCGGGATGGGCGTCGTCGACCGGGGCCGGCGCCGTGCCGTAGTCGAGGCCCGGGTGCTCGCGTGCGATGAACGCAACGCGCCACTCGCCGTCGATCATCATCGCGAGCTTGCCGATCTCGAAGGCGTGTGACGCCGAGAACTCGTCCGCAGCCCCGGCATTGAACTTCTGGAGGTTCTTGTAGCCGTACCAGTCGATGAGGCTCTTCTGCCACTTCAGGATCTTCGACCAGGCAGGATCCCGTGAGAGCACCGACTTGCCGCTCCCGTCCACGTACTTGGCGCCAAAGAGCGGGGCGTACGTGGTCAGGTCAGGAGCGTTTCCGGAGTAGAAGCCGAGGAAGGGGTTGTAGCCGGCGACCTTGATCGAGCCGTCGGAGTTCTTCTTCGTCAGCTTCTTCGCGTACGCCGTCAGCTGCGACATCGTCTTCGGCGGGCTCGTGAGCCCGGCCGCCTTGAACATCTTCTTGTTGTAGTAGAAGCCGTAGACGTCGGCGAGCAGCGGCAGGGCACAGCGCTTGCCCTTGTATTGGGTGTAGTACTGCGACGTCTTCGGGAACATGTTCACGTCGATCTTGTCCTTCGCCAAGAAGGGCTTCAGGTCGATCCAGGCACCCGAGTTGCAGTAGCTGCCCACGTTCGCCGATGTGAAGGAACTGACGACGTCCGGCACCTTGCCGCTGCGGATCGCGGCGGTGATCTTGTCGTCGTTGATGCCGCCGACGACCTTCACGGTGACGTCGGAGTGTTTGTTGTCGTATTCCGCCACCACGCCCTTGAAGGCTTTGAGCTCCGCAGCACTCCACCCCACCCAGATCGTGATGTTCTCGGCCTTGGCGCCGGACGTGCCGGCGGTGGCCGAGGTCCTCGCGGTTGCCGCGAGCAGCGCCGCGCCGAGCACGAGCGCCACGAGCAAGCCAATCCCCACGCGTCTCATACCCTTCCTCCCTTGGGGCCGATTGTCGTCGACCCCGGTCTCCTCCTCCAGTGCCGCCGCCCGTTGCGCCGACGATCTGGAATCTCGTAAAGGTTCCGAACGAGGACTCTACGACTGTGTTGAAACGGAGTCAAGGCTTGACGAGCACCGGGGCCTCTGAGTTAACTTCCTTGACGAGATGGCGAAAATCCTCCCTCAGGCTGCCCGAGCCACGCCACCGCTGCTCAAGCACCTCAACGAGCGTACGGTGCTCGAGGCGATCCGCTCTGGAGCCCCGATCTCCCGGGCCGAGATCTCGCGCCGGGTCGGCATCTCGAAACCCACGGTCTCGCTCGCGCTGCAGACGCTGGTCGACGCCGGGCTCGTGCGCGAAGCCGTCAGAGGACCGAGCGGCCCCAGCTACGGAGCGGTGTTCTTCGAGCCGATTCCGGAGGCCGCGTACGTGCTCGGACTCGACCTCGGGGCGCGCTTCTTGCGCGGTGCCCTGTGCGACCTCGCCGGCGAAGTGCGCGCGCGTCAGGACGTCGAGCTGCGCGGCGCCGACGCCGACGGTGCGCTGCTTGCGATCGCAGCGTTGCGCGAATCGCTCGTCACGGCAGCTGCACTCCCGGTCGAGCGGATCGACGGAGTCGTGCTCGGAGTGCCCGGCGTGATCGACGCCGCCGGAGCGTCCACGTTGCACCTCACGAGCCCGAACATCCCGGGCCTCGAAGGCCGCGCTTTCGGGCGAGAGCTGGGTGGCCAGCTCGGCATCGAGGTCACGCTCGAGAACGACGTCAACCTCGCAGCGGTCGGTGAGCGCTGGGCCGGAGTCGCACGCGGCGTCGACGACTTCGCGTTCCTCTCGATCGGCACGGGCATGGGGATGGGCCTCGTGCTCGGCGGCGAGTTGCACCGCGGGAATCACGGCGCAGCGGGGGAAGTCGACTGGGCGCTGGCCGGGCTCGCCGAGGACGTCGACCCTTCAGCGGAAGGAGTCGCAGCGCTCGCTGCGCGCATCGCACCGACCGAGCCCGCCGAAACGATGCTCGCTCCCCCCTACGACGCGCGCGAGATCTTCGCGGCGGCGCGACGAGGCGACCAGCTCGGACGCACGGTCGTCGAAGAAGTTGCGCGACGCATCGCCGCGAACATCACTCCGATCGCGGCCGTCGCCGATCCGGCGCTCGTCGTCCTCGGCGGCGGGCTGGGTGCGAACGGCGACCTCCTGCTGGCTCCGGTGCGCAGACTCCTCGCGGAGTGGATTCCGTATCCGCCGAGAGTTGAGATCTCCAGTCTGGGCGAGGCGGCGGTGTTGATGGGTGCTCTCGCGGTCGGGCTCCGCTCCGCCCTCGACAACGTCTTCGTGAACCGCCAAACTAACGCGACGGCCTAGCGGGTTCGACAAAGAGCGGCAAGTTCTCCACCGGCCGACGCGTGTCGAGCCATACTCGTCACGCGATGGCCGGGTCAAGTCTTCCTGCACTTGATGATGAATTGCGTCGGCGTCTCGGGCGACGGTTCGGGTCCGCAATAGATGCGTGGTTCGACGAACTGTCCTTCGTCCTGAGTGACCTTGCTCGGCGCTGGGACATCGAGTGGGACACGCTCATCCAGCGCGGAAGCATGTCCGTCGTCATCCGCTGTCGCACAGCAGAAGCCCGCCCGGCCGTGCTGAAGGTGAGTCCAGAGCGCGAGCGGGTCGCGCGCGAGGCGTCCGCGCTCGCAAGCTGGAAGACGCTTCATGTTCCCGCCGTGCTCGCCGTCGACGAGAGTGTCGGCGCACTTCTGATCGAGGCGATCGAGCCTGGGACACCGCTCGCCGAATCGGCGGCCTACCCGAGCTTTGAGAGCCTTGTCGCCCTCCTGACATCCCTGCACGATGACGGCACGCCTGACCCGGTCTATCGACCGGTCGCCGATCACATCGCTTATCTCTTCGACGCCGGCACGAAGAACTATGAACGGAAACCCGAGCTCGCCGAGCTGATCACACCCGAGCTCTACGCGCGCGGACGCCAGTTGGCGATGCGCCTCGCTGCTGATGCAGCTCGGACTGTTCTCCTTCACGGCGACCTCACACCGGTGAATGTCCTCGACGGCGGCGAGGAGCGTGGCCTGGTCGCGATCGACCCGGCGCCGTGCTTGGGCGATCCCGCCTTTGATGCGATCGACCTGCTCGTCTGGCGGGCCAATGATGTCGAGACGGTCGCGGCGCGTGCCGAGCAGTTGGCTCCGGCAATGGGAGCCGAGGTGGTCGGTCGCGTTCTGGATTGGTGTAGCGCGTTCGCCGGCATGATTGCCTTGGAGATGGCCGAGGCGGCCGACAGCCCCCGCGAACGCGTCGAGACATTGGTCGCGCTCGCTTCACGTGTCTGAAAAAGTGCTGGTCCCGATCTACTCGAGCCGTCGGGGGTCTCGAGCTTGCGTGGTTACCCTGCAGATGTGAGCCGGAAACGACCGCTGACGCGGAAAGGCGCAGAGAAACGCGCCGAGCGCGAGCGTGCCGTCGGTCTCGAGCCGGACGACGCCGCGGCGCAGTGGCTCGAGGAGCACGATCCGCCACCCAAACCGCCGCCGCCGAAGGCGGCGGGCAAGTCGAAGCTGCTGCACCAGTGGCGGCGGCGTCAGCAGGGCCGCGATTAGACGAGAGTCCACAAAGGCGGTAAAGTACCGGTAATGAGCGCGGATCCCCAGCGACGGGAAGAAATCGCGCGCCGCCTGATGGATCTGTTCGCCCAGACGCTCGACCATCAGGGCACGTTTCTCGAGACCCTCGGCCTCACCTACTCGCAGGCGAAGCTCCTCTGGCGGCTCGAGGTCGGTGACACGCCCTCGCTCAAGGAGCTGGCGAGGCGGTGCGGCGTCGATCCGTCGAATCTCGGTGATGTCGTCGACCAACTCACGAAGCGCAAGCTCGTCCTCAGCCGCCCCGCGGAGCATGACAAGCGAGTGCGGGTCGTTCGCCTCACTGCCGACGGTGTCCGCTTGCGCCGCCGGCTGGTCGCCTGCATGTCGCAGAACCCGGCGCTCGACGGGCTCTCTCCAAAACGGCAGGACCAGCTCCTCGAGATCCTGCGAGAGGTGTCGTGAGCTCCGACTTCAAGAAGTTCTGGGTCGGGCAGACGATCTCGAACCTGGGCAGCTCGTTCACGCAGTGGGCGGTACCGCTCCTCGTCTATCACCTCACGCACTCTGCCGTGAGTCTCGGCATCGCGACGGCCGCGACCTTCCTTCCCTACCTCCTTTTCGGCCTGATCATCGGCGCGTGGATGGATCGGGTCGACCGCAAGAAGGCGATGATCGGGCTCGACTGGCTGAACGCACTCGTGATCCTGTCGATCCCGCTCGTCGCACAGTTCGGCCACCTGACCGTCTGGTGGATCTACGGGGTCACGTTCATCCAATCGACCGTCTTCATCGCCTTCAGCTCGGGCGAGTTCGCCGCGATCCCGAGCCTCGTCTCGACGGACGACCTGGTCACGGCGAACGGTCGCATCCAGGCAAGCTACTCGGCCGCGCAGGTGGCGGGACCGCTCCTGGCCGGCGCGCTGATCTCGTTCTTTCCGTTGGCTTGGGTGATGGCGTTCGACGCCGGCTCGTTTGCGATCTCCGCGCTGTCGCTGATGTTCGTTCGCGCGAGCTTCAACACGGCCGGCGACGAGCCCAAGGAGGCGACCACGATCCTGCACGACGTCCGCGAGGGTCTCCGCTACGTCCTCGGGCACCCCGTCTTGCGGAACATCTCGCTGATGATGGCGCTGATCAACTTCGTCAGCGCGACGACCTACACACAACTCGTCCTGTTCGCCGACCAACGCCTCGGTGCGAGCCAGCGGGAGATCGGAGCTCTCTTCGCGGCGGGCAGCGCCGGTGTCGTCGTCACCGGGCTGCTGGCCGGCCGGTTGCGCAAACGCTTCAGCTTCACCACTCTCGCGATGACGTCGCTGATGCTGATGGGGGCGCTGATCGTGGTCTTCGCCGGGATGCGCTGGTACTGGATCGCGCTCCCGATCTGGGCCGGTCAGAGCGGACTCGGCATCCTCTTCAACATCAACACGGGGAGCCTGCGACAGGCGATCGTGCCGAACCAGTTGCTCTCGAGGGTGCTTTCGATCGCCGGCGTACTCGCGTGGTCGGCGATTCCCGCGGGCGCCCTCGTCGGCGGGTGGGTGATCAGCACAACCCACAACGTGGCCTTCGTGTACGGCGTGATCGGCATCCTCACGATCTGCATCGCCGTTTTCTTCCGGCTGTTCACGGCGCTCGGCGACGCCCAGCGCTATGTCGACGAACGTCAGGCGGAGGAGGAGCGGCTCTCGGCGGAGGCAGTCACGGCGTAGGCCGGGCAAGGTGGTCGACCGCGACCGCGAGCCATGCTTGCGCGTGTGCGTTCCACACGCTCTGATCGTGGCCGCCGGGATAGATCCGGAACAAGTGAGGCACACCGGCCGCCGCCAGCTCACGGTGGAAGACGCGATTCTCGGCGCGGAAGCGTGCGTCGCCGCTCCCAACGTAGAACGCGAAGAACGTCGGTCGGCGCGCGAAGCCGCGCCTGAGCGTCTTGACGAATGCGTGTGCGCTCGCGTTCGCGTTCGCTTGCGCGCTGCCGAGATCGAGCGCGCGCTCGCCGGCCGGGTCGGTCGGATGGAAGTAACCGCTCCATGACTCGACCACCGAGAACGCCGGCAAGTGGTGGAGCGCCAGGATGACCGCTCCGTAACCGCCGGCCGAGAGTCCGACGATCGCCCGGCCTCGCCGTGTGCTGATCGTGCGGAGATGGGAGTCCACGTAGCCCACGACGTCGCGGGTGATCGCGGTCTCCCAGTTTCGGCCCGGCCCCCAGTCCAGGTACTCGGGATCCGAGTCGTTGTCGCGGGCGCCCTGGGGCGCGACGATGATCGCGCGGCGACCGCTGGATGCCAGCGCGCCTGCCAGGAAGTCGGCGCCTCGGAACGAGCCGGCTACAGCGGGCAGGCCGTGCAGGAAGTAGATGACGGGATAGCGCTTCCCGCTAGTCGCATAGTTGGCCGGGAGATAGACGGCAAGGCGCAGGCGTCCTGCCACGGCGGGCGAGTAGATCGCGCGCTCGACCTTCGGCAGCCCTTCGCTGCGAGTGGTTGCGTCGCCCGTCACGACCAAAGCCCCGAGTGCGAGGGTCACCAGGCTGAAGGCGAGTGCACGCACCCACTCGACGGTACCGATCTTCGCCGTTGCTTAACCAGTCCTTAACCGGCCATGGAGTAGAACGAGAGCATGTCGGCGCGCTGGCTCGTGCCGGTCGCGATCGCCGTCCTCGGGGCGTTCCTCGCGGTCGGCTTCGTGGGGGTCGATCGCTATGGGAGGAACTACTGGCTCTACCGCGGCTTCCCGCCGCCGCGCGATCCTGCGTACGTGACGCAGCGCGGAAGCGTGGAGCAGATCAGCGTGACGAGCCCTGCGCTCGGGGGTCGCAGCCAGAGCGTGTACGTCTACCTTCCACCCGGCTACGGCGCGCATCCGAACAGGCGCTACCCCGTCCTCTATCTGCTCCACGGCTTCCCGGGACGACCACTCGCGTTCCTCCTGACCGTGCGCATGGGCGTGGTCGAGGACGAGCTGGTTGCGAGGCACGAGGCGCAGCGGCTTATCCTGGTGATGCCCTTCGGCTCGACCGGCACGTTCAACGACAAGGAATGGGCCAACGGCATCGGGCCGGACGAGGGCTGGCGCACCTTCGTCTCCCGAGACGTGGTCCACGCGATCGACTCGCAGTACCGAACGATCGCGTCGCGAAGCGGACGTGCGATCGGCGGGTTGTCCGAGGGCGGTTACGGGGCGATCAACATCGCCCTGCATGCACCGCAGGAGTTCTCGCTCGTCGAGAGCTGGTCGGGCTACGAGAGCGCGGCGCACAATCACTCGGTCTTCGGTCGGACGCTCGAGGGGCGCGCGACGAACACGCCCTTCGATCTGCTCCCCTCGGTAGCGCCGGCGCTTCGCGACAACAAGACGTACTTCTGGTTCTACTCTGGCACCGACGACTCGCTCCAGCGGCAGAACCGTGACTTCGCGACCGCACTGACGGCCGCGCGCATTCCGCATACGTATCTCGATCTCCGCGGCGGCCACAACTGGGCCCTCTGGCGCGGGATGGCCTGGCGCGCCTACCTCACGGCAGCGAAGAGGCTGGCGCATGCTTAGAGTCGCGCGGCCGCTCGCGGCCTCGGTCCTGTCCCTTGGCGTCATCGCGGCGACGACCGGTTGGCTGTACCTGATTCAGCCGCATTCGGCGCTGCCGGGGCCGCCGGTGACCGACGCGCTTCCACTCGACGAGCTCTCGCGGCGCTCCGCCGTCCCGCTGCTCGTCTTTCTCGCCGTGTGGATCACTGCTGCCCTGCTGCTCGGGCTGATCGCGCGCGCAGCCCGCGCGGAGCGGCTCACGGCGGGTCTGATGCTGGCGCTCGGCGTCGGCGGCTGGGCCTACGTCACGACCGGCCTCTCGTTGTTGATCGTGCGACAGGTACCAGCGCACGAGGCCTTCCAGGCCGCCGCGGGCCGGGAGGGGATCTACTTGCCGGCGACGCTCGCAGGACTCGCGGGCGCACTGTGCGCACGCAGCCGGGCCACCGAGCGGCCGAGAAGCCCGCTCGTGCTCGCGTGGTTCGTCGCAGCGGTTGGAGTGCTCGGTGTGCTGGACGACGTGCTGCCGAACGAACGCCCCGCCCTGATCGGTTCCCTCGCCCCCGAGCAGGTCCACGGGGTCTCGGAGGCGCTCGTCGTGCCACTCGGCCTCGTGCTTCTCGTTACGGCGCGCGGGCTTGCGCGTGGAAAGCGGCGCGCCTGGCAGGTCGCGCTCGCCGTCCTGCTCGGGCTCGTCGCCCTGCACCTCCAGCACCGTTTCGGCTACGGAGCGATCGCGACAGCCCTCGTCGCCGTCGCACTGGTTGCCTGTCGATCTGCTTTCGACGCCCGGGGCGACCCTAATGCACACCCTCGCATCGTCCTGCGCGGGGTGCTCTTCGGCTCCGCGATCCTCGGCTACGCGTTCGCCGCGCTGTGGGTCAACCGTGTCATGGCGGATCAGCCCTTCACGCTCCCGTTCGTCCTCCGTGAAGCAGCTCGCGGCGCGGTTGGAGCGAATGCGCGCGGATCGGGCCACCTCTCGGGAACGTTCGGGGATTGGTTCCCGCTGTCGATGCTGCTCCTCACTCTCAGTGCGGTGGGAATCCTGCTCCTCGACTGGCTCGCACCCTGGCGGTACCGGCATGCACAGGAAGCCCGCCACCGCAGGCTGACCGGCGATCTCGTCGCAGCCTGGGGCGCGGACACGCTTGCGCCCTTCGTCCTGCGTGGGGACAAGTCGTACTTCTTCGACGAGGACGAGCGAGCCTTCGTCGCCTACAAGGTGGTGGGCGGAGTGGCGATCGTCTCGGGTGATCCGATCGGACCGCGCGAATGCTTCTCGGACTTGATCGGAGCGTTTCTCCGCTTCGCGCATGCACGCGGGTGGCGGGTTGCGATCCTCGGCGCCTCGGAGGCAGCCCTCGGCGTGTACCGCCAACACGGCCTGCACGCGCTCTACCACGGCGACGAGGCCGTCGTCGACACGGCCGCGTTCTCGCTCGACGGCCGCGCGATCCGGAAGGTGAGGCAGTCGGTTCACCGTCTCGAGCGGGCCGGCTACACCGCCGCTGCAATGCGGCCGAGTCAGATCGACGCATCGGTTCGGCGCCAGCTCGAGGAGCTCGCCCGCGGCTGGCGAGGAAACCAGCCGGAGCGCGGTTTCGTGATGGCGCTCGACACGCTGTTCCGCCTCGACGACGACAATGCCGTGTTCATCGTCGGCCGCGCGGCCGACGGCTCGGTGGCGGGGTTCCTGCACTTCGCGGTGTGCACGCGCGGGTCGGCTTTGTCACTGTCGTCGATGCCGCGCCTCCGCACGACGCCGAACGGGTTCAACGAATGGCTCGTGTGTGTAGCGATCGACTGGGCGCGCAGCGAGGGCATCAAGCGCGTGTCGCTGAATTTCGCGCCCTTCGCGGCGTTGCTCTCGCCTGAGGCCGAGCTCTCGAAGCTCCAGCGACTCGAGCGCCACGCGCTCCTGCGGCTCAAGGGGCACTTCCAGCTCGACAACCTGCTGCTGTTCAATCGCAAGTTCTTCCCGGAGTGGCAGCGCCGCTTCGTCGTCTACGAGAAGCGGCTCGATCTGCCGCGGGTCGGAATCGCAGCGCTTGCCGCGGAGGCCTATCTCCCCTTCACCGGAAAGGATCGCCGGTGACGTGGCGACTGGCCGGCGGGCTCGTGCTCGCGCTCGCCTCTGCCGTAGCGCTGAACTGGAGCTACTTCGTGCAACACGGAGTCGCGGCGTCGCTGCCGCCGTTGACGGTGCGCCGGCCGTTGCGTTCGCTCGGTGCGCTGTTCGGCAACCGCCGCTGGCTCGTCGGCTTCTGGACCGGAATCGGCGGGTGGATCCTCTACGTCGTCGCGCTGACGCTCGCACCGCTCTCGCTCGTCCAGGCCTGCGCCGCCGGCGGGCTCGCCGTCCTCGCTTCGCTTGCCGGCGTGCGCTCCCGCAGGGAGCGCCTCGCCGTGGTGACGGCGGTCGCCGGGCTCGTGCTCCTCGCAATCTCGCTGGCGGGCGACACGGGAACGTCGCGGCACGCGAGTCTCCGCGACGCTGCGATTTGGATGATTGTCTCGGTTGTGCTCGCCGGGCTCGCGGCTGGGCCCGCGGCCAACCTGCTCAGCCGCGCTGCCGGTCTGGGGATGGCCGCCGGCGTCCTCTATGCCGCAGGTGACGTCGGTACGAAGGCGGCCGTCTCGGGCGGTTTCCATCCGGCGTTCGTTCCGGCGCTGCTCGCCTGCCACGGGCTCGCCTTCGTCGCACTGCAACTGGGATTCCAGCGCGGGGGCGCGTTGACGACCGCAGGCCTGGCGACGCTGTGGACGAACGCACTCCCGATCGCGGCGGGCATGTTCGTCTTCGGAGATCCGTTGCCCGCAGGTGCGCTCGGAGTCGCGCGGGTCGCAGCCTTCGCCGCCGTCGTCGCCGGCGCCGCGCTGCTGACCCGACCCGACGCCGGTCACGCGGATCAGATTCGCGAACCACGACGTCGAGGCCCGCGGATCGCCGGCGCCGCGATCGCGGCACTTGTCTTGCTGGCCTGTGTCGGAGCGGTCCGAGCGTCCACCGAGCCGCCGCTGCCCGGGTACACGCTCATCGATCAGGGCTCCGCAGGCGGGACGGTGTGGACCGGCCGCATCCCGAATCGCTTCGTCCCGTCGGACACGCGCGAGACGGACATCTACCTGCCGCCCGATTACTCGCCGACGATGCACTATCCCGTCCTCTACCTGTTGCACGGATTCTGGGGCGCGCCCTCGGGGTTCGTGGTCAGCCTGCGGCTCGCCGACGTCGCCGATTCTCTCATCCGCGACGGCACGACCCGTCCATTCATCGCAGTGATGCCACCCGGCGGGCTGCCCACCGGCACGAGGCGGCAGCGCGCGGACAGCGAGTGGGTAGGCGTCTGGGAGGACTTCATCGTTCGGGGCGTCGTCCCCTGGGTCGACGCGAATCTCCCGACGGTCCGCACTGCGCAGGCACGGGCGATCGCCGGAGTATCGGCCGGAGCCTACGGCGCGGTCGACATCGCGATCCGCCATCTCGGCGTCTTTACCGTCGCCGAGTCGTGGGAGGGATACTTCCAACCCTTCCGTGACGGGCCCTTCAAGACCGCGTCGCTCGCGACGCTCGCCGCCCACGACCCGGTCCTGCTGGCGCGGAAAGAAGCTCCGGCGATCCGGTCGCACGGGCTGCGCTTCTTCCTCTCGACCGGAGGGAGTCACGGTTCGGTGAAACGGAGCTGGACGTTCGAGTTCGACCAGGAGCTACGTGCACTCCGGATCGGGTCGCGCATCTGGGCGCAGCCGCCGGGCGTTCCAGGGTTCGGGCGCAATCAGCTGCCGCCCGCATTGAGATACGCCGAGCCGCCCGGCAGTTGACGAGCCGGCTACCGCCGGCGCTCGGCATCGCAACCGGCGCCGCGCTCACCGCGGCGATCGTCGCCGCGTC
>Ga0070699_100002658_pt1 | contig 15964 bp, 16 predicted proteins | sample KBSK1503metaG_FD_65473 | JGI IMG/M metagenome (GOLD analysis project Ga0070699, IMG submission 65473) | Corn, switchgrass and miscanthus rhizosphere microbial communities from Kellogg Biological Station, Michigan, USA - KBS K1-50-3 metaG | ecosystem: Host-associated > Plants > Roots >...
GCCATGGGCGGCCCGTTCAGCATCCTGCGGTTCGCCGAGCCCGACCTGCAGGACGTCGTCTACATCGAGCAGCTGACCAGCGCGCTCTACCTGGACAAGCCGGTCGAGGTCGACAGCTACCTCGAGGTCATGGAGCAGCTCTGCCTCCAGGCCGAGCCGGTGGCGAACACCACCAAGCTGCTCCAGCAGATCCTCGCCGACATCTGACCGCGGTTTGCCGCTGCACCCAGGGCTACGCCGGGGTGCGCTCCTCGCAGGCCCACGGTGAGCCGTAGTCGGGATGGGGGTAGGACAGCGACATCGCCATGTCCAGGTAGTGCGTGCCCGCCTGGAGCGCGGCACGGAATAGTGGCATCACGAAGCGGGGATCCGTAGCGTTCATGAGCACATCGCAACGGTGCTGCCTGAGCAGGCCGACGGCGGCCTGCTCGTCCCGCGCGTCTAGCTGGACGGCCTGGTACCCGTCGCGGGCCGCGGCGGCGCGCTGCGCCCGGCCGAGGTCGTAGTCGGCGATGACCAGCTCAGCGAACGGGCGACGAGCGGCGATCCGGGCGAACGCGGTGCCGACGCCACCCGCGCCCACCAGGAGTATGCGCATGGGCCGATCCTAGACCTTTCCCGATCCGGCTGACGAGACCGGCAGTGATATCTAGCCGTTACTACGGATATCGTTGCCGCAAAGCGGAATTCATGCTAGAACCGTAGCAACGTGGGCGCTGATTCCGTTGTCGTGCCCCGGGTGCTCAGATCGTGTCATCAGATCCGGCCCGTCCGGCGGACTGCCTGCCGGGGATCGACGGTCCCGGCCGCACCGGGCCGAAGCCAGGAGGGTGAGACATGGCCACCGCCGAGCAATCCGTAGGGACTCAGGAACAGCAGCTCGACAAGGGCCTCAAATCGGGCGCCCTCGGGCTGATCTCGACCACCGTCATCGCCACGGCGTCGGTCGCGCCCGCGTACAGCATCGCGGCCACCCTGGTGTTCGTGGTGGGCGCGGTCGCGCTGCAGGCGCCGGCCGTGGCCGTGCTCGCCTTCGTCCCGATGCTGCTGACCTCGATCGGCTACAGCGAGCTGAACAAGGCCGACCCCGACTGCGGCACCACGTTCACCTGGGCGACGCGCGCGTTCGGGCCGAGGACTGGCTGGTTCGGCGGCTGGGCCATCGTCGCCGCCGACGTGCTGGTGATGGCGAGCCTGGCCCAGGTCGCGGGGCAGTACGTGTTCCTGCTGTTCAACGCCAAGGGCATCGGGAGCAACGCGACCAGCGGCTGGGTGCTGCTGGCCGGCGTCATCTGGATCGTCCTGATGACCGTCATCTGCTACGTCGGCATCGAGGTGTCGGCGAACTTCCAGAAGGTGCTGCTGGGCATCGAGCTCACTATGCTGCTGGTCCTCTCGGTGGTCGCCCTGGTCAAGGTGGGCGCGGGCACCGCGCCGCCCGGGCACCTCACCCCGAGCATCGGCTGGCTCAACCCGTTCAAGATCTCCAGCTTCAGCGCGTTCGCCAGCGGGATCATCCTGATGGTCTTCATCTACTGGGGCTGGGACACCGCCGTCGCGGTCAACGAGGAGACCAAGGACAAGACCAGGACGCCCGGGCTGGCCGCGATCTTCTCGACCATCATCCTGCTGGTCACCTACGCGCTGGTTATCTTCTCGATGCAGGCGTTCGCCGGCGTCAAGACCACGGGCAACGGCCTCGGCAACACCAACAACGCGGGTGATGTGCTGTCCGTCCAGGGCAACGCGATCTTCGGCTCGACCGGCTTCGGCCCGGTCTTCTACCACCTGCTGCTGCTGATGGTGCTGTCCTCGGCGGCCGCGTCCACCCAGACGACGATCCTGCCGACCGCGCGGACCACGCTGTCGATGGCGGCCTACAAGGCGCTGCCCAAGTCGTTCGCCACGGTCCACCCGCGGTTCATGACCCCCACGGTGTCCACGGTCACGATGGGCGTGATCTCGATCGTGGTCTACGTCGGGCTGAATTACAGCTCGAACGGCATCGGGGTGATCGGCGACGCGGTGATCGCGATCGGCCTGTACATCGCGTTCTACTACGGCCTGACCGGCTTCGCCTGCGCCTGGTACTACCGCAAGAACCTGACCAGCAGCGCGCGCAACCTGTGGATGCAGGGCATCCTGCCGGTGACCGGCGCGCTGATCCTGTACTTCCTGGGCGGCTGGAGCGTGTGGCTGGACTACGACGTGGCCACCGCGAACGACTACACCATGTGGACGGTCCCCGGCCTGCACTGGCAGGTCGGCGGCGCCTTCGTCATCGCGGTGGCGGCCGGGCTGGTCGGCGTGGTCTTCTACCTCTACTGCCGGTACATCAGGCCGGGCGCGCCCTTCTTCAAGAAGCAAACCCTGACCAGGGCCACCCCGACCCTGGTCCCCGACGAATAGCCCGTCCAGACCCGGACGCGCGGAACCCGTTCGCGTTCCCCGAGCTGCGCGAGCGCGAGTCGCTGGCCGCCTGGACCGTGCGCGAGGTCTGGATCGCGGGCGGACCCGACCCGAACCACTACGTGGACGTGACCGGGACCTTCCCGCGCAAGATCGCGGCGCTGCGCGCGCACGAGAGCCAGACCGGGCACATGGAGGACCTGACCGAGCGCCTCAGGACCCGGCTGACCCTGGTTGCTGAACAAGCCGGCCTGCCCGGGGGACGGCTGGCCGAGGGCTTCCGGGTACTGGACACGGCCTGAGCCGCCGGGCGGCCGACCCGCCGGGTTGCGGTAGGCGTCTTTGCTGACGCGGACCCATACCAGGCATAATTCACTGATCTAATCCAGCCAGAGAGAGTGACGCACCATGGCCATGGAAATGGACCACTCCTTCACCGTCCCCGTCCCGCCCGAACGGGCCTGGGATGTGCTGCTCGACGTGGAAAGGATCGCGCCGTGCATGCCCGGCGCCACCGTGGACGAGTTCGACGGCGAGGTGGTCACCGGGCGGATAAAGGTCAAGGTCGGCCCGGTGTCGCTGACCTACAAGGGGACTGCGAAGTTCACCGAGCGCGACCCCGACGCCAGGGTGATCGTGCTCGAGGCCTCCGGCAAGGAGACCCGCGGCGCGGGCACCGCCTCCGCGACCGTGCGAGCGACGCTGGAATCCGAGTCGGGTGGCGAGGCGACCAAGGCCACCATGCACACGACGATGAACGTGACCGGCCGGCCGGCCCAGTTCGGCCGCGGCGTGATGGTCGAGGTCGGCGGCAAGCTGGTGGAGCAGTTCGCGCAGAACTTGCGGCAGCTGATCGCCGACGACGCGGGCGGTGGGAGCGCCGCCGCCACCGAGGACGGCGCCGCGGCGGACGGCCGCACCAGCGCGAGCCAGGCCGCGACCACGACCACGACCGCGGCGCAGGACGGGCCGGGCAGCACCCAGCCGTCGGCTACCATTCCCGCCGCGGCAGCCACGCCTACGGAGTCGGCCCGGCCCGCTCCGGCCAGCGCCGACTCCATCAACCTGGTCAAGCTGGTCGGGCCCGCGATCCTCAAGCGGGCCATTCCGGTGGCTATCGTCCTGGCCGGGCTCGCTCTGCTCGGCCGGCGCTTCCGGCACGTGTTCCGCCGGGGCGAGAAGGAATAGCCAGCGGCCGTGCTCGCCGCATCAGCGGACCACCACCTCGGTGACCGGAAGCGAGGAGTCCGCGGGCAGGTCGAGCGGGGACGGCTCCAGGCCGCGGGACACGATCTCCGCGCCCAGGGCCGCGACCATGGCGCCGTTGTCGGTGCACAGGCCCGGCCGCGGCACGCGCAGCTTGATGCCGGCCGCGGCGCAGCGTTCCGCGGCCAGCGAGCGCAGCCGGGAGTTGGCCGCCACGCCGCCGCCGATGATCAGGTCGGTGACGTCGTGCCGCTGGCAGGCCTGCACGGCCTTGCGGGTGAGCACGTCGGCCACTGCCTCCTGGAAGGACGCGGCCACATCCGGGGCGTGCACCGGCTCCCCGGCGATCTGCCGCGCCTCGACCCAGCGGGCCACCGCGGTCTTCAGGCCCGCGAAGGAGAAGTCCAGCGTGCCGTCGTGGTACTTGCCCCGGGGGAAGGCGATCGCGGCGGGGTCACCGTCGCGGGCCGCCTTGTCGATCGGCGGGCCGCCGGGAAACGGCATGCCGAGCACGCGGGCTACCTTGTCGTACGCCTCGCCGGCCGCGTCGTCGATGGTGGCCCCGAGCGGGATGACCTCTTCGGCCACGTCCGGCACAAGCAGCAGCGAGGAATGCCCGCCAGATACCAGCAGCGCCACTGCGGGCGACGGCAGCGTGCCGTGCTCCAGCTGGTCGACGGCAATATGCGCGGCCAGGTGGTTGACCCCGTACAGCGGCCTGCCCAGCGCGAAGGCGAATGCCTTGGCCGCGGCCACCCCGACGAGCAGCGCCCCGGCCAGCCCCGGGCCCGCGGTGACGGCTACGGCGTCGATCTGGCCGGGCCGGACGCCCGCGGTCGCGAGGGCCCGGTCAAAGGTCGGGACCATCGCCTCCAGGTGTGCCCGGCTGGCGACCTCGGGCACCACTCCGCCGAACCGCGCGTGCTCGGCCACGCTCGACGCGACGGCGTCGGCGAGCAGGTCGTGGCCGCGGACCAGCCCGATGCCCGTCTCGTCGCAGGACGTCTCGATGCCCAGCACCAGGGGAGACACCATCACCGGAGCATCTTCCGCATGACCACGGCGTCGACGCCGGACGGCTGGTAGTAGCCGCGCCTTACCCCGATCTCGGCGAACCCGTGGCGCAGGTACAGCCGCCTGGCCCTAGGGTTGTCCTTCCGCACCTCGAGCATGACCTCCTCGTAACCGCGTTTTTCCGCCTCGTCGACCAGCGTCATGAGCAGCGCCGCCCCGGTCCCCTTACCCCACCGGGCGGGCGTCACGGCCAGCGTCACCACGTCGGCCTGCGACCCGCCGGTGAACATCATCCCGGCGTACCCGATCAGCGTGGTTCCCTCCTCGGCCACCAGGTAGAGCCGGCGCGAGGGCGGCTGCGCGAACTCCGCCGCGAACATCTCCGGCGTCCACGCGTCCTCGGGGAACAGCTCTTGCTCCAGGGCCATGACCGCGGTCATGTCAGTCCTGGTCATCTCGCGCAGGCGAACCGAATTGCCCTCATCGGGCCAGGCGCTCATGGTGGCGTGACCCGCTTGGGCGGCCCGGGTTCCCTGGCGTCCGGCCGCCGCAGGTAGAGCGGCTCCGCGGCCAGCAAAGGCACGGCGGCTTGCCCGTCGCGCGATCCGGCCACGAGCGCACACAGCGTCCGGGCGTCCGGGTAGACGGGGGTGACGACCTCGCCGAACGCCTCCGGGTAGAGCTGCCCCCCGCTCCCGGCCACGGCCAGCCCGGCGGCGCCGGGGATCGATTCGGCGCGGCCGACCAGGGGGCCCTCCAGGCGCGCGCCGTCGGCGTCGTACCTGGCCCAGTAGACCTCCTTGCGGCGCGCGTCGGTCGCCACCAGGAACTCCCGGCCGCGGGGCCCGGCGGCGGCGATCACGTCCAGCGAGCACACCCCGTGCACGGGGATACCGAGCACAGCTCCGAGCACTCGCGCGGTCACCACGCCGACCCGCAGTCCGGTGTACGGGCCGGGGCCGACCCCGACGGCGACCGCGGTGAGATCCGCGCGGGACGCGCCCGCGTCGGCCAGCACCTTCGCGATCATCGGCGCCAGCAGCTCGCCGTGCCGACGGCCATCGGCGGCAGACGCCTCGGAAACGACTCGCTCCCCGTCGTGCACGGCCACGCTCACCGCCGGGGTCGCGGTATCAAAACCCACCACAAGCACGCCGACCAGCCTAGTGGGGCGCGCGGCGTGGCCGGGCCAATCCGCGGCGCCAGCAGTGACGCCAGCCAGCGATGCCAGCCAGCGACGCCAGCCAGCGACGCCAGCCAGCGGTACCAGCCAGCGGTGCCAGCCAGCGGGGCTAGTGCAGCGAGGCCTCGGCCGCCCGGGCGAACGCCATGGCCGCCGCGGCCAGCTGAGGCTGCGACACCGGCCCGTAGTTCCCCTTGTTGGAGTGGGCCAGCCCGTTCAGCGTCACGGTCACGACCACGTTGTGGTAGCGCACCATGACGGTGGCCACGTCGGTCACGGCGCCGCCGACGTGGAACACCTGCAGGGCGCTGAACGCCTGGTTGCCGAACCCGGACAGGACCTGGACCGTGGCCCGCGGGGACGGAGAGTTCCTGGGCGGAGCCTGCAGGTCCCGCAGCGCCAGGCTGTAGGCGTCGGTGGCGGCCCTGGTGGCGCTGCCGTCGCCGCTGGCCAGGCCGTTCGGCGCGTACGCGTTCAGGTCGGCCTGCATCAGCCGGTACAGCGGCGGCTTGTCCACGGTCCAGTTGCAGGCGGATTCGGCCGATCCATTGACCTGAAGCGGCGAGGCCACCTTAGGCGTGCCGGGCAGGTACTGCTGCACGGTGGCGCCGGGCACCACGTGGCACGCGTTCGGCACCTGGCGCAGCTCGCCCGGCTGGAACGTGGTAATAAGCGCGCCGGGCGTGACCGTCGCCGGTCCCGGCCGGCCGCCGGTCAGCAGGACCACCGCGAGCACCGCCCCGACCACGACGACCACACCGCCGCCCATGTAGTACCACCGCCGCCGCCTGCGCGCCGCGGCCCGCTGGGCCCGCCCTCCGGGTCCGCGTGGTTCGCGGGCCGGGGGCGGGAAGGCGGCCTCCTCGGCATCGTCCTCGGGTTCGTCCCACTGGGACCACTGCGGCACCGGTTCGTCCTGGACCGGATCGGAGACCCGGCGCGGGTGTGGATCAGCGGCCTGCGGGCCAGGCCCGCCGTAGCCGCCGCCAGGCCCCTCCGGATCGCCGGGACGGCCGGGACCGCTGTGACGGCCGATCGCGGCCGCGGAACGCCCGCCAGGACCGCTGGGGCCTACCGGGCGACCAGGACCGGCCGGGCGAGCGGGACCGGCCGGATGACCTGGATCCGCGGGGCGGCCAGAGCGCGCCGGGCGGACCGGAGGCAGGTTGGCCCACGGCGGCGGCTCCTCATCGTCGCGGTCGGGCCGGTACGGCCTGGCCAGCCGACGCGGCGGCGGGAAATCCTGCTCGGGCACGGCGCGCCTCCGGATTCGGGGGAACGGTACGTAACGGCGCGATACGCGGAACTGGGAACAGTACAGCGGAACTATAAACGATCCACGGTGCCGGTGAGCACACCATGCCACCTAGTGCCGTGACCATTTATCCGGACCGTCCGCACATCACCGTCCTGATCGGGCTCGATCGAGATCTCCAGGCGGTCCTCGGCGAGGGGTTCGGCCAGGCCCGTGCCCCACTCCACCACGGTAACGGCGCTGGCCGCGTCGGTGTCCAGATCCAGATCGTCCACCTCGCCGAAGCTGCCGAGCCGGTAGGCGTCCGCGTGCACCAGGGCGGGGCCGCCGTCCGATAGCGGCGGATGTACCCGGGCAATCACGAAGGTTGGCGAGGTGACCGGGCCGCGCACGCCCAGGCCGGCGCCGATGCCCTGCACCAGCGTGGTCTTGCCCGCGCCGAGCGGGCCCGCCAGGATCACCAGGTCCCCGGCGCGGAGCAGCGCCGCCAGGCGCCGGCCGAGGTCGCGCATGTCCCCGCCGGTGGCGATACGCAGTCGGGCGGGCAGGAAACCAGGTCCGTTCGGCTCAGTCAATGGTCACCACCCGGATAGGTACGCGGGACCCTGGGCCCGATGCCGGTCGCGATGTCATAGGAGATGGTGCCGAGCGCCTCGCCCCACTCCTGTGCGGTCGGCTCGCCGGCGTCCCCGGGGCCGAACAGCGTCACCTCGTCGCCGACCGCGGCCGACTCGTCGCCGAAGTCGACCACGAACTGGTCCATGCAGACCGTGCCCGCGATCGGCCAGCGGCGGCCCCGCGCGCTGACCAGCGGCAGGCCGGCCGCGCCGCGGGGCACGCCGTCGGCGTAGCCGAGGGGCACCAGGCCGAGGGTGGTCTCGCGGGAGGTTACGTAGCGGTGACCGTAGGAGACGCCGGTGCCGGCGGGCACCCGCTTGACCATGGCCAGCCGGGCGCGCAGCGTCATCACCGGGCGCAGCCACGACGGCGCGCCGCCGGGCAGGGTGGACAGGCCGTAGACAGCCCCGCCGAAGCGGACCAGGTCGTACCGGGACTCCGGTACGGTCAGCGCGGCGGCGGTGTTGGCGATGTGCCTGACCTCGGGGGTGACGCCGGCCTTCTCGGCCACCGCGACCGCGTCGGCGAAGGTGGCCAGCTGGGCGGCGATCGACGGGTGCCCGGGGATGTCGGCGCAGGCGAAGTGCGACCACAGGCCCACCACCCGGACCGAGCCGCGGGCCTGGGCGTCCAGCGCCGCCGCCACCACGCCCGGCCAGTCCGCCGGGGTGGCGCCGCCCCGGCTCAACCCGGTGTCGGCCTTGAGGTGCAGCCGGGCCCGGGCCCGGACGCCGACCCGGACCGCCGCGGCCTCGACCTTCGCGACGGAAGCGACCGACCCGGCCGCGAGGTCGATATCGTGGCGGACCGCCTCGGCCGGGTCGCCGAAGGTCATCATGCATAGCACCGGCGCGGTGATGCCCGCCCGGCGCAGCGCGACCGCCTCGTCCAGGTCGGCGACGCCCAGCCAGGCCGCCCCGCCGGCCAGCGCCGCCCGGGCGGCCGGGACCATGCCGTGGCCGTACCCGCCGGCCTTCACCGCGGCCAGCACCTGGCTGCCGCGGACGAGCTCGCACAGCGCGGCGACGTTGGCGGTTATCGCGCCGAGGTCGACGAAGGCTTCCCTATCCCTGGCGGTACCGTCCACAGCGGTACTGTCCACAGCGGTACTGTCCATGGCGGTCACAGGCTCCGGAACGCGGCCGGGAGCGCCCGGACTACGTCGAAGGCGCCGATCGGGGCCTGGCCGGCTCCGTCGGCTCTGTCGGCACCGTCAGGGGACCCGGCCGCCGCGAGCCGGCCGGCCAGGCCGTGCAGGTACGCGCCCGCCAGGCCGGCCTGCGCGGGCGCCAGGCCCTGCGCGAGCAGCGCACCGGCCAGCCCGGACAGCACGTCGCCGCTGCCCGCGGTGGCCAGCCACGGCGTGCCGGTGGGGTTGACCAGGACGGGTTCGCCCCGGGCAGCATCCGGGGAGGCGATGACCGTGGTCGAGCCCTTCAGCAGCACGGTGACGCCCAGCTGGCCGGCCGCCCGGCGGGCGTGCTCGAGCCTTCGGGCCTCCACGCTGGCCGGATCGGTGCCGAGCAGCCGGGCCAGCTCGCCGGCGTGCGGTGTTATCAGCGTCGGCGCCTGGCGCGGCAGCAGGTCCTCGTGCTGGCTCAAGATGGTCAGCCCGTCCGCGTCCACCAGGACCGGGAGGTCGGTGCGCAGGATCGCGGTCAGCCGCGCCACGGCGTCCCTGTCGGTGCCCATGCCGGGGCCGGCCACCCACGCCTGGACCCGGCCGACCGAGCCGAGCAGGTCCCAGTCGCCCTCGTCCGGGTGCACCGTGACCACGACCTCAGGCCACTTCTGCCGCACCAGGACCGCCGCGACCTGTGCGGTCACGACCCGGACCATGCCCGCCCCGCCGTGTACCGCCCCGCCCGCGGACAGCAGCACCGCCCCGGTGAAGCGGTCACTGCCGGCCAGCAGGCCGAGCACGCCGCGGCGGTACTTGTCCGACGTATCCCCGGGGCGGGGCAGCAGCTCGCGGATATCGTCCCGCTGCGGCGCCGCGGCCTGCGGCCCGTCCGTCAGGTACGGCTCCCTCAGGTACGGGCCCAGGCCGATATCGACCAGCTCGACGGTGCCCGCGTGCCCCGCACCCGGGTCGATCAGCAGCCCGGGCTTGATCACGCCGAAGGTCACGGTGACGTCGGCCCGTACCGCCGGGCCGTCCACCGCCCCGGTGTCGGCGTCGATGCCGCTGGGCAGGTCGACGGCCACCACCGTGGCGCCGGCCTGCCGGGCGCGTTCGGCCTCGGCCGCAAGGCTGGCGAACGGCTCGCGCAGCCCGCCGCGGCCGCCGATGCCGAGCAGGCCGTCGAGGATCAGGTCGGCGCCGGCGATCGGGTGGGCGGCCGGGACCGCATCGGCGTAGCTGACGTCGGCAGGGCTGGACACCCGGCCGCCTGCTTCGCGCAGCGCGACGGCGCCGCCGGGGTGCACCCTGGATCCGGCCGCGATCGCGGTGACGGCCACTCCGCGGCGGGCCAGCAGGGCACCGGCGTAGAGCGCGTCGCCGCCGTTGTCCCCGCTGCCGGCCAGCACAGCGACCCGGGCGCCGTACACGTGGCCGGGCTCCCGGCGCAGCAGGGCGGCGCAGACCGAGGCGAGCCCGGCGGCGGCCCGGCCCATCAGCGTCCCGTCCGGGACGAGTTCCATCAGCGCGCGTTCGGCGGCCCGGACGGCGGTGACCTGGTAGGCGTCTCGCATGGCTCTACCTGCTCCCGGGCCTACTGGCCCGCCAGTGCCCGCCGAACCTCCCTGGCGAGCTGCCCGATGACGCGTTCGGCCAGGGCCGCGTCCCTGGCCTGGATCATCAGCCTGATCTTGGGCTCGGTGCCGCTCGGCCGGACCAGGACCCGCCCGTCGCCGCCCAGCTCGGCCTCGGCCCGGCGGACCGCCGCGTCGGTCTGCGGCCCGAGCCGCGACGCATCGCCCGGCACGTTGACGAGGACCTGCGGGTACTTCGGCATCATCTTGGCGGCCGCGGCGATCGGCACGCCGTGCCGGTTCACCGCGGCCAGCAGCTGCAGGCTAGTCAGCACGCCGTCGCCGGTGGTGGCGTGCTCACCCATGATGATGTGCCCGGACTGCTCGCCGCCGAGCACGTAGCCGCCGTCCCGCATGGCCGCGGACACGTACTTGTCCCCCACCGGGGTCTCGATCACCGCGATGCCGGCATCGCGCATCGCCACGTGGAAACCCTGATTCGACATCACCGTGACCACCACGGCGTCGCCGGCCAGCCGGCCCGCTTCCTTGAGCCCGGTGGCGAGCACGGTCAGGATCTGGTCGCCGTCCAGCGGCTGCCCGTCCGCGTCGACCGCGAGGCACCGGTCGGCGTCCCCGTCGTAGGCGATGCCGGCGTCGGCGCCGTGCTCCACCACCGCGGCGGACAGTGCGCCGAGGGCGGTGGAGCCGCAGCCCTCGTTGATGTTCAGGCCGTCCGGCTCGGCCCCGATGGTGATGACCTCCGCGCCCGCCCGGCGCAGCACCTCCGGTGCGATCTGGTACGCGGCGCCGTGCGCGCAGTCGGCCACGACGCGAAGGCCCGCCAGCGGCGGCTGCGGCTGGTCCGGCAGCGTGGCCAGCAGGTGGTCCAGGTACAGCTCGTGCACCGCGCGGGCGTCGCTGACCCGGCCGAACTCGGCCAACGCTGGCTGTGCCTTTTCCTCGCGCAGGCGGGCCTCGATGGCGTCCTCGATGGCGTCGGGCAGCTTGACCCCGCCGCGGCCGAAGAACTTGATCCCGTTGTCGGCGGCCGGGTTGTGGCTCGCCGAGATGACCACGCCGAAGGCGGCGTTCAGCGCCCCGGTCAGGTAGGCGACGCCCGGCGTGGGGATGACGCCGAGCCTGAGCACGTCGGCCCCGGCGCTGGCCAGCCCGGCCACCACCGCCGCCTCGAGGAACTCGCCCGAGGCACGCGGATCCCGGCCCACCACGGCCACCGGCCGGGCTTGGCCGCGGGCACCGGACCCAGCCTCGCTGAGGCCGAGCACGGTGGCCGCGGCCACGCTGAGGTCCAGGGCCAGGCGGGCGGTCAGTTCATGACCAGCAACTCCCCGGACGCCGTCCGTACCAAACAAACGGCTACGCTGCCCCGCTTCAGCCATTTCGCTCCGCTCGCTGCTCTGCTAATACGCGTCGCTCGTGCGCGCATGCTCGACAGGCCCCGCGCGGGCGGCACTTACCGCTTGGAGTACTGAGGCGCCTTGCGGGCCTTCTTCAGGCCGTACTTCTTGCGCTCCTTGACCCGGGCGTCCCTGGTCAGGAAGCCGGCCTTCTTGAGCGCCGGGCGGTTCTCCGGGTCCACCAGGGTCAGCGCCCTGGTCACGCCGAGGCGCAGCGCGCCCGCCTGCCCGGTGACGCCGCCGCCGGTTATCCGGGCCACCACGTCGAACTGGTTCTCCGCGCCCAGGGTGACGAACGGCTCGTTGACGAGCTGCTGGTGCACCTTGTTCGGGAAGTACACGTCGAGCGACCGGCCGTTGATCGTCCACGTGCCCGAGCCGGGGAGGATGCGGACCCTGGCGATGGCCTCCTTGCGGCGTCCGGTGCCAGCGGCGTGACCGGTTACCACCGGGCGCCGCGCTGCGGCCCGCGCCGGGGCGTCCTGTGCGCTCTCTGTGGTGTACTCCGACGGGGCTTCCGCGCCGAACTCATCCTCGGCGGCGTACTCGCCGAAGTCGGCGTCGTCCTCGACGACGGTGGTGCTGCCAGTGGGCTCAGCCACGGTCTGGACCTCGTGCTTCCTCTGCTCTGTCAACTGCTCGCTACTGCGCGATCTGGGTGATCTCGTACGGCTTCGGCTGCTGCGCCTCGTGCGGGTGGTCGGGGCCTGCGTACACCTTGAGCTTGCGCAGCGTCTTGCGGCCGAGGGAGTTCTTCGGCAGCATCCCGCGTACCGCCTTCTCCACCGCGCGCTCGGGGTTGCTGGCCATCAGGCTGGCGTACGAGACCGCCCGGAGGCCGCCCGGGTAGCCGGAATGCCGGTAGGCGTGCTTCTGCTCGAGCTTGCTGCCGCTGAGCGCAACCTTTGCCGCGTTGACCACGATCACGAAGTCGCCGGTGTCCACGTGCGGTGCGAAGATCGGCTTGTGCTTGCCCCTGAGCAGCACCGCCACGTGGCTGGCCAGGCGGCCGAGCACCACGTCGGAAGCATCGATGACATGCCAATGCCGGGTAATGTCGGTGTCCTTCGGGCTGAATGTGCGCACAGTCCTAAGCCTTCGTGTATGTATCGTGATGTTCGTCCGGCCTGCACCTGCTGGTGAGGGCCGCCCTGGGCGCCCTGCTGGTAAACCGCTGCTGGAACACCGCGGTCGCACCGCGCCGCGCGAACCGCGCACACGAGGGCACACCGCGTGCATGCCCGTCGCGCATGACGCCAATGCAGCATACTCCTCTCACGCAGAGATTCCCAAAACGGAGCCGCCAGCAACCCCGGCCGAGCGCGGGCATCACGGTTCGTCGCCAGCCAGCTACGTGGGATAGCGCAGGCCGGGAAAGTTCCGCGTCCACCCTACCGGAACTGAACAGGACGCTACGCTCGACGTTATGGACCATCAGGGCGCGGGACGCACACGTCCGGCCGCGGACACGCGCCGCCAGCCGCCCTGGCCGTCGGCGGACCGCCCCGGGTATCCGGAGAGTTCCGCGTTCCCCGAGGATTCCGCAATTCCTGGTGAGTCCGGGTTTCCTGGTGATTCTGGGTTTGGCGAGCGTACCGGTTCGCTGCCCGCGCGGGCGCCCGGATCCGGCCCGGCAGCCAGCGGGCCGCAGCGGGTCCTGGGCACCGGGACCGGGCCGCAGCGCCTGATCGGTCCCGGCGGCACCCAGCCGGTCCTCGCGGCCGGCAGCGGCGCCCACCGGGTCCTCGGCCCGGGCACGGGCCCCAATCGCCTGATCGTCCCGGGCAGCGGCGCTCAGCCCACGCTCGGCCGCGGCAGCGGTGCCCAGCCGACCGTGAGCCCGGCCGGTTCCCCGGGTGCCCCGGGACGGACGCCGACCCGCGGATTCCCGCCGGCCCGGGAGCCGGCCGAACCGCCCACGGGCTCGTTCGGCCCCTGGCACACGCCGACCGGCCCGCTCCCCGCCCAGAGCGGCGCGGACGCCTACCCGCCGGACGACACCGGGTTCCCCGACCCGGTGGCCCCGGGCAGCCAGGCTGCCCCGCAGGGACATCGCGGCGGCCGGACCAGGAACCGCTCGCGGTCTCGCGTCGCATGGCTCGCCATGGCCGCGGTGATCGCGGCCGGGGCCGGATTCGCCGGGTACAAGTACCTGTACGAGCCGCGGGTCAACGCGCCGGTGCCGCCGACCCTTCGGCTGCCCACGAACGCGCCCGGTTCCCCCGGCTTCGACAAGACGCTGGGCAAGTGGCAGCACATCGGGACCCGGGCCAAGGATCCCCAGCCGCTAACCATCGCCGGGCTCTACCCGCCGCAGTTCTCGCTCAACGGCAAGTCGTACGTCAGGACGGCGGCGAGCGCCACCAAGACCTGCTCGCTGGCGGTGTACGGCGCGGACCTGCAGGCCGCGCTGCAGTCGGGTCACTGCAGCCAGGTGGTGCGGGCGAGCTACGTCTCGGGTGACGGGACGATGATGGGCACAGTCGGCGTGGTCAACCTGGTCAGCTCGGACGCCGCCCAGAAGGCCGGCCAGGTCACCGGTCCGCAGGAGATCATCGCGCCGCTGACCGGCAAGAAGGGCCCGACCAAGAAGCTGGGCACCGGGACCGGTGTCGTCCAGGCCGAGATCAAGGGCCATTACCTGATCCTGATGTGGGCCGAGTACGCGAACCTGAAGCCTCCGTCGGGTCAGGCCCAGCGGCAGGCCCTGGAGCAGTTCGCCGCGAACCTCGTCACCGGCAGCGCCAACATCAATCTCAGCACCAGGCTGCTGACCGGCAAGCAGTGAGCGATCCTCACAGGGGCATGGTGCGGACGGCGCGGGTGGCGGCGGCCCGGGCGGCCAGCTCCCCGGCCGGCGGGTAGCCGACCTCTTCCAGGCACAGGCCGTGCGGCGGGACCACGCGGACGGCCGGATCGCGGACCGCGGCCGCCAGCACCGCGGCGGGCCAGTCGGCCGGCCGCCGCCCCTCGCCGACGGCGAGCAGCGCGCCGACCAGGGCGCGGACCATGTTGTGGCAGAACGCGTCGGCCACCACGGTGGCGACCGCGGTGCCGCGATCGTCCCGGTGCCAGGCCAGGATACGCAGCGCCCGGACGGTGGTCGCGCCCTCCCGGCGGCGGCAGAAGGCGGCGAAATCGTGCTCGCCCAGGCACTGCCGCCCGGCTTGGTTCATCGCCGCCAGGTCGAGCCGCCGGAAGTACCACAGCGTCTCGTGCCTGCGCAGCGGGTCGGCGGCGGTCTCGTCGTCGCAGACGCGGTAGGCGTAGCGCCGCCAGAGCGCGGAGAACCGCGCGTCGAATCCGTCGGGGGCCGGGCCCGCGGCGTGCACCCGGACGTCGGCCGGTAGCAGGCCGGCCAGCCGGGCGACGGCCCGGCCTGCGGCATCGGACCAGGCCGCGACGGGGACATCGGTGTGGACGACCTGGCCGCGGGCGTGCACCCCCGCGTCGGTGCGGCCCGCCACCGTCAGTTTCGGGGGAGACGGCAGCCGCAGCACTCGTCCGAGCGCTGCGGCCAGCACGTCCTCTACGGTCCGCCTGCCGGGCTGGGCGGCCCACCCGGAAAAGGCTGACCCGTCGTAGGAAAGATCAACCCGGAGTCGAAGGGTCCGAACGGTCCGAGGTTCTCCTTCCGAGTCCACCTCGGGGCGGTCCTGGGTTAGTCGTCCCCGGCCGGCTTACCGGCCTTGTCGTCGGCTGCGGCGTCGTCCTCGTCGTCCGCAGCCGCCTCGTCCGAGACGTCGTCCACGTCCTCGGCCACGTCGGCCTCGTCCGTCTCGTCCGTCTCGGTCGCGTGGGCAGCGGATGCCTCAGCCGTCTCGTCGGCCTCGGCGTCCACAGCGGTGGCGGTCGCCGCCGCTGCCGCGGGGGCCGCGGCGGCCGGAGCCTCGGCGGCGGCCCGGCGTGCCCGGCGGCGGGGCCTGGCCGCGACCGGCTCGCCGCGGACCAGCTCGATGACGGCCATCGCCGCGTTGTCGCCCTTGCGCGGCCCGATCTTGGTGATGCGGGTATAACCGCCGTCCCGTTCGGAGAATTCGGGCGCGATCTCGGTGAACAGCTGGTGCACCACGCCCTTGTCGGTGACCACGGTCAGCACGTGGCGCCGGGCGTGCAGGTCGCCGCGCTTGGCGAAGGTGATCAGCCGCTCGGCAACCGGGC
>Ga0070699_100002661_pt1 | contig 15957 bp, 14 predicted proteins | sample KBSK1503metaG_FD_65473 | JGI IMG/M metagenome (GOLD analysis project Ga0070699, IMG submission 65473) | Corn, switchgrass and miscanthus rhizosphere microbial communities from Kellogg Biological Station, Michigan, USA - KBS K1-50-3 metaG | ecosystem: Host-associated > Plants > Roots >...
CCGAGCTGGAGCGCCATCAGATAGAGCGCCGTCAGCTGGGTGGTGAACGCCTTCGTGCTCGCGACGCTGATCTCGGGGCCGGCGTGGGTGTAGAGCACGTGGTTCGCGCGGCGCGCGATCGAGGAGTCGACGACGTTGCAGACGGCGAGGACGGGCGTGCCGCGCTCACGCGCGGTCTCCACCGCGGCGAGCGTATCGGCCGTCTCCCCGGACTGCGAGACGACCACGAGCAGCGTCTGCGGATCGAGCAGCGGGTCGCGGTAGCGGAACTCGCTGCCGTAGTCGACCTCGCACGGCAGCTTGGCGAGCCGTTCGAGGAGGAATTTCCCGACCAGGCAGGCGTGCCAGGCCGTGCCGCAGGCCACCAGCACCACGCGCCGGATGTTTCTCGCCCACCCCGCCGCCAGGTCGCCGTCGAGCTGGACGTCGCCCGCCTCCTGCAGGATGCGGCCGCGCATCGTGTCGATGATCGCCTGCGGCTGCTCGTGGATCTCCTTCAGCAGGAAGTGCCTGAACCCGCCCTTCTGTGCGGTCACCGGATCCCACGTGACGACGCGCGGCGTGCGCGCCACCGGCTGGCCGTCGAAGGTGGTGATCACGATGCGCTGGGCCGTCAGCTCCGCCACCTCGCCGTCCTCGAGGAAGAGCACCCGCCGGGTGTGCTCGAGGAGCGCGGGGATGTCGGAGGCGACGAAGTTCTCCCCGTCGCCGAGGCCGAGGACGATCGGCGTGGCGCTCTTGGCCGCAACCAGGCGGTCCGGCTCCGTCTCCGAGAGCACGACGATCGCGTAGGAGCCTTCCAGCGCCTTCACCGCGCGCCGGGTCGCGTCGGCGAGGCCGAAGCCCGCCTGCACCTGCTCGTCGATCAGGTGCGAGATGACCTCGGTGTCGGTCTCCGACACCATGGTTCGACCGCGTCGCTCGAGCGCGGCGCGCAACTCGAGGTAGTTCTCGATGATGCCGTTGTGGATGAGGACCACCTTGCCGGCGCGGTGCGGGTGGGCGTTCTGCTCGGACGGGCGCCCGTGGGTCGCCCAGCGTGTGTGCCCGATGCCGGGGGTTCCCTTGAGCGGCTGCTCGCGGAGCGTCGCGGCCAGGTTGTCGAGCTTGCCGACGCAGCGGCGGACCTCGATGTGATGGTTGGTGAAGGCCGCGAGCCCGGCCGAGTCGTAGCCGCGATACTCGAGCTTGCGGAGTCCCGCGATCAGGATCGGGCTCGCCTCACGCGGGCCCACGTATCCGACGATGCCGCACATCGTTTCAGCTCCTTCGTCGCGCGCGGCTCTTGACCGCCGCCCGCTTGCGCACACGCTTGGGGGTGGGAGCGGGCTTCGCCGGCGCCGCCGCCTGCGCCCGCCGGCGCGCGACCCAGCCCGGAACCGTGCGCTGTGGGACACGGCTCACCACCAGGGCGCCAGGCGGGACGTCGCGGGTGACCGTCGTCCCGGCACCCACGTAGGCGTCGTCGCCGACCGACACGGGGGCGACGAGCTGGGTGTCGCTCCCGATCTGGACGCGCGCTCCGATCCGCGTCGGGTGCTTGGCGAAGCCGTCGTAGTTGCAGGTGATCGTCCCCGCGCCGACGTTCGTGTCGGGACCCACCTCGCAGTCCCCGAGGTAGGTGAGGTGGTTGGCCTTGGTGCCGGCGCCGAGGACGGCCTTCTTGGTCTCGACGAAGTTCCCGAGGTGGACGCGTTCGGCGAGACGGGTGCCCGGCCGCAGCCGAGCAAAGGGTCCGATCACCGCGTCGGCACCGATCTCGGCGCCCTCGATGACCGTGGCGAAGCGGACGTGGACGCGGTCGCCGACGGTCGCATCGACGAGGTAGGCGGTGCCGTCCAGGCGACAGCCGCTGCCGAGACGCGTCCGGCCGCGCAGGACCACGTTCGGGCCGATCACCGTGTCGCGGCCGATGGTGACGTCGGGGCCGACGTAGGCGGTGGCGGGGTCCTCGAACGTGACGCCCTCCTCCATCCAGCGCCCGGTCAGCTCGGCTTTCAACGATGCTTCCATGCGCGCCAGCTCCGCCCGCGTGTTGATGCCCGCGACCTCGTCGATCCGGTCGATCCGAAGCGCCCTGACCCTGCGGCCTGCCCCCGCAGCGAGCGCGACGAGGTCCGTGAGGTAGAGCTCGCCCTGGGCGTTGTTGGGGCGGAGCGCGTCGAGCAGCGGAAAGAGCACTTCGGAGCGGACACAGTAGAGACCCGGGTTGACTTCCGTGATCCTTCGCTCGGCCGCCGTCGCGTCCCGCTCCTCGACGATCCGCGTGACTCCCCCATCAGCACCACGGATGATCCTGCCATAGCCGGTCGGGACTGCAAAGCAGATCGTAGCGAGCATGAGGTCGGCGTCGTTGGCGCGCTGCGCATCGACCAAAGCGCGCAGCGTGTCCGGGCGGATGCGTGGCACGTCGCCGTAGAGGATGAGGACGTCGCCCGCGAAACCGGCGAACGCCGGGGCGGCGCAGGCGACGGCGTGCCCCGTGCCGCGTTGCTCCGCCTGGAGAACCATACGGAGATCCGCAAGGCCGGCGTCCGCCGCCGCCGCGCGCACCGCGTCCGCCTGGTGGCCCACGACGAGGGCGACGCGCGTGGGGGCGAGCGGTGCGAGCGCGTCGAGCGGATAGCGGACCAGCGCACGCCCGCCGAGCTCGTGCAGCACCTTCGCCCGGTCCGAGCGCATCCGCGTCCCGAGCCCCGCGGCCAGCACGATGGCGCCGAGCGGCCGAGCGGTGGACACGAACGCGCGCCTATCACAGCCGCTGGCCCTTTTCAGCCGACGGTGCCCAGGTTTTTCTTGCGACTCGCTGTGGTATTTCGCACAATGGTACCGTGAAGCGGCAGATGGCCCTGCTGGGGGTGGCTGCGCTGGCCGCCGGCGGATGCGGCTGGCAGGTCGGCAACCCGTTCGACCACTTCCGTCCGACGCACCTCGCGCCGCCCGCGCGGGTTGTGTCGGTTCCGCCCGACGACGCCGACCACCTCTCCTGGGCCACGGACGAGCAGTATTTCGTCGTCGTCCGCAAGACCTGCCGCACGCTCGACGTCTACCGGTTCGGGGAACGCGTCGAGAGCTTCCCGGCCGTGTTCGGCCTCGGCGGCTCGGGCAGCAAGCTCTACGAGGGCGACCTCCGCACGCCGACGGGCCTCTACATGATCGTCGACAAGCGTTGCCATCCGCGCTGGGGCCACTTTCTGCTTCTCGACTACCCGAACCTCCAGGACCTCCACCGCTACTGGCTCGCCATGGAAGGCGGCACCATCCCCCGGCGAGGCGACGGCTATGCGGGTGTCGGCGGTGCGGTCGGGATCCACGGCACCGACAAGCCAGGCCTCAACCGCCGCGGCGTCGACTGGACCTGGGGCTGCGTCTCGCTCGCAAACGCCGACGTCGATCGGCTGGCCCGCCTAGTCCCGGTCGGAACCCTCGTCCTGATCGAAGATTAATCCGACCCGAGACCTTGTCTCGGGTCGGGATCGGAAGCGAGCGTGGGACGTTCGGTGCGCAAGGCGAGCGCCGTGCCGCGGCCGGCGCAGCCGGCGCGGCACAACGTGGTGCCCTGGGCTCGCACAGCTAACACCGATGCCCAGGAGCCGCCCGCGGCTTTGCCGCGGGCGAGCGACAGGGTCCGGGGGCATCGGAAGCGCGCAGCGCGGCGCAGCCGCGCGAGCACTGGACGGGCCCCCGGAAAGGTTAGCTTAAGCCGCCTGCACCTCGATGCGCCGGGCGCGCGCGCGCTCGGCCTTCGGCAGGTGCAGCGTGAGGACGCCGTTCTTGACCACGGCCTTGATACCCGCTCGGTCGATCGTCTCACCGAGCGTGAACCGGCGGTAGAAGCCACCGACACCGTACTCCACGTGAATGGGCTTCAGCCCCTCGTACTCGCCGGCACTCGGCCGCCCTTCGACCGTGAGCGTATCGCCGTCGAGATGGACCTGGACGTTTTCCCGCGGCACGCCCGGCATGTCGGCGACCAGCACCAGTTCGTCCGGGGTTTCGTAGATGTCCACGAGCGGCATGAAGTACGCGCCCGGACGGGTGCCTTCCTCGCGCTCGGCCTTCTGCTTCGGTCTTGCCTCGATATCGGTCGTTGACATGGAACCTCTCCTCCTTCCCTACTCGGAATGAACGGTGACGCGGCGGGGACGTGCCTCGCTCGCCTTGGGGAGCGTGACCGTCAGCACGCCGTCACGGAACCGGGCCTGGGGCTCCCCCTCGGTGGGTCCGGGTAGACGGACCACACGCCGGAACCGGCCTTCGCCTCGCTCGCGGCGGTGATAGGCGCCGTTCTGCACGGTCTCGGCGAGCCGGCGCTCGCCACGCAGCACGATGGTTTTGTCCTGCACCGTGAGCTCGACGTCGCCCGGCTCGATGCCGGGCAGCTCGGCCTTTACCACGTACTCCCCGCCCGCATCGAAGAGGTTGAAGACCCCTCAGCCGGTGTCCATCACCGTCCGGATCATGGCCTCCAGCTCCGGCAGCCACTCGTCGAGCGGCGTCTCGGACTCGACCCGGATCTCGAGCTTGCCGTTCGCGAGCACGCGCACGCCGCCAGGGTGCACGGGCTTGAGTGGGATGACGACCGCCTCGCGCGAGATGCCGAGCCGGTCGAGGATCTCGAAGATGCGCTCGATCTCCTTCAGCGTGACGGCCGTGAGCGCCATGCGGCTCAGCCCTCGGCCGCGGCGGGGAGTACCGCCGCCGGCGCGGGGCCACGCAGCACCCGCAGCCACGCCCGGCTCGCCTCCCAGACGATCAACGCGACCAGGCTCATGAAGAGGCCGCACACCACGGCGTCCAAACGGAGGTTGAATATCTCCACCGACACCTCCCCGAGCTTGGCCACAGGCACGCTCCCCGCCGCGCGCCCGGCCGCGAGCTTCTGCGCCTGAGCGAGGAACCCGATCGCCGGGTCGGGCGAGAAGATCTTCTGGTAGCCCGCGGTCATGGTGACCGCAAGAAGCCAGGCGAGCGGCAGGAGCGTCGTCCACGCGTAGCGCGCCCGGCCGCTGCGGACGATGATGGTCGTCGCGACCGCGAGCGCGATCGCCGCGAGCAGCTGATTGGAGATTCCGAAGAGCGGCCAGAGGATGTTGATCCCGCCGAGCGGATCGACGACTCCCTGGTAGAGAAAGTAGCCCCAGCTGGCGACGACGAGCGTGCTGGTCAAAAGGACGCTCGGGTACCAGCTCGTCCGCCCGAGCGGCGCCCACAGCTGACCCAGGAGATCCTGGAGCATGAACCGCCCGACGCGCGTTCCGGCGTCGAGCGTGGTGAGGATGAACAGCGCCTCGAACATGATCGCGAAGTGGTACCAGAGCGCGAGGGCCGTGCCGCCGAGCGTGCGCGCGAAGATGCTGGCCATGCCGACCGCCAGGCTCGGGGCGCCGCCGGTGCGCGCGAACAGCGTCCGTTCGCCGATGTCGCTGGCCAGCGCCTGCATCTCGCCCGGTCCCACCGGGAAGCCCCAGCTCGAGATGGTCGCGGTGGCGACCGCGGGATCGGCCCCCACCACGCCGGCGGGGCTGTTGATCGCGAAATAGACGCCCGGCTGGAGCGCCGCCGCAGCGATCATCGCCATGATGGCGACGAACGACTCGAGGAGCATGCAGCCGTAGCCGATCATCGGCGCGTCGGTCTCCTGGCGGAGCAGCTTGGGGGTGGTGCCCGAGGCGATGAGGGAGTGGAAGCCCGAGATGGCGCCGCAGGCGATCGTGATGAAGCAGAACGGAAACACCTTGCCGGCGAAGATCGGCCCGGTGCCGTCGACGAAGCGGGTGAGCGCGGGCAGGTGGATCTCCGGCCGCATCACGACGATCCCGGCCGCCAGCGCCGCGACCGTGCCGAGTTTGACGAACGTCGAGAGGTAGTCGCGCGGTGCGAGGAGGAGCCACACGGGCAGGGTGGAGGCGGCGAAGCCGTAGAGGATGATCGCCCAGGCGAGCGCCGGACCCGAGAGCGTCAGCAGGGGAGCGAGGACGGGGTGCTGGTCCACCCATCGTCCACCCAGCAGCGCGAGCGCCAGCAGCACGAGCCCGAGCGTGGTGGCGCCGAAGACGTGGTGCGGCCGGACGACACGCATGTACCAGCCCATCACCATCGCGATCGGGATCGTCGCCCCGACCGTGAACGTCCCCCACGGGCTCTGGCGAAGCGCGTTCACCACCACGAGCGCGAGCACCGCGATCAGGATCACCATGATGAAGAAGACGCCGAGCAGCGCCGCGAAGCCGCCGACCGGGCCGATCTCGTCCTTGGCCATCTGGCCGAGCGAGCGGCCGTCGCGGCGGAGGCTCCCGCAGAGGATGCAGAAGTCCTGAACGGCGCCGCCCAGCACCACGCCGGCGAGAATCCACAGCGTGCCCGGGAGGTAGCCGAACTGTGCGGCCAGCGTCGGGCCGATCAGGGGCCCGGGCCCGGCGATGGCCGCGAAGTGGTGGCCGAAGACCACCCAGCGGTTGGTCGGGACGAAGTCGCGTCCGTCGTTGATGCGCTCGGCAGGCGTGGTCCGGAGGCCGTCGAGGGCGAAGAGACGGGCGGCGAGGAAAGCTCCATAGAAGCGGTAGGCGAGGGCATACACGGCGGCGGCAGCAACGACGAACCAGACGGCATCCACCGTCTCGCCCCGAAACACGGCGAGGACGCCGACGGCGTACGCGCCAGCGACCGCGATCGCGAGCCAGCCGACCCAGCGCAGGACCGCCGCCACCGCTCAGTGCACCGCGCCGCCGAGCTTCATCGCGTGGCCCCCCGTGCTCGGGCTACCGGATCGCGTCCAGCCCGGTGATGTCGCGCCCGACGATCAGGGTGTGCATGTCGTGCGTCCCCTCGTAGGTGCTGACCGTCTCGAGGTTCAGCATGTGTCGGATCACGGGGTACTCGTTCACGATGCCGTTGGCACCGAGGACGTCGCGGGCGAGGCGCGCGATCTCGAGCGCCGCCGCCACGTTGCTCCGCTTGGCGAGCGAGACCTGCTCGGGACGCATCGTGCCGGCGTCCTTCATCCGGCCGAGCCGCCAGGCGAGGAGCTGTCCCTTCGTGATCTCGGTCAGCATGTGGACCAGCTTCTGCTGGACGAGCTGATAGCCCGCGATCGGCCGGTCGAACTGCCGGCGCTCCTGGGCATAGCGGAGAGCGGTGAGATAGCAGGTGCGCGCGGCGCCGAGCGCGCCCCATGCGATGCCGTAACGGGCCTGGTTGAGGCACGAGAACGGGCCGCCGAGCCCCTCGGCACCGGGAAGCAGGCTCCCCGCCGGCACGGGGACGTCCTCCAGGACGAGCTCGGACGTGATCGACGCGCGCAGCGAGAACTTCCCCTTGATGTCGTGCGCCGAGAAGCCGGGCGTACCCCGCTCGACGAGGAAGCCGCGGATCGTGTCCCCGTCCTTCGCCCAGACGACCGACAGGTCGGCGACCGAGCCGTTCGTGATCCATCGCTTCGTCCCGGACAGGATCCAGCCGGAGCCGTCGCGGCGCGCGCGGGTCTCCATCCCGCCCGGATCGGAGCCGTGGTCCGGCTCGGTGAGGCCGAAGCAGCCGATCACGCGGCCGGCGGCCATCTCGGGGAGCCACCGCCGCTTCTGCTCCTCGGTCCCCCATCGCCAGATGGCGTACATCGCGAGCGACCCCTGCACGGAGCCCATCGAGCGCAGGCCGGAGTCGCCCGCCTCGAGCTCCTGCATCATGAGACCGTACGCGACGTTCGAGAGCCCGGGGCACCCGAACCCCTGAAGGTTCGCTCCGAACACGCCGAGCGCGCCCATGCGCCGGATGAGCGTGGTCGGGAACTCCTCGCGCGCATGGCAACCTTCGATGAGCGGCAGCGCCTCGCGTTCGACGAAGCTCCGGACGCTCGCTTGCGTGATGCGCTCCTCCTCGCTGAGGAGCTCGTCGATGCCGTAGTAGTCGACCTGACCCTGCGTCATGCGACGCGTCCTCGTCGTGCACGTCTGCAAGGTCGCTCACGTCGTGACTGGCTTGCAACCGAACGCCAGCGTCCGTATGAGTCTACCTGAACTTCGGCGATCGCCAGCATTAGCAAGTGCATCTCGAAACCCTCAAAATCTTCTGCGACATCGTCGAAACGCGAAGCTTCTCGGCCGCGGCTTCTCAGAACTTCGTCACCCAGTCGGCGGTCAGCCAGCAGATCCGCATGCTCGAGGAGCGCTACGGCCGACAATTGCTCGAGCGGACGCGCGGCAACGTGCAGCTGACGCCGGCCGGCGAGATCCTCTACCAGGTGAGCAAGGACATCGTCCAGCGGTATCAGGACCTGGAGGCGCGCCTGCAGGCGATGGCGCAGGTGGTGGCCGGCCCGGTGCGCGTCGCGACCGTGCACTCGATCGGCCTCTACGAGCTGTCCGGACAGCTCAAGCGGTATCTGCGCGCGTTCCCCCAAGTCCACCTGCACCTGGAATACAGCCGGTCCAACAAGATCTACGAGGACGCCGTGCGCGGCAACATCGACATCGGTGTGGTCGCGTATCCGAGCCGCCGCCCGCAGATCACGGTGATCCCCTTCCGCGAGGATCGTCTCGTGCTCGTCTGCCCGCCGGGTCACCCGCTTTCGCGCCAACGGCAGATCTCGCTCACCAAGCTCAACGGCGAGCCCCTGGTCGGCTACGAGCGCGACCAGCCGACCCGCAAGGAAACCGACCGCCTGCTCCGCCGCTACGGCGTCGAGGTGCGGTACGTGATGGAGCTCGACAACATCGAGACCATCAAGCGCGTGGTCGAGATCGGGACCGGGATCGCGATCCTTCCCGAGCCCGCGGTCCGCTCCGAGGTCCGCAGCAAGACGCTCAGCACCGTTCAGCTCTCCGACGAGGTCTTCCTGCGGCCGCTCGGCATCATCCACCGCCAGGGCAAGCACTTCTCGCCGGCGGCCGAGAAGTTCATCGAGTTCCTGCGCGCCGAATGACGGCGGGACGGCTGGTGCCTGCGCTGCTCGTGGTCGCGGCGCTCGCCTGTCGTACGCCGCGGCCGGAGCGCCCCGAGGGCAGCTGCACGCACGTGCAGGCCGTCCGCCAGCTCCACGGCGAGCCGCTCTGCGAGGACGTGTGGACCTGCAGCCGGCCGCCGGGCGGCCGGTTCGACCGCATCGGGCTCCGGCGCGTCGCCCTCTGCGACGGCGCCACGGGTCCCGTCGTCCTCTACCTGCCGGGCATGCACATGAACGCCGAGCTCCCGCTGGTCGAGCCACGTCACGACCTCCGGCTCTACCTGGCGGAGGAAGGCGTGCTGGCGTGGGGGCTCGACTATCGCACGCACGCCGTCCCGCCCGACGCCTCACCCGCCGAGCTGCGCGCGCTCGAGGGGTGGACGGTCGACCGCTTCGTCGAGGACGTCGCCTGGGCGACGGCGTTCGTGCGTGGCGCGGATCGGGGACCGCTCTTCGTGGCGGGCTTCAGCCAGGGCGCCGTGTTCGCCTACCGGCTGGCCTCCCGTCGCGGCTCCTCGCTCGCCGGCTTGCTGATCCTCGACGGCGCGCCCGGCGGAGGATCCACCCCGGCAAGCGGCAATCCCGTCATCGACGTCGGCGGGAGCCGGCTGCCGTTCGCGGAGCGCCGCCGGCTGCTCGACCAGGTGATCGCCGACGCGAACGCTCCCTCGCCCGTGCCCGGCTTTCCCACGGCCGGGGCCGCACTCGCCAGCATCCTCTCCACGGCGCCGATGTTCGGCGGGGAGGGGGGGCTCGCAGCGGGTTCCCGCGTCTCGGAAATCGCCGTGCTGGCCACCCTGCTCCGCAGCTACGACCGTTGGTGGCCGCGCGCGGCCGTCGACGCGCCCGCGCCGCGACCGCCGAAGACCCCGATTCCCGTCCTGGCCTTCGCGAGCACGAACATGGGGCCGGCCTGGGTCGACCGCGTGCGGGCCACCGCGCATGCCTATGGCGGATCCGACGCCGAGGTCCGGGAGCTCGCCCGCTACGGACATCTCGATGTGCTGGTCGCTCGTCGCGCGGCGCAGGAGGTCTTTCAGCCCGCCCTTGCGTGGCTCGAGCGACACGCCGGGCGCTAGGAAGAGCCCGATCGCTCCCCGCGGGTGCGTGCTCGTTCCACCGCCCCGGCACCCGGGGCGTCGGAGCCCCCGACAATGGGGACGTGAATAGCGGTGGCCCACGGGGAAGTGTCGCGGCGTGTCGTGGTGGCACGAGCGTTGCTGCCCCAGCGAACGCATCAGTCGTGTTGCCGCGGAGAGTGGGGTGTCAAGCTCGACGGAGATGGTATAGTCGCGACTGGTTCGGGCCTACCCGAGCCCAGCCATCGCGTTGTCATGACGTTTGCTCGGACTCCTCGGGCCTTTGGTCTGGTCCTTCGCGATGGTGGCCCCGGTCCCGAGGTTCGGAACCGCGCCTGACAGGCCGCGCTAGGAGCGCAAGCCATGCGAAACGAGATGCATTCGGAGAACGCGGAGCGCCGCGACGTCGGAAGCTGGCTCGAGAACACGACCAGCCAGGATCCCATCCTCGGGCGCCTCTTTCCCCAACTCCGGCGCCTTGCGGCGAGCGAGGCGCCCGTCTTGCTCGTCGGAGAGCCCGGGAGCGGTCGCGAGCTCGCGGCGCGCGCGATTCACAACCTGTCCGAACGGGCCTCGCATCCGTTCGTGGTGATCAACTGCGGGGACTTCTCGGACGCGCTCATCGAGGCGGAGCTGCTCGGCATCGACGGCGGAACCCCACCCCACAAGATGGGGATATTCGAGCAGGCGGGCTCCGGTACCGTGCTGCTCGCGGAGGTGGGTGAGCTTCCTGCCCGCCTCCAGGAAGCGCTGCTTCGGCTGCTCGATCGACACGAGCTGACCCGTCTCAACTCGAGCACGCCCGTCCCGGCGCGGGCCCGGGTGATCGCCAGCACATGCATCGACCTGCGCGCGCGCGTCTCCGCGGCGCTGTTTCGCGAGGATCTCTACCAGCGGCTCTCCGCCGAAAAGCTCGAGCTGCCGCCGCTGCGCGAACGAGCGGACGACATCCGCGCGCTCGCGCGTCACTTCCTCGAGCGCTGCTGCGGCCATCTGCCGCGCGCCCCGCGGGACCTCACGCCGGAGGCGGAGGCCGCGCTGCGCGCCTACAGCTGGCCGGGAAACCTGCACGAGCTGCGCGAGGTGGTGGAGGAGGCGGCGCTCAGGGCCCGCGGCGAGCGCATCGGCGTCGAGGACCTGCCGGAGCGGCTACGAGGGGAGCAGCGGGGAGGACCGCTACCCTCGCTGCGCGAGGTGGAGATCCGGCACATCGAGCGCGTGCTGCAGGAAGCGCGCGGCAATCAGCGCCGCGCCTCCCGCATCCTGGGCATCAGCCGCTGGTCGCTGTCACGGCGGCTGCGCAAATACGGGCTGCAGCCGCGCGCCGAGCAGTAGCTACGCGTTCCACGGCCGTCGCGGTGCGGCGGGTCGCTCGCGGTTGACCTTCGCCGCGGCCCTGCGGATACTCGGCTCGGCGTGATGCGGAAGCGAAACGTCGCGGTGGTGGGCGCCACGGGCATCGCTGGGCAGCAGTTCCTGGTGGCGCTCGCCGGCCATCCCTGGTTCGAGGTGACGGCGCTTGCCGCCTCGGCGCGCTCCGCTGGACGTCCCTACGGCGAGGCCATCCGCGACGCGAGCGGCGCACGCCGATGGTGGTGCAGCGAGGAGCCCGCCGCCGAGCTGCTCGGCCTTCCGCTCGAGGACGCCGCGCGGCTCGACCCGGGGCGCGTCGACCTCGTCTTCGCCGCCGTCGAGAGCGACGCGGCGCGCGAGCTGGAGCCGCTCTACGCCCGCGCGGTGCCGGTGGTGAGCACGGCGGCGGCGTTCCGCTACGAGCCGGACGTGCCGATCGCGCTTCCCGGGGTCAACCTGGCGACGCATCTGCCCCTCCTCGAGCAGCAGCGACGGCGCCGGGGGTGGAAGGGATTCGTGCTGCCGCTGCCGAACTGCACCACCGTCGGCCTCGCGATCTCGCTAAAGCCGCTGCTCGACGACTTCGGTCTCGAGCGGGTCCTCATGACGTCGATGCAGGGTCTCTCCGGCGCCGGACGCTCGCCGGGGGTCATCGCGCTCGACATCGTCGACAACCTGATCCCGTACATTCCGAAGGAAGAGGAGAAGGTGGCAGCCGAGACGGGGAAGATCCTCGGCCGGCTCGGCGAGGGAGGCATCGCGCCGCATCCGGCGCCCATCGGCGCCACCTGCACCCGCGCGGCCGTGCTCGAGGGGCACACGGTGTCGGTCACCGTCGCGACCGCGCGGCCCTGCGACCCCGCGGCGGCAGCCGAGGCCATGCGCCGCTTTCGTCCCGACTACGCGGGTCTCGACCTGCCGAGCGCCCCGGAGCGCGCGATCATCGTGCACGACGACCCCTTCCGTCCCCAGCCTCGCCTCGACCGGGACGCCGAGGGTGGAATGGCGACGAGCGTCGGCCGCGTGCGCGCCGAGCCGGCGCTCGAGCGCGGCGTCAAGTACGTGGCCCTCTCCCACAATACGCGCATGGGAGCGGCCAAGGGCGCCGTGCTGGCCGCGGAGTACCTCTGCCGGACGGGCATCCTTTAATCGCCCCGAGACCTTGTCTCGGGGCGGGACGGACGGCGAGAGTGTGGCGGCGGTGGAGAAGGCCTACGCCGTGCCGCGGCCGGCGAAAGCCGGCGCGGCAGACTTTACGGAGCATTGCGGCGCGAGCGGGCGTTCGCGCCTCGGCTCGAGGCACAGCTCTGCTTTACGGGGCAGGATGGGCAGCGGGGGGCGCGGGCGACGCAAATCGTCGCGCCGAGGTCCATGAGCGCCTGGTTCCAGTCGCCGGCTCGGCCGCGGGGTACGAGGGCTTCCGCGAGGCGCCAGAGGCGCGTCTGACGCCGAGCGGCTCCGCCCCGTCGCCGAATTCCGAGGACGCGCGTCAGCACGCGGGCAGCATTGGTGTCGAGGGCGGGGACGTTCGCCCCGAAGGCGATGCTGGCCACTGCGCCGGCGGTGTAGCGCCCGACGCCGGGCAGCCGCCGGAGGTCCGCCGGGCGGTCGGGCACGACGCCGCCGTGCCGGTCGACCACCTGGCGGGCAGCGGCGTGGAGATTCCGGGCTCGGGCGTAGTAGCCGAGGCCGTCCCATGCCTCGCGCACCGCGTCAGCCGGCGCCGCCGCCAGGTCCTCGAGGGTGGGATACCGCACCAGAAAGCGCGGGAAGAACTCCGCCACCCGCCGAACCTGCGTCTGCTGAAGCATGACCTCGGAGACCAGAACGGCGTACGGGTCGCCCAGCCCGCGCCAGGGCAGCTTCCGCGCGTGGCGGGCGTACCAGGTGAGGAGGCGGCGGCGGAAGGAGCGGGCGCGCGGCGGGAGGCGGCAGGCATTTTGCTTCTGACTGGAATGGGCACCGGCTAGAATACGCATCGATGGCCCGCTGGCTGCGCAAGAAGGTCTTCAACGTCGCCGCTCGCATCCTCACCAAGCCGCGGGGAAACTACAACCGGATCCTCCCGACCGACCTCGAGACCCTTCGCCAGACGGTGCGCAAGGGAGACGTCGTCCTGGTCGACGGCGACCAGCGCGTCAGCGAGGTCATCAAGTACCTGACGCAGAGCTCGTGGTCGCACGTCGCCCTCTACGTGGGCGACGAGCTCCTGCGACGGTTCCCGGCTCGACGCGAAGAGCTCGTGCGCGCGAACGGCCAGGACGCGCAGCACCTGATCATCGAGGCCCTGCACGAAGGGGTGGTCGCCTCTCCGCTCTCGAAGTACGCCGCCTTCAACATCCGCGTCTGCCGGCCGCACGGCCTGCAGCGCGACGACCTGCAGCGCGTTCTGAACGAGGTCCTCGCGCAGCTCGGCTCGAGCTACGATCTCAAGAACCTGCTCGACCTCGCCCGCTACTTCTTTCCGGTGAGCTTGATCCCGCGCCGCTTCCGGCGCCGCGCGCTCGATTTCGGAAGCGGGTTGCCGACCGCGGTGATGTGCTCGAGCCTGATCGCTCGCGCGTTCCAGAACGTCGGCTTCCCCATCCTCCCCGCGACGACGCCGGCGGCTGCACCGCGCCCGCGCCGCCGCCTGCGTGACTACCTGCGACGCACGAGCGACCCATATCCGAGCGTCTTCCATCGCGAGCGCGCCACCCTGATCACGCCGCGCGACTTCGACCTGTCGCCCTACTTCGAGATCGTCAAGCTGAACGGCCTCGAGGCGGGTAAGTTCGACTACCGCAGGATCAAGTGGGCCTGAGCCGCGCGGGGCGCGCAGCCTCACGGCGAGCCGGCTTCCGGCGCCGGAGCGAGCGTCCCCTCGAGGGTTTCCAGTCGGCGGAGCTGCTGCTCGATCTGCGAGCGCAGGTGCTCGGCGGTGTCGGCCATCTCGCGGCGCTCGCGGAGGAGCTCCCCGAGCTCCTGGTGCAGCCGGTCGCGCTCGGCCTGCACCTGCCCGGCCTGTGCCTCCAGCGTCGCAACGCGCTCGGCGAGACCGCGCGTGTGCCGGGCGCAGAGCGTCCGGCCGGCGCCGTAGCCGACCGCGCCGCCCACCAGCAGCCCGAGCAGGATCGAGACCAGCGCGCGCGCGTGCATCGCGGGATTGTACAGAGCGCCGGCGCGGCGGGTCCATAGTCGGTGCCGCTGCAGCCGCGCCACGCGCTCGCCGGCGCCGCGCTGCTCGGCCTCGTCGCTGGCGGGCTTTTCTTCCAGGACCTCGGCCGTTACCCGCTCTGGGACCCCGACGAGGCGCGGCACGCCGAGGTGGCCCGTGAGATGGCCGCGGCCCACGGCTGGCGGCGCCTCGTGCTACCGACCTTCGAGATGCAGCCGTATCGCGAGAAGCCGCCGGGACACTACTGGCTCGTGTCGCTCGCCTACGCGGCGCTCGGGATCGGCACCGGGCCGGCCCGCGCGCCGAGCGCCGCCGCCGCGTGGCTCCTCGTGATGGGGCTGTACGCCTGGACGCTGCCGCGGGCGGGCGTCGCCGGCGCTCTGGGCGCCGGGCTGGTCGCCGCCACGAGCGCCGGCTGGCTCGGGCTCGGCCGATACGCGAATCTCGACATGACCTTCACCGCCTTCGTGACCGTCGGCGTGCTCGGGGGCCTCGCCTGGCTCGAGCGGCCGCCGCCGCGACGGCCGCCGCTCGTCCCATACGTCGCGGCCGCAGCCGGCACGCTCGTGAAGGGCCCGCTCGCCGTGCTGCTCGTTGCGGGGCCGCTGGGGTTCGCGATGCTCGCGTACCGCCCCCGCCCGACGTGGCGCGAGCTCGGGTTCACGCGCGGCATCGCGGTCGCCGGCGCGATCGTCGCGCTCGTCCTGGTGCCCGTCGCGCTCCTCGACCCGGACACGCTCCAGGGCCTCGCGGCCACGAACGTGCGCCGCCTCGGCGCGGCGAGCCCGCATGCGGCGCCCGTCTGGTACTACTTCCTGTGGCTGCCGATCCTCTTCCTGCCGTGGACGCTGCTCGCGCCCGGGGCGCTCGGCCGCGCGGCGCGCGACCCCGGCCGGCGTGCGCTCGTCCTCTGGGCGGCGTTCGTGCCCCTGCTCCTGACCCTCGCGCGTGGCAAGCTCGCGACCTACGTGCTGCCTGCGCTCGCCCCGCTCGCGCTCGTGGTCGGGCCCGAGCTCGCGGGCGCGGTCGTGCGGACTGCGCGCGGCACCGCCGCCGCACGCGAGTTCCGCGTCTCGGGCTGGCTCGGCGCCGCCTCGCTCGGCGCCGCGGCGGTGGCCGCCGTCGTCGCCGGAGGGAGCTATCCGGTCCCGCCGCTCGGACGGGCCGCGTTCGCGGCGGCGGCGCTCGCCTGGGCGCTCGCGCTGGTCGTCGCGCTCCGCGCGCGGCGCGGGCACACCGTCCCGCTCGCGCTGCTCGGCGCCGTGGTCACCCTGCATCCCCTCGTGGTCCGCTTCGTGGCGCCCGCCGTCAGCGCCCTCCACAGCGACGAGGCGATGGCGCGGCTCCTCGCCGGGTCAGGTCCCGCCCCCGTGATCGCGTTCGGAAGCCAGGCGGCGTCGCTCGTCTTCTACCTCGGGTCGCCCGTC
>Ga0070699_100002664_pt1 | contig 15952 bp, 16 predicted proteins | sample KBSK1503metaG_FD_65473 | JGI IMG/M metagenome (GOLD analysis project Ga0070699, IMG submission 65473) | Corn, switchgrass and miscanthus rhizosphere microbial communities from Kellogg Biological Station, Michigan, USA - KBS K1-50-3 metaG | ecosystem: Host-associated > Plants > Roots >...
GGCTGATTCGTCTGAGACGTCTGCGCCGCGGCGGGGGCCACGCCTACCGCGGCGAGGAGCAAGCCGCAACACACAATGCGCACGTGCACCACCTCAAGCCGGCGAGTCGGGTCGAGTCGTGCCGCGCGAGCTGACGTTAGTCCGCGCGACGGAACTCCGCGCCGGATGCAGGAGTCCCCGCCGTCATACTATTCACATCTCCTGCCGAAGAAACAACAAGACGTCCGCGACCGCCGCGGCTAATCTGGCCGCCCTTGCGTCCGGCATTGCGCGCCTCGTCCGGCGTCCACTCATGCGCAGTGCCTTTTTCATGCGCCGCGCGCCCGCCCTTGCTGGCGATTTCGCGCTGCTTTTCGGGGGACATCGAAGCAAAACCGCGTCGTTCCTTGCGAACTCCGTCCACAGCCAACCTCCTGGTTACTCGAAAAACCTGATTGCGATTGCCACCGGCAAACCGCGCCCGCGACCGAAGTCGTGAGGGGCCGGGCTTCAAGGCGGATGCCAGCCCGGCAGAAAAAACGGCTCGATTAAACCGCTGAAGACGTGCAAGTTACGCCCACCGCCAGAATCATGCCCGCTCGAAACTGAAGCGGATCGCTACAGTTGAGTTAGAAATGCGTGGGGTTTCTATACGTTGGCCGTCGAATCCCCTCCGCCCTCGAAGCTTCGATCTTTTTCGTTGCATAGTCTTTTTGCCCTCCCTGGAAGTTGGGAGTTGGAAGTTGGGAGTTGTACGATGCCCGTCATGGCCGAATGCGATCCCACCACCACCGCCGACCAGGCGCCCGTCGGCAACAAGAGCGGACGAATCGTCAACTGCGTGAAGTTTCAGAAGGAGCTGCCAGGCCTCGACGCGCCTCCATGGCCCGGCGAGCTCGGACAGCGGATCTACGAGAACGTCTCCGCGCAGGCGTGGAAGATGTGGGAAGAGCGCATGAAGATGATCCTCAACGAATATCGCCTGATGCCGTGGCAGAAAGAGGCGCAGGAGGTGATTGCGCGGCACATGGAGGATTTCTTCTTCGGCGAGGGCGCCGCGCTCCCCCCCGGTTACGTTCCGCAGCAGACGAAATAGGCGCTACGCCAGCGGAATCTCCCGATCGATCTGAAACCGCAGCTTCGCGTGCGCGGCGCGCAGCGCCTGCTCCACGGCCAGCGGTGTCGTGGCCCGCGCGAAGATGAAGCCGAGATACGACTTCCCCTCCGGCAGCGGAACGAGCCGGGCGTCGGGCTTCGCCGTGATCTGCAGATCGACGATGTCCGTTACCGCGCGCGCGTCGCGCTCGCCTTCCACCGACTTGTAGATGCCGCGGTGCGGAATCGGAATCATCATCACGCCCGACGCGCGGCGCTCGCGCGTCAACGCCGTGACATCCTCGTGCAGCGCGTGACGCAGCAGCACCTCCTCGAGCGAGACCTCTCCGCCTGGTGAGACGAACCGGAGCGCCTTCGAACAGAGGCCGCCGATGGGGCGGGCGGCGACTTCGAGCAGGTGCACGCCGCTCTCGTTGACGCGACATTCGGCGTGCACGGGTCCGTGCCGCAACCCCAGTGCGGCGGCGCCGGCGGCGACGGTCCGTTCAATCTCGCGCTGAACCTCCGCCGACTCACGCGACGGCGTCACGTAGATCGTCTCCTCGAAGAACGGCCCCTCCATCGGATCCGGCTTGTCGAAGATCGCGAACACCTGCAGGACGCCGCCGGTGAGCACCCCCTCAACCGCGAACTCGGGCCCGGGAATGAACGATTCGACCAGCAGCAGGCTGTGCGCGGAGTCGCGTTCGGCGCGGACGTCCGGCTGCGCCAGCAGCTTGCGGAGGCGGTCGAACGTGGTGACGAACTCGCACGAGCTGTCGGCCCTGATGACGCCGCGGCTGCCGGACATCGCGAGCGGCTTCACGACGACCGGATACGGCAGCGTGAGCGACGTCTCCCACGGGTTTTCCGACGGCGTCACCGTACGGAACATCGGGACCGCGAGTCCCGCGGCCTGGAACGCGCGCCGGCTTTGGAGCTTGTTCCGGCTGGCCAGCGCCGCGTTCACCGGGTTGCCCGGAAGGCGGAAGGCCGCGTTGACTCGGGCCGCGACGACGACCGGACGATCGCCGACGGCAATCACGCCGTCGGGAGGATCGCCGCCGAACGCGTCGACGATGGCGTGGACCGCGCCGAGCTCGTCATGGAATCGAATCGGGATCGCGCGATCCCACCAGGGGTCTTCCAGCTGATCGCACCGGTCGCTCGCGAACACGAGGCGCACGCCGAGCTTCTCGGCCGCCTCGCCGAACGAACGAATCTGATAACCCGTCGTCGTTGCAACGATGAGGACCCGCGTCAAACCAGCTGCATGTCCTCCAGCGACGGCTCCGCGCAGCAGTACCACGCTTCCGTCATGTGCGGAACGGCGCGGGGCCTGGGCGCACTGGCGCCGACGCTCCGCATCACCGACTGCTGCAGCGCGTCCACGCGGGGGTCGCGGTGGCGCCACGGCCATGTCAGCGATGCGGGATCGAACCCGGTAATGACCGCCTGGATGTCCGGCAGCTCGAGCAGCGGCGATTCGTTCGTGATCAGCAGGCGGATTGCGAGCTGAATCGGCGCCACCTGATCGCGCAGGTGGAGCCGGTCGATCGTCTGCAGCAGCTCGTCGTACCCCTCGAGCGTCGTCCACGGCGTGAACGGAACGAACGTGGGCGCGAGCATCACGCCGGCGTCGCGGCACAGGTCAACGGCCCGCACGAGATCCGCGCGGGTGTGGCCTTTCGCCAGATGGCGCAGCACCTCGTCGTCGATCGATTCGACGGCGCTCGTGATGAAGAGGCAGCCGGTGCGCTTCAGCAGCGGCAGCAGCGACGCGTGCCGAAGGATGTGCTCGATCTTGATCGTCACGTCGTAGGTGACGCCGGGACACTCCGTGGCCAGACGTTCGACGATCCGGCGCGCGTGGGTCGGCCCGTTGAAGAAATCGGGGTCGCCGAACGTGATGTGCCGGGCGCCGGCCGCGACCTGCTGCCGCACGTCGTCGAGGACCGCGTCAGCGGGAATCGCGTGGAAGCGCCCCTTGTACACCGGGACGATCGGACAGTGGCGGCACAGGTGCTTGCACCCTCGCGTCGCGTCGGTGCTGCCCACGATGCGCGTCGAGCCGTCCGGCATCCGCAGCTGCGCGTATTTCTCGAGAAGAGGCAGTCCACTCCGTTGCGGGGACAGGGTCAGGCGAGGACGCGACTCGCGGAGGGAACGCCCCGTCGCAAGATCCACCAACTCCTCTTCCCCCTCCGCCCCCAGCACGTGCGAGATGCCCTTCTCCCGCAGCCACGCCTCGTTGATGGGCGCGTACAGTCCGTACGCCGCGAGTGACGCCGCCGGGTTGACGCGCCGCACGCGGTCGATGAGCGGCGCCGCCAGCCGCGTCGCGGTATGCATCGGCAGGTAGAACGCCACCAGCTCCGCCGCCACGATGCGCTCGTCGGTCAGCCGCTCGCGTGACGTGTCCGCGCACTCGACGTCAACGCCGGCGTTCCGCAGCCACGCCGCGGGCGAGGCCAGGCCGAACGGCTGCCGGCCCAGGTCGTAGGTCGAGACGAGGAGTACCCGCACCCGACCATTCTAGAGTCAACTCCCGTTGGCGTTTGGGAGTTATCCTTTGGGCATGGCGACGCGCGCGATACCTCGCGTGGGTGTGATCACGGATGCGGCCGTGGACCGAGGATTCTTCGGGCATCCGAAAGGGCTCGCGACGCTCTTCTTCACGGAGATGTGGGAGCGCTTCAGCTACTACGGGATGCGCGCGTTCCTCATCCTCTACATGGCGGCTCCGGTGGCGGCCGGCGGGCTCGGTTTCGCCGACAGAGATGCCGCCTCGATTTACGGCACCTATACCGGCAGCGTCTGGGGCGCCGCCATCGTCGGCGGCGTCATCGCGGATCGCTTCCTCGGCCAGTACCGCAGCGTGCTCATCGGTGGCATTCTCATCGCGCTCGGCCACCTGACGCTCGCCCTGCACGCGCTGACGTTCTTCTACAGCGGCCTCGGCCTCATCGTCATCGGCACCGGGCTGCTCAAGCCCAACGTCAGCACGCTTGTCGGTTCCCTCTATGCGGAAGGCGACCCCCGCCGCGACGCCGGGTTCTCCATCTTCTACATGGGCATCAACGTCGGCGGGTTTCTCGGCGTCATCGTCGCCGGCTACCTCGCGCAGCGCGTGGACTGGCACATCGGCTTCGCGGCCGCATCGGTCGGCATGACGCTGGGCCTCGTGCAGTACGTCATCTTCGGCCGCACGCGGCTGCGGCCAGCGTCCGAGCGCGCCGAAGCCGGAAACAAGGCGGCCGCGGCAGCGAAGAAGGCCGGCACGGCAACGGCATTGACGACGCAGGACTGGAAGCGCATTGGAGCCCTCGTGATTTTCTGCGTCGTCGCCACGGTGTTCTGGGCGGGGTACGAGCAGGCCGGCTCGACGATGAACCTGTTTGCGGATCGCTACACGCGGCTCGACGTCGGCAGCTTCCAGATTCCCTCGTCGTGGCTCCAGAACGTGCAGTCGGCGTTCGTCATCATCCTGGCGCCCGTGTTCGCGTGGATCTGGATTCGGCTCGGCAAGCACGATCCCTCGGTGCCGATCAAGATCGCGCTCGGCGTGCTGTTCATGGGCATCGGATACCTCGTCATGGTGCCGGCCGGCGCGGCCGCGCAGAGCGCTTCAGGCGTACGCGTGAGCCCGCTGTGGCTGGTGACGTTCTATTTCCTCTCCGAGCTCGGCGAGCTCTGCCTCTACCCCGTCGGCCTCAGCGCGGTCACCAAGCTCTCGCCGCCGCGCATCGTGGGGATGATGATGGGCGTCTGGTTCCTGTCCATCGCGTTCGGCAACAAGCTGGCCGGCTATGCAGCCGGGTTCTTCAGCTCGATGCCGCTGTCGCAGCTGTTCACCAACGTCGCCGCCATACTCGTTGTCACGGCGGCGGTCATGTTCGCGCTCGTCAAGCCGGCGAAACGGCTGATGGGCGGCGTGCACTGAGCGATGGCGCTCGAAAAGTACCGCGCCAAGCGCAATTTCAAGGAGTCGCCGGAGCCCGCGGGCGACGCCGCGCTCGTCGCCGAGCGCGCGAAGAAGACGAAGGGCGCCAAGGCCCGGTTCTTCTGCGTCCAGAAGCATCTCGCCAGTCATCTTCATTACGACTTCAGGCTCGAGCACGACGGCGTGCTGCTGTCGTGGGCGGTGCCGAAAGGACCGTCGCTCGACCCCGGCACCAAGCGGCTCGCGATGATGGTGGAGGAACACCCGATCGAGTACGGCACCTTCGAGGGCGTCATTCCCTCGGGCTACGGCGCCGGCATCGTGATGCTGTGGGACCGCGGCACCTGGACACCCGAAGTCGACGACGTGGGCGCGGCGCTCCGGAAGGGCGACCTGAAGTTCACGCTCGACGGCTACAAGCTGAAAGGATCGTGGGTGCTCGTGCGAACCAAGGGGAAATGGGCCGGCGGCGGCGACCGATCGTGGCTGCTGATCAAGCACCGCGACGACTGGGCGGGCGACGTCGACATCACGGAGTTCGCGCCGCTCAGCGTGAAGAGCAAGGGCGACTTCGCGGACATCCTCGCCGAGGGCGACCCCGACATCTGGATTTCGCACCGGCCGGCGTCGGGGGGAGAAGCCGGCGCGATGTTCGAAAAGATCGTCAGGCGCGCGCTCGAGATGCGCGGTGATCGGGGTTCAATGGGTTCAACGGGTTCAAAGGGTTCAAAGGGAAAGCGTTCAAAGGGTGCGCTGGGTTCTCCAGGTTCTCCAGGTTCTAGAGGTGCGGTGAAGCGCAAGACCGCCGCACCCAAGAGAACCTATTGAACCTTTTGAACCTCTCGAACCTCTTGAACCCCATGCTGGAGCAGCCTTTCGCTGAGCACACTCCAGACCGCGAACGAGAGGCGCCGGCGATCGTGCCGGGCGATCTCGGAGCACCAGAAGCGCCCCTCGACCACCTCGATATCTGAATCGACCTCGCCGAGCTCGAGCGGCACCTTGTGCTCCGCGGCGTACTTCATCAGACCGTCGAGCGACGGCCGTCCCGTATTCGCAATCACGACGTCGACCGGCCGGCCGATCGCCTCCGACACCCAGCGCGCCGATTCGGCGGCGGTGAAGCCGGCCATGCCGCGCCCCTCGGTGAGCAGGTTCGCGATCAGGATGATCGGTCCCTGCATCTCGGCGAGCGCTTCGCGCACGCCGCGGACGAGCAGCGGTGGAAGGATGCTCGTGAAAAAGCTCCCGGGACCGATGATCGCCGCGTCGAAGGCGCGCACGGCCTCGCCGACTGCCGGATGCATCGCGGCCGGCGGCTCGAGCCAGAGGCGCCGCACTTGATGTCCGCGGCTCTGCGCCGCATCCACGCCAACCTCGCCGCGCGTCACGGTGCCGTCGCTGTACTCCGCGCAGACCGACGCAGGCTCGACGCTGACCGGCCAGACCTTCCCGCGGCAGCCGAGCAGCGCGCGGAGGCCGTCGACCGCCTCGAGGAAGTCGCCGCTGTACTGCTCCATCATCGAGAGGAGCAGGTTGCCGCCGGTGTGGCCGCCGAGACGCGCGTGCTGCTCGAGCGCCGGCAATCGCGACAGCAGCACGCGGCGCGCCTCGCCCTCGTTGCGCGCCAGCGCGAGCGCGCACTTCAGCACGTCGCCGGGCGGGAGCACGCCAAGCTCGTCGCGCAGCTGCCCCGAGCTGCCGCCGCTGTCGAACATCGTCACGACAGCGTTGAGATGCAACCAGGGGTTGTTCTTGAGTCCGCCGAGCAGGCTGGGCAGCCCCGTCCCGCCGCCGAAACATCCAATGTTCAGCTCACGGAGCTGCATTCAGGCCATTGTAGTAAATCCCAAATCCCAAAAACCAAATCCCAAATCCCAAGTCCCAATCCCGAGGTTGGGATTTGGAGCTTGGGATTTGGGATTTGGGATTTGGGATTTTGCGTCCTACGGAGCGCTCCGGAACGCAACACTCACGTTCATCTGCACCTCGATTGGGACGCAATTCAGGAGCGTGGAATCGAACTCCCACTGCCTGACCGCATCGATCGCGGCGGGAGCCAGCTCGGGGCGATCGGCGTTCACGAGCTGGACGTCGGTCACCGACCCGTCGATACCGATCGTCGCGACGAGCTCGACGTTGCCGCTCACCCCTGGATAGCCGGGAGAGACATCCTTGACCTTGCGCGGCGGCCGGAGGTTCCCGCCGGCGCCGTTGCCCGCCCCGGGGACGCACGCCGGGTTCTGGCGCTTGGCGAAGGCGTTGCCGCGCTGGCGCGAGCTCGTGATCGAGCCGTCCTCGCTGGTCACGGTGATGGTCTCCTGCAGCGCACTGACCTGCAACTTCAGCGTTCGATCCAATGATTCGCCGCCGACGGTGAAGGTGTCCGTCAGGTTCCGGAAACCGGGCAGCTTCGCTTCGACGGTGTAGTCGCCGGCGGGCAGGCCAACAAGCTCGAAGCGGCCATCGCGATCGGTCCTGGTCGCGTGCGTTACGCCGCGCCGCGCGTCGGTGACGGTGATCGCCGCCGCGGGCAGCACACGGTCCTGCGGATCGACAACGGTCCCGGAGAAGGTCACGAACCCACCCTGGGCGAAGGTCGCGATTGGCAGCGTGACGAGGAACAGGCCCAGGCTCGAAGCCCAGCGGCCCGCCCGCGTGATGGGGCCCCGATTGAGACGGGCGTTCAACATGGCGCGGATTCTCCTTTCGAGGTTGGAGCGACGAGCCGCCATTGCCGGCGCGGGAAGCCAGGCCCGGCGCTGCCGTCCGAAACTGCGCGCGAGCTCCAGCAGCTCGGTCGCGTACGCGTGGCTGGTGACGCCCATGGCGATCACCGCGTCGTCACAGGCGCGCTCGCTCTCGTAGCGGAGACGCGCGCAGGCGATCCAGAACAACGGGTTGAACCAGTAGATCGCCTTGCAGACCTCGGCCGCGGTTTGCACGGCCCAGTCGCCGCGCGCGATGTGCGCGACCTCGTGGGCGAGCACCACGTCGAGCCGCTCGCGAGGCCAGTGGCCGGCGTCGGCGGGGAGCACGACCTTCGGGCTCCGCGCACCCCACGTGACGATGACTGCGCGCCGATGGCTGCGCACGAGCTCGATGCGCCGCCGAACGCCGAAGGCGGCGGAGACACGTTCCAGCGATTCGGCGATCGCCGTCTCCTCGGGATGCGCGTGTCGCGCGCGAAGGCGCGGCAGACGCGACAGCGCGATGGCGAGCACGAGGAGATTCACGAGGGCACCACCGAGCCAGACCGGCACGATGGCCGCGGCAATCAGGTCGCGGACCATCGGCGAGCGGGACGCCGATGTGTCCGGAGCGGACACGACGGCCGCGCCGGATCCCGCAACAGCGGCGAACGAGACGTCGACGGCCGCGCTGCGTGCGGTGAGGGTCGCGGGACGCGCAGGCAGCGTCCACGACGGCGTGAGCCGTTCGAGGAGCGGCGCGGCGGACGCGCAGGCCAGCGCCGCGGCGAGCGTCCAGTGGCGAACGGCGGCGGAGCGCCGATGGCATGCGAGGGCGGCCAGCATCCCGAGGGCGAGGATCAGCGACGTCTTCAGCGTGAGCACCAGCAGGGCCATCGTCACGCGCCCTCCTTCCTGGCTTTCCTGATCAGCTCCTCGATGCGTTCGAGCTGCTCGGCCGTGAGCCGCGACCCTTCCCCGCCGAGGAGCGCCGCGACCGTCTGCTCGACGGATCCGTCGAAGAAGGTCTCGACGAGGTGCTTCAGCGCGGAACGGCGCACGGGGCCTCGCGCCGCCGCCGGGCTGTACACGTAGCGCTGGCCGTCGTCTTCGTGGCGGACGTGCCCCTTCTCCTCGAGCACGCGGAGCTGCGTGCGCACCGTCGAGTAGCTCGGGTCGCCCGGGAGGTCCTCCATCACGTCGGCGGCGGTGGCGCGGCCGCGCCGGTAGAGGATGTCGATGATCTGCCGCTCGCGGCGGCTGAGGACGGCGTGGAGCGTCTTCACCATGATGTTATTTTTCTAGCACGTGCGAGATAAATAACACCAGCGCGGGACCCGTGTCAAGCGCGCTTCCTGGATTCCTGCGCGGAGCGCCGTAGGGGCCGACCTTCAGGTCGGCCCTAGATCCTCCATCCGATCCACTGGCACACGCCGCGCCCCATGATCCACTCCTTGTCGTCGTCGGTCAGCCAGTCCAGCTCCTCGGTGAAGAGCGTGACGGCCTCGCGCCACGGACACGGCAGGCGGGTCCAGTCGGTCCCCCAGAACATCCGCTTCGGGCCGAACGCGTCGTAGACGCGGCGGATATGCGGGCGGAGGTCGGCGAACGGGTACGGCAGCGTCGAGTGACACGGCAGCGCGGACGCCTTGACGGCGACGTTCGGGAAGCGCGCCAGGCGGCAGACGTCGGCCAGCTCCACGAACGCGAGGTTGCCGCGCGCGTGGACGCCCAGCGCGAGATGGTCGATGACCAGACGAAGCCCCGGATGGCGCCCTGCGATCTCCTCGAACTTCCGGACCGAGGTCGGCGCGTACACCATGATTGGAATCGCGCAGCGCTCCGCGATCGGCCAGAGCCAGTCGGTGGTGCCGTCAAACAGCATCTTCCGGTGTTCGGGGATGTGAAACGTCAGGCGGATCCCGAGCATCCCCGGTTGACTCTTCCATCGGGGCACGCGGTCGCGGCTCTCGGGCTTCTCCACCGACAGCCGTCCCATGGCGCCAAATCGATCCGGGTGCTGCTGCGCCGCCTCGAGGACCAGGTCGTTGTAGTCGCCCTCCCACGACGGCGGAATCAGGACCGCGCGATCGACGCCGGCCTCGTCCATCGCCTCGAGCACCATCTCCTTGGTGACCGGATACGGCTTCTGCGCCTGCGCCGCGCGGCCGGGAGGCCAGGGCCGATCGGGGCTGTCGGCGGCCCAGATGTGGACCTGCGCATCGACAATCAGCATGTGTGCGCCGGGAGCATACCCTAGAATCGAGGCATGACTTCCCATTCGGAGCCCGCGCGACACCGGCCGAGGCACACGCACGGCGATCGCGTCGTCGCCGCGTTACGCACGGTCTTCGGGGATCGCCTGAGGTCGGTCGTCGCGTACGGCCCGCACCTGGACGAAGGCCATGACGGCACGTTTTCGTGCCTCGCGCTCGTGGCCAGCGTGACCGTCGCGGACCTCGAGGCGTGCGCGGCGCGATCGCACGGCTGGCAGCGCGAAGGGATCGCCACACCGCTGCTCCTGCCCGAAGAGGAGTTCCGCCGCTCGCTCGACGCGTTTCCGCTCGAGTACGCGGAGATGCTCCGCGCGCACGAGCTGCTCTTCGGCAACAACCCCTTCGACGGAGTGACCATCGAACGGGCCGACGTCCGCCGCGCCTGCGAGGCGCAGATCAAGAGCCACCTCGTGCACCTCCGCGAAGGGTTCATCGAGGCGGGCGGCACGCCGCGCGCCATCGCCGAACTGGTGACCGCCTCCGCGCCCGCCTTCGGCGCGCTGCTCCGGAACATCGCGCGGCTGAACGGCTCGAGCGCCAGCGACCGCGCGGCCGCCACGCGCGACGGCGCCCGCGCCGCGCGGCTGCAGGAGGGGGTCGTCACCGACATCCTCGCGCTCGAACGTCCGTCGGCGCTGAAGGCGACGGATGCGGCGCGCGTCTTTCCCGAATACCTCGCCGCAGTCGAACAGCTGGCCCGTTACGTCGATGCCTGGAACGTGTAGCGTGAGGACAAGGCCCATTCTTCGCGTTCTTCGTGGTTTGACGATCTTCGTGCTCTTGGCCGCGGCGCCCGCGACGGGTCAGGAGCTGCCGCCCGAGCTCACGCAGCCCGTCAACGACTTCGCCAATGTCATCGACGCGCAGAGCCGCCAGACGATCGAGATGTTGATCCGATCGCTGCAGCAGGCCAGCGGCGACGTCGTCATCGTCGCGACGGTGCCGACGTTCAAGCCGTACGCCGACATCCGCGAGTACGCGGTGAAGATGTTCGAGAACCGCGGGCGCGGCATCGGCCAGCGCGGCAAGGACAACGGCGTGCTGATCGTGGCCGCCATCAACGATCGCCAGGCATCGATCGAGGTCGGGTACGACCTGGAGCAGTTCGTCACCGACGGGTTTGCGGGCGAGACCCTCCGGCAGTACGTGGCGCCGGAGTTCCGGCGCGGCAACTACGGACCAGGCCTGCTCGCCGGGGTCTCGCACGTGGCCGCGCGCATCGCGCAGGGACGCAACGTCACGCTGCAGGGCGTACGGCCTGAGCCGGAGCGCGCGCCGAACGTCAGCTCCGGCGGCAACATCGTCCTCGCGCTCTTCGTCCTCTTCATCGTGCTCAACGCGCTCGGGCGAACGCGGCGACGCAGGCGTTTCGGCGGCTGGGGTATGGGGCCGTGGAGCGGCTGGAACAGTGGAGTTGGTCCCTTCGGCGGCGGCGGTGGTTGGGGTGGCGGCGGTGGAGGCGGATTCGGCGGCGGCTTCGGCGGCTTCGGCGGCGGCCGCAGCGGCGGCGGTGGCGCCGGCGCGGGGTGGTAATCTGTGGCCATGACGACAAATCCCAAAACCCAAATCCAAAAACCCAAAACCCAGCAATCCAGGCGAAGCCTTGGGATTTGGAGCTTGGGATTTGGGATTTGGGATTTCCTCGTGGTGGCGCTCGTCATCGCCGGCGCCAGCATCTCCTCCGGCTGCTCGTACAACACGTTCGTGAGCAAGGAAGAAAGCATCAAGGCGCAGTGGGCGCAGGTCGAAAACCAGCTGCAGCGCCGCAACGACCTGATTCCCAATCTCGTCGAGACCACGAAAGGCATTGCGCAGCAGGAGAAGGACGTCTTCGGCCAGATCGCCGACTCGCGAGCGAAGATGGCGGGCGCGAGGACGCCGCAGGAGACGATCCAGGCCGCCAACGAGCAGACCGCCGCGCTCGGCCGGCTGCTCGTCGTCGTCGAGAACTATCCGCAGCTCCGGTCGAGCGAGAGCTTCAATCGCCTGATGGACGAGCTCTCGGGAACCGAGAACCGTATCGCGGTCGAGCGCATGCGCTACAACGAGCGCGTGCAGGACTACAACACGTCGCGCCGCCAGTTCCCCTCGAACATCACCGCCAGCCTGTTCGGGTTCAAGGAATATCCGCTCTTCAACGCACCGCCGTCGGCGGAGCAGGTGCCGAAGGTGAACTTCGGCAGGTCCTGAACGGGACGGACCGACCCGTCATGGCGATTGCCGAGGCGCTGCTCCCGGAGTTCGATCACGAGATGGCCGTCACGCGCAGGCTGCTGGAGCGTGTGCCCGAGGACAAGTTCGAGTGGAAGCCGCACCCGAAGTCGATGTCGCTCGTCGCGCTGTCCACGCACGTCGCGACGATCCCGAGCTGGGGCGTGCCGACGCTGAACGAATCGGAGCTGGACCTCGGCGGATCGAACCCGAACACCGCGGCGACGTCGCGCGCCGACCTGCTCGCGCGCTTCGATAAGAACGTCGCCGAGACGCGCGCGGCGCTGGCGGGCAAGACCGACGCGGAGATGATGGCGATCTGGTCGTTGAAGCACCACGGCCAGAAGCTGTTCACGATGCCGAGAGCCGCGGTGTGGCGCGGCTTCGTGCTGAACCACCTGGTGCACCACCGCGGACAGTTGAGCGTCTACCTGCGGCTGAACGACGTGCCCGTCCCCGCGATGTACGGGCCGAGCGCCGACGAAGCGCCGAATTTTTGATCCACTTCCCACTTCGCCCTTCGACCGTCGCACTTCTCGGGGCGAGCTTCGTGCTCTTCGTCGTCCTCGCGACGGCAAACGGCGCGGGGTATCGCTACGGCGTGTCGGATCAGGCCGCGTACGTTCCTGCGGTCATGCTGGCGGACAACCCTGCCTTGTTCCCACGGGACGCTCCGCTGGTTCGAACCCAGGGGCAGTTCTTCGTCTTCGACGAGGTCATGGCGGCGATCGGCCGCGTCACGGGCGCATCGGTCGAATCGAGGTTTCTCTGGGCGTACCTCGTTGCGGCCGCGGCGGTCTGGCTGGGCGTCCTCCTGGTGGGCTCACGCGTCTACGCGTCGGTCTGGCTCACGATTGCCTTCGGCGCGCTCATCACGCTGCGGCACCACATCCCGCGGACGAGCGTCAACTCGCTCGAGCCGTACTTTCAGTCGCGCGTGCTCGCGTTCGGTCTCGGGATACTCGCCGTGGCGGCGTTCCTCCGCGGGCGTCAGGCCGTGGCGGTCGCGCTGGTTGCGATGGCCGCGCTCTGCCACGTGACGACGGCGCTGTGGTTCGCGATTCTGGTCGGCACCGCGCTGATGGTCGTCGATCGACGCTGGCGCCTTCCCGGCGCGGCGGCGATCGGCATCGCGCTCGCCGGGCTCGCATGGGCCATGGCCGCCGGACCGCTTCGCGCGAGTGCGTCGGTGATGGACGCGTCCTGGATCGAGGCGCTCGGCGGCAGGGATTTCATCTTCGCGAACGAATGGCCGGTCTGGACGTGGGCGGCGAACATCGGCCTGCTCGCGGCGCTGTGGGTCGCGCATGCCATCCGGGCGAGGCGAGGCACGGCCACGCCGCAGGATGCCGCGCTCGTCTGGGGCGCCACGGCGCTGGTCGCGCTGTTCCTGATCACGCTGCCCGCCGTCGCCGCGCACGTGGCGCTCGCCGTCCAGTTCCAGTTCTCGCGGGTGTTCTGGATCGTCGATTTCCTCGTCGCTACCTACGCGATTGCGGCGATCGGCGAACGGCTCGAGCGCCGGGGCGCGACGGTGCTCGCCGCCGTCCTGGTTGCGATGGCAGTGTCGCGCGGCACGTACATCATGTGGCAGGAACATCCGGAGCGCCCGCTGTTCCAGGTGTCCGTGCCGGAATCCTCGTGGACGGACGCGATGGGGTGGATCGCGCGGCAGCCGCTCGACGCGCACGTGCTCGCCGATCCCGGCCATGCGTTCAAGTACGGCGTCAGCGTCCGCGTCGCGGGCAGGCACGACGTCCTGCTCGAGGACGACAAGGACTCCGCCATCGCGATGTATTCGCGCGGGGTGGCGCAGCGCGTGCTGGAACGCCGCAGGGCGCTGGCGGATTTCCCCGCGATGACCGCGCCGGCCGCACGGGCGCTCGCGGAGCGGTACGACCTGCACTACCTCGTGACCGAGGCGACGCTGCCGCTGCCCGAGGTCTACCGCAACGCCCAGTTCAGGATTTACGCGCTGAAGCCAGCCGGTCCCGCGTCCTGATCCACACCTCGTCGAGCGCGCCGGGATGGCGCATCTTCGTGATCCAGACGACCTGTCCCATGTGCGCGGCCGTGTGGTGGCTCGCGTGCAGCAGGATCGACGCGATGGTCGTCAGCTTGCCCGTGCGATCGGTCTGTTCCATCAGTCGCGCCGGCGTGAGGCTGTCGAAGACCTCGCGCATCATCTGGACGGTCTCGTTCCAGCCGCTCACGACCGCCGCCCGGCCCGGGTTGCCGCGCGCCGTGAACTCCGCTGCCCGGTCGCGCTCGATCGACCGCGCGCCGACGCCGTAGCCGACATACAGCCGGTTCGATCCGATCAGGTGCAGCATGATGTTGCCGAGCGCGTTGCTCTTCTCGTCGGGGCGCCACCACACGTCCTCTTCGGTCATCACGTCGAGGCACTGGCCGATCTGCATCGGGTAGTCGTCGACCATCCGCGAGCGAACGAGGTGCAGCAGCGTGGCGTCCAGCGTGCGTTCCATGGAGCGGATGATAAGCTGGGAATGGGACACGGCGGTTCACGCTTCCGCATGCTCGGTTCCCCGTTCGTGTTCAAGTTCAAATGTTCCAGGTGGTTCCCTATCGGCCGCGGTTGACCGGCGGCCACCGGCAGACGTTGTACGCGTGGGCGCGGCCGCGCCGCTTTCCCGGTCTGCCCGCGCCGGCCGAGCGCTTCTTCGACGTCGCCGCCGACGCGCGCGTGCTCGCGCATTGTCATCGCCATCCGGGCGACCCCAGGCCGACGGTCGTCCTCCTTCACGGCCTCGAAGGATCGAGCTCGGCGCACTATATGCGCGGCATCTCGGACAAGGCGTGGGCGGCCGGATGGAACGTCGTGCGGCTGAACCAGCGCAACTGCGGCGGCACCGAGCGCCTCTCACGGGGTCTTTACCACTCGGGGCTGACGCACGACGTGCAGTTCGTCATGCGCGAGCTGCTGGAGCGCGACAGGGTGCCGGCGGTCGCGGTCGCCGGCTACTCGCTCGGCGGCAACCTGGCGCTGAAGCTTGCGGGCGAGCTTGGAGATGCCGCTCCTGAGGGCCTCGTCGCGGTCTGCGCCGTCTCGCCAACGATGGACTTGGCGGTGTGCGTCAAGGCGCTGGAGCGCCGATCGAATATTCCGTACGAGTGGAACTTCGTCCGCAACCTGAAGGGCCGCATGCGCCGCAAGGCGGCGGCATTTCCCGGCTCGTTCTCGCTCGATCCGCTGAAGCGCATCTGGACGGTACGCCAGTTCGACGAGGCCTACACCGCACCGCATCACGGCTTCCGCGACGCATCCGACTATTACCACCGCGCCAGCGCGATGCGGGTCGTCGATCGCATCCGCGTGCCGGCGCTCGTCATCACGGCCGAAGACGATCCGTTCGTCCCCGTGTCCACGTTCCGCGATCCAGCGGTGACGTCGAACCCGAACATCACGGTCGCCATCACGCCGCACGGGGGCCACTGCGCCTACGTCGAACGGAGCAACGACGGCTACGACGGCTACTGGGCCGAGCGCGAAATCGTCCGGTTCATCGACTGCCAGCTCACGCGACGCCGAGATGCCGCATCAGCAGCGTCGCGAACTCCGGCCCCTTCCCTTCCTCTTCGTGCTTGAAGTAGACGAAGACGTCGCCGCAGCCTGACGCCTTCTCCCGCATCACGTCGCCCCAGCGTGCGATGTCCTCGGGCGTGTAGCCCTCGTCCCGCAGCCGGAAGTAGCCGTAGTCCGCGGTGATCACCACCGGCGTAGAGAGCCGTTCGCTGTC
>Ga0070699_100002665_pt1 | contig 15949 bp, 16 predicted proteins | sample KBSK1503metaG_FD_65473 | JGI IMG/M metagenome (GOLD analysis project Ga0070699, IMG submission 65473) | Corn, switchgrass and miscanthus rhizosphere microbial communities from Kellogg Biological Station, Michigan, USA - KBS K1-50-3 metaG | ecosystem: Host-associated > Plants > Roots >...
TGAAAAAGTTTGCCGTCCTATTCCTGCTGAGTCTGTTCCTGGTAACAGCGCACTGCCTCAATCTCCAGGCTCAGACCGTCATTCGTGTCACTTTCATTCTTACGTCCCCGGACTTACCTGATGATACGTCGGTCTACATCACCGGCAGCCTCGAACAACTCGGAACGTGGAATCCCGGCCGAGTGAAGATGGAGCCGAAAGGAGATCACACCTGGACCAAAGAGATTTCGATCGATCGTGCACTCTCGATTGAATACAAATACACGTTAGGCACGTGGGAGCGTGAAGGCGCTGACGCGAACGGGTCTCCGCTCGCGAATTTTATCGCCAATGTCTCTGCGGATAAGGCTGTTAAAGACACGGTGCGCTTCTGGACCAAAGGCGCGCGTCAGCGAGTCAATCACGGACAGATTACTGGCACGGTCCGATACCATCGTGGCTTGAAAGGAGTAGGCCTTCTGGATCGCGACCTCGTCGTGTGGCTGCCGCCTGGTTACGAAGCTGAGAAGAAGCGGCGTTATCCCGTTATCTACATGCAAGACGGACAAAATATTTTCGATCCGGTTACGAGTGCGTTTGGTGTGGATTGGTCAATTGACGAAACGGCCGACGAGTTGATCAGGAAGAAGTCGATTGAGCCGGTGATTGTCGTGGGTATTTACAACACGAGCGATCGGATGAAGGAGTACACGCCGGGCGAGAAAGGCACTGCGTACATGAACTTCGTTGTGCAGACAGTAAAACCCTTCATCGATTCAACCTACCGCACCTTGGCGGATCGACAGCACACAATCGTCGGCGGCTCCTCAGCCGGCGGCACGATCTCCTTCATGCTCGTTTGGGAACACCCGGACGTCTTCTCGAAAGCCGTCTGCATGTCCCCCGCCTTCAAGTCGCTCTCTTCGGGCGGTTGGGACTATACCCGTGTCGTGCAATCGTCCAGGGGTCCGAAGAAAAACATCTTCATCTACCTCGACAACGGCGCCCTCGGCCTCGACTCCCAACTCCAACCCGGCATCGACGCGATGCTCACCGCGCTCAAAGTGAAGGGCTATCAAGCAGGCAAAGATTTCATCTTCCTCCGCGACCCAACCGCGAAACACTCCGAGGCGGATTGGGCCAAGCGATTTCCAAACGCGCTGAGGCTATTAAGGAGATAGCCATACGATGCAAATACTGCGACCGGACCGACTTCAGCACCATTCCTTTATAGTTTCTCCTGGTCCCAGACTAGACGCAGTGAGGTCAACTAGGTACCATACGTTTCGGCGCTTTAACATCTTCTTTTGACTGGAGTTGCCTTGCCCACTACCAATCGAAAGACCAAGGACAAACAGGATAACAGCGGTAATGAACGTGCCCCAACAGTGGGACCTATCCGCGCGCTGGTTTTGTTTTGCGGTGCTGGCGGTAGCAGTTGGGGTGCTCGTGAAGCGGGCATCGAGATTGTAGCTGGCTTTGATATGTGGGACCTTGCCGGCGAAACACACAAAGTCAATTTTCCCGAAAGCGAATTTATTCAAGGACGACTTGAGGACTTGGATCTGGATGCACTGGTTACCAAGTTAGGGAAGATTGATTTAATCATTGCTTCGCCCGAATGTACCAGCCACAGTCCCGCTAAAGGAAATAAACCTCGCTCAGAGCAAAGTAAAGATACTGCTTTTGAGGTGGTGCGATTTGCAAAAGCATTCAAAGCTCGGTGGCTTGTCATTGAAAATGTTGTAGGAATGAAACGCTGGAGTCGGTACGCAGAGTTTAAAAAAGCCCTAACTGAACTCGGATATAAACTCCACGAGGAGGTCCTTAACGCCGCTGCCTTTGGTGTGGCCCAGTCGCGTCGTCGACTGTTCCTTATGGCTGATCTAAATGAGAACCCACAGAAGGTGAAGTTACGAGAGCGTATACTGAAAAATGCCTCACAAATCATCGACTTAGATGGGCATTACAGATGGACGCCAGTAAAGAAACCGAAACGAGCGAAGGCTACGCTTGAACGCTTTGAACGCGGAATCGCAACAGTCGGAACGAAAAAGCCTTTTATACTCGTATATTACGGTTCAGATCACGCTGGCGGATGGCAACAATTGGATCGCCCGTTGCGCACCATTACCACGGTCGATCGGTTTGCGCTAGTGAAGCCTGACCAAGAAAACGGTCATTTGATGCGGATGTTACAAGTGTGTGAACTCCAGATGGCGATGGGGATGCCGTCCGCAATGAAATTTGGGGTGGGCAGTCGGCGGGACAAAGTAAAAATGATCGGCAACGCCGTCTGTCCGCCGGTTATGGAAGCCGTAATCCTACATCTTACAGCCCAATAAGCAAACAATGGTCAAGTCAAATACGGAACGTTCTCCTTTTCGTCCGCAAGCTCGGCTAATGCTCCTATTGGGCGAACAGCTTATTCGCGACTCTGGATTGGCAGTCTTCGAGCTAGTTAAGAACGCCTATGACGCTGATTCCTCACAATGTAAGGTTTTGCTCCAAAATGTCGATGATTTAAGGACGGGCAAGATAGTAGTAACCGATAACGGGTCAGGAATGACGGCAGAGACCTTAAGACAAGTCTGGCTTACGATCGGCACAGACTTCCGGGCGGCGCAACGCGCCGCAGGAAAGAAGTCCAGCCGCTTTCATCGGCTTCCTCTGGGTGAGAAAGGTGTTGGCCGGCTCGCGGTCCATAAACTAGGCCGGAAAATCACTCTCATCACTCGCGTCAGCGGAAAAGATGAAACAGTTATGCGAGTCAACTGGGATCGCTTTGAAGCAGCCGGAGATTTGAGTGAGGTCAAGGTAATAATTCGCACGCGGGAGCCAAAGATCTTCATCGGCAAGAGGCACGGTACCTGTATAGAGATTTCGCGCCTGAGAGAACCATGGTCTAAAGCCAAGGTTCGAGCTCTACACAGATCCGTCACTTCACTCAGGTCACCATTCAATGCACCGAGCGACTTTGAGGTTCTTTTATCGGTCGATCCACAAAGTGATTGGCTAGAAGGTCTTCTTAATGTGAAGGACGTGGTAAAGGATGCGCTTTACCATGCGGTCGGATGGATGGAAGGTTCACAATTTCATTTTCAATACCAATTCCGCCCTTACGCAGGAATGCGCCATCTACTGAAATCTAGAACTATTATGGTTGCTGATACCTTAGCAAGAAAAGCTGAGCGAGAGATGGAACCTATCAATCTTGACATCTTCAAGATTGGCCGGGTCCATTTCGAGTTTCACATTTTCGATCTAGAGCCAAGCGTGGTTGACCTAGCAACAAGCGACAAGAGTGGACTCCGATCTTATCTAAAAGGAAACGGTGGCGTTCGAATCTACCGGGATGGAATTCGAGTCTTTGACTTCGGCGAACCAGGTAATGATTGGTTGAATCTAGACGTTCGCCGCGTCAACCGACCCGTCTTGCGCGTGAGCAACAATCAGCTCATTGGCGCTCTGATGTTTGACGCAGGTGATAGTGTAGACCTTAAAGAGAAAACTAATCGCGAAGGATTTATTGAGAATGACGCGTTTGAACTCTTACGCGATGCCGTAATCTGGACTCTCACTCAAGTGGAAGCAGAGCGTCAAAAAGATCAACGAAAGGTCCGTATCCACTACTCAAGGCAAGGCCCTCAGAAACCGGTTGTTGATGAAATCGAGGAGCTGCGTGAAGCGTTGGAACGGAAAGGCCTCTTAAAAGATTTCGGACAGCACATCGACCGAATCGAAAGGCAATTCAATGAAGTTCAAAGCATCTTGCTTACTGCCGCAGCACCCGGACTCACGTTTGCGGTGGTGATCCATCAAGCTGAAAAGGTACTCAAGGAGCTTGTTCACGCGGTTGATCTGAGACCTGATCCCAATAGAATTCGTCTCTTGGTCAAACAGCTCTCTAGAATGATGGATGGGATAACTTTTCTCATTCGGAAGTCGGGATTCTCTAAAGAAAAGGCGAGTACGCTTGTACAGCAGGCCGTTTTCAATAACGAACTTCGCTTTCGTGCGCACCATATTCAGTATACAGATGGGTTGAAAATGGGTGACCCCGATTTTTCAATCCAATGTGTCCGGAGATTGGTGGTAGCCACCATCGTCAATTTGATTGATAACTCCATTTATTGGATTGAGAGCACGGGTCAGAAGGAGCGAAGGATTTATGTCGGCACTACCTTCGAGCTAGATGATAAACCGAGTTTACTAGTGGCCGATAATGGGCCAGGATTTCGCGATGATCCGGACTCGCTGGTTCAGCCGTTTTTTTCCCGACGGCCCGACGGGATGGGGCTGGGACTGTACACCGCTAATGAAGTCGCAAAACAACATGAGGGACGGCTTCTCTTTCCACAACGAGGTGACATAACACTGCCCCGTGAGTTTACGGGTGCTATTGTCGCCTTACAATTTATGCAAGCCAAATGAGAACCCTAGAAACCGCAAGGGTATGTATCATCGATGATGAAAGAGAGGAATATCTCCCTCTCATACAAGCTCTGGGCCGTTTGCGAATCGGTAGCATTCATGTTGCGGGCGACAAGGTAGAAGACCTACCCGATGAGCCTTTGTCGGGCCTACGGCTCGTTTTTCTCGACATGAAATTAGGTACTGAGGGTGACGATAACATGGTGACAGCTCACACGGCCCAGGTTTTTTCTCGCGTTGTTTCACCAACTTCTGCTCCTCTCGTGGTTGTTGTTTGGACTAAGCACAAGGACTTGATTGAAACCTTCCGACAACGCCTTTTTGACGCTTATCCCGAGTATCAGGGACGGCTGCTCTTCACGCGAATTGAAAAGCCGACAGATGGAAGTTACACCTCGGCGGAAGTATTGAGGGAGTTAGTCTCCGCTGAGCTAAAAAAGTATTACCCTTCTGAAATTCTGTGGCGATGGGAACAACTGGTGCATGACGCGGCGACAGCTACAACCGAAGAGATATGCAGGCATGCGACAAAACGAACTCAGGTGAACAATGCTGATTCCGAAGAAGCAGGAACTGCGAAATTGCAAAAGGGGCTTTCTGAGATTCTCCAGATCTTAATCCTTGCTGAAGCAGAACAAAATATTGCGCCGGAAACGGCATTTGTGGATTTGCTGAGTGTTCTAAACCCCTTACACAACGATCGGTTGGAACATGGAGTTGAACTGGGAGATGCCAAAGCAGCTGAGCCTTTGATTCCTGCTCAGCCGGTTGACGCCACGGACGAAGAGAAACTTGAGCTCAACAGCATGCTTATGATAGCTCGCCAAGGAAACGAACCTCCATTTAGGCCCGGCGTTGTATTTAGAGTCACGAACAGTGAGAGTTTCGAGACCAGACTGGGGATCTCGATGCATGAAGTATTCGGAGAGCTGTTATGTGTTCCCAAACCTCAAGGATATAAGAATCTTAAAGCAAGGCTTAAAAGCGGTAACCTGGACATGGCTCAAAGAGAAGAAGTGCAAGCTCAGATTCGTGAAAAGGAAGCCGAGATTGAAAAAAGTACTAAAGACTGGTTAAGCAAATGCGTTCCGATTCTAATAGACGTTTCGCCATCGTGCGATTTTGCACAACGAAAGCCGCGTTTAGCGAAACTGCTGTCAGCACTGATGGTACCTCATGGTACTGAGATCAAGTGTCAAGAGGAACAAGGAGCATTTCGCAGATTACCGGTGGTAAAGATACATGGTTTTGAAGGAACGTGGGATATTGTTGTTTGTAGCCGATTCGGGTTCAACATATCACCAATTCAAGCGCCAGCGGATTTGGAGGTCATATACAGGTTGAGAGAACCGATCTTGATCGACGTTAGAGCTTGGTCCTCGGCTCAAGACTCCAGAATCGGTTATCTGTATATCTAAGATTACGATCCAATTCTATCTGTCTGTTAGGGTGGTAACCCCAGACTTGGTATTCTCAATGCAATTAGCCAGCATGACCAACGACGAACTGGTGTTATTGCGCTCGCGTCTTGACGCAGAGATGCGAAAAAGAGGTCTCGCCTTCTCGGTCGGCGAGGTTGGGGAACTGCTCGCAATTCAGCATTTCATAAACACACCTGGACTTCCTAATCTTCAACGAGCCCAACGCGGCACCAAAAACGTGGACGCAAATTCACGACGCGGCGAGCGTTACTCGATTAAGACGATTTGCAAGGCAAAGAAAACAGGCACTATCTACCCTGATTCAATCGACGCCAACAAACAACTATTCGAATATTTGTTAATTGTAAGACTGAATGAGGCTTGGCTGTTGATGACGATTTATCAGTTTACGTGGCCGGAATTTGTCCAGGTCCGATCGTGGGACGTTCGGATGAATGCTTGGTATGTGGGGTGCTCCGCCTCGACACTACGCAAGGCGAAATTAATCTATCCCACAGTCAACAACTCACTTCTCGTCTGAACCGAAATGACTTCGGGCCTGAAAAACTGGGAAGTGTATGAACGTTTTATTGCGCGGTTGATTGCTGATGAAGCTCCGACTGATCTATGCGTCACACCGAACGCTCGGATCAAAGGTATTATTAGCGGCCGCAAGCGTCAGGTCGATGTTTTGATCGATTCGCGTCATGATACCGATAACTCCCGGAGGATCGTCGTCGATGCTAAGCGACGAGCCCGAAAGATTGATGTCGTTCAGGTTGAAGCTTTTGAAAGTTTCATGAGAGATGTTGGAGCAACCCATGGGTATCTGGTTTGTCCGGTTGGGCATACGAAAGCAGCGGAACGACGGGCGCAACAAGGGATCTCGATTTCTCTTATTCCTCTTGAGTGTCTTGAAAACTTCGATCCGACCCTATGGCCAATATGCTTAAACAAGTCCTGTAAACGAGGTCGTGTTTTTTGGAATGGCTTTCCCGGGTTCACGTTAAAAGGACAGGTAGCAGTCCTTCACTTCGTAGGCAAATGCGACCAGTGCGGTCGGTTTCATATTTGGTGCCATTCAACCGAACACATCTTCTCGCTTAGCGATGAGGACGAAGCAAAGTGCGCATGTATTCTGCCATCATTCTGGCTGTCATCGATAGAACCAGATGAAAATGGTCGTAAGTCGGCAGAACTTCACGCTATCATTCACAACGGTATGTCGGGTAAAGTTTGGACAGTTGACCGACGGCCAATGTAAGAATGGATGTGCTTACACCGCAACAGCGCAGCTTTAATATGTCGCGAATTCGCAGTCGCGACACCCAGCCCGAGCTCGTTGTCCGATCTATAGTTCATAGGTTGGGATTTCGATATAGCCTTCACAAAGCCAAACTGCCTGGCAAGCCTGATATCGTCCTTGTTCGACATCGTAAGATCATCAACGTCCATGGCTGTTTCTTTCATATGCACAACTGCAGATATGGACAAGTCATACCTGAAACAAATGCAGGATTCTGGTCAACCAAGCGCCTATCAAACGCAAAACGAGATCGGCGAAACTTGCGTTTACTACGAAGCGCTGGATGGAGAGTTCTGACCGTTTGGGAATGTGAAATCAAAGATGGGCCTAAAGTGGTAAAGAAGATTGAGAGATTTCTCCTTGACTAGCATCGGCCAACATCGTGCCAAGATTCCTTGCGCACAATTATCGTGACAGGCGAAAATCGCGGCGCTATAGTGCGAGCACCCATCCAAAAACGAAGCGGGCCGACTTGTGCTACCAACACAAAGCCGACCCTAAACCCTCAACCTTCTAACGAAAGGATGAAGATCATGGCTAGTCATAGTAGCGCAACCGTGCGCGAACACACACCTCACGTAAACCAAACAACCAGGACCGCAACTATCGTCAATGATCTTAGACGCAGGGCGCAGACTGTCTTGAACGACAGGTCGATCGATGCTCAGAGCCGTGCGATTATTCGTTACGCGCTGGAGACGAACGACCCGTGGCTGGCTGAACTCGTGCGGCGCGCAGATGCCGGCGAAGAGGTCGTCGATGACCTCAAAGGCTTAGAAGTCGACGATGAGAAATCAAGCGAGAGAAAGATTGCCGCACTCACAGAGATGATCTGTTGCGGTGGCGATCAAAGTGCGGCGGCGTTGCTGGTGCTTATGGCGAAATTTCAAAGTGCAAGCCATCCGCAAGCACTTGCCAACACGGTGAAGCACCTTGCATTTACGCGCTGCGGTGAGTTGAACTTCTGCGGCATAGTTGACGCGCAGATTGCCGTATTTGAGAGCGAACTGCTGCGCGAGTGATACGGTGGCCGGAACGCCCCACCGGCTACTCGAAAAGCTGTTGGTATCCCAGGTATGACAAAGTCTTCTGCGTTGGCTGACTGGACTCCCGAACAGATCGCGCTCGGCAAAAAATGGATCGAGACTTGGAAGCTCGCCGCAGTGGACCTTGAGCGGATCAAGCGTAAGGAGATCCGCGAACTCGATACTTACAAAACCATTGCTCTGCTTTGTGGAACCCGCGATTACACCAAGCCTCCTTACGCACCCAAGCCATGGTCCGGACTCGTCGAACTACAACAGTTGTTCAAGAAGGCCGCGGGACGCGAATGAACCTATCGCTCCGTAACTCGATATCCGTTGCCACGCACCTTCGCAAGCGCTTTAGTTCAGGTAATCCGGCTCGAACCAGCCGGGCGCGCTGGCGAGAAATATTGAATATCGTTTGCCATCCTGTTTGAAGTCCCACACGTAAAACGAGAAGACTCCATTTAGCCGATCGAACAGATAATGAATAATTTCCGCGTTCGAAATCGTCTTGAGTTTCGAGCTCAGTTTGATTTGTTGCGCAAAAGGCCAGGCGGGTGGATTCTGGTCCGTGTACTCCGAGGTGTCCTCCGAAGTATTTGCTGCAATGAGCGCCGGATAGTACACGCGTTCGTGGTTGTCGGGAACGTACTTCCAGATCGCATCTGTTAATTGAACCCACGGTCCACCGCGCGGTTTCACTTCGGTCGCAAGCAGGATTTCTTTATCGCCGTCGAGGTAGCGAATGTAAGACATACCACCATGAATGTTGATGTCGTCGCCCTCCATCTCGATGAAGCGACTCTTCCATAGATACTTTTCGCCGGCTAAGCACTGCTTCAGCGAAGCGAGTCGCTCGGGCTCGAGCTGGCTTACAAAGAAGCGCCCGTCTTCGTCTCCCTCATAATGAATGACCTTTCCGTCCTGATAGATTTTCACAAATGGCGGCCACAGTATTGCCTTTAGAGGCAGTTTGCCGAACGTTTCGGCGTACGAACCACGAGAGAATTCAATCAGGTTATTGTCGCGAAGTCCGGCGTAAACCGATGTGAACGAAGCAACCGCCATCAGGACCAACGGACACAGGAAACAGTTCAACGCTCGCCGGTTCATAGTTGGCGGCAATCATACAACGCATCAGCGGAATGTGTTATAGATCGACACCGTTAGCCTATGACGACTGTCAGCACCACTTCACCTGTCACTCTACCACCCGAGGTTCACGATCGGTCGGCGTGGTACGGAAGGGATCTGGCGGCGAGGGATGAGTGGGTGGAGCACCTTTCCGAGGCGGAGATTGGGGAAGTCGAACGAGCCGTACGAGAAGTAGAGAGAACGCAGATCGAGCTCGCCACAATCAGCGTGAAAGATGTTTCGCTTCCGACTCTCGCTCCAAGGCTTCAAGCGATCCTCGATGAGGTGCTGAACGGACACGGGTTTGTTTTGATCAAAGGACTGCCGATGGAGCGTTGGACCAGGCGTCAGGCGGCGGTGGCGTTTCTGATCATCGGTGCGCATCTCGGCCACCTGCGGATGCAGAATGCCGAGGGACATTTGCTCGGGCACGTCAGGGATCTCGGGCGGTCGAGCGATGATCCCAACACCAGAATCTATCAAACACGTGAACGACAGACACATCACACTGACTCATGTGACGTCGTTGGTCTGATGTGTTTGCAAACGGCGAAGTCAGGTGGGTTGTCGAGTCTCGTGTCGTCCACGACGATCTTCAACGAGATGCGACGTCGCCGGCCGGATCTGCTCCGAGTCTTACTCGAACCCATCGAAACCGATCGGCGTGGCGAAGTTCCCGAAGGCGGCGAACCGTATTTCAACATCCCCATCTTCAACTATCACGACGGTCTCGTTTCGGCGATTTATCAGCGGCAGTACATCGAATCCGCGCGACGCTTCCCCGGCGTTCCGCCACTCACTCCGCTTCAAGTCGAAGCGCTCGATCTGCTCGACGAACTCGCCAATGATCCACAGCTTAACCTGATGATGGACCTGCAACCGGGCGATATTCAGCTCGTCCACAATCACACCATCATGCACGATCGCACCGCGTTCGAGGATTACCCCGAACCTGAACGCAAACGCCACCTCTTACGTTTGTGGCTGGCGCCCCAGCCTGCGCGCCCCCTGCCTGAAGTTTACGCGGAGCGATTCGGTTCGATTACGCCGGGCAATCGCGGTGGCGTAGTCGTGCCCGGATCTAGGCCCACGATCCCTTTCGAATAACCGATGCCAGAAGGTCCGGAGGTGCGAAAGTATGCGGACGCGCTCGACGCGGCGTTAACCGGACGCACCCTAATTTCGCTGGAAGCGCGCACGAAAGGCGCGCACAAGTGGTTAGAGCAAAACGCGGCGCGTCTAGAAGGTCGACGAGTGGAACGCGTCATCTCGCACGGCAAACACCTGTTGGGTTACATCGAAGGCAACTTCTTCTTTCACTCACACCTGATGATGTGGGGTCGCTGGCAGACGTTTGGACCAACCACGGGCCGTCACAAATCAAAACTGATCGAACTGCCGGAGAAGGACCGGCGCGAACGCGCGCGCATCGTGGTTGAAGGCGCGGCGGCCATCCTGCTCTCCGCACCGATATTCAATGCCGGCGCAGGCGATCCGTACAAGCAGATCGAGATTCTCGGGACGCTTGGTCCTGACGCATTGCCCTATCATGGTCCATTCAAGCGCGCGGAGTTTTTGCGTCGCCTGCATGAACACAACGATGAAATGATCGGCGCCGCACTCCTGAACCAAAGCATCGTTGCGGGAATCGGAAACTACTTGCGCGCGGAAGTGCTTTTCGCATGCAAGTTGAATCCATGGCGCGCCGTCGGCGAGCTCACGCAACGCAACCTGAGTTGTTTGTCGAAAACGATTCCGCAGTTGACGCGCGACGCTTACCAGCGTGGCGCAACTGCGGCGGAAGCAGATCGCGCGCGAATGGCGAGCGATCCGTCGCTGGTGTACCAGCCGGGGCGCGAATACGGCACGCGGCACCTCGTGTTTCGTCGCACTAACCTGCCGTGCCTGCGCTGCGGCGAGAAGATTCGCCAACTCCGGCAGAAGACGATTCAAACGCAGGAGGACAAACAAGAGCGCACCCGCATCGTCTACTTTTGCGCGAAGTGTCAGGGCACGGATTAAACGGATGAAGGACGGATTTGTACCCGAGTATCGCGAGTTCGCAACCTTAGGCTAGAATGAGCGCTTTGGGGAATCGACTTGTTAGCAGGCATACGCACACGCGATCTTCGCAAGGTCTACACAACGCCGCCGCCGCTCGCAGCGGGCGGTAGCTTCCTCGGCGCGCACCGCAAGAGTAATCAGCCGGCGCGCGAGATTGTGGCGCTGGATGGTCTGTCACTCGACGTCACCGGCGGCGAGATCTTCGGGCTGCTTGGTCCAAATGGCGCCGGCAAGTCGACCACTGTCGGCATTCTTACGACACGCGTGCGGCCGACAAATGGTCAGGCATGGATCGGCGACTACGACGTGTGGGCGCAACAAGTCGAAGTGAAACGACTCATCGGCGTCGTCGCACAACGACCGAACCTCGACTTCTCGCTCACCGCGCGCGAAATCCTGCTCTATCACGGCGCTTACTTCGGTCTCGACTCACGAACGCGATCCACTCGCGCCGCGGAGCTGCTCGATCGTTTCAAACTAAGCGACCGCGCAGACCAGATGGTGCGCGGCTTCTCGGGCGGCATGATGCAGCGTCTCTCGATCGCGCGCGCGATGATGCACGATCCGCAGGTGCTTTTCCTCGACGAGCCGAGCGCCGGACTCGATCCGCAAACGCGTCTGCTGCTCTGGGAGATCATTCGTGAATGCAACCAGAGCGGCAAAACGATTCTGCTGACCACACACAATATGGAAGAGGCCGACGCGCTGTGCCAGCGACTCGCTATCATCGATCACGGACGCAACATCGCTCTCGGTACGCCCGCGGAGTTGAAGGCTTCAGTTCCCGGCGGCTTTCTGTTGCGCGTGCGCTTCGGCGCCGACTCACCCGATCTGTTCGAGCGTCTGAAGACGCTGTCAGGGGTCAGGGAGGTGCGCGTTCAGACTGACGCCGACGGCGAGAACGGCGTTGATGTTTACGCGGATCGCGGTGGACCACTCGTCTCGGAGATTGCGAATCTCGCGGCGGCTTCGTCGGTCGAGTTGTCAGACGTTCACATCTCGGAGCCCAGTCTCGAGAACCTGTTCCTGCTTCACACCGGACGGAGCTTGCGCGAATGAAGCCACAAAAAGGCACATAACAATTCTTAAGGAAGCGAATGAACTGGAAAACTTTTCTGGCGTTGCTGGCGCGTGACGCTCACGTCGCACGGCGCAACTTCGTGCCGTTACTGCTGCAAACGTTCCTGCAACCGATGATGTTTGTGTTCATCTTCGGGCGCGTGATGGTGAGCAGCGGCTACATGCCGGCCGCGTACAAGAGCCTGTTGCTGCCGGGCATCATGGCGATCAGCATGATTTTCACGGGCGTTTGGGCAGTGGCGATGCCGCTGATCGCCGAGTTTCAGTTTACGCACGAGATCGAAGACCGGCTGCTCGCGCCGATCGAGAACCACTGGTTGGCGATCGAGAAAGTTGTCTTCGGCGCCGTGCAGGCAGTGGTCGCCGGACTTGCAGTGATACCTGCCGCATGGTTGTTGTTGCGACCGGGAGTTGAATTGCATCTGCTGTCGCCGTTGACATTCATCGGCGTTACCTTGCTGGTCGCGCTGCTGTCTGCGTGTGGTGGTCTCGCGCTGGGTTGCAGTATTAGCCAAACGCAAATCGGATTGATGTTCAGCCTGGTGCTGACGCCGATGATCTTCTTCGGTTGCACGTATTATCCGTGGAGCGCGCTGGCAAACTTTCCTATTCTGCAAAAAGCGGTGCTGATAAATCCGCTCGTGTACGCCAGCGAAGGATTGCGCGGCACGCTCGTACCGCAGTTTCCGCATCTGCCGGTGCTGGCGGTGTTGCTGGCGCTCGTGGTTTTTGATTCACTGTTGTTGGCGCTTGGACTGCGCCAGTTTCGACGGAAGTCAGTTGCGTGAAGATACTCGTCACAGTTTGTTTACTGCTGGTTTTGACACCGGCGACTTTAAGCGCGCAGCAGAAGCGGCGCGCGCTACTGGCTGTCGCACAAGTCAAAGAGGCGGAACGACGGCTGGGGGAGTTAGGCTACTGGACCGGTCCGATCGATGGGCGACTTGACGATGGGACGCGGGCGGCGTTGATCGCATTTCAGAAATACGAAGGGCGCGAGCTTACCGGCAAACTCACCAGCGAGGAGCTCGAAGCGATTCGCAACGGCACCGCACCCAAGCCGCGCGACACAGGATACGAGCATGTTGAAGTTGACGTCGAACGGCAAGTGTTAATGCTCGTAAAGGATGACGACACGGTGAGAGTGCTCCCCGTCTCAACCGGCAGTGGCAAGGAGTTTATGGACGACGGGCAGACGAGCGTTGCTTACACACCGCGCGGTCGCTTTGTTGTTTACGACAAGACTTATGGTTGGGAAGATGGTCAGCTCGGCTCGGTCTACTACGCGAATTACATCACTGGCGGCGTTGCGATTCACGGATATCTGAGCGTGCCGAACCAACCGGCGAGTCATGGTTGCATACGCATTCCGATGTTTGCCGCGCGTGACGTAAGCAAGCTGTTGCCGCTCGGAACCATCGTGCTCGTGTACGACAAGGTTTCGTTTGTTTCAGGCAAGGCGTGGGCTCAGAACCCAAAACTCAAACAGGCTGCATTTCTGAATGGCGCCTTGCAGTGAGACCTCAGATTAACGCGGATTGTCGCGAATGTGATGTAACTGGTCCTGCTGCTCGGGTGTGAGCCGGTTCTTAAGCCGCACTGCCAGGCCGATGTGCAAACGTTTGATCTCGCGTTCGATATCGAGCACTTTATCGAGTTGGGTCAGCGCCTGTTGTTCGTTCACTGAAGTGGATTTCATCGTCTCCTGCAACTGTTCCACCTGATCCTGGAGCTTCCACTGTAAATCCTGAAAACTCGCGGTCGTCTTCTGAATCTCACTGCGCATGAATGCCTTCTGTTCGTCAGTGAGATTGAGCTGGCGCGCGTGGCCCATGATCATGTCGGGCGGAAACATGAGGTGGGCCAATGGATCGGGATTGGGTGGATGCGGAGGATGGGGAACATTGTCGGCGCCCGGCATATTCGGCGCCTGCGGCGGTTGGCCCGGGTGCTGTGCAACTGCGGTGGCGATTAAAAGTGCGGCAGCAAATACGACGGCGATGATTGCTTTCATTGATTCGACTCCTTTAGCAGTTCGTTATTCTTTGGCAAGAATGATTCCAGTTCTTTCGCGGACTGGTCCAATTGCGGCAGCGAGTTAAAAACGGGGACGCTGCGTGATTCCATAAAACTCTGCGTGGGCGACTGCCACTGCGAAAGCAACGCGGCTTCACTGATAGCACTGCTCTCGATTTGCCGCCGGCGAACGATTCTCTTTTGACGCTGTGTCCGCGGCTGTTCTGTGGTCACTGCAAGTTGATTAACTTCTGGTAATGAAGATGTCGGGATCTGTAGTGGAGCGATGTTGAGCGCGCTGTAAGATTGCCTGGACCATAGTACGAGCGAACTCGCGGCTACCATAACGACGGCCGCTGCCATCACAGCTAATGATCTCCCGAATAATGGAGCGGAAATCGTCGTCTCGGCACGCGTCCAAAGCTGCTCGAAACGCGGAACACGGTTGCGATCTTCGAGCGACAGTTCAGAGAACAGCGCCTGAATTCTCTTTTCTGTTCCACCCAATTCCATACTCGACTCCTTCTCGATCCAAGGTCGCGCGCAAACGTTTTTTGCCGCGATCGTAATGACGGCGCGCACTGCCAAGCGAGATCTTCATAACCTCCGCGGCTTCGCTCAAACTCAGATCCTGATAGAACACGAGGTGCATCGTTTCGCGCTGGCGTGCCGGCAACTGGTCCAATGCCTGCCGGAATCGTTGCTGCATTTCCGATCGTTCAAGCTCTGACTCGGGCTCGGTATGAGCTTCCGAGCTTGTGCCGGGGATCGAAATAAGCGTCCGTAACCATTGCTTGCGACGTTCGTTAATTGCGGTTTTGCGAATTACTGCGAACAGCCACGTTTGCAGTTTCGACTCACCGCGATAGATCGCTTTTCCTTGCAGGATCTTCAAATAAACCGTCTGCAAGACCTCTTCAGCTTCGGCTGGGTTGCGATGGCAACAGCTCAGCGCCCAGCCAAAACTGGCCGAATGAAGTTTTTCGAGTTCTGCTTTGAGCGCCGAGATCTCCATCCACATTGTCTGAGTATTAGTCGTTCGAGCGGCGAGATTGTATGACAGGGAAAGCAGTTTCACGCAAAGCCGCAAAGTTAACGCCAAGGCGCAAAGAATCCTGGGCCTTCACTTGCGCCTTTGCGTTAACTTTGCGCCTTTGCGTGAAACTTAATTGCTCGCGCGGACCTGACCGGTGAGTTGCGGAAGTTTAGTTGGTCCAAACGAAACGTTGTGTTCCCCGTCAAGCACCAATCGATCTCCATCAAACTTAAAATTCAGAGTCGAATAGAAGGGCGTTTCGTAGAGCACGATCTTCACGGTGAAGGTGTCTGGCGAAGTCCAGGCTCCGCTCGTGGCAACCAGCGGATTTGCCGGAACAGCGAGAATGCGATCGGCGCCGTTGGTAAACAGGCCGTGACTCCTGGACCACGCCTCTCGACCAACAGTCATGCGTGTCTCGCCGGCAGTTGTGCGCACAGTGAGCACCGGC
>Ga0070699_100002668_pt1 | contig 15945 bp, 20 predicted proteins | sample KBSK1503metaG_FD_65473 | JGI IMG/M metagenome (GOLD analysis project Ga0070699, IMG submission 65473) | Corn, switchgrass and miscanthus rhizosphere microbial communities from Kellogg Biological Station, Michigan, USA - KBS K1-50-3 metaG | ecosystem: Host-associated > Plants > Roots >...
AAGGAGCGCCTCATGGCCGCGGTCGATTACTTCAACTGCGATCCAGTCGTTCACACATGGACCTACAAGCTCGACAAGGCCGCCTGATATGATTCGAATTTCAAAATCGCTGACCTAGTCTCTGAAAAATCCGAGCAAACAAGAAGCCGCGGGCAGATCTTCGGGCTAGTCAAGGCTCCGCGTCGGGTCACGTCTCTCTGTGCCAGCTCCTAGCGAATGCGTGCATAGCGGCGTGCCGTGTTTGCTCATATCCGTGCGTGGGCGTTCGGTCCTCGTGATCCCCGTAAGCCAGCGTCCACATCCAGAGTGTCCCCCGAGGCGATGTGGTGGCCTTAAAAATGCGCCCGATGACGATTCCGTCAGTACCGATGACGTCGTAATCGTTATCGCCTTGAGCACCAGCGCGGCCCGCTTGAGCAATCCTTTTCGGCTTCCCGCTTCACCGCCGGGCGCATTCGGGTTTTTCATCTTGAGCCAATCGCGCGAGCGGCCGGAACGATAGCGCGAGTGTTTGCGCTTCGACACGATGCCTTCGAGCGAGTTTTCAAACGTGGTAATGTCTCGTTCCATAAACCACAAGGGTGTTGAGTTTCTCATTCTTGCGCGCCCCGGCCGCGATCAATGGACCGTGGTGATTTCTTATCCCCGAAGGACTAACCCCACAAAGGTCCCTTCTGAGGGATCGCGAGATAAAGCGATTGCGGTTGCTCGTGCCAGGATTGATGGTTGGCTGAAAAGGCAGCAATGAAATAACCAAGTCGATGCAAGTTGAGAAAAAGCCCCGGCAGGGCGGGGCTGAGTCCCGAGGTGTGTAAGGATCGACGAGTTCGTTGATCATGGTCGCCCGTTCGTGGATGCAGAGTCTCTTGCAGGGCGCTCCGGGAAGGATTGCGCGAACTCGCCTACACCGAAGGACAGATTTTTACATTGGAGTTCCACTCGGCGGACGGCAATGCCGATCGGCTGCTCGACTTGGCGGCGGAGCTAGTTCGACTGCCGGTCGACGTGATCGTGGCGATCTTTACGCCGTGCGCCTTGGCCGCGAAGCGACAACAACAATCAGATCGTCGTTGCGGCTCTTGCTGACCCGGTTGGAGATGTTTTTTTATGCAGCATCACCGCGGATGACGGGCACTTCTGCCGAGGAGGAAATCGACGAACCCACCGGCAAATTCTTGGGACCGTGCCGAGACGTTGCGTATCCGGGCCAACTGAATATCCACCGCTATCGTTCGTCAATCGGCCAACTTTGATCGCGGCCGTGATGGCCATCGTACTGAACCGGCTACGGTGAGCGATTTGTCCGAGCGAGATTGTGGTCTGAGTCCCCCATTCAAACGAACGAGCTGCCACAAAACTTAACGAACAATGAAGACGGAGCCGAATCCATCGTCCTAACAAAGCTGAAAATCAGTCCTTTTTGAGTTTCAAATTTTGGAACGATCAGCAATTTAGAAAATGTGGTTTTTCAGCAACTGCCGGCCCGCCGACCGCTTGCGTTCGAGCGCCGAAAATCATATGCGCCGGAATTGAAGCTCCCACGATCAGCGGTCGGGAGTAGCTGAACATGTCCCACTTAATTCAATTCACTGGCGTCGGTCAGTTTATCGAACTCCGCTACGCTCAAGGAGGGCCCAAACAGCTTGTAGACGTGATTTACAAAGTCGGCGATCTCGCGCCCAAAGTAGCCCAGGAGGCGACTCTGCCCCAAGGACTCGCCGGGCACCCTGCGGCACGCTGAGCGTGCGGCGGACCGACCGCTTGGGTCCGTCGGTTGCTGGGTCACTCGGGGGCAGGAGCAAGGCCCATGTCTGACATGAGGCGCCGCGAGTTCATCACACTGCTTGGCGGAGCGGGGGTTGCCTGGCCGCTGACGGCGCGCGGGCAGCAGCAGCGGATGCGGCGCGTCGAGCTTCTTGCCGCTATCCAACGGAGTGGAGCGGGGCCGCGATGAGTCTACGCGCCGAGCTCGTGCGCCTGGGGCTGCGCTGGTTCGTCAAACGCAAGACCGGTTCCGCGACCACCCTCGAGGCACTGCGCCGACAAGACGCATTCCTCGAGCGTCTAGTGCCGCCGCCGCCAAAGGGTACGCAGGCGACTCGCGTTGACCTCGACGGGGTCAAAGCAGTCGCCGTGGTTACTCTCGCGTCCCTTGGCGGCCGCCTCGTGCTCTATCTCCACGGCGGCGGGCATGTGTCGGGCTCGCCGGCGCTCCATGGTGATTTCACCTGGCGCATCGCCGCGGCGGCGCGCGCCCGCACCGTTATCCTAGATCATCGGCTTGCGCCGGAGCACCCGTTTCCGGCGGCGCTCGACGATGCCGTCACGGCCTATCGGGCGCTCGTGGCCGATGGTGTCGATCCGCGGAGAATGGCGGTGCTAGGAGAGTCCTCAGGCGGCGGACTCGTCCTGGCGATGCTGCTCAAGCTGCGTGACGAAGGCTTTCGTCTGCCGGCCGCCGCCGTCGCGCTTTCGCCCTGGACCGATCTCGCGCTCACTGGCGGTTCCTTGCAGCAAAACGCCGATGCCGATCCGATGCTGCGAGGCACGGAGGGCGCGCGGCTCGCGAGCTATTATCTCGCCAGCGCTGATGCTCGCACCCCGTATGCGTCGCCGCTTACGCCGACCCGACCGGACTAGGACCGCGCAACAAAAACCTTGCTTTTTTGCCCCCCGCACCCGAACGGATTCGGCGCCGGTGCAGTTTTCACGAACTTGAAAATTTGATTCGCGATCATCCATTAGGTTAGCGCGTATGATGATTAAATGACGGAAGCCGAAGCAATCGAACCGCATTGCCCGCGACTGCCTCTAGTTGTATTTAAATATAATGACTATTTTTACGCGAGCCAGCCAGCAGGGCGCGTCGCGTCGCCTGCGCGACTGGATCAAGGGGTCAGATTACGGCAATGGGGAGCGGCATTTTATCGTTCGAGGCCGTGTTCACGCCTGATATCCTGATATCCTGACTCAGCGACGGACGGCCGCTGCTTGAGCGTGTGGGCGAATTGCTGCCGAAGGCCGACGCGCCCAAGGTGGTGCAGATCCCGCATGCCCGACGCGGCCCGAAAAAGCAAGTCTACTCCAGTAGAATTTCCGCCCAAATTCCCGTTTCAGCAAATGGCGGCAGTAGCGAAGCTGGAACCCCACTTAGGGGAACACCAATGAAAAATGCTCGCTTTACTGAGAGATCCGCCGGACTAATAAAGCAGCCATTCCGGGTTACATTTCCCCTCTACACAGTCACATTGACCATCATGTCAATGTTTATCGTGATTTTCTGTGTCTCTTTCTTTGTTGCGTATTTCGATCCGAATTTCGTTGCCGAGTACCGGGCTGCCAGTCCTATCAGCACGGTCCTTGGTTTCATGAAGGGCATCAACCCTTTTCAAGAAGAGTTTCTTGAGATGTATGGCAACCTGTATTCCGTGCTTTGGCCAGGCGTAATCTACTTGATTGCAAAACTATTCGGTCTCGCAACCTACGATCAAATCAGGCTCCTGATGTTCGTATTAAATGCTGTAATTGTGATGGGAACAGCAGCAGCGGCCTTCTACATAGGTCTCCGTAACAAGCTTAATGCATTGCTCGCACTCGCGATCGGCTTCACGTACGTACTTATCAATTCCACCCATCTTTCAATGGGAACATTCAGCTATGCTTCCGGCCTATCTTGCAGTTTTTTCGCACTCGTACTGGTAAGCAACAGATTCGATAGGTTGGGCTTATGCTTGGCGCTGGCCTTAATCACGCTGGCAAGTCTATTTAAGATTTACTTTGCTCTTTTGGGCATCGTTGTGCTCTTCAATTGCGCGGCCTTTATTCCTCTTCGCATTCTCAGTCTTATTACATTTGCCTGGGCTTTGCTAACTGCTTCTTTATTTTTTGGGCTAACTCGCTTTTTTCCATTCTATTTTGACTCAGTCTACTGCATTCATAAGATGGATCCAAGCTGGAATGTCACGCGGATTATGCCTAACATTCGGTGGTTCGTTACTCATTTCGGATTCATTTTTGCCTTTACCCTCCCGCAATTGGTTCAATTCAAGCATCGCGCAACTGGGGAAAAACGGCGCCAGTCCTTCTATGCGGTCGGAAGTCTAATCGCTTGCGCGTTTGTTCTCATCATCATGCTACCCCATGGAGGAAATTTTGGAACCTATCTGCTGCATCTTGTTGCGCCAATTATTCTCGCTTACGCACTGTCGTCCCGAAAGGAGTTCTCGGCGGAATTTGATCGGCGGACAGGGCAAGTAGTTGCCCTAGCGATATGCCTAATGGTTTTCGTTTCTCCCAAACACTGGTCAAGCCCACTGCAGTATTGGGAACAGTATGGTGTTGTTTGGCGAGATGACTTAAATTCCAACAGAATCGTGTTCATGAACGTAGATGATCTTATTCAAAGCAACGCCGGAAGAGAGATATATGTCGATCCGATGTTTGCTAAGCTGGCGGTGAAGAGAAACCTCAGATACGTACATAATGGTAATCGGGAAGCTTATGTGGAGTATTTGAACGTCAGAAGAAAGGGTACTCTTAAGCTGTCCCCACTAATCAGCTGGCTAGCCGCGCCTGAAGTACGGGGCCCTGAACGCTCAGGTCTCATTGCGGTGTGGGAGCATTCCGACGTTGTGATTTGCACTTACCCCTGTCCGAGCGAGGGAAAGCGGTTTGATAGGTATCTTGGAAAGCTGACGACAGCATGGCACCAGGTCTATGACATCGCGGTGGTCAGGCGATAACCTAGCCAGACACTCCCGCATCAGTTCCGTCGTGCTCTTCTCCTTGAGAACGAGGTCCGGACCGTCTGCAGGATCCGCTACCGTGGATGCGATGTTGTCGTCCAATTCGGCATCGGTCCGTCGCCGGCGTGCGGAGAGGGCTTTGTAGCGAGCGATCGCGAGCAAGTTCGTCTCTAGTTCGATTGTATTATAACGAGAATATAAAGGAATTGCCGCGGCCCGTCCCACCCCGGTGAGGCGGACGACCGTGCGAGCATCCGCAATGTCGGCTAGTGCCGTCGCGGAAGGCATGCTCGACTACTCAGTTTTTGCGTTGGGCTCGTGATTTTTGGCTTGGTGGTAAGCGTCCTTATCTGTAAAATTCGAATCACGTTCGAGGGCAAAAAAAAGCAAGGATTTTGATGCTTCCACTTCACGAAACTTGAAAATTTGATTTTAAATCATGGCGGGCTGCGGACTGCCGTTCTCCGGGGTCTGCTTTAACTTGCCCTGGCCATCAATGGCTCGTCTTTCAAGCTCGCTCCACACAAACACCGATGCAGAGTCGCTGGTGAAGTAAGGTTTCGCACCGACGCCTAAGCCGGACGCGTGGCAGAAATCGTGAAGGTATCACTCCAAAACGGACTGGCGCGGTTGACCAATCGGCTTATCTGCCAAAAGTGGTCGCGCTTTGCGAAGCGCGGCTCTTGCTGGAATCCGATAGAGCGCAAGAAACCGGCGATCGGATCGCCGATCCGTTTGTCGAGCACGAAGTACATATTACGGAGCCAGGCAAGTACATGTCATCGTGAGAAAGTTTACGACGGATCAATGCGTGGTAGAATGGACCTTTATGAGCAAATCCACCCTCGAGGCAGCCCTTTCCGACGCCATCTATGATCAGGGTAGCGAATACGAACGCAGCTATAAGGTACAGATGGGTGAGATGGTTCCCTCGTCGCCGTCGTTGCGAATCCTGGATGTCGGATGCGGCACCGGGCTGAACACTTGCCACTTCGTGAAATTGGGTCACAAGGTTACAGGATTCGATCTGTCGCCGGTGGCGATTCGAAAGTACTGCGCCCAAGGGTTTGACGGCCACCTCTGTGATATCGAGGCAGGTCCGTTGCCGTTCGAACCGGCGTCATTCGACTTAATCTTTGCGCGTTAGAACGAGGATTCGCCCTCCCGGTTTCGTCATCTGGAAAACCTCTCGCAAGAAGGCATCGGTGTCGCTACAGTGCTCGATCACGCCGGACCGGACCAATTCCTCTTTTTGGGCCTACCGGATTCTGTCGCTGCTCGGCAAGACCGCAACCGAGGTGCAGCACCCTGGCCATGTCCGCTTTTTTTCCATCGCCGGCCCTGTCGAATGCGTTCGAAAGCGGTTGGCTACAAGGTCGAGCATGTTGTCGGCAGTGCAAGGTCTCTCGGTGATGATGCGTACGGTCCTCTGCACGCCGGCAAGTCTGCGCCTGATCGCATTGCAGCAAGGGCCGAATATTGACTCGGTCGCCGCGCAAATGCGATAATTTTTCTACCCTGCTGCTACAAAATTGTCGAATAACTCAGACGCTTCTGATTTATCAATAAACTCCAAACGAAGTTCCGGTACGAGTGTTGGCAGCAAAAAGGAAAGCCAGTGAAGATCCTTGTTCTTGGGGGCGACGGCTTTTGCGGCTGGCCGACTTCATTGCACCTCTCTGCCCGAGACCATGACGTCGCGATCGTCGACAACCTTTCACGTCGCAACATCGACAATGAGCTCGAGGCAGGGTCGCTGACGCCGATTCGTCCGATCGGCGAGCGGATCCGAGCCTGGAAAGAGGTCAGTGGAAGAGATATCACTTTTCATAATTTCAATATTGCCGAGAATTATCACCGGCTGCTGACGCTCATCGCCGAGTGGCAGCCGCACGCCGTGGTTCATTTCGCCGAACAGCGGGCCGCGCCCTATTCGATGAAATCTTCTTATCACAAGCGTTACACCGTCAACAACAATTTGAACGCGACCAACAATCTGCTCGCGGCCATTGTCGAATGCGGCGCCACCACGCACGTCGTTCACCTGGGAACCATGGGTGTTTACGGCTATGGTGCGGCTGGCATGAAAATTCCCGAAGGCTATCTCCCGATCAAAATGGAGGCAGAGGGAAAAGTCATGCGGCGGGAGGTTCTTTATCCGGCCGATCCCGGCAGCATCTATCATATGACCAAGACCCAGGATCAGCTGTTGTTCGCGTTCTACAATAAGAACGACAAAGTTCGCGTCACGGACCTACACCAGGGCATCGTGTGGGGTACTCAGATCGAGGAAACGGCACGCGATGAGCGCCTCATCAATCGGTTCGATTACGATGGCGACTACGGAACTGCGCTGAACCGGTTTCTCGTGCAGGCCGCGATTGATTATCCCTTGACCGTGCACGGCAGCGGAGGACAAACGCGCGCCTTCATAAATATCCAGGATACCGTACGCTGCATCGAGCTTGCCATCATCAACCCGCCGCAGTTGGGCGAGCGTGTGCGCATCTTCAATCAGATGACTGAGACGTTCACAATCATCGACTTGGCCAAGATGATCTCCGAAATGACCGGCGCGCCGATTTCGTACCTGCCAAATCCGCGCAAAGAGGCGGACGCGAACGATCTCCATGTCGAGAGGAGGGGACTGATTGGACTTGGGCTCCAGCCGGTCACCCTCAACGACAGCCTGCTTCAGGAGATAATTGAGATCGCCAAGAAGTACGCGGCGAATTGCGACCGTTCGAAGATCCCCTGTGTCTCGAAGTGGTGACCGCACATCGGTGGCTGGAAATCGAAAACCGGTTTAAGGTGGGCGGCATGCGCGTTCTTGTTACGGGAGGAGCCGGTTTTATCGGCTCCAATCTCGTGCGGCATCTGTCGGCGCGCGGCGACTGCGATATCGTCGTGCTCGATAACCTTTCCGCGGGGCAGGAATCTACGGACTTGCCGCGCGGGGTGCGGTTTGTGCGCGGTGATTTGACGGACAAAACAACGGTCACGGATTGTCTAGGTGGCGTCGATGCTGTCGTTCACTTAGCCGCGCTTTCCGGCGTCATTGACTCAATCGAGGACCCCAGCCCGAGTTTTACAATTAATGTTGCGGGTTCGTTCCAATTGCTGGAGTTGGCGCGTGCGGCCAATGTTGGACGGATCATCAATGCCTCGACAGGGGGCGCGCTGCTCGGCGACGTGACGCCACCGATCAACGAAGCCATTGCGCCTTGTCCTCTCTCTCCCTATGGCGCCTCGAAACTTGCCGTCGAGGGATATTGTTCGGCCTTCGCCGGCGCATATCGGCTGTCCTGCGTAACGTTGCGCTTTTCCAACATCTATGGGCCCAGTTCAGGCCACAAGAAAAGCGTCGTAGCCGCGTTCATGAAGAACATCATTCGCAGCGAGCCGCTCGTGGTGTACGGCGACGGCACTCAACAACGTGATTATCTATATGTCGACGACCTCGTGCGAGCCATCGAAGCGGCATTGCGACGAAACCTCAAGGGCACCTTCCAGTTGGGTTCCGGCAAACCGACATCCTTGCTACAGTTGATCGACGTGCTCGGCAAGGTCACCGGACGCAGCCTCAATGTCCAATTTAGGCCGGGCCGGGTTGGAGAGGTGCACAAGACGTGGTGCGATATTTCGAAAGCGGAACTAGAAATCGGCTATAGTGCGCCGACGAATATCGAGCACGGAATTCGGCAGACGTGGGACTGGTTCCTCGCGAATCAGCATATTTGGCGACGCCAGATCTCGTCCGATTAGCGACCTCGGCCAACTTCGAAAGAGAGGGTACATGCTGCAATCCGTTGATTCGCCAGCATGGGCCGTTTCGTCCGACGAATTGCCTGTGTCTGTCGTGATCCCCATTTATAATGAGCAATTGATTTTGAAGGAGAACCTGCAAACGCTCGCACAGTTCTTCGATCGGCTGCTCGGAACTGGAAGCTGGCTGTTCATTCTCGTCGATAATGGCAGCACCGATGGTACTCCTCGCCTTGTGGAAGAAGCTATTGAGCGTTGGCCGCTGTCGCGCGGCATTCGGCTGGCGGATCCGAACTATGGGGCGGCCCTCAAAACAGGGTTGCGGGTGGCAACGACCAAATGGGTCTTTGTGGTCGACATCGAACAGTGGGATATCCCGTTCATGACCTGGGCTTGGGCCAACAGAACGTCATACGACATGTTTATGGCCTCAAAGCGCGCTGATCCGACGATAAATTTTCAAGAACCCCATCGCCGCTTGCTGAGCGCAGGCCTGAACGCCATGCTCCAGGTTCTATTTGGCTTCAGCGGCACTGACACACACGGGCCGAAATTACTGAACCGCGAGTCGCTCGAAACGATGATACAGGCATGCGTGCTGGACCGGGGTCAGTTCGATACCGAACTCGTTCTGCGAGCGATACGCGGCGCGAAATCGGTTGTCGAGGTCCCTATCGAGTACCGCGAGTCGCGGCCGCATCGGAACTGGATGTTCAAGAAAATCGTGTGGAATTTATTGGCTTTGCGACGCCTGCGGCGTGTCATGCAAGGTGTGCCGTTCGAAGGCTATGTCCTCTACTATCGCTTCAGCCGAAAGGACGTTCTCGCCACGAACCCGCCGGCGGTCGCCGATCTGATGGAGCAAGTGCGTGTTTAGCGCGCCGCAGCCGCGATCGAGGCTCTACACAACGACCGACGCTTACATAAAAGGAGCCGCCGCAGGCCTGTTCGGCCTCGGCTATGACGGCGACGGAGTTAGCCGTTTCGAACGCGCGTTGGAAGCAATGATGCTTGGTTGTACGGCCGTGGCGGTTCCGATGGCACGGGTTGGCATTTATCTCGCGCTCAAGCACCTAATCCGCAAAGGCCAGAAAGTCATTCTTTCGCCATACACGATCTCCGACGTCGTCAACATGGTGCTGTGTGCTGGCGGGATTCCTGTCTTCGCCGATGTCGAGGAAGGCGGCAGCTGCAATATCGATGCGAACATCGTTGCAGACTTGCTGGAGACCGAGGCCGATATCGGCGCCGTTTTGGTCACTCACTTTTACGGCCTCGTTTGCAATATTGCGCCCATCATTAAGAAATGCAAAGAAAAGGGCATTCCAGTCATCGAGGATGCGGCGCAAGCGTTCGGCGCGACGTTTCAGGGAGAGCCGGCGGGCAGCATTGCCGATGTGGGCATCTTCAGCTTCGGGCTACTTAAAAATGTCACCGGATTTTTCGGTGGCGCTGTCCTGACCAAGGATGCCACGCTGGCGCATACCATTCGCGCGGACCTGCAGAGCTTCCCGCTGTTTTCGCGCACAGCGCTGCTCAAGAAGATGATTGGCGGGCTGACATTCGATATTGCCACCATGTCCGTGATCTTTGATGCCGGCGCATACTGGTTGTTTCGCTACACACACTTTCATGACCTCGATTTCTTCAACAACAAATTCGATACGGATCGCAACCCCATATGCTACAATTCCCTTCCGACACGATATTGTCGGAGGCTGTCGAGCGCGCAGGCTGACATCATCGTCCCGCAGTTCAAGCGCTACAAAGCCGATGCTGAGGAGCGCATTGCGAAGGCGCAGATCTACCACGAGAAGCTGGCCGACCTACCGGGGATCGTCATTCCACCGCGACGCAATGACGGTTCGCACATCTATATATATTTTACAATCCAGTGCGAAGACCGCGACCGGCTTGCGCGTTTTATGACGGAAAAGCTGCGCGACGTGCAAATCAGTCACCACCGTAATTGCGCGAGCCTGTCGTGTTTCTCTGCTTTTTATCGCGATTGCCCCAATGCGGAGAAGGCAGCTCAACGCTTGATTTATTTGCCGACCTATCCGGGATATCGGGATGACCAGGTCATTGCCAATGTGGAAGCAATCCATGCCTATCTGCGGGAAACGAATACATGAACGTGGCTGTTGTGGGCAGTGGCATCTCCGGCATCTTCGCGGCTCACGCGTTGGCCACACGCGGGCTTTCGGTCACGATCCTCGATGTCGGCGAGACGCTGGATGCGACGCGGCAGATGGCAGTGGACAAACTTCACGATCTTCTCCCGGAACACTGGCCCTCTGCCGCTTACGATCTCATTCGGGAGAATAACACTTTCAACAAAGGAGTGTTGCCGAAGAAGGTGCACTTCGGATCCGATTATATCTACGCCAACGATCGAACTTTTGCGCCGATCAGAGTCATGGCGAAAGGCAGAGTGCCGTATCCGACCTTTGCGAAAGGTGGCTTTTCCAATATTTGGGGCGCGGCGGTGCTGCCGCCAGCGGAATGCGACATGGCGGATTGGCCAATCCCACGTTCGCAAATGGAACCGTATTTCCGCAAAGTCGCACAAATACTACCGCTGTCCGGCGGAGAGGGAACTCTCTCGGATGCCTTTCCAGCCTATCGCGATCGCCTCGGCGACCTCGATGCGGGTCCGCAGGGCCAAGCGCTGCTTGAGGATTTGCGAAGGGTGGGGGCTACCTTGCGGAAGCGGATGACGCTCTACGGTAAGGCGCGGCTAGCTGTTCACACCGACTCCGCCGGCGACGCGCTCGCCTGCATCGGGTGTGGCCATTGCTTCACCGGCTGTGTGCGTGGATCGATCTTTTCGACGTTGCCGATGCTCAACGAATTAACCCGCACGCTGCGGGTCAATTATCGGTCCGGGCTCTACGTCCATAAAATCGAAGAGCACGATGGCAAGCCTGCGCTCCATGTAGTCGGCACCCGCACTAATGAGCAGCAAGAGATGACGTTTGATGCCGCCTTTCTTGCGGCTGGCCCCATTAACACGACGCGTCTGCTGCTGCGATCCCGTCAGCTCTATGATCGATCGGTGCTGCTTAAGGAAAGCCAAAAATTTGTCCTTCCCATGCTGCGTTTGCGGGGCGCTCCGACAGCAATCGAGCATCCTTCGGTGACGCTTGCTTCGATGTTCATCGAGGCCAAAGTCTCTTCGCAGCCGGCGCATTGGCTGCACCTTCAGATCGCTCCCATGAATCAGATGATCTTCGATGGCGCTAGGCTCGGCGAGGCACTTCCACTCGGTAAACGCCTGTGGAGACCGCTGCTTCGCCGCATGATGGCGGCATGGGGTGGCATGCACTCGGATTATTCGTCACATCTGGAGCTTCGGCTGCGCCAATCCAACGTCGGTCATAATGACGTTCTCGAGCTAGACTTGAAACCATCGGAGCAGGCGAGAGCGGCCGGGCGCCAGGCCGCGAAGGATTTGTTTATACTTGGCTTGTCTTTTCAAACCTTGTTTTGTTATTGGATGCTCAAGTTTTCTAATCCTGGCTCGGGAACGCATTGCGGCGCTTCATTTCCGATGCGCCGCCGGCCCGTCGACTTACTCGACACCGACAGCTATGGACGGCCATTCGGGTGGTCGCGGATTTTTGCAGTAGACTCGAGCGTGTTGCCGTCGATCCCTGGCACGACGCTTGCGTTCGCGGTCATGGCGAATGCCTACCGGATCGCACAAGAAGCTCCGATGTGACCGCGCATATCAAGGCGCGGATAGTGCGTGACTTTGCCAAAGGATTTGCCGAACTCAAGGGGCTGATCAAACGGCCATACCACGATTCCGTCATTCGACGCGCGGTCATTCTCCTAGCGCTTGTCGTCCCCGCATTCGCGGCGAACATGCTGATTCATTACGGCGCTGCCGCGTTGCTGGCGCCGGACCAATTCGGTGTTTTCTACGTCGCCAACGCGATCAGCAATGTGCTGTTTTCCGGATCTCTTGTATTGAACATGGTCTTTACGCGCTATTTGGTCTCGGTCGAACTGTAGCGCGGTCCCAAAGCCATGTTCTTCGGGCTCCGACGGCTCGAACAGTCGGTTTTAACATGGGGCGCACTTGGCGCAGCGATATGCTTCGCCGTACTCTCGGTCGTCGGTCATCGCGTGGGCGTGCAGTCCAACGCCATCATCCTTCTAGTTATCCTTGACGTCTACACAGCTTACGTTGCTGATCTCGGTCGAATTCTGCTGCAAGGTTTGCGCCGCACTGCCCCGCTTGGACTCTATACGCTGGTCTGGATGCTACTTCGCTTCCTGTTCTGCATGGTCGGTCTGTTGATATTTCGAACCGTGTGGGGCGGATTTATCGGAATCGTTACTTCCGCCGTCCTCATGTTCTCCGCCCTTCATCTGTGGGTGGCAAAGCAGACGCGCGATCTTCAAATCGACGTATCACCCGTACCTTCGCTGCTGGCCATGTCGCCGATGGCCATCGGCTACGGGCTAACGATCACGACCTCCAATCTTGATGTGCTCGTCAGTTATTTTATGCTCAACGGGGAGGATCTCGGGGTTTACTCCGCGTCATCGGTCTTTCCCAAAGCCATCATCGTCGTAGTCATGCCGCTGCTGCAAATGTTGTTTCCGATCGCAATGGGCGCCCAACCCTCAAAGCGGCAATATCACGCAATTATTGGGAAAAGTGTGGCGGTTCTCCTCGCCGTGACCGTTTGCGGATCGATCGCGACATGGGCTCTGTCCGATTTGCTGTGCGGCGGAACGTGGGGCATCAAGAATTGTGAAACGGGAACGCTAAACGTCCTTCTGTGGTCCGTCGTGCCCATGGCTTTCCTGCGCGCCCTCGTTCTCCTGCAATTCGTGCTCAAACTCGATTATCTCGCGATCTGGCTCAGCATACCGGCGCTCATCTATACCTGGACCGCATTCACCTCCGAGCATACGATCGCGGTCATTGCTAGACAGTTGTCTTTGTTTGCGGCGACGGTTTTCATCTTTCTCAGCGCGGTCCACCTTGTTACGCGGATACGCGGCTCGCGCGCCCATTCCACGCTTGGGAAACCATGATGCGAACAAACGCGTACGAGTTACTCGCGGCGAGAGAGCAAGAATATTGGTGGCACCGCGCGCGACGGCATATGGTGTGGCGGTTGCTCCGGCGCTATGGGATTCCACCGCGCGCGTGCTGGCTTGACCTCGGCTGCGGGCCCGGCGGCAATTTGGGTCTTTTGGGCGACCGAGATCCCGACTTCGTCGTGGGCGTTGACTTATCGCCCTTGGCGCTCGAATTAGCCGTTAAGAAAAACCTGCCCGTCCGATTCGTCCGAGCCGACATCGGCCAAACACTTCCCTTCGCCGATGCCGCATTCGATTTGGTAACCTCTTTTAACGTGTTGTATCATGCTTGGATTGGCGACGAGAGCGCCGTTCTTGCGGAAGTCCGCCGCGTACTGCGTCCCGGTGGGCTCATGCTTGCAACGGAGCCTGCCTTTGCCATACTCGCGCGGACGCTAGACGTGATGGTAATGACACGACGACGCTATCGATCCCGAGAATTCGCTAGTCTGTGCCGCGCCGCTGGATTGGACGTACTGTTTGTCAGCTATTTCACCAGCTTTGGGTTTCCGCCCATCCTGGCCATGAAAATATTTAATCGACTGCGGCGACGGTGGGGGAAGCAAAAAGAAACAGACGACGTTACTATCGATATGCGACCACTAGGTCGCATCGCCAACGAATGCATGTTTGGCATTGCCAAGGCCGAAGCGGAAGGGGTCGCCCGGGGTGTTCGTATGCCGTTTGGAACGACGCTCGTCTGCTTGGCACGCAAGAACTAGCTTTCACAGTTCCTATTTCCAATTGGTCGTTCCGCCATCTATCAGCCAACAGCGACTGTCGCGGTTAGATCTGAAAGATGATTGGGTGTGCGCGACATTCACGAAGGGTAGTATCGCGGATGTGATTACCCATCGCTAGAGATGAAGATCAAGTAATTTGCTCTGGCGAGTGTCGTGCGAAGGTCGATTCGGCAGAACATAACGTGCATCGTGCTGAGGCAGGGCGTGGCGCTCCGCCTGCTTTAGCACTGGGGTTGAGATTGGAACTCCGTGTTGATGAACTGTGCGTAGCCGGATCCAAGATCGAGCCCGCATGCGTTTCTTTGGCACCGTGGCGGGAAAACGCATGCCAAAGAGATTGCCACAGAACGTCGCGGCGCTCGTCAGCACTGAAAGGGATTGATGATCATGTGGCGTCACTCGGCTCGCTTCCATCCAAAAGTCAGTCCGCGGATCATGCCAAGGCCGACCTTAAGGGCGCGTAGGTTGGTCGTGTTGCCGCCCTTACTCACCCCAACACGCTGATGAAAAGTAATGGGGCACTCGACAATGATGAACCCGCCGCCAGGGCCGTGTCCATGAAATGGGCATTGAACTCCAGATTGACTGCCGGGTTTAGCTGCGGCAGTAGTTCAAGCAGGGCTGTGCGGTGGCAGAGCTTGTAAGTCGAGCCGACGTCGGTGAGTGTGCTTCGCCCAAGATGCTTGGCTTCGAAGAGCTTGGCGACGAAAAGATTGCCGTAGAACATGAACGTCGTCAGTTGCGTGCGCCTCTCGCGCAAGGCCTCTACAGCGCGGGTTCCGTTAACAATATCAGCATGCGGCGCGAAGGCGATCAGTTTGTCAATGTCGGCCGAAAGGTCCGATCGCCTTCGCACAGCACAATCAAATCCGTGTCTGTAAAACGCGGCGCTTCCAGGTAGCAGCGGTGGACGCAGCGCCCATAACCAAGCTTCTCCTCATTGAATGTCAGGGCGCCAGCTGCTTCGGCAATCTTGAGCGTGCGGTCGGCACTGTTGTTGGAAACGACGATTACGCGGGCCACCCGCTGGTCGGTTAGGAAATCATGTACCGCCTCGCCGATGCTTTCTTCGTCGTTGAAGGCTGTAAGTGCGACAGTTACGCGGGCATTGCTTATCCGTTCGTCGCGATAGTCGCGGAGCGGGCGCTTTTGCTCGAAAAGGAAGACCAGGTCGATAAGCGCCAGAGTCAAGCCCAGTACCATTGGTAGGCCGCTATACCAGACCAGCCACGCGGAAACAGAACGCCCGGAGCTTTTTTTGCCCTCTGTGCATCGGCGGCAACGTCGCCAGGCGGCAGGGCCGTCAAAAACATCCAGCACACTGTCCGCTATACCCATCTTCTACACTTCGCGCGGGGGCGCGTGACATAAACTATTGATTTTGCTGGTGCCGAGGGGGCGCTGGTGCGAAAACGTAGTGCCACGTTTCGGTGGGATTTTTGTTGAATTTTTCGGACGAATCGCGGCTCTGTGTGCGCACCAGCATGCGGAGGCGCCGCCATGTACTTTCGCCGCAAGACCTCGGCCGGACGCGCCTATTTGCAAATCGTCGAGAGCCGCCGCACGGGCGAGCAAGTGCGTCAGCAGGT
>Ga0070699_100002672_pt1 | contig 15934 bp, 15 predicted proteins | sample KBSK1503metaG_FD_65473 | JGI IMG/M metagenome (GOLD analysis project Ga0070699, IMG submission 65473) | Corn, switchgrass and miscanthus rhizosphere microbial communities from Kellogg Biological Station, Michigan, USA - KBS K1-50-3 metaG | ecosystem: Host-associated > Plants > Roots >...
ATGACGGACGGGCTCAAGATCGGCGAGCTGGCCACGCGGTGCGGAGTGTCGCGGGACACGGTCCGCTTCTACGAGCGGGAGGGGCTTCTGCCCCGGCCGCGCCGGACGGCCTCGCAGTACAGGGTCTACGGGCAGGAAGACGAGGGCCGCCTGCTCTTCATCCGCCATGCCCAGACCATCGGCCTGACGCTGGACGACATCCGCGAGCTGATCCGGTACGAGGAGCTACGGACGCCCGGCGAGTGCCGGCGCGTGGCGGGGCTGCTCCGGCAGAGGATCGAGGCCATCGACCGGAAGCTCGTCGAGCTCAGGGCCTTCCGCCGCCGGCTCGTGGAGGGTATCGCGCGCTGCGAGAAGGCCGAGGGCGAGGCCTGCCCCGTGGTGTTGGATCTCTCCCGGGCAGGCGCGAGACGTAGAAGGGAGTCCTAGCGATGAGAGTCGAACGAGCGGCGGCGGCGGGATCGGTCGTGAGCGGGATGCTGGCCTCCGTTTGCTGCATCGGGCCGCTGGTCTTCGCGCTGCTGGGGATCTCCGGCGCGGCCTTCGCCCAGCATTTCGAGCCATTCCGGCCCTACCTCCTGGTCGTCACCTATGTGCTGCTGGGCGGCGCCTTCTACCTCACGTACCGGCCTCAGCAGGCTGCCTGTGCACCGGGCGAGGCCTGCGAGATGCCCCGGACGAATCGCTTCGGGAAGGCCATGCTCTGGATCGCTGCGATCGTCGTGGTCCTGGCGACCACATTCCCGTGGTACGCGGGGTACCTGCCGTTGTAAGGGAACAGCGGCGGCGGCCTCAGCGCCGCCGAGCGCAAGGAACACACGAGGCGTGACGTATGGCGAAACCGCAAGCAGACGAGTTCGATCTCTTGATCCTTGGCTCGGGGTCCACGGCGTTCGCAGCCGCTCTGCGGGCCCGGGAGCTGGGGAAGACCGCACTCATGACCGAGGAGCGGACCATCGGCGGCACGTGCGTGAATCGCGGCTGCCTTCCCTCGAAGAACCTCATCGAGGCGGCGCAGCTCCTCTACGACGCTCGTGCTCCCCGCTACCCGGGCATCGGCCCGACGGCGCCCGCCCTCGATTTTCAGGGTCTCATCGGCCAGAAGGACGAGTTGGTCCGCGCCTATCGCGCGAAGAAATACGAGAGCCTTCTCGGCGACGGCGTGCGGTTGGAGCGCGGGCACGTCGCGTTCCTCGACGATCGCACCATCGAGATCGGTGGGAAGCGCTTCAGGGGTGATCGCGTCCTGATCGCGACCGGCTCGCGGCCTGTTCTGCCGCCCATCGATGGCTTGGACGATGTCCCATTCCTCACGAGCGATCTCCTCACCAGCGACGAGCCCATGGAGCTCACAGGACTGCCGCCGTCGCTGCTCATCCTGGGCGGCGGCTACATCGCCCTCGAGCTGGGTCAGATGTTCCAGCGGCTTGGAACCAACGTGACGATTCTCGAACGCGGGGAAGAACTGCTCGCGCGCGGCTACGAGCCCGAGGTAGGACCCACGATTCGCGGGATCCTGGAGCAAGACGACATCCGCGTCGTCACGTCGGCGCAGGTGACCGGGGTGCGAACAGACGGCGACGGCATCGTTGCGGCGGTGGCGACGCGGGGAGGCGCACGAGAGCTCCGCGCGGCGCGGCTCCTCGTGGCGACGGGCCGACGACCGAACACCGACGCGATCGGGATCGAGAAGGCGGGCGCCGAGGTCGGTCCACGGGGCCAGATCCGCGTGGATCGCCATCTCCGGACGAACGTGCCCCATGTCTTCGCCGCCGGCGACGTCGTCGTCGGCGAGCATGGGAGCCAGATGGCGACGCCGGTCGGCAGCCAGGACGGCGCGATCGCCGCCCACAACGCGTTCCGCGCCGACCTGCGTGAGGTGGACCATCGGGTCGTTCCTCGCGTCATCTTCACCGATCCCCCGATCGCGGTCGTCGGCCTCACCGAAGAGCAAGCGATCGCCGCCGGTCATCCGTGCTGGTGCAACACGCTTCCGATCTCGCTCGTACCGCGCGCCGGAGCGATCCGCGACACGCGAGGAATCGTCAAGATGGTGGCCGACGCGGAGACCCACGAGGTCCTCGGCGTCACGATGATCGGCCACGGAGCGGCCGAGGTCATCCACGAGGCGGCCATGGGGCTGCGTTTCCGCGCCACGCTTCTCGACTTCATCGGCCTGCTGCACGTCTACCCGACGATGGCGGAGGCCTTGAAGATCGTCGCCATCTCGCGGTTCAAGGACCCCGAGCGGCTCTCGTGCTGCGCGGAGTGAGGATGTCGGCGCGTGATCACATCGACAAGGCCGGGCTTCTCGGGTCGGTGCTCGCCTCGCTGTGCTGCCTCGGCGTGTCGGCCGTCGTTTCCATCGTGACTGCCCTGGGCCTCGGGTTCCTCCTCAACGACGCGGTGCTGCTGCCGTTGCTCGTGGCATCGCTGCTCGTGACGCTCTGGGGACTGTTTTCCTGCACGGCGTCGGCATCATGCCGCTCGGCACACGGCTGGCTCTGGATTGGCGGCGTCCTGGCCGTGGGCGCGCCGCTTCTGACGGTCCTCCCCGAGCGCATCTGGGGTCAGTACTCGTCTCGGAGTAAAGATCGGTGCTGGTAGCCCGTGCGGCGACTCGCCACTGCCCGTACGGCGGACCGTGCTGCTGACGGCGGCAGCAACGCTGGCGACGGGCGTCGCCCTCTCCAGCGGCCCGGGTGCCGCCGAACGCTACTGGAGCCTCGAGGAGTTTCGCCGAGTCGTCGCCTTCTTCCCGGAGCTTCGCTCTCCGCGCCCCGCGAATCTCAAGCGTGAGGGTTACGCCCTCTGGGAACGCGGCGAGCTGCGCCTGCCTGCCACACCCGCCACCCTGCTGGAGGCAGACTTCGACGGCGACGGAGAACTTGATCGGGCCGTCCTGGTCGAGACCGGCGCTGACCAAAGACCCCAGCGGCATTTGCTGGTGGTCCTGGGGATCTCCGGGGTGTGGCGCCGGGGGCTGCTGCAAAGGCTCGACGCGCGTTCCACCGGTGATCTTCTCTGGGACGAAGGGCGTCGCGCGCTCGGCCTCGACACGGGGAAGCGTCGGCGTGCGACCCACCCGGCGCGCCTGGTCGTCGAGGACGGCGTCGTCACCCACTCGGAAGCGGGTTTCGTTCTCGAGGACTGGCTGGTCAGCCCTTTTGTCTGGAATCCGTTCCAGAGGCGATTCGAGCGCCGGGAGCCCTACTGGTATCGGCCGCCGTGAGGCAGCCCCAAACAGCGACTAGCGCGATGACGGCCCGCGGCGAAACATTCCCTGTCGATCAGGCATTTGGATTTCTCGGAGGCGGAGTCGAAACAAGAATTGACTTGACCTTGATCCGGGTCCTGGGTGCTACGCTTTCGAGGCTGTGGGTTGTGCCACACGCAGACGCTGCGCGGTGCGTCCGTAATGCTGCTCCTCGCCGACGGCCACGAAGTACCGCAGGTGTCGTAGCTCCATATCGATATCCTACCGGCATTGATGTGATCGTAAGGATGTGCTGGACGTATCGGTCTAGGCGGGCGATATTGCTGCCATGAAGCGCGGCGGCCGGCCCCGGCGAAAGCGGAAGAGCAGGCCGACCCGGCGCAAGCAGGGGGCTGCCGGCAAAGTCCGGAAGCCTGCGCCCATGGTTCCGATCCCGGCGGTGTGGGAGTGAGGAAAGAGCGACCGATGACGCAGCAGCCCAGGACGATTTTCATCGCCGGGAGCTCATCGGGCCTCGGGCGAGCCGCGGCCAAGCTCTTTTCGGCTCGCGGATGGAAGGTGATCGCAACGATGCGGAGTCCGGAGAAGGAGAAGGAGCTCGCCGGCCTGCCAGGAGTTGCCCTGCTTCCGTTGGACATCACCGACCCGGAGCAGATCGAGCGAGCGGCGACGAAGGCCATCAGCGGCGGAATGAAGACCGACTTCTTCACTCGCTCGTTCGATGTCGGCCGGCACGCCGACTACGACGCTTTGGTGGACAAGGTCATGGGTGTGATCACCGACCCGAAGCAAATGGAGACCTATTCGAGCTCTGAGCAGATCGCCGAGGTCGTCTACGAGGCAGCCACGGACGGCAAGGATCAGCTCCGCTACCTCGCCGGCGCGGACGCCAAGGCGACCTATGCGACCCGTCTGCAACTGGGCGACGAGGCGTTTCGCAAGGCGATCAGGCAGCAGTTCTTTGGAGGAACGGAGGAGGGAGCATGACGATCGCGCTCGCCGGACCGGTGTCTGCCTTCTTCGAGGCCGAGAGAACCCAGGATCTCGAGGCGCTCGGCCGCTGTTTCAGCGACCGCGCCACCGTTCGAGACGAAGGGCGAACCGTCGAGGGTCCCGACGCCATCAAGCGCTGGATGAAAGAGGCCAAGGCCAAGTACCACCACACCGTCGAGCCGCTCGGGGTTTCCCATCGCGACGGCTTGACCGTCGTGACCACACGCGTTGCGGGCGCCTTCCCGAACAGCCCTCTGAACCTTCAGCATCTGTTCGCGGTCGAAGGCGGGAAGATCGTCTCGTTGGAGATCCTATGAACAGCGACATCAAAGGCCGGAAGGCTCTGGTGACGGGCGGGACCAAAGGCATCGGCGCTGCGGTGTCGGCGCGCCTGCGAGCGGCGGGAGCCCTGGTTCTGGCGACGGCGCGAACGGCTCCTGCCGAGGCCGTGGACGGTGTCCTCTTCGTAGCCGGCGACGTCACCACTGCCGAGGGTTGTGAGACCGTGGCCGCAGCTATCCGCAATCACCTGGGCGAGGTGGACATCGTCGTCCACGTCGTCGGCGTCGTCCGCACCTGCGGGCGGCTTCGCGGCCCTCGGTGACGACGAGTGGCGGCGTGCGCTCGACCTCAACCTGTTCCCGGCCGTGCGGCTGGATCGCGCCCTCCTACCGACGATGCTGGCTCGAGGCTCGGGCGTGATCGTTCATGTGACCTCCATCCAGCGCCAGTTGCCCCTTCACGACGCGACCCTCGCGTACGCGGCCGCGAAGGCCGCGCTCTCGAACTACAGCAAGGGCCTCTCAAAGGAGGTCGGGCCCAAGGGAGTCCGCGTGGTGCGTGTTTCGCGTTCCCAATGCGGAAGCCGACGGCTCGCGCGGAAGAATGATGCTATCCTTTTCGGGCCGCTCCTTGTGGTCACTATCACTAGAGCTTGGGACAGTGCCCGTAAGTCGCTGCGGGCGTATGGCAACCGGCCGGTGACGATCTCCGGACTCGACAGGCCGGTGCGCGGCAACGCACTGATGGGGGGCCCCGGCCTGTTCGACGCGCTGCGCGTGCGGCCGGCGCTCGGCCGGCCATTGCAGGCCGACGACTCGCGGCCAAGCGCCCCGCCCGTGGTCGTCCTCGGGGCCGAGCTTTGGCGGACGCGCTTCGCGTCCGATCCCCGCGTCCTCGGCCGCGGCGTGAAAGTCGGGGATCAGGTGCGGCAGGTGGTCGGCATCGCCTCGGAGGGTTTTCGCTTTTCGCCCGACGTGCGCGTCGACGTTATCGTCCCGCTCACCGTGCCGCCGCAGGCGCCCGCCGAGCGGAAGAGTAATTGGACATTCGCGGTGGCGCGGCTGGCGCGGGGTCGGTCGATGACACAGGCGGAATGGAACGCCACACCCATCCACAACCAGTGACGCATCAAAGAGTTCGCTTCAAAAAGGACGACCGCGCTTAGGGTAACTTCGGTCTAAGCTCCTGGCGGGTCCTCGGCGAATGATGTCCGCGAGGCGGCGCGCATTCGACAGCGGCGGTTGCGACCGAAATGCTCGTCTGGGAAGGAGAGCATGCGGTAGTAAAGCTCATGGATAAGAGCGGCGGGGTGCGGCAGCGGCACGCACGGCCGTGCCTGCGCCCTGCTTCAGCGTGACGACCTGGTTGGCGCCGCCGCCTGGAAACGCCTCCCTCTCCCCCCCCGGCCACGCAACCTCGATGCGCTCGTATCGGGCATCGTCGGCAAGGCCGAAATGGAGGCGGGGATCATTCTGGGACACGTAGCCGGACCCGGACTGGACCTCGCCGGAGAGGCGGCGATTGCCGACGTAGAGGTACGCCCGCGCGCCCATCGCGTCGCGGTTGCACTTCACCCCCGCGCAGCGCACCAGCAGCCAGTTCTTGCGGGGCCCGAAGTTCTTCAGCAGGCTCGGGCGGGCGCCCATGTTGCTGATCACCACTTCGAGCGAGCCGTCGCCATCGAGGTCCCCCACCGCCGAGCCCCGTGACGACCAGGGCTCACTGATGCCGGGCCCGGCGCTCTTCGAGAGGTCCTTGAACTTCCCTCCGCCCACGTTCCAGTAGAGAAGGCGCGGCTGCCGATAGTGGATCTCCGGGTTGCGCTCCACCTCCGGGTAGACGTGGCCGTTGATCATCAGGAGGTCCTTGCGCCCGTCGTGGTCGACGTCGAGGAAGTGGACCCCCCAGCCCACGTACCCCGTGTAGCCGCCGAGCCCGGACTCGAAGACCCGGTCCTCGAAAGTGCCGTTGCCATTGTTGTGGTAGAGGTTGGGCACGTCGTCGCTGAAGTTCGTTTTCACAATGTCGAAGAAGCCGTCCTCGTCGTAGTCGGCCACCGCGACGCCCATTCCCCCCTGCTCCTGGCCGTTCTCGTTCAGGGCGACCCCGGCCAGGAGCCCCACCTCCTCGAACGTGCCGTTGCCGCGGTTGTGGTAGAGCAGGCTCGGCGTCGAGTCGCATGCCACGTAGAGATCGGGGTAGCCATCGCCGTCGAAGTCGGACGCGACCACGGTGAACGCGTAGCAGGTGGTGGGCTTGCCGATGCCGCTCGCGACGGAGACGTTGGTGAAGTGGCCGTTCCCGTCGTTGTGGAACAAGAGGTTCCGCGTGAACGGCAAGCCCCGCGGCCCACACATCACGGGGATCCCCTTCCAGATGCAGTACCCGCCCGATCCGGGCTCCGGGACCTTGTTGCGGTCGAACTCCAGGTAGCCGGTCACCATCAGGTCGAGCCGGCCGTCGAGGTCGTAGTCGAACCAGGTGCAGCCAGTGTCCCAGCGCACCGCCTCCGAGCGCACCCCGGCCTCGGCGGTGACGTCCCGGAAGGTGCCGTCGCCCTGGTTGTGGTACAGCACGCTGTGGCCGTAGTACGCCACGAACAGGTCGGGGTGGCCGTCGTTGTCGTAGTCGCCGACGCACGTGCCCTGGCCCCAGCCCACCCGCGCCAGACCTGCCCTCGCGGTCACGTCCTCGAAGCGCAGATGGCCCTGGTTGCGGTAGAGGTGGCCAGTCGAGCGCTCTCCCTTTCCGTCGCCGTCGAGAGTGGTGCCGTTCGACAGGAACACGTCCATGAGGCCGTCGCCGTCGAAATCGAAGATGGCCACCCCGTTGCCGGTGGTCTCGAGGATGTACTTCTTCTTGTCCTCGCCGCCCGAGACGTTGACGGCAGTCAGCCCCGCCTCCACCGCGACGTCCCGGAAGTCGACGGTGATCGGAGACAGGCTGGTCTCGATCGTGGGGACTCGTCGTTGCGAGCGCGTCGGGCTCGCCATCCCCTGGAACGCCTCTATGGCCGCCCCCCCCGCCAGGATGAGGGCCATCCCGACGGCGATGCGCCTGCGCATTGTCGAGGGCGCGCCCTAGCGCGCGGCCGCGGCGCCCTTCGCCCGCACCGCCGCCACCTGGGAGGCGGAAACCCGAGGGGCCCCGCCGCCGAAGTGCTTACGGACGTAGGTGAGCACGGAGGCGATCTCGGCGTCGCTGAGGGCGGAGAGCTCGGGCATGACGTTGTGGTACTTCTCGCGATCGGGAGGGAGCACCTTGGCCGGGCCGCGCAGGATCACGTCGATGAGCCGGCGGGGATCACCCTTGACGACGGCGCTGTCGGTCAGGTCGGGCTGCATGTTGGGAACGCCCCGGCCGTCAGTCATGTGGCACACCGCACAGGTCTGCTTGTAGACCGCGGCGCCGGGGTCCTCGGAGGCGACCGCCTTCCTCGCGGCGGCGGCGACCGTCGCCGACGGTGGGGCGGCGGCCTTGGCGCCGGTGTAGGAGATCTTCCAGACGCGCCCCTTCTCGGTGTCGGTGACGTAGAGCGAGCCGTCGGGGCCGACGGCCACGCCGCAGGGCCGGTACCGGGCGTCCCGCGGGTTGGTGAACTCTTCGCGGCGGTTGGGGAAGCCGTCGGCGAAGACCTCGTAGCCGCCACTGGGCATGCCGCTCGCGTCGAAGGGCACGAAGGTGACGTTGTAGCCCTTCTGCGGCTTGGGCGCGCGGTTCCACGAGCCGTGGAAGCCCACGAACGCGCCGCCGCGGTACTTCGCGGGGAACTGGTTGGCGTTGTAGAAGGTCATCTGCATGGGCGCCCAGTGGGCCGGGAACGCCACCACCGGGTCCGGGTATTTCCCCGCCTCGGCGCGCTTCTGGTTGTCTCCGCCGTACTCCGGCGCCAGCATGCGGGCCTTTTTCATCGGGTCCCAGTAGGTGTATGGCCAGCCGAAGTCGCTCCCCTCGCGCAGCACCTGCATCTCCTCGCCGGGCAGCTCGGCGTTGTCGTCGTCGTTGTAGTGCTCGGGATCGACGGTGCGGAGCTGGTCGCGGCCGTTCATCACCGAGAAGAATGTTTTCGACACCGGGTTCCAGGCGATGGCCATGATGTGGCGGTGGCCGGTCGAGTAGTGGAAGCCGTCCGCCTCCTTCTGGTTCGGCTGGTTGGGGTCGAAGCGCCAGAAGCCGCCGTGCGTCTTCAGGAACTCCGTCGCGTCCTTTCCCTTCGCGTGCAGGGCCCGGTCCGGGTCGCCGAGCGAGTTGGACGGCGATCCCACCTCGACGTACAGGCGGCCGGCGTCGTCGAAGGCGAAGGCCTTGGCGTCGTGCTGGTCCTCGGCGGGCAGCCCGCTGACGATCGTCTCCTGCGCTCCCGTCGGCGTGAGCTGTCCCGGCGTGAGCTTGTAGCGGAACACCGCCGTGTTGGACGAGTGGTAGAGGTACCCGTCGTGCACCGCGATTCCGGTTCCTCCCCCGTCGCCGAAGGTCTCCTTGACATCGGCCTGGCCGTCAGCGTTGGTGTCGCGGAGGGCGATGATGCCCGCCTTGCGCGTCTTGACGTACACGTCTCCGTTGGGCGCGACCGCCACATGCCGCAGGGGCCCGAGCGCGTCCGCGAAAACGACGGCATGGAAACCGGCGGGCAGCTGGATGGCTCGATCCTCGGGGTCGGGCTTCGGAATCGCGGAGAACACGGCCGCCACCGCCAGGGCGGAGAGGCCGACCGCATGGAGCCATCGCGACACGAGACCAACGGGCCGGCTCGAAGTGCGGGTCATGATTCCTCCGATCAGATGATATATGCGGTTTTCGCTCAGTTCTTCGGGCGCAGACGGGCGGCCCAGCCCCCGCCTTCCGCGAGGTGGACCTTGAGGCGCCGCGTCCGGTCGACGTCGCTCTTTCTCCGCGCGTAATCGCTCGCCCATCGGTCGGCGTTGACGCCGTCGGAGTAGGCGTCGAGCTCGAAGCTGCCCTCGGGCAGGAACGAGAGGTCGATGTCCAGGTCGCGGGGCGTCCAGTTCGTCATCGCGCCCACGTACCAGTCGCCTCCGTGGCGCCGCGCCACCGCGACGTGGTGCCCGATCTTGCCGTCCAGCACCCGTGTCTCGTCCCAGGTCGTGGGAACGGGCCCCAGGAACTCCATCACCTCCGGCTCGCGGAGGTAGTTCGACGGGCTGTCGGCGAGCATCTGGAGCGGGCTCTCGAAGACGACGTACATGGCGAGCTGGTGGCAGCGGGTGCTCATGCTCATGGGGGTCTCGAAGATGTGGGCGAAGCTCTTCTTCGTCGCGTTCACCATCGCCCCCGGCGTGTAGTCCATGGGTCCCAGGAACATGCGCGTGAAGGGAAGCGTGACGTCGTGCTCGGGGCTAGTGGAGTCGCTCCACTTGTCCCACTCGAGGCCGCGGACGCCCTCGGTCGAGATCAGGTTGGGCCAAGTGCGGGTCATCGTGGCCGGCTTCTGCGCGCCGTGGAAGTCCACCAGCAACTTCCGCTTCGCGGCCTCGCGGCAGACCTTGTGATAGAAGTTGATGAGGGGCTGGTCATCGCGCTGCATGAAGTCAATCTTCAGCCCCTTGATCCCCCACTGCTGGAACCGGTCGAGCGCGGGCTCGAACTTGTCGTCGAAGGTCTTCCACACCAGCCAGAGAATGATCCCGACGTTCTTCTCGCGGGCGTAGGCGGTGAGCTCCTGCATGTCCATCTCGGGGACGACCCTCATGACGTCGCTTGGCCAGCAGGTAGACGATGGTGTTCGTGAGCAGGTCGCCGTCCTTCTCGGCGATGCCGACGATCCGCCAGGGATAGGTGCGCGTGCCCTTGGTCAACGCGATGTAGTCGGCCCCCTCGGTGACCTTGAGGTCGCGGTCTTTCTCGAGCGTCTCCTTCAACGGATAGGCGGGGAACCCCCACTGAGGCGCATTCCAGATAAGCCATTGACAGGGCTGAAGGAACCAAAAGACTACGAATCTGTAGGTTGGGCGTTCGGATCGCCCGGGGCGCACCAACTTGAAACATCCCGAATCAGGGTGTCGTAAGAATGCTTGACTCTAAGGGTCAGGCCCAACGGCGTAAGATACAAACAAGACACAGCTCTCGATTGGCGTATCTGGCGAGTTATGCACTGCTCAAATAACCTTCGCCTGCGAGTGTGCGGCGGCTCGGCGGCCTGGCTGCTCGTCGCCGCGACGCTGTACGCGCAGCCCGCTGGCAGGGCCGCGGTGCGCGTGGATGCAGGCCGGGTGAAGAACCGGATCAGCCCCACGTTGTACGGCCACTTCGTCGAGTTCATGTTTGAAGGGGTCAAGTTCGGACTCCACGCCGAGTTGCTGCGCGACCGTGGCTTCGAGGAGCCGGCCAACGCCGTCGGGCTACCCCGGCACTGGGACCGGGAGCCCGACGACCGCAACGACAGCGACCTCCATTTCCGCTGGGACGACTCGGTGTCCTACCCGCCCGGTCGGAGGCCGCCCCCCGAGAGCGTCGAGCACTCGCTGCGCGTCGACCTCCCGGCCGACGACGGAGAGCCACGGAGTGAGCCAGGCGCGCCTCCCGATCCGGGAAGGCGTCGAGTATCGCGGGTCGATCTGGATCAAGAACCAGACGTTCGAGGGACAGATGCGCGTGGTCCTGGAGCAGGATCGCTCGGATTGGCAGTCATACGCCACGGCGGAGCTGCCCGTGGCCGCCAACGAGAGTTGGAGGCGGTACGCGTTGGCGCTGGCACCCTCGCGCAGCGACCCTCTCGCAAAGCTGGCCGTCCTCTTCATGGGCCACGGCGGTTTGTGGCTCGACCAGGCATCGCTGATGCCGGGCGACGTCGTGGACGGCATCCGCAGGGACGTGTTTGAGAAGGTGAGGGCGCTGCGGCCCGCGTTCATTCGCTGGCCGGGCGGCAACGTGGCCCAGGATTACCACTGGGGCTGGGGCATCGGTCCTCGCGACGAGCGGCCGATCTGGACGAACTTCTCGTGGGCGAACGAGCTCGAGCCGAGCGACTTCGGCACGGACGAGTACGTCCGGCTCTGCCGTAACGTGGGCGCCGAGGAGCCCAGCATCGTGGTCAACGTGGAGGAGCGAGGTGCGACGATCGAGGAGGCGGCGGCCTGGGTTGAGTATGCCAACGGTCCGCCCACCTCCACCTGGGGCGCGCGGCGTGCCGAGCTGGGCAACCCGGCGCCCTTCGGCGTGCGGTTCTGGGAACTTGGCAACGAGATCTGGGGGAACTGGGTGCGCGGCCACACCGACGCCGAGACCTACGCGCGCAACTACCTCCGCTATCAGACCGCCATGAAGGCGGTCGATCCTTCCATCAAGCTCATCGCCGTCGGCGACAACGACATGGACTGGAACCGGACGGTCCTGAAGCTCGCCGGGCCGCAAATCGACTATCTTTCCATTCATCAATACTACGGGCTCCGCGACATGCGGGACGACACGCTGAACCTCATGGCCCGGCCCCTCCTCTACGAACGGTTTTACCAGGAGGTCGCCGCCGTGCTGCGTGAGCTGGTGCCGGGCCGCGAGATCAAGCTCGCCATCGACGAGTGGAACACGTCATTGCCCGTGCCGCGCCAGCACTCGATCGAGTCGGCGCTCTATGCCGCGCGGCTGATGAACGTGTTCGAGCGCTCGGGAGACCTGGTGCAGATGACCGCCGTTTCCGATCTCGTCAACGGCTGGTCCGGTGGTCTCATCCAGGCTAGCCGCCACGCTGTCCTCGTTACGCCAACCTACCTGGCCATCAAGCTCTACAACGACCATCTCGGCGCCGAGTGTGTGGCCGTCGAGTCACGGGGCCAACCTTCGACACCTCGTTCGAAGGGCGCGGCGTTCCCTACCTCGACGTGGTGGCCAGCCGGTCGAGCGACGGACGGCAGGTGTACATCAAGGCCGTAAACACCGGCCCCTGGCAGCCGCTGCGGACGAGCATTACCGTGACCGGCGTGCCTGTACAGCCCCGCGGCACGATCGAGACGCTGACCGCCGGGTCCCTGCAGGCGGCCAACAGCTTCTCAGACCCTGAGGCGGTGAAGGTCACTGCCGCCGACGTCGCGGCCGGGCCGAGCTTTATGGTCGACCTGCCGGCGCACTCGGTGTCGGTCATTACGCTAGCCGTAGGCAGCGTGCCGCCAGCACGCATCGCCAACTAATAATTGAGGCAGTCAAGGGCCGGGGTTCCTTGCCGGCGCGCGATACAGCCGGACGCGATTGCGTGCAACTTCCTCTGTCCGTTCAGTTTCCAGCACCTTCTTGAGCTGGCCGGCCACGGCGGCCGCGTCTTCTTGCTGGCCCAGCCGGCGGTAGGCGAGCACCAGTTGGTTCAGGGCTAGTCGATCGTTCGGATCGAGCCTCACCGCGACCCGTAGCTCGTCCACCGCGCTCGCCACTGCGCCCGCCCGCAGCTGCAGTCTGCCGAGCGTGGCATGCGCCTTTGCGAATTCCGGCCTGGCCTGCAGCGCGCGTTGCAGCGCGGTCCGCGCCTCGGCCGACTCTGGCGAGGCCGGATCGGGATGGGTCCGCAGCAGCACATCGGCCAGCAAGTAGTTGAGCGTGGCATCACGCGGATTCCGGGCCAACTTCCGGCGAAGCAGGCCGATCGCCTCGGGCAGGCGATCCGCCTGGCGGAGGACGAGGCTCAAGCCGACCGATCCGTACAGCTCGTCGGGGCTGAGCGCGCTGGCCTGCTCGAAGTCACGCATGGCCTCGTCGACCTCCGCCCGCTCCGCTCGGATCGCGCCACGCATCGTATAGAGCCTGGACGACCCGGGGATGTTCGCGAGCCCGGCGTTCACCACCTCGAGGGCCAGATCGAACGCGTCGTGCTCGACGCAGAGGGCGGCGAGATCAACGTAATGACGCTCGTCCGCCGGCGCGACCTCTGTGGCCTTACGCAAGGCGGCGATGGCTGGCTCGAGCTGGCCGGCGGCCGCGCTGGCCGCGCCGAAGAGGTTCAGCAGCTCCGGGTCCACGGGGCTCAAGATCAGGCCCGCGCCCGCCGCGGCCGTTGCCTCCTGGGCCTGGCCCTCCTCGAGTCGGCACACGGCCAGGTTGTAATGCACGGCCGGGTCACCGGGCGATGCCTCCACCAGCCGCTGGAAGATGTCGCCGGCCTCTCGAGGCCGCTTCAGCCGTAGCAGGCAACCCGCATGCTGCTCGAGCGCGAGTCGGTTCTCCCGGAGCGCCGCGCCGCTCCGGGAGAAATGCGCCACGGCGTCAGCGCACGAGTTCGCCTCCACGGCCAGCGTCCCGGCCATGGCGTGCGCTGTTTCATCGCCCGGCTCACGCGCGAGCACGCGCTGCACGAAGCGTGCGGCCTTGGGGCTGTGCGTGCGATAAGCCACTTCGGTGGCGCCTTTTAGCGCGGCGAGCGAGTCCGGGTCGAGCGCGAGCGCGCGCTCGAAGCTGGCCAGGCTCTGCGGGAGGCGGTTGAGCCTTTCCAGCGCGATGGCGCGGATCGTCCAGAGCCGGGCGCCACGGGGCTGTGACTTCAGCCTGGCGTCGGCGAGGCGGAGCGCTTCTGAGAAGCGTCCGGCCTCTAGCGCGTCCGCCAGATCGTCGGCGCGCACCACGCCGGCAGAGGCCACGAGTAGCGCCGCCGCTAGGATCGGTTGCATCAGTCGAAGCGAGCCGGCGTGCTGCCGGTGTCTGCCGCTACTGCCGAGTCCCGATGCGTGGGAACGCGGTCACTCGCAGCTTGGCCGCGCCGTAGGGGATCAGAGTCAGCGTCTCGTCGGGCTCGCTGCTCGCGACCGGACTCTGCGGCAGAGGCCCCGCTGAGCCGTTCACCAGCGTCCACTCCGGCACTCGTCGTCCCTTCACTGCAAGTTCTACCGGCGCGCCTTGGGGGCTGAATGGGTAGTCTCCGATCGGCTTCTCGCGGACCTGAACCGTCGCCGCCGCCTCCTGAGGGCTCACCAGCAATCCATAGTTCCACGGGGTCGTCGGGTGCACCTCCCAGTCGACGGCGGGGTGGGGCGCTGGCTTCCGCATCCCACTCTCGACCTTTTTCCAATCCTCGCCCATGCGTAGGGCGAAAACGAGCGGCCCGCGCTCGATGGCCACGGAATCGTGGTACCCGGTCGACACGCGCGGCGGCATGGGCAAGCTGAGGACAACCTCGTCACCCGGCTTCCAGGACCGTTGCACGCGGACGAACTGCCCCGCGCGCGCGCCTTCGACGGCCTGGCCGTTCACGCTCACGGACGCGCGCTCCGCCCAGGCGGGGATACGGAGCAGGAGCGGGAACTCGACCGGGCGCTCCGGCGCCACCTTGAGCCGCACCTCACCTCGGAACGGATACTCGGTCTCCTCCGTGATCGCGAGCCGCGTCTCGCCGGCCACCATCGTACGGACCTCGCTCGGCGCGTAGGCCACGGCCGCCACGCCGCGGTCGGGCGTGGCCATCCAGAGGCTCTGAACGAGCTTCGGCCACCCTTGGTGCAGATTGGCCGTGCAGCAGCCGAAGTTCGGCTCCAGCCCGAAGAGGTTCGCCTCCGGACCATTGCTGACCCAGGATCGCGGTCGCAGGCTGCAGAGCACCTGGTTGGGCTGCTGGTCGTACTGATGGGCCCACATGTCGGCCGAGAAGGTCGCCGGCATGGCGTTGAACGCGATCCGCTCGAGGCGATCCGCGAGCACCGGATCGCCGACCACGGTGAGGACGTGCTGCAACGAGAAGAGCGCCTCCACCACCGCGCACAGCTCGATGCCCTGGGACGGATCGGTGCCCGCGTAGTGCTCGTCGCCACTGAACATGCCATTGGGCAACCCATGATGCCTGTCGAGCACCTCCAGGGCGCGATAGATCGCGTCCCGATCGGAGCGGTCGCCGGAGACGAGCGACCACACGGCGCTGGTCTTAAGGGCCATCGCGTTGTTCACGCCGTGGGCGCGCATGGCCCGGTCGGGGTTCTGGCCGGAGCCTATTTTCAGCCCGAGCTGCTCGACGCTCGTCTTCTCCGGAAACTCGAACAGCGCGAAGTGCCGCTGCCAGTCGGTCCCCTGCGACTGGAGCAGGCGCGCCAGCTCGAGCAGTTTCGGCTCTCCCGTGCGGTTGTACAGCCAGAGCACGCTCACCAGCTCGTCCGCCCAGCGATACGACGCCCACTGATGCAGCGGACGCCGAGGGCCCTCGGACAGGTGGTGAGCGAAATAGCGCTGCATCAGCGGAATCACCCGGGGGTCCCCCGTGGCCTCCTGGTACTGGGTGAGCGCCTTCAGCATCACCATGTTCGGCCACCAATCGGTGTTCTTCGGCGGGCCGATCCAACCCTCGGGCGACTGGTGGTCGAGGGTCCAGTCGATCCACTTCTGCGCCTTGGCGGTGAGGCGCGGGTCGTCGAGCAGGTAGGCGAGCGGGACCAGCCCGTCGAGGAAATAGGGTCCCCGCTCCCAGCTCTCGCCGGTGCCGCCGAGCCAGCCGCTGTTGGGACCGACGTCGGGCCAGAACTC
>Ga0070699_100002673_pt1 | contig 15933 bp, 19 predicted proteins | sample KBSK1503metaG_FD_65473 | JGI IMG/M metagenome (GOLD analysis project Ga0070699, IMG submission 65473) | Corn, switchgrass and miscanthus rhizosphere microbial communities from Kellogg Biological Station, Michigan, USA - KBS K1-50-3 metaG | ecosystem: Host-associated > Plants > Roots >...
GTTCTTAATCGGTTGATTCCCAAGCCGAAACGACGGAGTGACGGCCGCGGGCGTCCGTGGAAGAGCCGCCGATCGGTGTTGAACGGCATTCTGTGGGTGCTGCGCACTGGCGCTCCTTGGGCCGATCTTCCCGAGGCGTACCCATCATTTCAGACCTGCCACCGTCGCTTTCAGCAATGGGCGCGCTCCTGAGTGATGAAGGGAATCCTGGAGGAGCTTGCTTTAGACTTGAAACTGAGAGGTGCTATCGACGTGCGCGAGGCTTTCATCGACGCGAGCTTTGCGCCGGCGAAAAAGGGGGCTTGAAAGTTGGTAAAACCAAACGCGGCAAAGGAACCAAGATCATGGCCGTGGCAGATCGCCATGGTCTTCCAGTGTCCATTTGCATCGAAAGCGCCACACCGCATGAGGTGAAGCTGGCCACTTCCACCTTAGTTCAGATGGTGGTTCCCGATGCGCCCGGGCACTTGATTGGCGACAACGCGTACGATTCAGACAAGCTTGACACGCAGCTCAGACATTACGGCATTGAAGTAATTGCCCCGCACCGCAGCAACCGAAGAATCAAAACACAAGACGAACGTTGTTTGAGGCGATACCGTCGGCGCTGGAAAATCGAAAGATTATTTGCCTGGTTGCAGAATTTTCGGCGCCTGGTCGTGCGGTATGAGCGTCACGCTGAAAACTTTCTCGGAATGCTTCACCTTGCCTGCTGCCTGATTCTGCTGAGGCATTTATGAGATGGGTTCTAGCCTCTCTTATGCCTTGGGTCGCTCTCGGGCTCCGCGCGAGGATCCCGTCTGATCTGCCGCCAGAAAATGGCGGTTCAGGATGGTTTTAGACCTGGCTCCCGAGGCAGCTCTCGCAATCCTCCACGCCTGGAATAAACCGATAAGCCGCGGTTATGTCCGATGAGCACGCGAGCTCTCTTGTGGTTATCGCGGGAACGAAAGAGGAGTACTAAATTATGTGCCGCATGATCCGCAAGGTTCATTTTGCCGCGATGGCTGGTGTTCTGGCCGAGCTGCTGATGCCCTGCTCTTCGGCGGCCCAAACCTTCGAACTGGATTCCATAAAGGGATTGCAGCCTCATGAAGTGACCGTTGATGCGGTGACTTACCAAGGTCGCAAAGCGGTCAAGGTCATGCCAGCGGCGGATGCGGATGCGGATGCGGATAAAGAGCTGGGAGCAGCGAAAAACGGCGAGGGTGGTGGAAGCGCTGCGCTGCCAGGAACCTCGTTCCACAACGGCACGATTGAGGTCGACGTTGCCGGTAAGCCACGAGCCGGAGCGGCGTCCGCTGCTCGCGGCTTCGTTGGTGTGGCCTTCCCGGTGGCCGCTGAACCATCAAAATTCGAATGTGTTTATATCCGCCCTACGAACGGTCGAGCCGACGACCAATTGCGGCGAAATCACTCGACCCAGTACATCTCCATGCCAGAATACAATGGTCGAGGCTGCGGAGGGAGGCACCGGGACAGTACGAATCGTATGTGGATCTGGTACCGGGTGAGTGGACGAAGATCAAGATTGAAGTGAACGGCGTGAAGGCGCGATTGTGCGTGAACGACTCCCCACAGCCCGTGCTTGTTGTGAACGATCTGAAACACGGTGACAGCGAAGGTGCCGTGGCGTTGTGGATCGGCATGGGAACCGAAGCCTACTTTGCCAATTTGCGAATCTTGAGATGAGTCCCGCCCTGTTCCCGGCTCCGCTGCTGCCGACGCTAGGGACCAGATCAGTTTGTAGCCGAAGGCACCCACGCCATGCCGTCCACGCCTTTCGAGAGCCGAATGGGCTCTTCCAGCTTCCAATCTTTAAGATTCAGAATTTCGATGGTGCCGCCGTGGGGACAGCTCACGTCAGCGTGTGTCGCGTCTGACGAAAGCGCGAATTCTCCTGGGGTGGGTAGAGCGAGAACATCCGGGACTAATCCAGAAATCCATGATTCCTAATTGGGTTGTGTTGGACAAGATTTGATTACCTGCAGACCCGACGCTGCGGTAGTGCCACGGGGTCCGCATGCAGGCACGGGCTTCAGACTCTATCCAATACAAATCCTTACGCCTCCCTCACACATTCTGACCGCATCGAATGGCAACCCCCGATAACTTCAAGCTCAAGGGATCGGTTGCAAGGGTTCTGCTCCGGCTCGAAATCGATTTATCCAATGTCACCGAGGTGAACAATGAAGTGGTACATCCACAGCGTAGTTATAGCGTGCTCGGTTTTGGCCGCATCTGCATCACTTGCGGCTGCACAGGACGCTCAGTCTTCACAAAATACGATCGTGCTCGGAGCAGGTAATGACCTTCGCTGCAGACTCGAGAAGGGGCTCCGCATCACTAAGTCGGGCGAGCCAATTAAAGCAAAACTGGTTGAGCCAGTCTACGCTGGCACGACTATCGCAATTCCAGAGGGCTCGACGGTTAAAGGACATGTCTCCTCAATTTCCGGTGCGCCCAGGCATAAAGGACAGCTTCTGCGTGGCGATTTCACGCGCCCGCGAACAGCAAACGTGACCTTTGACAGCGTTATTCTTCCCGATGGCAGAGCGTTGCCGATTCATACGGACTCCACCATTGGAGTCAGTGATGTAAAAACGGCTCAGTATCTTCCCAAGTCTCAAGGTCCCGGCATCCGGCAGAAGATGAAAGATGCTGCCAAGCCTTTGTCCGAACCCAACAAATTGCAGAGATTGAGCCAGGCTGCTGTCACGAGTCTGCCTTATCACCCCGAATACCTCAGCCAAGGAACAATCTTCGATGCAACACTCCTCGATGCTGTTGAAACAACACCGTCGGTCGATCAAGCTGAGACTCATTCTCCGCCCGACGATGGCTATCTTCACGTTCGTCTCTTGACGCCTCTGAACTCGGCGATGAGCGCCGCTGGGTCGCCGATCGAAGCCGTGGTGCCTCGTCCGTACTACAAGGATCACGTTCTGGTCTACCCGCCAGGCACAAAACTGGCGGGCACGGTCACCAAAGCCGTGGCAGCTGGCTGGATGAAGAAGAACGGTGGACTCTTGTTCTCGTTTCATTCTGCACAGACCCCAGACGGGACCACAACTGAGCTGTTCGCGACCGTTGCCGGCATCCAGGCGGCAGGTGGCCAACGCCTCGCGGTCGGGCTCGAAGGCGAGGTGAAAGCGACGACGTCGACTTTTTTCCGCTTGCGCGCTCCGATCTCGCTTATCGGCCCCTCAAGGGCTGTTGCTGATACCACCGTCGACAAGACCGCTTGGTCCCGAGCAGGTGAAGGGAATAAAGGATTCGGACTGGTTGGCGCGGGCGCAGCTCAAGCGTCGGTGACTACGGCGATCGGTTTTGGTTATTTCGGCGGAGCCGTGAACATATACGATGCTTTTCTAGCCAGAGGTTCGAATGTGGAATTGCCCGTCAATACGCCGGTTTTGCTGCGAGTTGATGAAAACGCACATCGGCCCGGTGGGAGCGATGCAACGGTAGTCACGTCAGACAATATCCAGAAACATTGATGAGTCGCGGATGGGATAACGTCAGCCAGAAGCGCCACTTTCTTATTAATAGTTCCCCGAATGAAGACACGCCGTTCCGCAACGAATTTTATGGCTGGCCGCACAGAAGAAGGAGGAGAAGTGACACAAAAGTACAAAAACACACGATCAAACCTATATGCCACCCGTAGCGATTTCTGCCACATATACGTCGAGGAGATGAACGGTCTTTTCTTGCTATCTCTCCTACTGACCGCAGATCCTCAGAAGGCCGAGCAATGCTTCCTCTCTGGATTTGAGGACTCCGTGAGGAATAATTACGTGTTCAAGGAGAGGGCGCATTCGTGGGCTCGGCGCAGCATCGTCCTTCGCGCAATCCGGTTGCTTTGCCCTCGGCCGGGCGAAGAAACCAAGTCGAATGGGGCAAGGCTTTCGCCGTTGATCGGAAACGTGCCCGCAGATGTGCAGGCGTATCCCGACTTCGCCCGCATCGCAGCACTCAATTCATTCGAGCGTTTTGTATTCATCATGTCAATCCTGGAGAAGTATTCCGCACAGGAGTGCTCGTTGCTTCTCGGCTGTTTTCGGCGGGATGTCATTAACGCACAGGCGACTGCGGTCCGCCACCTAGCCAGCGTCGTTATTGCCACGGAAAAACAATCCGAGAACGATTTCGTCTCCTTTGCAGGGGTCAACTAGACAAATTAGCGTCGCCACGGGGACTCCCGACACAACACACTAAGCCTCCCAAGGGTCCTGAACCCGAAACCATACAAATTCTTACAAACACCTCACGCATCCTGACGGCACGCTCGTCATGATTCGGTACTGTGAAGCAGGAATACCTTTCCTGTGCGGAGAACCATGACGAGTCATCGCCTTAGATTTGGAAATTTGTCGGGCATCCTGTTGGCTGCCACTGCGATAATTTCTGCTGACCCTTGCGCCCTCTTCTCACAAGATTTGGAAAGCCGATCCCCATCTACCCTGCGTTCACAGGATGACTATTCGGTTGTGTCTGACCGACCCAAAAAGCACATGCCCTCTGCGGATGATGCAGTGATCGCCACTCTTCCCGATGCCCCCTTGCCACAGGATCAGGCGAAGGACCAGACTCCATCATCGCCGGCGGAGCCTGCAACACACTTGAATCAATTTCCAATCTTGTCTCCGCGACTGACTAGAGCTCCTCTTACATTTCAAGATAAGTTTCAAATATACGCCCACAAATCCTTCGGTCCACCAGCCCTCATTCTGCCGGCTTTAGGGGCGGGACTGGGGATTATCAACCCACCGAGCAAATATCCCAAGGAATGGAAACATGGCGCTGGCGCATTCGGCAGAAACTATGGATACAGACTGGCAGATCGTACGTCCAGAAACACCGCCCAATTTTTGACAGGCGCCCTTCTGCGCGAAGATCCCCGCTACCTCCGTTCGAGAGGCTCCAATCCGTTCGCCCGGACCGTGCATGCCCTTGTCTTCACCATCTTCGATAAGACGGACTCCGGGCGAACTACCTTCGCCGCAAGCAATTTCGCTGCCGCGGCTGCCGGCGGGTTCGTTGGCATGGGGATCCTTCCACATGGCTATAACGACATCACACACGCGGAACAACACATGGCGAGCGAGTTCCTGCAGATCGGTATTGGGAATGTCCTGACTGAGTTTGAACCCCAATGGGGACCTTGGGCCAAAAAGCTACGCATTCCAAAGCTCCTCCCGGGTTGGTGGGTTCCAGAACATCAACACCACCCATAGCATTGTAGTTGGGTTACCTCTCGGTTCTTCCTACGCGCCTCAACCTTGGCTAAGAAGCCGGCTGCGCCCTTCAACGACGCTGCGGGTTCAGCTATGATTGCGTCTTGAGGAGGTCCCGAACGCTTTTGTGAATTCGGCGTAACGGATCCGCTTTTTTCACTGTGCGGGGATTTATACATGGTCCAGGTTGCAAGAGCGGAAGAAGCGATGCGAAAGCATGCGCGTTTGCTGATCGTGGACGACGACCCGGATCTGTGTGACCTCGTACAACGTTACTTGGAAGCTGAAGGGTTCGTGATATCGGTCGTACATAGCGGTGCTGAGGGCAGTCACGCAGGGTCAAGCGGCAATTATGATTTGATCGTGCTTGATGTGATGTTGCCGGACATCAAGGGTTTCGATGTCCTGCGAGAATTGCGCTCGCGAGTACGCACACCAGTACTGATGCTAACAGCCAAAGGGGACGAGTTTGACCGTGTTTTGGGCCTCCAAATGGGAGCGGACGACTATTTGGCAAAGCCGTTCAGCCCGCGTGAATTGATTGCGCGCATCGGGGCCATCCTCCGCAGATCGGGCTGGCAGTCGGAGCAAGCCAGCCGGCCTCGGCCACTCTCAATCAAGTCGGCTGATTTGGAACTGGATTTGGCAGGACATTCTGCATCCAAGGCGGGAAAACCGTTGCAGTTAACGTCGGCAGAGTTCGATCTGCTTCGAGCGTTCCTGGAATCACCCGGACAGGTGCTTTCTCGGGAAGGTTTGGCGGAGCGGGTCCTGGGCCGAAAATTTTCGCCTTTTGATCGGAGCATCGATCTTCACGTGAGCAATCTTCGTCAAAAGTTGGGTCCACAAACCAATGGCGCGGAAAGGATCCGAAGCGTACGGGGGGTTGGTTATTTGTATGCTTGGCCGTTGTAACGCCTTGTACTAGCTAGTGTCGTGCCATTTACGATTGCCCCACACGACTCGGCAGCGTGATCTTAACTTCGAGGCCGACCGGACTAGCGTTCGATGCGATGATTGTACCGCGGTGTTGGCGAATGGCCTCAAGGGCAATTGCCAGTCCAAGGCCAGTGCCCTTGTTCGCCCTCGGATCGCCACTTGGTTCCTTTGCACGGAAGAATGGTTCGAAGATTTGTTGCAGTAACTCTCCGGGAACGCCCGGTCCGTGATCACGGACTGAAAGAACGGCCTGCTGTGACAAGCCCCTTTTCTCGGTTCTCAGAATTACCTTCACTTCGCTTGCTGGCGCAGTGAACCTAATCGCGTTGCGAACGATATTCTCACAGGCGCTGCGCAAGGCCTGCTGATCGGCCTTCTCAATGACGATGTCTCCTTCGGCTTCGAGCCTCACAGACTTTCCACCAGAGCGTGCCTCGAAATCGCCGTCAGCCACCACTTCCTGAACCAGCTGAGACAAGTCCACATCGTCTCTTGCCTCCGACGATACCCCCGTTTCCAAACGCGCGAGGGTCAAAAGCTGTCCCATGAGCGTATCCACCCGCTCGACATCGCGCTCCATCCGCTGCACCAACTGTTCCGACTCGGGCGACTGCTTTCGCAAAAGAGCCAAAGACATAATCAATCGGGTAAGTGGAGAGCGGAGCTCGTGTGAAACCGTGCTCAAGAGATCCTTCTGAGAGCGTACGAAGGCACTCATCCTTTCAACCATGACATCAAAATCTGCCGCCAACGCCGCCAATTCGTCGTGTCGCCCGGATATCTCGACGGGGGCTCTCACGTTCAGGTCTCCCGCCGCGACCCTTCTCGCAGCGGATTGAATCTCCTGAATGGGTGCAACGATGTGGTGGGTTAGCCAGAAACAGAAGAATGTCACCATGAGCAACACCAGCGCGGAAACCGGCAGCCCACCGCCCGCGGTGGCTTTCAGGAATCGCCCCACTTCCAAGCCCGTCCGGACGAGAAGAACGTAGGGATGCCCAGTCGGCGAAGTGAATTTATAAGATGAGCTGTGCGAGCGCAGGCCGTAGCGGGTAAGAACGCGTCCGTCACTTCGGGCGCTGCGCACTATAGAGAGACTATCTTGGGGAATGGGTCGAGACAAAACATCCTTGCCATACCCATCGATCAGATAGAGGTCAATCCCGGATTTCCCGACCAGCCCTCGCTCGAATTGTTCGAATTCGTGTGGACCTCCCGATTCATAGGCGTGCGCCGCCTCGTCCGCTACTTTGGGAGCAAACGAGGCAATAACATCCGTAGGTGGAACTACACGAGTGCCGACCATGCGGCTAGCCAGAAAGATGGCGAACAGCGCCAGAGCGGTTAACCAAAACCAGAGGAATACCTTGATAAATAATCGCCCAATGGGCGCTCTCGAGTTCGGTCTTCTCATTGAGGACGGAATCATCACAGAGGAAATACCACCAGATCTTTTTTCCTCAATAACGGTATACAGCAATACTCCGCGACTCACCAGCCAGAACGCTTGTTCCTTACAAATCCATACAGACCTCCGACACATCCTGTCAGCGCTGTCGCTTGACGTGCAATAGCCTCGAATCATGCCAAACGATCGAGCGGCCAATGCCCATCGAAGTTCGTGGCGCAATTGAATTTAAGGAGAGACAACATGAAGAGGTTCGAAGGAAAAGTTGCGATAGTAACCGGCGGGAACAGCGGCATCGGGTTAGCGACGGCCAAGCGCTTACAGGAAGAAGGCGCGAGGGTAGCCATCCTGGGCCGAAGCAGAAAAACGTTGGATGAAGCGGTCAAAACCATCGGCAACGGCGTCGTGTCGGTGCAGGGGGACGTGGCCAAACTCACGGACATAGACAAGCTGTACGCGGAAGTTTCGCAGAAACTGGGCAAAATCGATGTCTTGTTCGTGAACGCGGGAGTGGCGAAGTTTTCCCCATTTGCCGAGACCTCGGAAAGCATATACAACGAGAGTTTCGATATCAACATCAAGGGAGCGTACTTCACCATCCAGAAAGCCCTACCGCTGCTGAATGATGGCGCGTCGATCATTCTAAATACCAGCGTTGCGGGCCAAACAGGTACCGCAGGGACCAGCGCGTATTCGGCAACCAAAGCAGCGCTGCGTTCTTTGGCGCGAACCACGGCCGCGGAACTGGCGGGGCACGGCATTCGCGTCAACACGGTCGCGCCAGGGCCGATCGTCACGCCGATCATTGAGAGGACCGGGCTTTCAAAAGAAGCCATCGATGAATTTTCGAAGCTGCTGATTGCGCAGGTTCCGATGAAGCGGTTTGGACAACCTGAAGAAGTCGCCGGGGCCGTAGCATTCTTGGCCTCGCAAGATGCCTCCTACATCACAGGGGTGGAAATCAACGTCGACGGCGGGCTCGGACAAATCTAGATCGGTCTGGCGGTTGGCCAAGGGCGGTGAAAAGCGGCGAAAATGGCAAACGGACAATTACTGCAAATTCGATTCATATCCCCGGTGGGCTGTGTAGGCGGGGGTATAAGCGGCGCCGCATTGGACGAGGCGTTGGCACAGGCTCCTGACTTCATCGCCTGTGACGCGGGCACCACCGACGCGGGTCCTTTTTCGCTTGGAATGGGGGTGCCCGCGTTCCCGCGGGAGGCTGTGAAGCGTGACCTATCGCTAATGCTGCGAGCTGGTCGAAAAGCAAACATCCCTGTAATCATTGGGTCTGCTGGCACGGCGGGTGGCGATGTTCATGTCGACTGGGTTCTAGAGATCGCGCGCGAGATCGTAGCCGAACATAATCTGAGCTTGCGGACAGCCATAATCTATGCGGAGCAGGACAAGGCTTATCTCAAGCGGCTGCTGCATCAGAATCGAATCCTTCCCCTCGATCCGGCGCCGCCGATCAGTGACAGCATCATCGATAGCAGCAGCCGTATCGTCGGCATGATGGGTGTGGAGCCGCTCCAACAGGCCATAGCGGAGGGGGCCGATTTCGTGCTGGCGGGGCGGTGTAGTGACTCGGCACTGTTTGCCGCGATTCCTCTGATACAGGGTTTTCCGCCGGGTCTGGCGTGGCACGCCGGCAAAGTATCGGAGTGCGGAACGCTAGTCTGCGAGACGCTGGGCCAGGGCGTCATCTTCACCACCATCAGCCAGGACGAAATCACCATCCGTCCCTATGGTGACGGCCTGCGTTGCACGCCGCACAGCGTGGCTGCGCACAGCTTGTATGAGAACTCCGACCCCTACCTGCATCGTGAGTGTTCCGGGACCTTTGACCTGACGAAGTCTACCTTTGACGCGATCGACGACGTGACCGTTAGAATTAGAGGGAGCGAATTCATATCCGAACCGTACACGGTGAAGCTTGAGGGTGCGGTGCTCGCGGGATATCAAAGCATTATTGTCGGCGGGATTCGTGATCCTTACATCATTCGTCAGTTGGACAACTGGCTCGCCGCGGTGCGCAGCTATGTCGATGAAAGCGTTTCTCATGTGCTGGGGGACGAGCTAGACAAGAGTTCGTACAGTCTGACCTTTCATACCTACGGTATCGACGCTGTGATGGGCTCTCTTGAGCCAGACCCAAAGCATCTCCCCCACGAAGTAGGTATCGTTCTCGAAGCCTCAGCGCCGACGCAGGAGATGGCGCACAAGCTTGCACAACTCAGCCGCCAGCCGCTGCTGCACTACCCAATCAAGGAGTGGGCGGGATCGATTACGGCATTTGCGTGTCTTCACAATCCCGCAGTCATCGATCGAGGTCCGGTATATCGCTTCTCCCTGAACCACGTCGCCGTTCCTTCCACTCCTGTCGAGATGTTTCGGACTCACTTTATTGACTTGTGTGGTTCGGAGAAACCATGGTCCTAGCCGATATCGCAAATCTGATTCGCAGCAAGAATGCCGGTCCTTTCACACTCACGTTTGACATCATGTTCGCTGACCTTGCGAGCTATCGGCGCGTCAAGGGTTCCGGAGCGCTAAGTCCAGCTGCGTTTGCCAAACTCTACCTCTGCTTGGTCGAGAAGGTGCGGTTTTTCGAATGCGAGAATGCGCTCGCTTTCAAATTCAGCATCCCACGGCCCCTTACGCAGGGTGAACTCGGTGATGGCGATATGCACGGCGGCCAGCAGTTCGTTCCGCTGATGAACCTGGAGATTCCGTGATTGCCTCGGTGGTTACTTCCGAGACCGATCTGGAGCGAACTAACGTCGAGCGCGGAGCAGCAGTGGAAGCTCGGCTGGACCGAATTCCAGCAAGTCCCTATCTATGGAAACTGATCGCGTTACTGTCTCTGGGGGGCTTCTTCGAGTTCTATGAACTCTTCATGACGGCCTTCATTAGTCCAGGTCTCATTCGCAGCGGCATCTTCCATATAGGATCGAACGGTCTCTTCCATCTGCCCGACCAGGCCGCGTTCGCGTCAGTTACCTTCCTCGGTCTTTTCTTGGGAACGATCACTTTGGGCGGAATCGCGGATCACTGGGGGCGGCGCGCGGCCTTTCGAGGCTTTGCCTTCTGCTACGCTACGGCGACAACCTTGATGGCCATGCAGAGTACGGCCATCGCTATCGATGCAGTTCGCCTGATGTGTGCGATTGCGATCGGCGCCCAACTGATTACACTCGATACCTATGCGTCGGAGATAGTTCCACGCAATCTTCGCGGACGAGCGTTTGCCCTTTCTTTCGCGATCATCCAAACGGCCGTTCCTGTACTCGCTCTGCTGGGTTGGCTCCTTGTGCCGTACGCTCCTTTGCACATTCAGGGGTGGAGGTGGCTCGTGCTCATGGGCGGAGCGGGCTCCTTCATGGTTTGGATACTCTGCCGCTTCCTCCCCGAGTCCCCACGCTGGCTTGCCAGGAATTGCCTCCTGGAAGATGCCGAACGCGTTACCTCAGTTTTCGAAATGCATGCAGAGACGCACCTTGGGCATCCGCTCCCGGCACCGAAGGCGTTGACGCCCAAGATTGTGGTCAAAGACAATTTTGCTGAGATACTTCGTCCGCCATACCGCAGCCGTACCATCATGCTGACGGTCTTCCATTTCTTCCAGGCGATAGCCTTCTATGGTTTTGGAAACTGGTTACCGGCATTGGTTAACGCGCAAAATCACAACGCGTCGCGAAGTGCTCAGGTCTCATTTCTCATCACGCTCGCTTTTCCCATTGGGCCGCTGCTCTGGAGCACTATCGCGGAGAGGTACGAACGTAAATGGCAGATCGTCGGCGCCGCAGCAGGCACAGCCGTATTTGGCCTCTTGTTCGCGGCCCATACGGCTCCCTCAGGACTGGTGGTGCTTGGCATCCTTATTACGCTTATGAACAGCCTCCTCGGCTACAGCTCTCATGCATATCAAGCGGAGTTATTTCCAACCCGTATGCGGGCTCGGGCGGTCGGATTCGTATATTCCTGGGGACGTCTGTCGACGGCACTTACCAGCCTCATCATCGGATTCCTCTTCCAACGTTTTGGAAGTGCAGGGGTCTTCGGTCTGATCGCCTTCTCCATGTTCATGGTTGTCATCGCTGTTGCAGTCTTCGGGCCGAACACCCGTGGCCTCACGCTCGAACAGATTTCTGATTAGCGTTGGCTTCCCATACAAATCCATACAAGCGACTAACTGTTCCTGACGGCGCTGCGATCTCGTTCTCCGCACAATAAAAACGTGGAGAGGTAAAGATTGTAATGCCGAGAGGAATCAATCGTCGCGACGCGTTGAAACTTGCCCTCGCGGGCGGAGTTGCGACCATGCTCCAGGCGTGTTCACCGCACTCTCATCCGGGCGATTCCGAGGCGGTGCCTCGATTCGCGACGGCTCTGCCAATTCCTCGCGTGCTTGAGCCGATACGTTCGGACGAGCGTGGGGACTACTACGAGATCGAAGCACGCGAATCCGCTGCCGCGATTCTGCCTGGGAAACAGACGACAATCCAAGGTTACAACGGTATCTTTCCTGGGCCGACGATTAAGGCCATGCGGGGACGAGCGACCCACATCCGATTTACAAACAAGCTCCTCACCCCTGTGGTCACGCACCTTCATGGCGGTCGCACTCCCTCCGACTCAGACGGGTGGCCGACGGATGTGATCTTGCCGGGCGGACATCCGATTGCGGCAACTTCGATGTCGATGGAACATACGGGCGATAGCGAGCGGACAGCTCATGCATCCGAACACAACTACACGTATCCGAACGATAGACGAGCCGCCACACTCTGGTACCACGACCATGCCATGGGAGCGACCGGTCAGAATGTCTACATGGGGCTGGCGGGGTTCTACCTCGTGGAGGGTGAGGACGAGCGCTCTCTGTCGCTACCGAGAGGGCGTTACGACATCCCTCTGATGCTCTGCGTGCGGCAATTTAACCACGTCGGCTTGTTTCAATACGACCCGCACGGGCACGCCGGGGCGGAGGGCGACGTCGTTCTTGTAAACGGCGCGCCATGGCCCATTTTGCAGGTGGAGCGACGCAGCTATCGCTTCCGCATTCTAAACGCCTCCAATGCCACGACCTTCACTCTTGCCCTTAGTTCCGCATTGCCCTTCGTACAAATCGCGACCGACGGCGGATTGATGGCGCGGCCAGTCGAAGTACTGCGCATCCCGATGGCGATGGCCGAGCGTATTGAGGTTGTGATCGATTTCTCGGCATACGCCACGGGCGACTCGGTTGTCCTTCGCAACACCGAGAAACAAGGACCGCTTGGAGAGATCATGCGTTTCGACGTTACCGGTCCGGCTGTTTCGGATCATGGCCAACTGCCGGACCACCTGAGCGTGATCGAGAATCTAAGACCCGAGGCAGCCGTCAGAACTCGGACATTCACATTCGGTCCCCGCCCTGAGTTGAAGGACCACTTTCCACCGATCTACTGGGCGATTAACGGTAACCGATTCGACCCGGAACGCGCGCAAGCGGAGCCGCGCCTTGGGGACATCGAGATCTGGCGCTTCGTCTATGAGAAAAGTCCATGGCGGCAGACGCATCCGCCTCATATCCATCTGGTGAACTTCCAGATAATCGACCGCAACGGTCAGGCGCGCGACTATGAGCGCGGCTGGAAGGACACCTTGCGGCTCGAGTCGGGGGACGACGTCCGCGTCATCATGCGCTTCGACGGCTATCGAGGACGCTATCTGATGCACTGCCACAACCTCGAACACGAAGACTACGACATGATGATGCGCTTCGATGTTGTGTAAGTTCGTAAATCGCGCTCGCCAAGGCACACGAAATCGACGATCACACGGGTTTTCGCGCTTGGACAGCTTTTGGAGTCCCTCATCTATGACGCTGTTGCAAAAATTAAGGCCACATTGCACATTGCTTGGATTGGTCGCCTTCTGCGCACTGTCGGTCTTCCCTCAGCTCTCGGCCCAAAATCCAAAACCGTTGATGACTGACGTTTGTCAAAACGAACTCCACCAACGCCAACAAAATGCGTTGTGGGCGAGCCAGGTGGAACGTCGTACTGCTGGCCATGTTTACCGTGAACTGGAAATTGACACAGTGGATAGTCCAGTCCGTCGCCTGCTTTCAGTAGATGGCCATCAACCGTCACCTTCAGAACAGAAACAAGACGATGATCGTCTCCGTGGCTTGAGGGAGAATCAGAAGGTGCGACTGACACTGAAGAAGAATCGCGAGGCAGAGGAAAACAAAGTTGACGATCTTCTTCGCGTGATTCCCGATATTTTTCTCTTCCAGGACCAGGGCAAGCAGGGAAACTTGGAAAGGCTTATTTCATCCTAATCCGGCATACAAACCCTCGACTTACGAGGAGATGGCACTTCACGCGCTGAGTGGTGTAGTCCTAATCGATTTTAGGGAGAAACGGCTTGCCCGATTTTCCGGGACTCTAACGCAGCAAGTTAATTTTGGTCACGGGCTGCTAGGTCACCTAAACGAGGGAGGCGTGATCGAAGTCACCCGAGTCCGACTCTCGCCTGGCCAGTGGGGAACGAGCTTATTTCGGACTAATTTCGATGGCCGCTTTGCCCTCTTCAAGAACATCGGCAAACACCTAGACGAAACTCGTAACAACTTCGAACCGGTACCTCCCGATACAGACATCCAGCGTGCACTGGAACAGATTGTCCGTAAATCAGCCAATTTGTCGCAAACGACACAAGGAGATATCGAGTGATCCCATGAATCCGAAAAGGCATTTTGAAGAGGGTCCCGAGATGTTTGCTGAATCGATGAACGCCGTTTCCACAACTGCTCATGCGAGCCGAAACGACCTCGCAACGAAAAATATCCATAAGATGCTCCTCACGTTTGCTATCACTCTGCTCGGTCTCGCAGCAGTAGTGTTGTGCTACTTAATCTACCCAGGCACACCCAGCAAATCGAAGGTCATGACCTTTGAAGGTTTCATCGAACTTCCGCGAAGCGGTCTGCTCACAGTTCTCGATTACCTGACGGTAAACGATCAGACTCTGTTTGTTACAAGCGAGTCGTCCGGCGGCCCTGTTCAAAATCGCTTTCGGCTCCAGTGATCTGAGAGCTAGTACCGTATCAGAAATGCCTGGAGCCGGCGCTGCGCACGGCGTCGCTCTAGTGCCCGAGATGAATGTTGCCTTCATCACGCGAAGCGAAGCGAATACGGTGGACGTCTTCGATCCGAAATCCCTTCACCAGCTTGCCAGCATCCCAGTTGCAGATGACGCAGATGCCATTCTCTATATCCCGTCAGCCAAGCTCGTTTATGTAGCCCACGGTGACGCGAACATGGCGACCCTAATCGATCCCGAAAAGCGCGCGACGGTGGGGAACATCCAGCTTCCTGGTAAGCCAGAGTTTCCAGCCATAGACTCCGGGAGCGGATTGCTCTTCCAGAATCTAAAAGACACGAATGAGGTAGCGGCAATAGATGTTCACCAGCGGTCGGTAATAGGGCAATGGCATCTCGCTCCATGCGAAGGGCCATCCGGCATGGCGATTGATTCCGAGCAAAGACGGCTCTTTGCTGTCTGTAGCGGAAATGCCAAATTGGTGGTTTTTGACCTAGAGAGGCATCGGGTCATTACAACGCTGGGGGTCGGCGGCGGGCCTGACTCAGTCGCATTCGACCGAGGCAATCATCGTATTTACACCGCCGGAAGAGCCGGAGAGATCACGGTGATCCAGCAAGACGATCCTGACAATTATCGTGTATTGGATCAGATACACACTCACTACGGGGCTCATACCTTGACAGTAGACCCAGTGTCGCACAGGATTTTCGTGGCATATGCAAGCCTTCTGGCGCATCCCAGAATTGCTGTTTTCTCCGCAGCGCGGTGAAGACTCTGGAGCGTGGTGATGGGGTCCTCGGTCAGGACAGTCGACAGAGGAAGAGCTCAAGACTGTTTCTCAGCAAGTCAACGGTGACGCTGTTGGCATCGGAAAGCAAATAGCTGTTCACATTTGCCTGTGTTTCAGGGTAACGCGCGATGTTGATCATCGCACTTCCTTTCCTATCACATCGACGGCTTTCGAAAGTCTGATGGTTTCACGTCGCCGACGAGCGCGAGTGCGCGCGTGTTGGTCGCCTGCGCGTAGCCAAACAGATGTGCGATGATTTCTGTAGCGAAGAGCCGAGCCTCTCCGTTATCCTCCGGGATGAATTCAACGGTGCAGAGCCAGTCCATTGGAGTCGGCAAACGAGAGTCATTCTTCATGTAACGATGATGTAACGATAAGCTGTTCCTACTGCTCCCACGGGTGTCTTAGAGGTATTTACAGCACCACCTGCGCCCTCTAAGTTCTTGTAAAGCCGTCAG
>Ga0070699_100002675_pt1 | contig 15926 bp, 13 predicted proteins | sample KBSK1503metaG_FD_65473 | JGI IMG/M metagenome (GOLD analysis project Ga0070699, IMG submission 65473) | Corn, switchgrass and miscanthus rhizosphere microbial communities from Kellogg Biological Station, Michigan, USA - KBS K1-50-3 metaG | ecosystem: Host-associated > Plants > Roots >...
GAGCGAGGTCCACGCCTGGCTCGTCGCCAACCTGCCGGCGGGCTGGGGGACGCCCGGGTTCCGCAAGCCCGAGGACCCGGCGGAGAAAGTCCGCTTCGCGCGGTGGTGGCAGCGGCGTCTCCACGAGGGCGGCTGGGCCGGCCTGCACTGGCCGCGTGAGTACGGCGGCCGCGGCGCGTCGCCGATCGAGCAGTTCCTCTTCGCCGAGGAGTACACGCGGGTCGGCGCGCCGAGCATGATCGACATCGGGGTCGGCCCCGCGCTCGTCGGCCCGACCCTCATCCACCACGGCACGGAGGAACAGAAGCAGCGTTTCCTCCCGCGGATCCTCACCGGAGAGGAGATGTGGTGCCAGGGGTTCTCGGAGCCGAACGCCGGCTCTGACCTCGCCGCCGTGCGGACGCGCGCCGAGCTGCGCGGCGACGCCTTCCACGTGAGTGGCCAGAAGATCTGGACGAGCTACGCCCGCTTCGCGGAATGGTGCATCCTGGTGACGCGCACGGATTTCCAGGCCCCGAAGCACAAGGGCATCACGTTCCTCCTGGTCGACACGAAGAGTCCGGGCATCACCATCCGGCCGCTGGTCGAGATGACCGGCGTCGCCTGGTTCAACGAGGTCTTCTTCGACGACGTCCGTGTCCCGCGCGAGAACGTGGTCGGCGAGGTGAACGGCGGGTGGACGATCGTCATCACGACGCTGGCGCACGAGCGGAGCGGCTCGGCGCCGCACGCCCGGCTCCAGGGCGAGATGCGCGACGTCCTCGACCTGGCCCGGCGCGTCGTCCGCGGCGGGCGGCCGGTCGCGGAGGACCTCGGCTTCCGCCAGCGCCTCGCCCAGAGCTTCATCGAGACCGAGATCCTGCGCGGGCTCGCGTACAAGAACGTGAGCGAGCTCATGCGCAACGGGCAGCCCGGCCCGGAAGGCTCGTGTCTGAAGCTCGTGTGGAGCGAGCTCGACCAGCGCATGAAGGACCTCGCGCTCGAGCTCCAGGGGCCCTACGGGGCACTCGAGCGCGGCGCGCCGCCGGCGATCGACGGCGGGCGATGGCAGTACGAATACCTCTGGTCGCGTGCGGCGAGCATCTACGCCGGCACCTCCGAGGTGCAACGCAACATCATCGCCCAGCGCGTGCTGGAGCTGCCACGCGCATGATCGTCGACGTCTGGACGCAGTACATCTCGCCGACACCTCCCGGGGTGAACCCCGAGGGCGAGAACGTCTTCCGGAACTACGGCATGCTCGACGTCTTTCACAAAGGGACGGACGTCGCGCGGATGATCGAGGCGATGGACCGCCACGGCGTCCGCGCCGCGCTCATGGCGGGCGACAACGAGGCGGTGGCCCGCACCCAGCGCGCCCATCCGGGCCGCATCTTCGGCGAGTACCACGCGAGCCCGACCGACATCATGCGCGCGGTGCGCGAGCTCGAGCACTACGTCAGGAATTGCGGCTTCGTCGCGCTCCGCATCGAGCCGTTCCTCTGGCGGAAGCCCCCGACCGACCGCGCCTACTATCCCCTCTACGCCAAGGCGGCCGAGCTCGACGTGACGTTCCAGACGCAGGTCGGTCACACCGGCCCGCTCTTTCCCTCGGAGACCGGCAGGCCCACCTACATCGACGAGGTCGCGCTCGACTTCCCCGAGCTGCGCATCGTCTGCGGCCACATCGGCTGGCCGTGGACCGAGGAGATGATCGCGGTCGCCTGGAAGCACCGGAACGTCTGGATCGACACCTCGGCGCACGTGCCGCGGCATTTCCCGCCGGCGTTCGTCCACTTCCTCCGGACGTTCGGGAAGGACAAGGTCTGCTTCGCCACCGACTACCCGCTGCTGCGCTGGGAGCGCGTGCTGCCCGAGGTCGACGCGCTGGAGCTCGGGCCGGAGGTGAAGCAACGGTTTCTCCACGACAACGCCGTGCGGGCGTTCAAGCTTCCGGGCTGAGGGCAGGCCATGGCGGAGACGCTGCTGTTCCGGATCGAGAACGGGGTCGGCTGGATCGTCCTCAACCGGCCCGAGGCGCGGAACGCGATGAACGCCGAGATGCGCCAGGCGTTCCTCGACGCGCTCGCGCGCGCCGCGGACGAGCCCGACATCCGCGCCGTCGTGCTCACCGGCGCCGGCAAGGCCTTCTGCACCGGCGCCGACCTTTCCGGCTCGCGCGCGGCTACCGGCGCGGCGGCGCCTCCCGGGCCCGGCGACACGCGCCGGGCGATGCTGCCGAGCCAGCGGGTCATCCGCATGCTCTGGGAGCTCGAGAAGCCGACGCTCGCCGCCGTGAACGGCGTCGCGGCCGGCCTGGGAGCGCACCTGGCCTACACCTGCGACCTGGTCGTCGCCGCGGACGACGCCCGCTTCATCGAGGTCTTCGTCCGCCGCGGCATCGCCGTCGACGCGGGCGGGGCGTTCCTGCTCGCGCGGCACGTGGGTCTCCACAGGGCCAAGGAGCTGGTCTTCTTCGGCGACGACGTCGCGGCCGCGGATGCCGAGCGGCTGGGGCTCGTGAACCGCGTTGTCGCCGCCGGAGAGCTCGAGAAGACGGCGCGGGAGTGGGCGGAGCGTCTCGCCCAGGGGCCGACCTTCGCGCTCGGGCTCTCGAAGCGGCTGCTCAACCGCTCGCTCCAGTCCGACCTCGACACGTGCCTCGCGGAGGAAGCGTTCACCCAGGCCCTCGTCGCGCAGAGCGAGGACATGCGCGAAGGCATCCGCTCGTTCATGGAGAAGCGGCCGCCGACGTTCAAAGGACGGTAGGGCACCAGCTTTTCCGCTTGACGTCCGACCGCCTCCGGCCGGAGTATCTCGCTCTCGATCGAGAAAGGGGGGCCAACGATGGCCGACTCCCGGTGCCTGATTCTCGCGCTGCTGCCCGTCTTGCTGACGGCACCGCGGCCGGTCGAAGCAGGTGGTCTCTCCTTCATCGGGGTCCTGCGGGAGGGCGTCGGAGGCGTCGACGGGATCGTCGGTCCGCTGTCGCTCGCTGTCAGTCCGGACGGCGCCAGCGTCTATGTCGGCGGCAACGGGGACAACGCCGTGGCCGTCTTCAGCCGGAACGTCACCACGGGAGCGCTCACTTTCGTCGAGTCCCAGCAGGACGGCGTGGGCGGCGTCAGTGGACTCCAGGCACCCAGCCACGTGGCAGTGAGCCCCGACGGTAAGAACGTCTACGTGTCGAGCGAGGGTAGCGACGCGGTGGCGGTGTTCAGCCGCAATGGCGGGACGGGAGCGCTCACCTTCGTCGAGTCCAAGCGGGACGGCGTGGGCGGCGTCGTGGGTCTGGCGGGCGCCGCCGGGGTCGTGGTCAGTCCCGACGGTGCGCACGTCTACGTCACCGGCGCTCAGGACAATGCGGTGACCGTCTTCAGCCGAAACGCCACCACCGGCGCGCTCACCTTCGTCGAGTCCCAGCAGGACGGCGTGGCGGGCGTCCAGATGATGAGGGTGCCGCGCGGGGTGGCGATCAGCCCGGACGGCGCGAACGTCTACGTCGGCGCGCTGAACGACAATTCCGTCGTCGTATTCAGCCGGAACGCCGGGACGGGAGCGCTCACCTTCGTCGAGTTCCACCAGAATCTGGTCGGGGGTGTCGATGGCCTCGGGGGGCCTCGCTCCGTGGTGGTGAGCGCGGACGGAGCCAACGTGTATCTCTGTACTTCCGTCGACTACTCGGTATCGACGTGGGCTCGCAACGCCGGAACCGGGGCGCTCACCTTCATGGATTTCACCCGCAAGCGCTACGGAGCAACGGGCCTCGACTCGTGCTTCAACGTGAGCGTGAGCCCGGACGGGAACTACTTCTACGGCGAGGGCGACGACGTGAACGAGGTCGCGGTGTTCCGCAGGAACCCGACCACGGGGGCGCTCACCTTCGTCGAGTCGCCGAAGAACGGCACGCTCGGCATCGACGGCCTGCGGGGAGTGTTCGCGGTGGCCGTCAGCCCCGACAGCCGGCACCTCTACGCGGTCGGGAAGAGGGACAACGCGGTGGCGGCGTTCGCGGTCGACCGCTGCGGCAACGGGAACCTCGGTACCGACGAGGAGTGCGACGACGGGAACCTGGTGAGCGGCGATGGGTGCTCCGACACCTGCCGGCTCGAGCTCTGCGGGCCCACCCCCATCGGCGGCTGCCGCAAGCCGGCCTCGGTCCAGGCCTCGCTCCGCCTGGCGAACAAGTCTCCCGACACGAGAGATCAGCTGACGTTCGCGTGGAAGGGCGCCACGACCACGCTCGCGGAGTTCGGCAACCCCACCACGACGGCGAGCTACGCGCTCTGCGTCTACACGGGCTCGGGGCCGCAACCGGCATTCAGCCTCGCCGCGCCCGCGGCTTCCAGCTGCGCCGGGACGCCGTGCTGGACGATTCCCAGCACGGGCGACCGGTACAGCTACAAGGACCCGCTGTTCACGCCGGACGGGCTCGCACGGGTCGACCTGAAGCCAGGCGTCGTCGGGGCCAGGTCGGAGATCCACGTCAAGGGACAGGGCGTGAACCTGAACATGCCTCCGCTACCGCTCACGCTGCCGGTGACGGTGCAGGTGAGGAACACGCAGACCAGCGTCTGCTGGGACGCCGTGTACAGTGCGTCCATCTTCAATGACACCGCCAGGTTCTTTGCCCAGAGCGATCCCTGAGGAGTGAAGGTCGAAGCTCGACCTGCCGCCCTCGACAGGCGACGCACTCACGTAGTCCGTGGGCATGGCCTCACCTGCCGCCGTGCACCGCCGGTCCTCTGTCAATGGGATTGCCTGGGAGCTGGGCCCAGACGATAGGCTCGGACCCGCCCCGGGGAGGTCCGACGTATGAAACGGCTGGCGCTCGTCCTGCTCGCTCTCGTCGCCGGTCCAGCCTTCGCCGCGGGCTGGCCGATGTACGGCCACGACATTCAGCAGTCGCGCTTCAACCCCGCCGAGGCCGCGATCAACCCGCAGACCGTGGCGTCGTTGCACCAGGCCTGGTTCCTGCGGACCGGCGGTCCCGTGACCGCCACCCCAAGCGAGGTGGGCGGCGTGGTGTACGTCGGCTCGTGGGACCACAACTTCTACGCGCTCGACGCACGGACGGGAGCGATCATCTGGAACGTCACACTGACCACGCCGCAGGGGGACGCGAAATTCCCGGGCATCCAGTCCTCGGCGCTGGTCGCCAACCGCCGCGTCTACTTCGGGGACTCATGCGGGTACCTGCATGCCTATCCTGCCAACGGCTCCGGTGCGCCCCCGTTCGCGCCCGCCACGCTGACCATGCGGAACCGCGGCTGCGGGTCGAACGGAAAGGAAGCGAGGGGCTTCCCGGTGGACATCGGTGGCGCGCTGCCCGACCCGCGCGACGCGGTGAACACCGACATCTTCTCCTCGCCGATCCCGTTCACCCCGACGGCGGGCCCGAACAGAGGCCGCCGTATGATCTACGTGGGCGCGGCCTCGCATCAGGACAGCCCCTGCATTCACGGGGCCCTGTTCGCGATCGACGCGCTCTCGGGACGGATCGTGTGGCGGTTCGACACGGTCCCACCCTCGGCGATCGGCGGCGCGGTCTGGTCGACGCCGGCCATCGACGCCGCGAACAACCTCGTCTACGTGGACACCGGCGACTGCGTGAACAACGCGTCCAGCGGCCTCTCCGAGTCGATCATCGCGCTCGACGCGAGCTGCTCGGGCGTATCCGTCGACGGCTCGTGCCCCGGCCTCCCGCGTGTCACGTACCCTCCGAACCCGCTGACCCCGGGCAATCCGATGTGGGGCTTCCAGGCACATCCCAACGGCGAGCTCCAGGACCTCGACTTCGGCTCGTCGCCCAACGTGATCAGCGACGGGGCCGGCGCGCCCGTGCTCGTCGGGGCGGGGAGCAAGGACGGGACCTACTACGCCGTGACAGCCGGGCGAGGCCCAGGCGCCGGGCAGCTCGTGTGGAAGACGACCTCGTCGGTCGCGAGCCCGGCGGGCGGATTCCAGGGCTCGACGGGCTTCATGGCAGGCGCGATCTTCGGCACCACATTCAGCGGGCCGGGGTTCGAGGTGGCGCTCGACGCCTTTACGGGCGGCCTCAAGTGGGATGCGCCCGACGCGGCCAGCTCGCTCTCGCCGGTCGGGATCGTAAGCGGTCTCGTGTTCGCTGGAGAGAATGGCGGCGCCTTCAAGGCGCGCGACGTGAACACCGGGCTCCCGCTCTTCGTCTTCGACGCGGGGGGCCCGATCGCGAGCGGTCCCGTGATCGCCGACGGGATGGTCTTCGTCGGGGTGGGAGTGGTCCCGGGAACCGGCGAGACCGAGGGCGTCTACGCGTTCGCGCCCTAGGCAACCCTGCATTGCAGCGCCGCAGCGCTGAGAGTAGCTTTCCGCGGCGGTGACAGCTCGGCCCCGATCCGGGGAGCGCCCGTCGTGAAGTGGGTGACCCGCGCGAGCATCCGGGTGAACCGTACCGCCACCGCCTGGCTTATCCGTCGCTTCGTCGATCCCGAGGCGATCTTCGTCTTCGTCCAGCCCGACGAGGTCGCGGCTGTGCAGCAACGCGAAGGCGCCACGGGGTTCGACGCCCCGGGCGCGATCTACCCGCACCGCGACGCCGAGGGGCGCTGCTCGTTCGAGGCGCTGGTCGACCGATACCGTCCCGACGACGCGGCGCTGCAGGAGCTCGCCTGCATCGTGCACGGCGCGGACTTCGCCGACGAGGTGCGGCTCGTCCCGGAATCGGCGGGGCTGCGCGCCATCTCCGGCGGCTTCCCGCTGGTCGCCGGCGACGACCACGAGATCGTCGAGCGGGCGTCGTTCCTCTACGACGCGCTCTACGCGTCGCTGAAGGCGAGGCTCGGAGCCCCCGGCTGAGCGGCCTCGGCGATCGTCGCATCCTCTACGCCGCTGCGTTCCTGCGCGCCCTCGCGACCGGGATGATCGGCGTCCTGCTCGGGGTCTACCTCGGCCGACTCGGGATCGGCCCCGCGCGGATGGGCTTCGTCGTGGGCGCCGGGCTCGCGGGTGCGGCGTGCGCCACGCTCGTCGCCACAGTCGCCGGCGACCGGCTCGGGCGGCGGCGCTTCCTCGTTCACCTGGCGCTGCTCGGCGCGACGGGCGCCGCGGTGGCCGCGACGGCGTCGAGCGCCGCGATCATCGGCGCGGCGGCGTTCGTCGGCATGCTGAACGGCATGGGCCGCGACCGCGGCGCGGCACTCGTCCTCGAGCAGGCCCTCCTGCCCGCGACCGCGACCGACGCTGGACGCACCCGCGTGTTCGCGTGGTACAACGTGCTGCAGGACGCCGGCCATGCAGTCGGCGGGCTAGCGGCGGGCATGCCCGCCGTGCTGCGCGGCCTCGCGGGCGTACCCGAGGTGACGGCGCTCCGTCTGGCGGTCGGGACGTGCGCGCTGCTCACCCTGGTGCCGGCGCTCCTCTACCTCCGTCTCTCCCCCGACGGCGACGGGCCGCGCGAGGCGGCGCCGGCGCGGCTCTCGGCGGAGAGCCGGAGCGTGCTCTGGAGGATCTCGGCGCTCTTCGCGCTCGACGCGCTGGGCGGCGGCTTCGTGACCGCCGCGCTCCTGGCGTTCTTCTTCTTCCAGCGGTTCGGCGTCGCGGAGGGGACGATCGGGCTGCTTTTCTTCGGCGCCCGACTCGCCAACGCACTCTCCCATCTCGCGGCCGCGTGGCTCGCTCGGCGCATCGGCCTCGTGAACACGATGGTGTTCACGCACGTCCCGTCGAGCCTGCTGCTCGTGACGGTGCCCTTCGCGCCGACGTTCTGGGTTGCGGCGACGCTCTTCCTCCTGCGTGAGGGCCTGGTCGAGATGGACGTGCCGACGCGCCAGTCCTACGTGATGGCCGTGGTCCGGCCCGGCGAGCGCACGGTGGCTTCCGGCGTGACCAATCTCGTGCGCCTCGGCGCCTGGGCCGCCGCCCCGACCATGGCGGGCGTCTCGATGCAGGGCCTCGCGGCGGCGACGCCCTTCGTCGTCGGGGCCAGCATGAAGATCCTCTACGACGTGCTCCTCTACGCCGCCTTCCGCGGGCGGCGGCCACCGGAGGAGTCGGCTCAGTGGGTCGAGGCCGGTCCGGACGACAGGAACTCGATGACGGCCGCGGTCAAACGCCCCGACTGATCGGTGTCGAAGATGTGCTGCGCGTGGGCGGTGCCGGGGAGGAGGACGAGCCGCTTCGGCGCGGGTGTCTTCTCGTACATCGCCTTGATGCGCTCGATCGCCGGCTCGTGTTCACTGGCGACGACCAGCTTGTCGCCGCTGAAGCGCTCCGGGGGGCCGGCAGGAGCGGGCGAGAGCAGGACCAGCCGGTCGATCTCTCCCGGCGACGCCCTCACCGCGGCCTCGGCCGCCGCACCGCCTCCCATGCTCGCGCCGACGACCGACACGCGAGCCGCGCCGCCGCGGCGCAGGTAGCGGACGGCGGCGAGCACGTCCTCGAACAGGGCGTCCTTCGCCGAGCCGGCCGTCGACTTTCCCCAGCCGCGGAAGTCGATGGCCAGCACGCGAAGACCCTTCGCGGCGAGCTGCTCGGCAAGCGGGCGCCAGCTCTCCTTGTCGAAGGCGGCGCCGTGCGCCAGCACGACGGCGTCGCGGCCACCCTCGCCGTAGGCATCGGCGAAGACGGTGCCGCCGTCGGCGGCCGCGAAGGAGACGAGGCGGGGCGGCTCGGCTCCGAGGCACGCGCTCGCGAGCAGCCACGCGAGGAGGATCGCGCCCGACTTCATTGCGACGCCGACTGCCGCGTCGAGAAGGGAGGCTCCGGCACGGCCGACGACCGCTGCGTGCCGAACGTCTAGCGGACCGGTCGCTTCTTCAGCTCCCGTCGTAGCGACTCGACCTCGCTTCTGAGCGCCTCGATCTCGCGCGCCTGGGTCTGGAGCGCGGCAACGGCCATGCTGGTGTAGCCGTAGAGGTCGACGAGGTCGCGAACGGGGTCGACCGAGAGGCTCGGCTCCACGTCGTCGATGATGAAGCCGAGCTGCGTGCGCGAGGCGTTCTCCCGGTACTGGAAGGTGGCGAGGCGGAAGCGCATCAGCTCGTCGTGCAGGCGCCGGAGGTCGCTCTCACCGAGGTACCGGATGTGCTCCTTGGCTCGCCGTCGGGAGATCGGGCAGCCGCCGCGCTGGACCGGATCGCTCGCGGCGCAGACGAGCAGCCGATCGCAGAAGTCGCCGGGGTCGCAGCGGGCACCCTCGGGCGCGCAGGGCGCGCCCGGCGTCTCGCCGCTGCCGCAGGGCGGCACGCCCTGGTCGCGGTGGCCGCCGCAGACGGGGTCGCCGCAGGTGTAGAACCAGCTCGGCGACGAACACTCCGCCGCCGGTCCCGGGCAGCAGGTGACCGAGCCGCCGGGCCCCACGCACAGGCACAGGTGCTGGCACTTCCCGTCGACGCAGCGATCCTCCGTGCAGCCGTTCCCGTCGTTGCAGTCGAGGTCGCTGCCGCACGCCGGCGGCTGAGCGAGGGTAGTGGTCGTCGTAGTGGTCGCCGCCGCGCACGTCCCCACGCTGCATGCGTCGCAACAGCTCGACTCGCTGCCGACGCAGGCGCTGCCCCCCGGCGGAGCGGTGCACTCCCCGGCGCTGCCCCGGACGCTGCACCGCCTCGCTCCGTTGGCCCCCGTGCGGCAGCAGGTGACGGCGCCTGGCCGTCCGCACGTGGACCGCCCGGCGCAGCGCACGACGGCCGCCCGGCACTGCGGGCGCAGACGTCCGGCACGGGCCTCGCCGTTGGCGACTCGCGCGACGCAGTCGACGTAGGCTGCGTGGCTCGCCGCCGCGCAGTCGCATCGAGTCGCCGCGGCGCGTGCGTCGACGACGGCCTGCGCGTCGCCGGGCCGGTCGCCACAGGTCGGCAAGGCCGGTCGCGCGGCGGCGATCGCGAGCGAGAAGGCCATGAGGGTCGAGGCGGGAAACCGCATGGGGCACCTCCCGGGATCGTTCGAGCCAGCCGCGGATGGAATCCTCCTGCCCGGCCGTCGGCCCGTCAAGGCCGGGCGTCTGGACATCGAATGGCCTACGCCCGCGGCGGCCGCCGGCGCTCGCGGAACCAGTCGCGGTACTCCGCCATGAGCGCCTCCTGGTCGCGCGACGCCCGGCGGCGACAGGTCGCGCTCTCGGCGCTGTCCGACGGTGCGCCCCAGCGGACCTCGACGCAGTCGTTGGGGTTGTACGCGACCTCGAGCGCTTCGGTGCGCGCGAGGACGTCGGCGAGCGTGAGGGTCCACTCGGACCCGTCGCTGCGCCGGTAGACGAAGCGGCGCGTCGCGGTTTCCTGGGCCAGAATCCGCTCCAGGTCCATCCGCACCTCTGCCGGCGTTCGACCGGCGGCCAACGCATACCGTTCCGGACGGCCCGCAACGCGCTCGGGGAATCCCTTGACGACGTCGATGGCGATCAGGATCCGGAGATCCCGCGCGGGGGTGGCATAGTCCTCCCATGGCCCGGTCGTCTCGAACACGGCTGCGCCCCGCGGCATCGGGATCACTCCGGGGTGGGTCGCCACGTACTCCTCGCCGTTCGACACCGATCGGACGCGGGCCTGGAGCTGCTCGTCAAGCGCCTCGATCGTCTCGACGAGCGCGCGCGCCGGGTCCATGGGCGTGGGCGAGAGCAGCTCGTCCATCCGGTCGTAGAAGCGCTCGGTGCCCCCGGCGTACTGCTCGAGCGAGAAGTCCCCGTAGGCGGGATGACGGAGGACCTCGGCGTTCGAGAGCGGGTGAAGGTGGCCGTCGTCACGCACGATCGGCCGGAAGCGCTTGAAGCCGGGTCCGCCGAGCGACGGGTCGACGGCGAAGAGGAAGTTGCCGCGCCAGTAACGCTTGCGCGCAACCGTCCCGTCGGGCTGCGCGTCGACGGCCAGCAGGATGCCACCCGCGGCCTCGGACTGGGGCACGCGTCGCACGACGACGAGGGTGTGCCCGTAGGGGTCGGCGTAGACCGTGCCGGGGCGGATCGTGTTCGTCGACAGCCGGGTGGGGTAGAGGTCGGTCCGGTCGTCCTCGGCCGGCGTGCGCGCGCTGCCCGAGTGAATGGTCCATCCGACCGCCTCCCTCAGGAAGCGCTCGACCGCGGCGACCTCGCCGTGGTTGCCCACCGGCGCCTCGAGGTTCGAGTGCCACGCCACGCAGCGCGGCGGGCCGCCCCGTTCGCCGCGGCTGCACTCGGAGTACCCGAAGGGCAGGCCGAGCTTCCACGCGAAGTAGGCGCGCAGGAAGAACGGCAGGTCGGCGCAGTCGGGCTCGAGCCGGAGGCCGCGACCGGAGTCCTCGTCGAGACCCAGGTGATCATGGAGGACGTTACGCGCGGGGTCGCGCAGGATCTCGCCGAGGCCGTGCCAGCTCGGCTGCGCGTCGAGCGGGTCGTCGAAGAGCCGCTCCACCCAGGCGGAGTAGAGGTTTTCGGCGTCGCGGTCCCAGGACCTTTCGACGGGCCAGACCACGTCGCGTTCCGGTACGCGAGGCGTCTCGTCCGCCGACACGCGGATGTCGCGACAGGCCGCGACCTCGGCACCGCCCCCGAGGCGTGCTCGGTATACACCGGCGACGGGGGCCGCGATCTCGGCAAGCCACCAGTACGGCGTTGCACCGCGTGCCGCGGGGATGAGCGCCGCCTCCGAGCCGTCGGGAGCGTGGAGCACGAGCGTCGCCTCGAGCGGGCGGTCGGCGACGGCGAGCACGCGGAGCGGTCGGTCGGGCCGCGGGGAGCGCGGGCTGAAAAGGATCGTGGCCTCGGTGCCGTCGTGACAGGCTTCAGGGCCGGCTGTCCGGAGCGCCCCTTCTGGTGGCTCCGCCGCGGCGTGGCCTGCGACCAACCACGAGCACGCGGCGAGGGCGGCGAGCAGCCGGCTACTGGGCATGAGTGTTCTACTATCCGCGTTGGCCGCAAAGCGGCAAGAACGGTCCCGTCACGGTCGAGGCTCCTCCATGGGACAGCATCAGAAACAAACGGGCGACGCGTGGTCGATCGGGGGCTAGCCGGGCAGCGTCTTGACATATGATAGCTATCCTGCTATTATCGCCTTAACAAGATGGCGCGCGTCTTGCAGCTTCCGCTTCCTTCGCGGCGCACCTGGGGCGGCCGTCGCGCCGGCGCCGGCCGCAAGCTCACCGCGGGCCGCCGCCCGAGCGTCCCGCACCGCACTCGGCCGGCACACAGCGCGACGCATCCGGTGCATGTGACCCTTCGTAGCGGGCGGTCGGTCCGCTGCCTCCGAGCCGGCCGGGTCTTCCCGGCCGTCCGCCGGGCGCTCGCCGCGGCCTCACACGGCGGCTTCCGGATTCTCCATTTTAGTGTTCAGGGACGATCACGTCCATCTCATCGTCGAAGCCGACGACTCGCGGGCCCTCGGCAGCGGTCTTCGCGGCCTCGCAATCCGCGTCGCGCGGGCCGTCAACCGCGCGCTCGGCCGCCACGGCGTCGTCTGGGGTGACCGGTATCATGCCCGAGCGCTAACCAGCCCTCGCGCGGTGCGCCACGCGCTCATCTATGTGTTGAATCGACGGAAACACTGCGAGGGAGAGGCCGGCCTGGATGCGTGCTCGTCGGCGTTGTGGTTCAACGGGTGGCGACACCCGATTCCGCTGCCGTCCGCGGCCGCGCCGGTGGTCCGCGCGCGCACCTGGCTCGCCGCCGTCGGCTGGCGCAGGCATGGCCTCATCGGGATCGACGAACGGCCGCGCAGTGAGTGCGGCCCGAGCAGGGAGTTGCGACTGCGGCGGCTGGCGGATTCAGGCTTGACAGCGAACGCGCCCCGCCCACGATGACAGCACTCGGACGGCGGTGCATGTCCCGATGACACTACCTCGACGCGCACCGCTTGACACCGTGGCGCCGAGGCCGGAGCCTCTCGGGCTTGCGATGCACGCCGACGAGAACGAGACCAGGCTCCACTACGATCTCCGCGGCAGCGGCCCGCGCCTGGTGGTCCTCACCCACGGCCTCGGCAGCGACCTCGAGTACTGGGCGTCCCACGTGGAGCAGCTGGCCGCCAGCCATCGCGTGCTTCGCTGGGACCTGCGCGGCGCCGGGGCGTCGGGCAAGCCGCCCGGTCCGTACGGTCCCGCGCTCTTCGCACGCGATCTCGCCGCCTTGCTCGACCAGCTGGGGGAGCCGGCGGCGCACCTGGTCGGCCACTCGGGCGGTGGGGTGGTGAGCCAGCGGTTCGCGCTCGACTTCCCCGAGCGGACGCGGAGCCTCGTGCTGGCGAGCACCTCGAGCGTGGTGGGCGAGCGGGCGTCGCGGGCGTGGAGCCGTCTCGCCGATACGATCGAGCGGGATGGCTTCGGCCCCGAACGCGAGGCCGACGTGCGTGCCTTCAGCCCGGCGTTTGCGGCCGCCCATCCCGACGTCGTGCGCGAGCTCGCGCGCCGCACCCGGCTCGGGGACCCGCAGGCCTACGCCGCGACCGCGCGTGCCTTCGGACGGTACGACTGGACAGCCGAGCTCCGTGGCCTGCGCGCGCCCACCCTGATCCTCCAGGGCCTCGACGACGCGCTCACCCCGCCGGGCGGCTCCGTCATCCTGTCCCGGAACATCCCCCGCTCGCGGCTGGTCATGGTGCCGGGCGCGGGGCACAATCTTCCGATCGAGATGCCGAGGCTCTTCACCACCGCCGTCCTCGCCTTCCTGGCCGGCCTCGACCTCTGAGCCCGATGCCAGCGCGAGTCATCCAGTTCTGGTTCGAGTTCGCCAGCACCTACTCCTACCCCGCCGCCTCCCGGATCGCGGACTTGGTCGGGCGGGCGGGGATCGCGCTCGAGTGGAAGCCCATGCTGCTCGGCCCCATCTTTCGCGCCCAGGGCTGGAGCGACTCTCCGTTCAATCTTTTCCCCGCCAAGGGTCGCTACATGTGGCGCGACCTCGAGCGCGTGTGCGCGAAGCACGGCGTCCCCTTCCGGAGGCCGAGCCAGTTTCCGCGCGGCGGCTTGCTCGCTGCCCGCATCGCCTGTTTCGGGGCGGATGAAGACTGGTGTCCGGCGTTCGTGCGGGCCGTCTACCGCGCCAACTTCGCCGACGACCGGGATATCGCCGACCCCGCGGTCGTCGGCGAGATCCTGGACGCGCTCGGACAACCGGGGCAGGCGCTCATCGCCCGCGCCGGGTCACAGGAGGTGAAGGACCAGCTCCGGCACCAGACCGAGACGGCGGCGGCCCGTGGCATCTTCGGCGCGCCGACCTTCCTCGTGGGCGGCGAGATGTTCTGGGGCAACGACCGCCTGGAGGACGCCGTCGCCTGGGCCCTCGCGGCTCAGGCCTGAGCCGACTGGAGCGCGCGCACACGCTCGCGCACGGGCGGGTGCGAGTAGTGCAGGACGACGTAGAGTGGATGCGGCGTGAGGTTCGAGAGGGCGTCCGCCGAGAGCCGCTTGAGCGCGTGCGCCAGTCGTTCCCCGGAACCGGTGGTCGCGACGGCGAAGGCATCGGCCTGGAGCTCGTTCCGGCGCGAGAGCGCATGGAGGACAACGGCCAGGAGTATCTCCACCGGTGACAGCAGGAGCGCCGAGAAGACGAGCCCCGCATGGACCGGCCGCGCCTGGATGCCGAACGCCTCGAAGAGCCCTGGTCGCGCCATCAGCACCGAGACGACGAAGAGGACGACGCCCAGGTGGAGGAGCGCGATCACCGTTCCCTGCACGACGTGGCGACGCTTGTAGTGGCCGATCTCGTGTGCCAGGACCGCCACCACCTCCTCGGCCGCGAGCTTGTCGAGGAGCGTGTCGAAGAGCGCGATCCGTTTGTTTCGGCCGAAGCCGGTGAAGAGCGCGTTGGCCTTGCTCGTCCGCCGGGACCCGTCCATCACGAACACGCCCGCGAGCGGGAACGAGACCGAGCGGGCGTAGGCCAGGACGGCGTCACGCAGCGGGCCGTGGCCGAGCGGCTCGAACCTGTTGAAGAGCGGCATGATCCAGGTGGGGGCGATGAACTCGACCGCGAGCACGTACACCGCGCTCGCGAGCCAGCACCAGAGCCACGCCTGGCTCCCGGTGCGCTCGAACAGCCAGAGCACCGCCGCGAGGAGCGGCCCGCCGAGCAGCACGGCGAGCAGGGTGCCCTTCAGGAGGTCCATCCAGAAGATCTTCGGTGCGGTGCGGTTGAAGCCGAAGCGCTCCTCGACGACGAAGGTCGACCACCAGCGGAACGGCAGGCCGACGATCACGCGCCCGAGCCCGAGCGCTCCGAGGTACAGAAGGCCAGTCGCGATCGGCCCGAGGCCGAGCGCGCCGACCGAGCGGTCGAGATCGCCGAAGCCGCCCGCGAACCAGAACGCGAGCAGCAGCGCGAGCTGCACGCCGGACGCGACCAGCCCGAACCGCGACCGGGCACGCGTGTAGTCCTGCACGCGCCGGTAGCGCTCGGCGTCGTAGACGTCGCGGAACTCCTCGGGCACGACGGGATCGAGCGCGCGCAGGTTCAGGGCGTCCGCCACCACCCCGAGCGCGAACTCGAAGAGGAGCGCGGCGAGGACGATCGCGCCGTAGGGGTTCACCGCTTCTCCAGAAGGACGCGTACCGCGGCTGCCGGCGTCCCGACGCTCGTCAGCCAGAGCTGGTGCACGGCGCGGGTGGCGCCGACGTGCAGCCGACGGCGTGCCCCCGGCGTATCCGGAAATGCGCTCGTGCTGACCTCGACCAGCACGACGTAGTCGAACTCGAGCCCCTTCGCCTGCTCGATCTCCGTGACCTCGACCCCGGGCGCGAAGGTGAAGTTCTGCTCCTCGACCTGGCGGAGCCGTGGCACCTCGCCGGCGGCGAGCCCGCGCGTATAGAGCGTGCTCAGCTCGCGCGACGGGGTCAGGATCGCCACCGACGCGAGCGGCTCGCGCGAGACGAGCTCGTTCAGGGCGTCGGCGAGGAAGACGACGCACGCCCCGTGGTCCGTGAAGCGGAAGAGCTCGACCGGCGGCCCGGAGCGGACCGTCAGCGGCGCCGTCGGCTCCTCGCTCAGCTCGCCGAGCAGGCTGGTGGCG
>Ga0070699_100002676_pt1 | contig 15926 bp, 12 predicted proteins | sample KBSK1503metaG_FD_65473 | JGI IMG/M metagenome (GOLD analysis project Ga0070699, IMG submission 65473) | Corn, switchgrass and miscanthus rhizosphere microbial communities from Kellogg Biological Station, Michigan, USA - KBS K1-50-3 metaG | ecosystem: Host-associated > Plants > Roots >...
GAAGGCACCTGTCGAGAGCGCGCCCGGCGGGTCGATGGCATTGACCAGCGCCTGATCGGCGATGGAGTACGCGACCTGCACTCCGAAGAACCGGGCGCCGGCGTGGGCGGCGGAGAGGTCCACCGGGATGTTCGAGCCCGGAGGGCCGCCACCGGCCCGATCGCACCAGTCATCGTCGGCGATGAGCGGGATGGTGGAGAGGAGCAAGACGGCGAAGATTGTGGAGACGAACCGCTGCGGAGACATAGATCCCCCCTTCTGCTCAGCATGGCCGTTCTTCGGGGCGACCCGCGGGCTTCCCTAATTAGGCAGAAGGTATACCTCTGGAGGGATTCATACGACGAAAGGACTGTTCGCGCAACAAAATTCCGACATGGTACATTGGGGGTTGCGGGAGAGAGGTTTTTACGGACCGTAAACTCGCGTGTTCCCTAGACTAAAAGAGCCCCGACCGCGCCCGGGAATCGGGGCTCCATCATTATGATCCCCGATGACTCGAGGCAGGGACTATCTGGCTCCCCAGATAGATCAGTAGTACGGACTTTTCGGGGTTCGTACTATGGGTGCACTTGGACCCCCAGACAGATCAGAAGTCCTAACCTGGGTTGTCGACGTGCGGAACCACGGAAATAAGGCGTAAAGCAGGCCAAGAAGTTTCTGCCCTTCTGGGCCGCGGTGACAAGGTGACTCTTGTGTGGCGGAACCCGGAGAGTGCCACCATGCGATGGGCTATGTGGTCAGTAAATGAAGACCGCGGTGTTCAACCCATCTTTCTTCACAATTAGCCGACAGGACAAGCAGTCCCTACTCCGACACCTAAGAGTCCCGTCCTCCAACGATCCTTGGCAGCTATAGGCGCCAGTTGTGCATTCGCAGTTCCAAGTCCCCGCTTCCCCAAACCCGGCGCCCATTCTTGCCACAGTCATGCTTCCATCAGGCTGTTTGACCCAATCAAAGCCCTCTTTTACCCGCACTGCGTCACCGACCATTTCGACTCCTTCTATCCCAGCAGGCAAGCTCTGCACCAAAGGCTTGCCCTCCTTAGGAGCCTGAGCCTGATTCTGATCATCGGGAGGCGGACTGGAAGTGCAGCCGAATGCCATCAGGATCAAGGCGACTGCCGCTACTACAGAGACTTGTCTCATGTTTCGCTCCTTGGCAAAGTTCATTTGTTCGGCGCCATAGGGAAGTTGACCCTGCAAACCCTCGTCTACAGGAGCGGGTTTCGCACAGATCAAAGGGGACCCGTCGGACGAGCCACTACCCTTCGTGTCCCTCTCTGGAAAACTGGCCGGAGGTCTTACTTCAGTGATTGCTGTGAGGTCTATATACCACGAAGGGCGCTTTGCAGGGAGAAAATACGACGTGACTTTTCAGGGGTTGTCCGGAGTCGGAACGCCCTTCAATGCCGATACAGCATTGGAACCCTTTAGTTGACCAGGTAGTGGTCCACCGAATCTATAGGGCCGGACTCCCACCTGGATTCCTCTACATATTAATACGTTAAGCTATAAGACAAGCCCATTATCCCTGGATTCCTTCGGGAGGTGTAGTGGTCCACCGATTTTTTGACTTGGTCCAGACTGGGAGCCAACGACCGACTGAGGGGGAGTCGTTCAGCTGTGCGGTGGCAACTTGAGAGCGCGGAAAGGGATGTGGAAAGCTGCGGTGAGCCATGACGAATAATGCCTCGAAGCCGCCTTCGTACCTCATTGCTGGCCTGTTCGGAGTGATGACTCTGCTGACGACAATCGTAGCGGCGCAGAGCCTGCCCTTCGCCTCCGAGGCTTTCGACTCCCAGGAGTCTCGCGGCAAGGTCGTCTCCAGATTGGCCTGCCTCGACGATCCGAGTCAGAGCTATGCGCTCTATCTCCCCTCGAACTACTCCCCGGACCGCGCCTGGCCGATCTTCTACGTCTTCGATCCCGATGCTCGGGGCGGGGTCCCGGTGGAGGTCTATGAAAAGCCGGCCGAGCGATATGGGTACATCCTCGCGGCCTCGAACAATTCTCGCAACGGGCCCTACGAGCCGGCAATGGCCGCGGCTCAGGCGGTCTGGTCCGATACGCACCGCCGGTTCTCGATCGATCCGAAGCGTGTCTACACCATGGGATTCTCCGGCGGGGCCCGCTTCGCCACGGCCTTCGCCCTGGCCTGCCAGTCCTGCCGCATCGCGGGCGTCATGGCGCATGGGGCCGGATTTCCGGCGGGGAAGGCGGAGGACAAACCTCCCTTCCTCTATTTCGCCGCGGTCGGAAACGCCGACTTCAATCTCCCGGAGATCCTCAAGCTGCGCCGCACGCTGGAGACGCTGGGCGCGGATTTCAAGGTCGAGATCCACGACGGCAGTCACGAGTGGGCCCCACCCGGAGTGTTCGAGCACGCGCTCGCATGGATGGATCTAAAGGCAATGCAGGCAGGAACCCGGGCGCCCGATTCGGAGCTCGTCCACCGTTTATTCGAGCAGACGAAGGCGCAGGCATCGGATGCCGGGAAGAAGGGAGCCACGCTCGAATCGTACTATGCCTTGCGATCCCTGCTGGCCGATTTTAAAGGAATCGAAGGTGTGGACCTGAAGGATGTCCCGGCTCGCTTGGAGGCGGTGAAGACATCCGATGCGCTGAAGCAGGCGAGGAAAGACGAACAGCGCGAAATGGACCGGCAGAGATACCTGACGGAAACCACGGGTCGGCAGCTCGTCCGTTTCGGCGACGCCCAGCCCGATGAGCGGATGCAGCTGACGCGTGACATTCGTTCCACGCTTCTCAGGCTCTGGCGCAGGTCCAGCTCTTCGGGAAGCGATGGGACCCTCTACAAGCGGGCATTCACTCAGATGTGGGCCGCGGGCATCGAGCTAGGGGAGGAAGCGCTGGACCAGGAGCGCCTGCCGCAGGCCGAGGCCTACTTCGAGCTGATGGGGAAGGCGATTCCCGGCCGTCCCTATCCTCTGGTGCACTTGGCCAAGGTTCGAATCAAAGCCGGTGACAAGAAGGGTGCGATCAGGGCTCTCGAGGAGGCGGTCCAACAGGGATTGAAGAACCCCGCCGTCATCTCTGAGGATCCCGAACTGCAACCTCTCGCCTCCGACCCCGCATTTCGGAAACTGATCGACAACATGGGCGCAACGAAATAGAAGAGAACTCCCAACTCACGGAGTCTCTCTCGCGCTCGATGTCCTCGTGTGCGCCTTTCTAACCAGCTGCCCTCACAAGAGGTAACGCCGGACCTTCGACGACACGGTCAACAGTCTTCCATTGGTCTGCGAGGGAAATTTCTCTACAGGAACCGGCCAAAATGGCCCGCATAATTTCGGTGGACCAGTTCAGCCGAGTGGAAGTTTAGCGTGACACGTGCTGCATGCGGGGAGGCGGAGCCGGCCGCCGGGTTCGGACCGACGGCCGGCCGAGTGAGTGAAAGGCTCAGGGCGTCTGACCGTGAAGGACCTGGATCGCCACCTCCAGGTCGCGGTCCCGCCCAGCTGCGATGTCGGCGGCGGTGTACTGAACCGGAAAGTCGGGCACCACGCCGATCCCGTGGAACTGGCTCCCGTCCACGTTGATGACCTCCATCCCGGTAAACGGGAAGAAGCCCCCGCCGGGAAGCCAGAGTCCGGTGATGTTGCCGTTGGTGCCGGCGCTCTGGCGCCCCACCACGGTGACGCGATTGGCCCCCAGCAGATACTCGGAGAAATCTTCTCCGTTGGATAGGGTCTGGGCGCTCACCAAGAGAACCATCGGGCCGCAGTAGGGTAGGGAGGGATCGAATTCGTAGTGCGAGGAGTCGATAGTCCGCACGTCGGGTCCGGAGAGGACCGGGATGTTGAAGGTCATCGACCGGAAGTGGGCGCAGATCAGCCGCTGGGCCATGAGGAAGTGGTTCAGTTGCTTATCGCTGCGCATGTCGATAATCATCCCGGCCGAGCCCAGGCTCCTGGCCTGGTCCACGGCGGCATTGAACCGAGCCATATCGGATCCGATGACGGGGGTCGAGAGGTTGATGTAGTAGAGGTCCGACGCCGCCATGTCGGTGAGGGGGCCCTCGGCACGCAGGCTGTACGCGTTCGTCAACCCTGAGAATGACGAGGGACCGACGGTTTCGGTGCGCGTGGTTCCGTCAAGGGCACGAATGCCGATCTCGATGGGAGCCACAATCCCCCAGAGGCCTCCTTCCCGGAAAGCCACGATGAAACGGCGGCCGTCGGTCGCGGCGGATGCCGTCTCATACTCCCGCGCGAACCAGTCCGCTGTCGAGAGACCATCGATCGACGTCAGAGTATCCCCGATGTGAAGCTGCGATGCCTGGGACCGTCGGACCACTACCTCTCCGCTGGCCTGCTCCAGGTGCACCGGGATTCCGCCAATGAAGGGTCTCGCCGGAGGGAAATTCGAGGACCAGAAGTAGTGTCCGTCTCGGATCGCCTCCGAGAAACGCCGCACCGCCCTGCGGGCGAGAAGCGCATCCACTTGTGGCCCGCTTCCGAGCATCCCCAGGGTTTCCAGTAGACGCGAATCGATGTTGTCTCCCACCACCGGGAAGTAGGGGAAGAAGAGCCGGAGTGCTCCGTGAGACACGATGAGCTGGCCTCGGATGTCGCCGAGGCGCAGTCCCCCGGGCTGGATGTCATCGAACGGATCGACCTGCTGGAGCACCGGGCGGAGCGTATTGCCCCCAGTGACGCGAGGTGGATTCCCCTTGAGAGTCTGGCGAAGGCCCTCGAGGTCTGCGGTTGGATCGCCGGTGCGGACATCCGCCGGAATCACATCCGGCCAGCGGTTGTTATGCCCGTCGATCAGGTCTTGGAATCGGTAGGCCAGTCCGGATCCGGTCTCCTGCATCGTTCCAATCCCCTGCCAGCGGGATTCGGCCACCGAGGCGAAGACGTCGTCCCCCACAATCCAGGCTTTCTTGGCAAGCCTGAGTGTTCCCGCGAGCTCAGCCGCCTCCGGGGCCAGTCTCGTTCCGGTAGCCAGAGCCAGCGTGGGGGCGGGTCCCATTCCCCAGCTGGACGGGATGTCGGCCTGCGATTGAAGGATCAACTGGGTATGGTAGACGCTCGTCGAGCTGAACCCCTCATCTTTCATCCCAAAGTGCTCCCGGACCCTCCGATCGGGGCGCGCGACCGAATTACTAAGAGCCGGGGCGACGGCGGCTTGCAGGGCCGCCCGGAGTCCCGGAACCGCCGGAAGATCCCTCAGGTCGACGACGACCAGCTTGGTGCCCGACGGGATCGAAACGCTCCCGGTCCCCGGGCGTATCAGGACGATGGTCCCGGACGTGGAGACCTGGGCGGGGCCAAGGACATTGCCGTTGGCCGGAGCGACGCAAACCCCCGCCAGCGATTCCGAGTACGCCTGGAGCGCCGAAAGTGCCGCGCTTGAGAGCGCTCCGGGACTGTCCACCGCATTGGCCAAGGCCTGATCCGCGATGGAGTACTTCGTCTGCACGCCGAAAAACCGCACGCCCGCATGGGCGGCGGACAGGTCCACCGGGAGAACGGAGCCCGGCGGCCCGCCGCCCACCCTGTCGCACCAGTCATCGTCTGCGAAAGCCGCTCCTATCCCGAGAAGCAGCATGCATAACAGGCCAATAGATGTCGGCTTGGTCTTGCGCATAGATCCTCCCTACTTCGATCCGAGGGTTTTCTGTGCCCCCAGGTCGAGCTCAAAAAGATTACGCAAGACATGTCTTGCAACCTAGGACATACGGCCAAACATGTTACTGAGCAAGCAAAATCTTGACGGATTCCTCAGTGACTGCGAAGCGCCTTCCCACCCGGCATTGCTGCTCGCCTGCGTCCAGAGTGGGCCGTCACAGGACACACTTCCGCACTGTCCGAATGTGCCTTCATCTCTTTGCTATTAACTGGAGCTCCTCTTCGGCTAGCAGGGACAGACAGACTTGGACCTTCGCCAATGTTCCCCCCGGAACCTCCCACGACTCGGGGCAGGGACTATCTGGCTCCTCAAGTAGATCAGTAATGCGAGTACCGAAGATCCCAGTAATCGACGTCTCAGAAGATCGTATGGATCGCCAGGTAGTTCACGTTCACGCTGTCCAGATGGGGCGTGATCGATCTGGAGGGGCGCGAGGTGGTCGTCGTGGAGCTCGGTCATACCGACACGGATCACACCACTTGCTTGCATGTCCCTTCGATCGGGCTCGTGGTTGCGGGCGACGCTGCGTACAACGACGTCCACCTGTATCTCGTCGAGTCGAGCGCGGAGCAACGACAGGAGTGGCTCGCCGCGCTCGACAAGATCGAGTCGTTCAACCCACGCGCAGTTGTCGCGACACACAAACGGCCCGAGAACGACGACAGTCCCCGGATCATCGAAGAGACGCGGAAGTACATCCGCGATTTCGACCGGCTCGCACAAACGACGTCGTCCGCGCAGGAACTCTACGAGAAGATGCTGGAGCTCTATCCAAACCGGGTCAATCCAGGGTGGGCGCTGTGGAGTTCAGCCCACGCGGCTAAGCCATAGCTTGGAGGCGGCACGCGTGTCCAGGAGCGTCGCCGCGCGCGTTAAAATGTCGCGGGCCCTGGGGGGAGGCACCGACGAGCCGCTGCAACAATTCTGCTCGGGGCTTCAAAGCTGCGGGTCGGAACTCAGTGACACTTGCAGATGCGCACCGGACAGCTGCTGTGCACACACTTGCCCAGACCCGGTCCACAGAGCAAGTCGCAGTCCGAGTCCGCCCAGCACTCCGGAGCCCTACGGCACGCAATGGGCTCGGGTGTCACCGATTCATCAACCAGCTTCAAAGCGATCGAATCGTCCGGCCGTGCGCTCTCGATCCCGGGATTGTCGCACGGTGCGGAAGATTCCGACGCCACGAGTCCGGGTGGAGTCGTGGCCGTTCCCGCCGAGTCCATCGACGCCATAACCGCTACACCGACCATCACCATCACGACCATAGCCATTGCTTTCGGATACCAGGAACGGATGCCTTTCATGGGCTGCTCCTCCATTGGAATATTGGGGTCTATCGGGCTTCAGATACCTCGTTTGCATCCTCCTGTCAAGAGAGCGATGCTCCAAAAAACGGGTCTGGTCCATCCTCTGCCGCTTCCCATAGGCTGGCCTCGGCGCGTCCGCTCGGCGGTAGTCCAGGTCCTCTCCCTTGTCCGCACTTCCCTGGCTCCTGCCACCGGAGCTCATCCTCGTCTACGATCGACGGCCAAGGAACCAAGAACTCGGCCACCACGGCTGACGAGAATCTGCGAGACAGGGTCGGCAAGGATGAAGAATACGACCAGGCTCGCCGTTCGCGGAAGGGGGTTCGTGGCAGGTCGTAATCCCGCGTGTCTCCTAAACTAACAGAGCCCCGACCGCGCTTGGCGATCGGGGCTCCAACACCCGACGACTCGGGGCAGGGATTGTCTGGCTCCCCAAGTAGATCGGCAACACGAATTTTTTGGAATTCGGACTATGGGTGCATTTGGACCCCAGACAGATCGGAAGTGCGAACCCGGGCTCACGAACTGCGGAACCGACCAAAATCTCCCACACAGTTTCGCCGGACCACTACAGGGGAAGCTCAATAATCTAAAGAAGTGACAACCAAAACAAGTATGAAGGTAGGGTTATACCCCATCGACGTAGCACGCCTTCGAGCGCAAGCTGAGGTCGAAATTCGCGCCGGAGAACTCCAAGTCGTTCATGAAAGTAAACGTTCGCCTCATAGAGTCCGCCATGCGGTTACTCGCGACACGAGTAAGAGTAACCCGTTCGTAAGCTCGTTACGAAAAGGAGTGTCAGTTATGCAAGGGCCTCTGCGCGGAATCCTGGCCGGTGTGGCAGCTTGGAAGCTCGGCGGTGGATGTCTCTCCACTATTCTCATCTTCCTGGTAGTGTTCTGGATGCTGGGCTATGTGAAGTGCTGAAGTCCTCTGGTGACGAGGATGCCTTGAGCAAGCGCTTTCCTGACCTCAGCAACTGGACCCTTAAGGAGGCAATCAGATGCCCCGCAGCGGATTGTACCTGTGCATCCTTCTCTCGGTGTCGCTCACGGACCTTGGCTGCTCGACCACACAGCGTGCCCGCGTCGAAACGGCCCTGGCCGCTTCGCTGATCTCGGACGAACAGAGCAATCAGATTGGCGAGCAGGTCCACGCGGACGTGCAGAAGAGCGGCGTGCGCTACATCTCCGATCCGGTCGTTCAGGGATACGTGGAGGGGATCGGCGCGCGCATCTTCGCTCTCGCCCGTGAGGATCGCGCCGGGGTCGACTACCACGTTCACCTGATCGACGACCCCAAGTCGGTAAACGCCTTCGCCGCCCCCGGCGGGCACGTGTTCGTATATTCCGGTCTCCTGCTCCAGGCCGACAACGAAGCCGAGGTGGCAGCGGTGATGTCACACGAGTCCGGCCATGTCGTGGGGCGGCATGTCGAGCGGGCCATGGTGAACGCCTACGGTCTGCAGGCGCTCTCGGCGGCGGCTCTCGGAAGCAACCCCTCGCCGGCTAAGGAGGTCGCGGCCGGCATTGCAGGCACCGGCCTGATGCGCGCCCACAGCCGCGGCGAGGAAACCGAGGCCGACGAATACGGGGTGCGCTACAGCAGCCGCCTCGGGTACGACCCCCGCGCGATGATCACGTTTCTCGCGAAGCTGCAGGCGCTCGAGGGGAAAACACCCGGGGCCCTGAAGTGGCTGAGCACCCATCCCCTCACGCCCGACCGGATCGATCATCTGACGCGCTATATCGAGGACAACTCATTGGGCGGCAGCGAGCTCGGCGCATCGCGCCATCGCGAGATGAAGAGCCGACTCGCGTCGACGGCCGGCAGCCGCTGACAGCCGAGCCCCCTGCGTCGGTGTAATGGTCGGAAGACAGCCCCTCGGACCCGTACAACGATATTTATTTCTTCCCCACCCTCCGAAGGTACTCGCTTCCGCGCTCGTAGCCGCGGAGGAAGGGCTCTTCTTCGCAAACATCGGGATAGATTTTTCGCAGGCGCTCTTTGGCCGTTTGGTAGGACCGGCCACGGGTTTCGGGATGCAAGGCGGCTTCGAAGCCCTGCCGGTAGCTGGGTTCGGTGTCGACGAGGTGCTTTTCGTCGGCCGTGTAATGTTCCTTCTCCACGTCCTGAAGTCCAATCCACCATGCTTTGCGCGCCGCATCAATGGTCTCGGCCCCCGATTCCTTGAGCGCGAGTCGTGCCGTCTCGGCCTGCTTGTCGTCATCGGCCAGCGCGATGAGGACGGTCCTCCCCTGCCGGAGGGCGTCCTCGTAGAGGAACATCTCATCTTTCGGAGGCCCTTCGGTCGTAGAATCTTCGAGGGCACCTCCGGCCGCCGCTCCTGCGAAAGCGCCGAGTAACCCCGAGGCCACCATCCCGACGGCAACGACGGGGCCTATACCCGGAATCAGCAGGCTGGTGACCGCCGAGCCGATCATCAGGCCTGATGCGCCACCGACGACCCCGCCGACCGCCGCTCCCATTCCTGGCTGCTCGGTGTCGGAGGTAGGTACCTGAGCGATCTCCCGATCGGTGGAGTGAGGCGTAAGGATGTTGAGCTGACGCTTCCCTTCAATACCGATGCCCTTGAAGCGCTGAACCGCGCGCTCCGCATCGGCGCGGGATCTGAAAATACCGGTGACTGTTTCCATGAGGAATCTCCTACGATGGTTGTCGCCCGCATCCGTTCATCGCTGTTCCCGCGGTCAACGCCAGGAAGGCCAATGCGGCCATACCGACCCTCGACGTTTGATGTGCTCGAATCATCGAATCCCGCCGAACGCATACAAAACCACCACCACGAGCAGGACAGTTCCGACTATCCCCAGGCCCCCACTCGCCCCCCACCTGGAATACCCGTAATAGCCGCCACCTCCGCCCAATAGCAGGAGCAGAATAATGAGTAGTATTAACATCGAAAATCTCCCTTCAGGTTGTGACTGCTGCCCTGGCGAATCTCCCGCGAGATGGCCATGCACGGACAGTCATGAGTGCAGCCTCGCACTCGGTTGGGCCTCATGTGCACCATGCTTTTCAGAATAGACTGGGAGATACTGTGGGCGCTATGGGGTGTTCTGCCCACAGCAATGGACCGCCGGTTTCCCTTGGTTTTGTTTGATGGACCTCTACACCCGGTAGGTCTCCAGGTGCGGTACACGGCGCCCCTTTGGCTGACTGGGGTCAATACCCCATAGTGTCTACATGGTCTCCCAGCCTATCCTGGCACTTCTAAGACACATGAGATTCCACCGGATTGAAGGATACATGAGTCGTCACGGAGTGCTCTGGAAAGGAAAGGTATACCCCATGAAATGCGCAAACGTACGCTATCTGCTCGGTACCGCACTGCTGGTGCTCGCCACGGCGACGGCACGTGCCGAAGAGGTTACGGTCAACTCCATATTGATCGCCCACAGAGCGGGCGCAACGGCCAGCGGCATCATCGCCGTGGTCAGCAACCCGGCCAATACCATCGCCATGACAGCCGGCGACCTCGTCACGCTTCGCGCCGCCCAGGTGCCGGAAACCGTTATTACCGCCATCAACGCCCGTGTCCCGGCTCCCTCGCCACAGCCCATTCCGCTCCAGCCCGATGATCCTCGCCTCGTTGATCTCGTGCGCCTCATCAAGTCGGGAATCTCCGAATCCATCATCGCCGAGCAGGTGAGACAATCAGACCCGGCGTTCAACCTCTCCGTCGCTGATCTTCTCTACCTCAAGCAGAATGGCGTCCTGGAGTCGATCATCGGAGCCTTGATGGCAACTCGTGCCGGGACCCAGGCCGCGGCTCCGGGAATAGCCGCGCCCGCTCTGGCCAGCCCGCGAGAGTTGGTATTCGACGATTTAGTGTTGGTAAAGTCGATGTCTCTGAAGAAAAACCGGTCGGGTCGCCTGGTCATGCAGGGTGACTTGCTCGCATGGGTGGATGGTGGCGACCCCAAGAAGAACTTCGAATTCCAGATCCCCGGCCTCGAGAAGGTGTGGTTCACGTGCCAAGCGCGGACCCCTGAGAACTTCTGCTATCAGATCAACCTCCAGATCGTGAAGGGCGCCCGGTACCAGTTCCGAGACGTGAATCAAGAGTCCGGATCGAACGCTTCTGTCATAAAAGTCATGGATGCGCTGCGCAAGTACTTCCCGCAGATCGCCTTCGGACCGCCCGACGCCTGACCCCTCGTTCATATCATGAGGAGATGAGATGAAAAAAATCCTGACCGCCGCGACATTCCTGGTTTTTCTGGGACTCCACTTCCAGAGCGTTGCCTTCGCCCTACAGACCGGCACCGGAGATTGGAATCTCGATTACCAGCTTGGCAAGATCAACGAACTGGCGAAAGCCGACCCTGATGGTTTCATCAAGCAGCTCAGCCAGAATTACATCATCCCGCAGCAGGAGATCCGCCAGGCGAAGGGAAAGTACGGACTCAGTTACGGAGACACATACATGGCCACTGCCCTCGCCCGGAAGAACAACCGCCGCGTGGGCGATGTGGCGGCCGAATACGATCAGAATCAGGGCAAGGGATGGGGTGTGATGGCCATGAACATGGGTATAAAACCCGGCTCGCCTGAGTTCAAGCAACTCAAGGCGGGCGCCCGCGGCTCAGTGGATCACATGAAGACCATGGCCAAGGACAGGAAAAGACAGCAAAAACAAGAGATGGAAAAAGAGCGGGAACACGGCCCGAAGAACAAGGACGAAGGCCAGGGGAAGGATCAGGGGAAAGGCAAGCAGAAGTAGTTTTCCGCTATGGTGGTGAACTCCAAAAAACAAGAGCCCCGATCGCACTTGGCGATCGGGGCTCTATCATCTTGATCCCCGACGACTCGGGGCAGGGATTAATTGGCTCCCCAGGTGGATAGGTACTTCGAAGTCGATTTCAGTTCGTGACAGGATCTACTTGGGAGCCCCTCGAACCGCGGGCTTCCCGTTGCCATTCCCCGCCGGTCCTTCGATCACAACCGAGCAGAAAGTAATCGTAGACGGTAAATAGGTTAAACTTCCTCCCGTCGATCAGCCACGCAATTATGAGGAGAGTCGTGTCCCCCGAATACATCTTTTCAATCAAGGACCTCCGTAAGGTGGTCCCACCGAAGCGCGAGATCCTGCGGGGAATCTGGCTTTCGTTCTACTACGGGGCCAAGATCGGCGTCCTTGGCCTGAACGGCTCGGGCAAGAGCACCCTGCTGCGGATCATGGCCGGCGAGGAGAAAGACTTCTTCGGCGAGGCGACCCCGGCCAAAGGGATAAGAATCGGCTTTCTGCCGCAGGAGCCGCAGCTGGATCCCAGCAAGTCGGTTCTCGGCATCGTCGAGGAGGGGGTGGCGACGACACGCGCCCTGCTCGATCGGTACAACGCCATCAGCGACAAGCTGGGAGAGCCTATGGAGGCTGAGGCGATGGAGAAGCTGCTGGAGGAACAATCGGCAGTGCAGGAAAAGATCGAGATGACCAACGCCTGGGAGCTCGATCGGACCCTCGAGATGGCTATGGAGGCCCTCCGCTGCCCGCCATCCGACGCCGCCGTCTCCTCCATCTCCGGCGGCGAGCGCCGCCGCGTCGCACTCTGCCGGCTGCTGCTGTCGCGCCCCGATATGCTGTTGCTCGATGAGCCGACCAACCATCTCGACGCCGAATCGGTCGCATGGCTGGAGCGTTTCCTGAAGGAATACCAGGGCACGGTCGTGGCGGTCACCCATGACCGCTATTTTCTCGACAACGTCGCCGGCTGGATCCTCGAGCTCGACCGTGGCGCGGGCATCCCCTGGGAGGGGAACTACTCCTCCTGGCTGGAACAGAAGCAGGCGCGCCTGGCGCAGGAAGAGAAAACAGCGAGCGCCCGGCAGCGCACCCTGGCGCGCGAGCTGGAATGGGTGCGGAGCTCGCCACGGGCGCGCCAGGCGAAGAGCAAGGCGCGCCTTGAGGCCTACGAAAAGCTGCTGGCCGAAGAGGCGGAGCGAGCCCCGGAATCGGTCGAGATCTTCATTCCCCCGGGACCACGGCTTGGCGACGTGGTGGTTGAGGCCGCAAACCTTCGCAAGGGTTACGGGGATCGGATCCTGATCGACGGCCTCAGCTTCAAGTTGCCGCGCGGCGGGATCGTGGGGGTGATTGGCCCCAACGGGGCCGGCAAGACCACGCTGTTCCGGATGATCACGGGACAGGAGAAGCCGGATGCCGGCACGCTGCGCCTCGGCGAGACGGTGCGTCTGGCGTACGTGGACCAGAGCCGCGACGTTCTCGAGCCGGAGCACAGCGTCTGGGAAGCGATTACCGAATCACAGGACCCGATCCTCCTCGGCAAACGAAGCGTTTCGTCCCGCTCCTATGTCGCCTCGTTCAATTTCAAGGGGTCCGATCAGCAGAAAAAGGTAAAGGATCTTTCGGGCGGAGAGCGCAACCGCGTTTACCTGGCGCGCATCCTCAAGACAGGCGCCAATGTCCTGATGCTCGACGAGCCGACCAACGACCTCGACGTCGATACGCTGCGAGCTTTGGAGGAGGCGCTTCTCGAGTTCTCCGGCTGCGCCGTAATCATCAGCCACGATCGCTGGTTTCTCGACCGGGTGGCCACCCACATGCTCGCATTCGAGGGCGACAGCCAGGCGGTCTGGTTCGCGGGAAACTACCAGGACTACAACGCCGACTTCCATCGGCGCCGCGGCAGCGACGCCTACCAGCCACACCGAATCAAGTACCACCGCTTGGCTCAGTGAACTCTGAGTAACTGCCGCGCATCCATTTTTCCGGTAACCCCGCTACCTCTCCGCTCATTTCAACTCGAATTCCGGTCCACTGGATGTAGTGGAGGCCTTCGGGGAGAGATCCCGGTGCTCCGCGCGCGTTCGAAACGAGAGTGTCAATCGATTCCCTGGCGCTCGAGCTCGGGAAACCAGGGGTCGGTCATGACGAGGTCCTCGTGGTTGGCGTCGAGCCATCCGAGGTATTCCTGATATAGCTCTCCAATCATTCTGCCGGCCTTTTCGCGACCCTCGCCGGACGACTCGGCATCCAGCAGCTTGCGAGGCGAGGCAGGCGGCCGCAGGCCGCTCTCGGTAGCGCCGTTCGCGGCGATTACTTGCGCGATTGCTACTTCCGCCGATTCGCGGGCACACCCCTTCGGCTCCTCGTTACGGGCTTCGTGGTGTTGGCTGCCTCAAACAAATGCCGAATGCCGTGTTCCAACAGTTCGACAGCCCTCTTCAAAGCGCCGAGTTGTCCAACCCGCACTATTGCGACGGACAAACGCAACTCAAATGACGGGGGGCGCAACACTTCAACTGTGCCTATGAATTCTTTCCTGGCAATAAAGCGAGCCGGCAGCAGCCCGACTCCATATCCTGACTGAATGAGTGCTAGATGCAAATGTACGTTGTGGTGGATTTCGGCTGCAATCGTGGGGGTGACGCCGGCACGCTCCATCTGATCGATGAGGCTTGCCCGAAGCAAGCACCCGGGCGGATTGAGCACCCAAGGTGCTCTGCCCAAACTTTCCCAATCACCTCCCACGTTGCCTGCGGCGCCTTGAACGATCTCCATATGGTCGCGAGCGATGATATTTGTCAAAAGAGGTGGAGGCGCGGTTTTACCTTCGGGCAAAAACACGGCAGCAACGTCGAGTTCACCGGCAAGCAGCCGGTTGATCAATTCACCGGTAAGTCCGCTCAACAGCTGCAGTTGGACCTTGGAGTATTTTTCAGTCAGCGCCCGAATAGGTTCGATAAGCGTCCCCTCGGCCAGGGCATGCGCGAGCCCGATGCGCAAGAGGCCGTGAGGTTCGGCGTCGGGCGACGCAAGAGATCTCAGCGCCTCCGTCCGCTGCAACATATCTCGCGCTCGCTCAAGCACCCGGGAGCCCAGCGAGTTCAGGCGCGGCGGCTTCGTTGAGCGGTCGAGTAACTCAGCACCCAATTCAGCCTCCAGCCTTTGCAGTTGCCGGGTTACAGCCGATGGTGTCCGGAATAGACGATCAGCTGCGCCAGCAATGGACCCGGCCTGGGCAAACTCTACGAGCGCGCGTAAATCGTCGAGCACGGGATCCTCCTAAAGTAAAACTCCTAAAACCTCCTCCCAACCAATAGCAGAATCGTGCGACAAAAGCAATATCATTGTGAGAATAATGAACTTGTGGAATTGTCGGTACTTCTCTACGATCCGTGAGTAAAGGCGGTGGAGGTAGCGTGAACAGATTAGTGTCTGTCCATCACTACGGTTTTGATCGACGGTGTGTGAGCCGTTCGCTTAGGCTTTGAAAAACCGCTTATGGCGTGTTTGGAAGGGCATGGGCAGAATTGCCGGCAAATTGCGAGGGAGAGAAAATGCTGCGGGCAATGATTTTAGCGACGATTCTGGCCGGCGCGCTCGCCGGAACTGCGATGGCACAGGCGCCGGATGCCAGCTGTGCGTTGCCTTCAGAGCCCGAGGGCATTCCAGCCGCGCTTGATGCGGCAATCACCGGGCCCGCGGACAAGGATCGAGCCTGCATGAAGGCCCTGTTAATACCCGAAGCGCGCATGATGTTCCTTTCAATCGCCGCGGACGGTGCGCCGAGCTATAAGCTCGAGACCTTGGACGATTGGATCGCCCGCGTGAAAACCCGTGGCCACGCCCAGCTGGAAGAAAAGCAGCTGAAGTTTCGCATTGAGCGCTACGGCAACATCGCGCACTTATGGAGCAGCTACACGCTGCATAGCGACGGCAAGCAAGTCGCGCGCGGCATCAACAGCATTCAAGCGATCAAAGAAGCAGGCGGATGGCGAGTTACGGGCATCATGGTGCAGGCCGAGTCGGTCACTGCGCCGCTGCCCAAGGAATACCTGCCGTAAAGTAGGCAAGCTAAGAGCCGTGAAACGGCAGCGGTCGACTCATCGCTACAACGAAAGTGCCTTTAGAAAGAGAAGCATTATTGTGAAAATAATGGACTTGTTGAATGTTGGTTGTCCAGCGATACTACATGGG